>Ga0182027_10008152_pt1 | contig 15305 bp, 8 predicted proteins | sample 712E1DmetaG_FD_121300 | JGI IMG/M metagenome (GOLD analysis project Ga0182027, IMG submission 121300) | Permafrost microbial communities from Stordalen Mire, Sweden - 712E1D metaG (Illumina Assembly) | ecosystem: Environmental > Terrestrial > Soil > Wetlands > Permafrost | place: Sweden... | reverse complement strand
GAGGAGTGCCTGAAAGTCGCTGCCCAGCGGGAAAAGGACGTATTCAGCCAGATCGCCCGCATGGCCCTGGGGCAATGGGATAAACTCGAAATGGGAGTGCTGTTAGAGGCCATCGAAGCCGCCATCCTGCCTGCTGAAGGCAGCGAACTTAACCTGCTGGGCATGATCGGGGCACTGGTGCGTTTTGGCAGCAAGACGGAATTCCCGCGCCCGCTGAAAAAAGTGCTGAAGAAACTCGTATTAAATCTTAGCTACTGGCCAGAGGGATTGCGCAGTGACGGTCCAGAATATTCCAGCGAAACCCAGGCCATTCTCTACCACGCCTGCGAAATCCTGGCCGGGCAGCTCTACCCCGAGCAGATTTTCACCAACAGTGGCAAAGATGGCCGCTGGCACCGTAAGAGGGGCGAACAACTGGCGCTGGAATGGCTGCGCAAGGCCGCAACGCAAGGCCTCTCGGACTGGGATTCCGCCGGCCGGCTGGCCGGCACATTGGCGGCGCTTTCACACCTGGCGGACCTGGCCAGGACCAGCCAGGTCTACGATATGGCTGCCGTGATGATGGACAAACTGTTCTTCGGCCTGGCGCTCAATTCCTTCTGGGGTGTATCCGGCTCGAGCCACGCGCATGTCGACATGGCCGTTTCTTTAAAAGGTGGGCTGCTCGACCCGGCCGCCGGGATCTGCCGGTTGATGTGGGGCATGGGAGTATTCAACCACTTCACCGCCGGGCAAGTCAGCCTGGCCTGTATGAAAAATTACGAGCTGCCGCCCATCATCCCCGATATCGCCACCTCACTGATGGAAGAAATGTGGGACCGCGAGCGCTCGATCATTTCCAGCCCGCCAGGCGCCGGACTAGCAGACGATGAAATCAATAAGGTCACCTTTAAGACCCCGGACAGCATGCTTTCCTGCGCCCAGGACTACCACCCCGGCCAAAAAGGCAGCCGGGAACACATCTGGCAGGCTACCCTGGGAACTTCAGCAGTGGTGTTCGTCACCCATCCGGGCAATGCTTCAGAACGGGAGGCCGTCGCGCCGAACTTCTGGGTAGGCAACACCGTTTTACCGCGTGCCGCCCAATGGAAAGACGCCCTGGTCAGCCTCTACAATCTACCTGAAGGCGATTGGATGGGCTTTACCCACGCCTATTTCCCGGTGGTGGAGTTCGACGAATACAGTCTCCGCAATGGCTGGGCGTTTGCCCGCAAGGGTGACGGCTACCTGGCGCTGACCGCCTCGCAGGGATTCGACCTGGTTAAAGAAGGTCGCACCGCCCTGCGTGAGCTGCGTTCTTATGGAACTCAGAATGCCTGGATTGTGCAAATGGGTCGCACCGCCCTGGATGGCACCTTCGCCGAATTCCAGGAGAAAATTCTGGCGCTAAAGGTCACCTTCGCTGGCCTGGCGGTGGAATGGCAGACTCTGCGTGGGGATAGCCTGGCATTCAATTGGGAAGGTCCTTTGCTGCTCAATGGGCAGGAACAGCCCTTGCAGGGAACGAAACATTTTGAAAACCCATACTGCACGGCAGACCTGCCCGCCAAACAGATGGAAATTAAATTCAACCTGTATCAGCTCAGGCTCGATTTAAGCTGACAGAAAGGAGGCGTTCAACCGGGAGATTTGTCCTTAAAATCCATAACCCTGTCCCAATAGTGGAAGAATTTTGCGGTTCAGAATGGTACTGTAAAAATGGATCAGTGTATGGCAACCCTTGCCAGACAAATTCTATTCAATCTTTCCCAATCTGTAAGGAGGAACCACAAATGGCCCGTATTTTGAAGCGTCGTGACTTTTTGAAAGTGTCATCGCTGGCTGTGCTTGGAGCAGCCGCGGCGGCCTGCGCTCCGGCGGCCCCTCCGCCGACCGAAGTACCCCCGACCCAAACCCCGGTGGTAGTTGAAAAACAGGTAGTGGTTACACAGCAGGTACAGGTTACGGTTGAGGTGCCTACCAAGCGCGCTGAACCCCCCATGCTGGCTGACCTGGTCAAAGCCGGCACGCTGCCTCCCGTGGACGAGCGCTTACCCGAAACCCCTGTCGTAATTGGCGGCCGGGATTCCATCGGCGTATATGGCGGCGAAGTGCGCTTCATCCACTTTGACCCGGTGTGGATGATCAGTTGCTACGACTGGATGGCCGAGCGCCTGCTGCACTATTCGGACATCGACCTGCGCACCATCGTGCCCAACATCTTCGAAGCCTGGACCGTCTCGGATGATGGCACCACATTCACCTTCAAGATGCGCAAAGGCCTGAAGTGGTCAGACGGCCAACCTGTGACCTCTGAGGATGTGCGCTTCTTTATCGAAGATGTTTGGTTCAACAAAGACCTCAATGCCAGCCCAATGTGGCAGATGCGCTTTGACGGCAAGACCAATGCCACCAACGCCAAGCTGGATGTCATTGATGACTTCAACTTCAAACTGACCTACGCAGCCCCCTTTGGCGCCTTACTCGCTCACCTGACCCGTTGGGAAATCGGCAACTGGCCCAGCATCCTGGGCCCTTCGCACTACTACAAGCAATTCCACAATAAGTACACTGACCAGGCCAAGCTTAATCAAATGGCCAAGGATAACAAGCTCGACACCTGGGTGCAGCTGTACAACCAGTTCTGCGGGCCCAGCCAGTGGGGCCTGGGTTATTGGCAGGTGCCGGACTGGATGAAAACCACTCCGTACCCGACCCTTTCCCCGTGGATCCTCAAAGACATGCCAGGGGGCGGCCTGTTCACTTTCGAGCGCAACCCGTACTATTGGAAGATTGACCTCTCCGGTAACCAGCTTCCCTACCTTGACAACTTGCGCATGGATTACGTCACCACCACCGATGCGGCCAAGCTCAAGCTGGCGCAAAATGAGCTGGATACCATGGGCATGCATGATGTCACCATGGCAGACTATCCTTTCTACAAGGACAATCAACCCAAAGGCAACTTCCAGGTGATGGATTATATCTCCTGCATGTCCGACCGCGATGTATTCTTCCCGCAGCATGTCATCTTCCTGGAAGACGGCAAAACCCGCGATACAGTCCTGGAGGATATCGTCAATCACCCCGACTTTGTAAAAGCGCTCTCGATGGCCGTTGACCGGGATGAGATCAACCAGAGCCTGCTCTTCGGTACGGCGCGCATGGGCCAGCTGAGCCCTGTGCCTTCCTCCAAATATTTCAAAGAGAGTTACCCGGCTGCCTGGGCGACGTTTGACAAAGATGGCGCCAACAAACTGCTGGATGGCATGGGCCTGACCAACAAAAATGCCCAGGGCATCCGCCTGCGCAAAGATGGCAAGCCTCTCTCCTACATCATCGAACAGGGCGGTTTGCGCGTGGGTCCCTTGACCCCCAAGGTTTCCGAAATGATCGCCTCTTATTGGCGCGACATCGGCATCGATGCAACTTCCAAAGAGGTCGATTCAAGCCTGCTGCAAACCCGCATGAACAATAACCAGGTGCATTGCACGGTCTGGCATGCTGACCGCTGCACCGACTTGCTCTTCCCGCTGGAACCGCAATGGTTCATCCCCACCGCCGGGGGCCAGGGTGGAGCTTCCGCTGCCTGGGCCACCTGGTGGGCTGCTGCGGATAAGACGGTTGCCGGCTTGATTGAGCCGCCGGATCAGATCAAGAAATACTACGATCTGTTCGCCCAGATGACCTCCACTACCAACGAAGATGACCGGGTTAAATATGGCCAGCAGATCCTGGATGGCCTGGCGGCCGTCCCATTAGCAGTCGGCCTGATCCTGGAGTGCCCGGCTCCAATACTCTTTAACAAGAACATGCGCAACCTGCCGCGCCCGAAGACCGTCATAGGTTGGGACACCTACGGCAATTCCACCTATCACCCCGAAGCCTACTACTACGATGGCGGAAAGCGCGCCTAAAGTTTGAGGCTGGATCAACTACCGGATGTGGGCAATGACTGAAATCATCGCCAAAGCTCCCCACATCCGGTAGTACTCTTAGGAAAAATAAGGGAACACTTTGTTACTATGTGAACGGCAAAGCCGTTCGTTTTTCACATAGTAGCAAGTGCATCGCCTGGTTTTTAGGATAGATACTTATACGTGGAGATGATATTCTAATGTTAAATTACATCATCGGACGTATTGCAAGGATGGTTCCACAGGTTATCCTGATTTCGATCCTGGCTTTCATCATCATTCAATTGCCGCCGGGAGATTTTCTGACCGCCCAAATCCAGCGTTTGCAAGCCACCGGTGTGACGGTAGATAAGGCCCAGATTGCGCTTCTGACCAAAACATACGGCCTCGATCAACCCATGTATTTCCAATATGTGCGCTGGATATGGAACATCGTCACCAAAGGGGATTTTGGTTATTCGTTCCTGTGGGGCCAGCCGGTCAATGACATTCTGTTTAGCCGCATGGGGATGACCTTTTTTATCGCCTTCCTATCTTTTATCGTCTGTTGGGGGCTGGCGATACCGGTCGGCATTTTTGTGGCGGTTAAACAATATTCGTTCGCCGACTATTTTTTCACGTTTCTCGGCTTTATCGGCCTGGCTACCCCCGGATTCTTGCTGGCCCTGGTGCTGATGTATATCTGTTACGCCAAGCTGGGCATCCAGGTGGGCGGGTTGTATTCACCAGATTTTGCGCCATTACCAATGAGCTGGGCTAAGCTCCTGGATCTTTTAAAACATATCTGGCTGCCAGTGCTGATCCTGGCCCTGGGCGGCACGGCGTCTTTGATCCGCACCCTGCGCGCCACCATGTTGGACGAACTGCGGAAACCATACGTCACCGTAGCGCGCTCCAAGGGTCTTTCAGAATTTGCAGTCATCATGCAATACCCGGTGCGCATCGCCATCAACCCCATCCTGAGCACCTTTGGTTGGCTGCTGGTATGGTTTTTCTCTGGGGGCACGGTAGTTGAGATTGTGCTCAATCTCGATACCGCCGGTCCGGTATTGTGGCGGGCGCTGATCAACCAGGATATGTATACTGCTGGTGCATACATCTTGATCATCGGAGTGCTCACGGCGGTGGGCAGCCTGGTCTCAGACTTACTCCTGGCGGTTGTCGATCCGCGCATCCGTTTTGGAAACATGGAGGTAGCATGAGCGCAGCACAGCCGACCCTCCCCAAGCGAAATTGGTGGAATTTTCGAAAAAAAGGCCAGCCAGTTGTCAAAACAGTTGAGAAAGATGAATCTTTCTATCGTGCCGGGCAGTGGCAGCTGGTGTGGTGGAAATTCCGCCGGCACAAACTGGCGCAAATTGCCATGCTCGTCCTGGGCATCTTCTATTTGATCGTCATTTTCGACGAATTCATCGCTCCTTACGACCCTCAAAAACGCTTCAAGGATTTCAGTACGCTGGCGCCCGTCAGCGTCCACATCATTGATGCGCAGGGCAGTATTCACCTGCCGTTTGTCTATGAGCTCAAACGCACCCGCGATCCGGTGACCTTAAGACCGGTTTACAAAGAGGATACTTCGGCAATCTACCCGATCGGTTTTTTTGTCGCCGGTGATGAATATAAGCTGTGGGGCTTGATCCCTGGGAATATCCATCTTTTTGGGGTAAGAACTCAGCCAGGCAAGTTCGTGCCGCTGTTCATCCTGGGCAGCGATACGCTTGGCCACGACCTGCTCTCACGCATTTTCTTCGGGGCGCGCATCTCGCTGACCGTCGGCCTGATCGGCATTTTCCTGGCCTTTATTCTGGGACTGTTTCTCGGCGGGATTGCGGGTTTCTTCGGCGGGGTGGTAGATGAGGTCATCATGCGCGTCATAGATGTGCTCATCTCTTTACCCACTATTCCCCTGTGGATGTCCCTGGCGGCGGCTCTGCCGCAGGATTGGCCACAACTGAAGGTCTATTTCTATGTGACCATCATCCTCTCTATCCTGGGCTGGACTACCCTGGCGCGTACTGTGCGCAGCAAGCTGCTCAGTTTGCGTGAGGAAGATTATGTGATGGCGGCCAGGCTGGACGATGAGTCGGATGGGACGATCATCGCCCGCTATTTACTACCCGGCTTCACCAGCTATATTCTCGTTTCGCTAACCCTCTCCATCCCCGGGATGATCCTGGGTGAGACGGCCCTCAGCTTCCTGGGAGTTGGATTGCGCGCCCCCACCATTTCATGGGGTGTGATGCTCCAGGATGCGCAAAACCTGCAAACGGTCGCACAGACCCCCTGGTTGCTCTGGCCCGTGGCTTTTGTCATCCTGGCGGTGCTGATGTTCAACTTCCTGGGCGATGGCATGCGTGACGCCGCCGACCCTTACGTGACCTGATAGAGGCCCTTATGGCAGATGCGAACACTCTGGTAGAAATCAAAGACCTGCATACCTACTTTTACCTGGCCGAAGGGGTCGTGCGCGCCGTGGATGGTGTTGATTTGACCATAAAACGCCGCCAGACCCTCGGGGTGGTCGGCGAGAGCGGTTGCGGTAAGAGCATTACCTCGCTTTCTTTGCTGCAATTGGTACCCCCGCCGGGTAAGATCGAGGGGGGTGAAATTCTGTTTTACAAACCTGTCAAACAGAATAGCGCCAGCGGGACGGTGGATGTAGTCAATATCACCGCCATGGATCCGAGAGGCAAAGAAATCCGCGATATTCGCGGCAACCACATCTCGATGGTTTTCCAGGAACCCATGACCGCCATGATCCCGGTGCGTACAATTGGCCAACAGATTACGGAAGCGATCATCCTGCATCAGCATGTCTCCAAGAAGGAAGCCCGTGAAAAAGCCATTTACATGCTGTCCCGCGTCAAAATGTCCAGGCCAGAGCGCGTGATTGACGATTATCCGTTCCAACTGAGCGGCGGCATGCGCCAACGCGCCGTGATTGCCATGGCGCTCAGCTGCCAGCCCAGTTTGTTGATCGCCGATGAGCCAACCACCGCCCTGGACGTGACCACCGAAGCACAAATTCTGGAACTCATGCGCACCCTCCAAAATGATTTTGGGATGGCCATCATGTATATTACCCATAACCTGGGCGTAATTGCCGAGATGGCCGATGAAGTCGCCGTGATGTACATGGGCAAGGTTGTCGAGCAAACGGATGTCAAGACGATCTTTCTCGATCCGCGTCACCCTTATACGGTCGGGTTGCTGGCGTCCATCCCTCAGTTGAACGAATCCATCATGCATGTCAACCGCAGCCGGCGCTTGCAAACGATCAAGGGCATGGTGCCGGATCCTTATACGCGCTTGAAAGGCTGCCCATTTTATCCACGCTGCCCGCAAATGATCCCAGGGCAGTGTGACCAGATTGAGCCGGGGAATGTGGATGTAAAACCCGGACACCTTGTGCGCTGCCACCTGTATGGGGAACCTGCTGCTTCCTAGGTTGCCAGAAACCTGAATTTACACCTAAACGAGGACATCGTTATGACTGGTCAAATCAGCCAAACCAATCCAAGCAATGCCGGAATCGACCCTCAAAAGCCGTTGCTGGAAGTAACCGCCCTGAAAAAATACTTCGCCATTCAACGCGGCTTTTTAAAACGGGTGGTCGGGCATGTTAAGGCCGTTGATGACGTGAATTTTTATATTAACAAGGGAGAAACTTTAGCGCTGGTCGGGGAAAGCGGCTGCGGCAAGACCACCACCGGGCGCTGTGTCATGCGCGCCATCGATCCCAGCAGCGGCCAGGTATTGTACCAGGACCCAACTTTAGGGCTGGTCGATATCGCCCAACTAGACCAAAAACAAATCCGCGCCGTGCGCCGCAGCATTCGCATGATTTTCCAGGATCCCTATGCCTCTTTGAATCCACGCATGACGCTGCAGGAAATCGTCGGAGCGCCCCTGCGTGCAATGGGCCTCATGCATGGGAAGGAAATTGAAGATCGCGTGGCTGAGATGTTGGTCATGGTCGGCCTGCGACCCGAATACATGCGGCGCTACCCGCATGCGTTTAGTGGCGGGCAGCGCCAGCGCATTGGCCTGGCGCGTGCCCTGGCGCCTTCCCCTACCTTCGTGGTCTGTGACGAGCCCGTCTCTGCGCTGGATGTGTCGGTGCAGGCACAAATCCTGAACCTGCTCAAGGATCTGCAAGAAAAGATGGGGTTGACCTACCTGTTCGTGGCCCACGACCTGAGTGTGGTGGCCCATATCAGCGACCGGGTGGCGGTCATGTATGTCGGCAAGATTGTCGAATTGGCCTCAACGCCCGAACTTTTTGCCAATCCCAGACATCCCTACACCGAAGCGCTCATGTCGGCCATCCCTCTGCCGGATCCGCGTCCCAGGGAGAAACGCGTCATGCTGGCTGGCGAGGTGGCCAACCCGGCCAACCCGCCCACGGGTTGTTACTTCCACCCCCGCTGCACCTATTGCAAGGATATCTGCAAGACGGAAGAGCCGGCTTTTGCTGAGATCACCCCGGGCCATTACGTGAAGTGTCACCGCGCTGCCGAATTGTCCTTGATCGGGGCGGTAAGTGCCGCTTAATCCCTATCCAAAAACAAGAAAATCACTTTTTTTGAGGTAAAAAACTGCGTTTTTTTACCTCAAAAAAAGTGAACTCTTAAGAATTACAATTAGATGGATGCCATTTTTAGGAATGAGTGTACGTACATATGCTCATTCCTAAAAATTTGAATTCGCCATTTTTTGGAGGTCACATGGATGCGATGCAGGTCAATGATTGGGAAAACCAGTACGTGGTATGCCGCAATAAAGAAGCCGCTCACGTCACCTTACTGCCTTTTGCCGACGCCGCCTCGGCGCTCGCCGGGGACCGCCGCGCTTCGCCTTTCTTCAAGTTATTAAACGGGGATTGGAAGTTCAAGTTTTCGCCCAATCCGCAGGCGGCTCCTGCCGATTTTTACCAGGCAGGCTATGCCGACCAGGCCTGGGATACCATCCCGGTTCCCAGCAACTGGCAAATGCTGGGCTACGGCCTGCCACGTTACCTGGCCAACGATTATCCTTTCGATAAATCCAATCCGCCCTTTATTCCGCAAGAGACCAACGAAACCGGTTGTTACCGCAGCCTGTTTACCGTCCCCGCTGAATGGGACGGCAAACAGGTATTCATCAACTTCGATGGGGTCGACTCGGCTTTCTACCTGTGGATCAACGGGCAAATGGTGGGTTACAGCCAGGACAGCCGCCTTCCGGCCGAATTCAACATTACCCGCTATGTGCATCCCGGTGAAAACCTGCTGGCGGCACGCGTCTACCGCTTTTCGGACGGCAGCTACCTGGAAGACCAGGACATGTGGTTCTTGAGTGGTATCTTCCGCGACGTTTACCTGTTTGCTACCCCAGTCGTGCACCTGCGCGACTTCTGGGCGCAGACCAGGCTGGATGCAGATTATCGGAATGCTGTATTGAAAGTGCGCTTGAACCTCAAGAATTACCTCGATCGACCAGCCAGCGGATACCGCCTGGAGGCGGCCCTGTTCGATGTGCTGGGCAAGCGCCTGGCAGGGTGGCCGGTGACAACAGCTTTCAGCCTGCCTGGTGGGGCGGAAACCGAGCTGGAGATCAAACAGCTTGTCCCTGACCCGCACAAGTGGTCGGATGAACAACCTTATCTGTATACCTTGCTGCTCACCCTAAAAGACGAAGCAGGCCAGGTGCTGGAAGTCGAACGCAGCCGGGTGGGTTTCCGCCAGGTAGAGATCAAGGACGGCAAGGTGCTGGTCAACGGGGTAGGGATCCTGTTCAAAGGCGTCAACCGGCACGAATTCGACCCTGACCGCGGTCATGCCGTGACGGTTGAATCGATGCTCCAGGATATCCTGCTGATGAAACGCTTCAACATCAACAGCGTGCGCACCTGTCACTACCCGGACGACCCACGCTGGTACGACCTGTGCGACGAATACGGCCTGTATTTGATCGACGAAGCCAACATCGAATCGCACGGGTTGTGGGATAAGTTCGCCAAAGACCCGACCTGGCAAACCGCATTTCTCGAACGCGGCTCGCGCATGGTCGAGCGCGACAAGAACCATCCATCAGTGGTGATCTGGTCGATGGGCAATGAGTCGGGTTACGGGGTCAACCACGCCAACCTGGCAGAGTGGATCCACCAGCACGACCCCACCCGCCCGGTGCATTACGAATCGGCGCGCAGCGAGCCTTACCTGGATATCGTCAGCGTCATGTATCCGACGATCAAAAACCTGGCCGCCCTGGGCAGCCTGCCCGGCGAGACGCGCCCGTTGATCATGTGCGAATATGCCCATTCGATGGGCAACAGTCCCGGCAATCTGAAGGAGTATTGGGAGACCATTGCCACACACCCGCGCCTGCGCGGCGGTTTCGTCTGGGATTGGGTCGACCAGGGCATCCGGCGGCGCACTGCCGACGGCGTAGAATATTTCGCCTACGGCGGCGATTACGGCGATGTGCCTTCCAGCCTGACCTTCTGCCTGAACGGGATGATCTTCCCCGATCGCACCATCCACCCCTGCCTATGGGAAGCCAAAAAAGTCTACCAGCCTGTGGCAGTCACAGCCCTCAACCTGCCGGCCGGCAAGCTGCAGGTAACCAACCAATATTTCTTCTCCTCCCTGGAAGCGTTGGTGATCCACTGGAAACTGTCTTCCGGCGAAAAGGTCTTGCAGTCCGGCCAACTGCCAGCGCTGCACACCCCGGCCGGGCAGACCGAGGTGGTGACCGTTCCATTCCAACCACCGGCCCTGGAACCGGGCCACGAATACTGGCTGGAGTTGAGCTTCAGCCTGCCGGAATCCACTCCTTGGGGCGAAAAAGGGCACGAGGTAGCCTGGGAGCAGTTCAAAGTGCCTTACCAGGTTCTGGAAATAATGCCCCAAACGGTGGAGCAAATGCCTGCGCTGATCCTGGTCAGTGATTACAAGGTGGCCGCTATCGAAGGGGCAGAATTCGAACTGACCTTCGATCGCCAGCTGGGACGGATTAGTTCCTTGGAGAACGGAGATGGCGAACAACTGCTGGCCAGCGGGCCGCGCCTGAACTTCTGGCGCGCCCCCACCGAGAACGACCTCAACACCTGGGGAGACGAAAAGGCCGCCATCCACTGGCGCGAAGCTGGGCTGGACCAGCTCGAGGAACAGGTAACTTCTGTAGATGTGAAACAAACTACCCCACAGACCGTGCAGATAAAGGTCAGCTCGGTGGTCACAGTTAAAAAAGATGCAAAACTTCCCGAACCGCCTGACCCGCAAGAAACCTTGTTCATGCTCGAGCAAGGGCTGAATTACCTGCTGGATGACCAGACCCTGCCACTCGTGCTCCAAAGGTTGGGTGTACCGGAAAACGAGCTCCCTGGAACGGACCGGCCGGCCAAGATCCATGCCTTGCTGATGCATTTTGCCGGCCAGGATCGCCTGTTCGACCTTACTGAAGGCGTGTACGACGTGCTGGTTGGCCTGGGCCTGCCCATCCCCGAGCCATTGGCCAATGCCGTGGCCGCCGGCAAGATACAGGTTCAACCCGAGGTTTACAATCCGGCCCATTTCGACTGCGACCTGACCTATACCATCTTCGGCAGCGGCGATGTGCTGATCGACTGCCACGTAACACCAGCAGAAGGCCTGCCTTTCCTGCCACGCCTGGGTTTGCAGATGCAGCTCCCCGGCGGGTTCGAACAATTCACCTGGTACGGGCGCGGCCCACACGAAAGCTACGTAGACCGGCAGGAAGGCGCCCGGGTGGGCGTCTACCACGGTACAGTCGACGAGCAGTACGTGCCATACATCTTCCCTGAGGAAAATGGCAACAAAACCGATGTAAGATGGGTGTCCTTGACTGGCGCAGGCGGCGGGCTGCTGGCGTTTGGCGAGCCCTGGTTGAGCGTCAGCGCCCACCACTTTACCGACCGTGACTTCGAACAGGCCCGCCACACCAGCGAGCTGAAGCGCCGGGACGAGATCACCCTCAACCTGGATTACGCCCAATCCGGCCTGGGCAGCGCCGCCTGTGGTCCGGGCCGCCTGGAGAAATACCAGTTAAAGGCCGGAGAAGTGCGCTTCAGCGTGCGCCTGCGCCCCCTGGCTGCCGGGGATGGATCGCACACAGTGGAGATCAAATAATGCCGATTGAGATGACCAGCCGCCAACGCGTCCTTACCGCAGCCCGCCGGAAAACCCCCGATCGCGTGCCACGCACCATCCCCGTGGAAACAGGGGTGGTGAAGAAACTCAAAGCCTATTTCCATACCGACGATTTAGGGGCATCGCTCAAAGACGATCATGCCTGGGTTGGACCGCAGCCTTCTCACCTGGCCCAGAATTTGGCGCGCTACTTTAGCCGGCAGGGCGTTACCTGGGATGAATGGGGTCGCGGGCGGATTTGGGACAGCGAAGACCATTATGCCGAGTATTTATATCCGCTCGCACATGCCCAAACTGTCGATGAAATCCTCAGGTATCCCTGGCCGGACCTGGACCAGCCCTATCGCTATGCTGGCCTGAATGAGCGCGTCGCCGCTTTCCAAAGCCAGGGGCTGGCGGTGGTGGGCGGCCTGCAAGAAACAATCTTTGAAATTGCCTGGCAGCTGCGCTCATTTGACCAGCTGTTTGAAGATATCCACGCCGGCGACGAAAAAGCGATCATCCTGCTGGACAAGATCACCGACCGGCGCACGGCCGCGGCGGCCGAGTTTGCCCGGGCGGGGGTGGATATTCTCAGCCTGGGGGATGATGTCGCCATGCAGGACCGGCTGCTGATGAGCCCCAGGATGTGGAAGAAATGGTTCCGGCCGCGCCTGGAAGGCGTGATCAAGGCCGCCAAAGAGATCAAACCAGATATTCTGATCTGGTATCACAGCGACGGCAAGATCAATGATTTGGTGCCGAATTTGATCGAGGTGGGAGTCGATATTCTTAACCCGGTCCAACCCGAATGTGTCGATCACCAGTGGATTAAAGCCACCTTTGGCAGCCAACTTGCCTTTTCAGGTGGACTGGGCGTGCAATCCATCCTTCCCTTTGGCACACCGGATGAAGTCCGCCAGCATGTGTACAACTCTTTCAAAGCCTTAGGGGATGGCGGCGGGTTAATCATCGGCCCTTCTCACGTGATCGAACGGGATACCTCGCTCGAAAATATCCTGGCCATGCTTTCCGCCATCGACGAATACGGCAGGTACGCATAAAATGAGCAAGCTGAACTTTTCCGAAGATAATTGGGCACGCGTAGAACGGGATGCCATGGCCTGGTGGCATCACGACCTGGAGCGCCCGCTGGTCTACCTGGCCGCTACCCCGCCCCTGCCCGGCCGGCCGCGCCATGATTTCCTCACCAACTATCCGTTGAGCATGAGCGTTGAAGAAATCGTCGACCGGCAAGAGACCGTTATCGCCGCCACCCATTATTATGGCGATGCCTTCCCGTGGTGGTGGATCAATTTTGGGGCCGGCATAACCTCCGGGTTCCTGGGTAGTAAGGTCAACAGCGTGACCGAACCTTCCGAAACGGTGTGGTTCACCCCGCCTGGAAAAATCGACATTTGCGACCTGGAGCTGCGTTACGACGCCGAAAACTTGTGGTGGCAGCGGGTCAAAGCCCTTACCGCCGCGGCGGTGGAACGCTGGCACGGGCAGGTGGCCATCTCGCACACCGACCTGGGCGGCAACCTCGATATTCTGGCCTCCTTCCGCAACACAGAAGGCCTGTTGTTCGACCTGACCGACCACCCGCAGGAGGTCGACCGCCTGGTCAAACAACTCACCGGCCTTTGGTTACGCTATTACGACGAACTGGACGCCATCATCCGCCCTACCTGCCGGGGCACCACCACCTGGGCGCCGCTGTGGACCAGCGGACGGACTTACATGCTCCAATCCGATTTCTGCTACATGATCTCGCCGGCTATGTTCGAGCGCTGGGTTTTACCCGACCTGCAGGCCATTTGCGACGCCCTCGACTATGCCTTTTATCACCTGGATGGCAAAGGCGAAATCCCCCACCTGGACATGCTGCTGGACCTGGAACGCCTGCGCGGCATCCAGTGGATCCCCGGCGACGGCCAGCCTTCGCCCGACCAGTGGCTGCCGCTGCTAAAACGCATCCGCGACGGCGGCAAGCTGTGCCAGGTGTTCGTGCGCCCCGAGGGGGCGCGCCACATCGTCAAGAACCTGGGGGGCAAAGGCTTTCTGCTGGTGATCAATCACGAGGACGATGAATTCTTGAACCCGGAAGATGCCCGTGCATTCCTGAAAGTGTTGGCCCAGGAGGACATTGCCCAATGACCGAACTCAGAGATTGGGAAAACCCGCTCGTCACCCAGATCAACCGGCAGCCGGCCCATGTCCCTATGGGGGCTTACCCCAGCGCGGCAATGGCGCTGACCTGCAACCGTAAAGCTTCGCCGTACGTGCGCCTGCTCAACGGCAAGTGGAAATTCCACCTGGGCAAATCGCCCGAACAGGCGCCGCAAGGCTTTTACCGGCCGGGGTACGACAGCGCCGGCTGGGCCGAGATCAGTGTGCCGGGTAACTGGCAGCTGCAGGGTTTTGACGATATCCCCATCTACACCAACGTGCATTATCCCTTTGCCCCCAATCCACCCTGCGTGCCGGCAGAAGACCCCACCGGCTGCTACCGGCGCACCTTTATCCTCGACCCGGACTGGCAAGGGCGGGATATATTCCTGCTGTTCGAATCGGTCGATTCGGCCTTCTACGTGTGGGTAAACGGGAAAAAGGTCGGCTACAGCCAGGACAGCCGCCTGCCCGCCGAGTTCGATATCACCGCTTACGTGCAACCGGGCGAGAACCAGCTGGCGGTGCAGGTGATGCGCTACAGCGACGGCTCCTACCTGGAATGCCAGGATTACTGGCACCTCAGCGGCATCCAGCGCGACGTAATCCTCTACTCCCGCCCGAAGGTGTGCCTGCGCGATTTCACCGTGCGCACCCTCTTCGATGACCGCTACGAAAACGCCACGCTGTGGGTGGAAGTGCAAATGCCGCGCCTCGCCAATGTAGGTGAATATTCGGTCGAAGCGATGTTGTACGACCATGCCGGAGAAGCCGTCCTTGCGGCGCCCCTTTCTGGAGGGTTCAGCAGCGAAAGCTCGTTTGGCTTCCCGCCCCACCGCAAGACCGCCTTTGCCATGCTTTCCCAAACGGTGGCGGCGCCGCAGCAATGGACGGCAGAGACGCCTTACCTTTACCGCCTGGTGCTGACCCTTAAGGACCCGGACGGCTTGCCGGTGGATTTCGAAAGCTGCAAGGTGGGCTTCCGCCAGGTGGAAATTAAAGACGGGCTGATCATGCTCAACGGCAAACGCCTGGTGCTGCGCGGCGTCGACCGCCACGAACACCATCCAGTGCGCGGCCGGGCGCTGACCGAAGAAGACATGCG
>Ga0182027_10008151_pt1 | contig 15307 bp, 14 predicted proteins | sample 712E1DmetaG_FD_121300 | JGI IMG/M metagenome (GOLD analysis project Ga0182027, IMG submission 121300) | Permafrost microbial communities from Stordalen Mire, Sweden - 712E1D metaG (Illumina Assembly) | ecosystem: Environmental > Terrestrial > Soil > Wetlands > Permafrost | place: Sweden... | reverse complement strand
GTACTCCGGCGGAAGCGCCTGATGCAGGCCAACCCAGCCACCCGCTTTGAAGTAGAGCATGGGAGCGGCAATGAGGCAGATGGTCGTGACCATTGAGCCGATCACCATGTCCATGTAGGCCACCGACGACATTCCGGCCAGCGCCGTGGTGAAAATGACGAAGGCGGCGATGATGTAGGTGCCGGTCGTAGGTGTGATCGTCTCGGGAAAGATCAGGTGCAGCACATTGCCGCCGCCGGTGAACTGGTAGCTGGCAATCCCCACGTAGGCGAAGAGGATAGCGATGGTGCCCAGCACCCGCGCCGTCTGGTTGTAGCGGGCTTCGAGCATGTCGGGCAGGGTGAACTGCGCGAATTTGCGCGCCCGCGGCGCGACGAAGTAGATGAGCAGCAGAGCCAGCCAGCCTCCGGCCGGTTGCCAGAGCGCCGCAAAGCCATTCGCGTAAGCGTTTGCCGCCCCGCCAAAGAGCGATCCGCCGCCGATCCACGAGCTGAGCAGCGTGAGCACCAGCACAATGGCCGGCAGCGAGCGGCCTGCCACCAGGTAATCGGCCTTGGTCTTTACCTGGGAGGTACGGTAGAGCGCAACCGACAGCAGCGTAACGACAATAACGGCCAAAACAGCTACATAAAGATGAGACATCCGCGGGGTTCCTCGCCGGCGTACCAGATTTCCGTCAGTGTACCGGATACAGGCGTCTCCCGGCGCAGCCGCATGCGCAAGATATCAATTGACCCCCGTCCGACAAGTTGGTAAACTGTAAATGCGGGGTGGAGCAGCCCGGTAGCTCGTTGGGCTCATAACCCAAAGGTCGCTGGTTCAAATCCAGCCCCCGCAACCAACCTTCTGCGTATCCCCCGGACAATTTTTCGCTTGGATCTCCCCTTACCTCCAGCTTTCTCCATTGGTCAGGAGTTTCCGCGCCTGTTGAGGCGCTTGAGCCCCAGCCGCGCCAAATCGGCGATGGCCTTGGCAAGCGTGCTTGAGGCGTTCAGTGATTCAGGCCGCTCCAGCCGGAGATTTTGCCTGGCGGCAAATTCGCGGAAGTGAATATCCACGTCGTAGAGGATCTCGACGTGATCGCAGAGAAAGCCGATGGGCTGAAGCAAAACCGTCTTTGCGCCCGAGGCGGCGATGGATTGAAGCATCTCTTCAACGGTGGGTCCGAGCCACGGTCCTCCGCTGGCGCCCTGACTCTGGAAGGCGAATAACCAGTGCGGAATCTCAGGCATTCGGGCGGCGACTAACTCCGCGGTACGCCTGGCCTCCTCAGCATAGGGATCGGCGGGCTGGCCTTCGCAAGCCTGAATGGTGCGGGTGGGGACGCTATGCGCCGTAAACAGCACGGGAACATCCTCGCCCACCGCCGCGCTGAGCTTGCTCCAGGCCGAGCGGAGACGCTCTGTAAATGCGTCAATCAGCAGCGGATGCTGCGCCCAGCTTTCGGTAAAGTCGATACGCAGGCCCGCAGCCTCGGCGGCAACCGCATTTTCCAGTGCACGGCGATAGAGGCCCACGCTGGTGCGGGAGTTTTGCGGCGCAAGGCAGAGGACCGCAGCCTCTTCCACGCCGTCCGCGTGCATTTGCCGGACCACATCGGCGATATAGGGATGCCAATTGCGCATGGCAACGTAGACGGGAACAGGCTGGCCGATAGCGGCTAACTCGGCTTCGGCCATGCGCGCCTGCTGTAAGGTGATTTCAGTCAGCGGACTGCGGCCGATTAGCGCGTAGCGGCGCTGAATCTCCTCGACGACTTCTTTCGGTAGTGGCCGGCCGCCAGTCACGTTGCTGAGGTACTTGGGAATCTGCTCGACGGTCTCCGGCGTGCCGTGGGCCAGCAGAAGAACGGCTTGCTTAGCCATGCGCCTTCTCCAGTCGGAACTCGCGCACCATGCGTACCACAGCCTGCACATTTTCAACCGGCGTGGTGGGAACGATGCCGTGGCCCAGGTTGAAGATGTGGCCGGGGCGTCCATTGGCGGCGCGCAGTATCTCGTGGACGCGCTGCTCCAAGATTTCGAGTGGCGCAAAGAGCGTGATGGGATCGAGATTGCCCTGCACCGCATGGCTGTGGCCTACGGCGCGCCAGCCATCGTCGAGGGGCTGCCGCCAGTCCAGGCCGATCACATCGGCTCCGGTTGCGGCCATATCGCCTAGCAGGCCGGCGGTCTCCACGCCAAAGTAGATGACCGGCACGCCCATCTGCTGCACAGCGCGCACCAGCCGCTTACTGGCCTCGAAGGCGTAGGCGCGATAGTCGGTCAGGCAGAGCGAACCCACCCAACTGTCGAAGATTTGAATCACATCCGCGCCGGCAGCAACCTGAAGGCGGCAATACTCTTCCAGCACCGTGACAATTTTGTCCAGCAGCAGCCGCCAGGCGTCGGGGTCCGAGTACATCATCTGCTTGGTGTAGATGTAGTTTTTGGAGCCGCCGCCCTCGATCATGTAGCTGGCCAGCGTATAGGGCGCGCCGCAGAAGCCGATGATGCCGAGCCGATTGCGGAAGTGCGCGGCCACTTTTTCGATGGCTTTTGCCACGTACGCCAGGTCGGCGGCGCGGTCCGTTCGCAGGGCGCGCACATCGTCGGCGGTGCGGACAGGGTGATGCACCACCGGACCCTCGCCGGCCTGAAACTCAAAGTCCAGGCCCATCGGCTCCAGCGGTAAAAGCAAATCGGCAAAGATGATGGCCGCGTCCACGCCCAGCTTTTCAGCGGCGGTGATGGTGACCTCGGCGGCAATCTCCGGCTGCTTGCAGATTTCCACCAGCGTGTGGTGCTTGCGCACGTCGCGGTACTCCTGCATATAGCGGCCGGCCTGGCGCAGAAACCAGACGGGCGTGCGGTCAACGGGCTGTCGCAGGCAAGCGCGCACAAAGCGGCTGCCGTCGAGGATGGCTTCGGAGACGGCTTCGGCGGCGGGGTCGGTTGGATGCATACAAGGTTGATTTTACCGGGCCGGCGTGCGGCTCAATGAGGCTGGCCGCTCTTGGACTGTAACCCAGTTATGAAATCCACTCGGAGCAGCGGCTTTTGCGTTGCCATGCGCCATCGACTTTTTCCAGGATGACGGTTCCGCCGTTGCCGCACAGCGAGCCACAGAAGAAGCCATAGGAGACGATGGCGTGCTTGTGCGCCTTGTCGAAGCGAATCTCGCTCACGGTGATCAGGCCGTGGGCGAAGCCGTTGCGGACTGCATCCTCAATCGATCGGCCTTCGCCGATAGTCTTCCCGGGGTCGTTGTCCGCGACCTCCCTTTGTTGCCGCTCCGGATCGACGAGGCCGATTTTGTCCGATCCCAACTGCGGCAGGTCGGCGGGCCGAAAGCGGTGCACTACGCCGGGCGTGGCCGGCTCAAGCTCCAGGCCCTTATCGCACCCCTCGTAGCCGAAGAGGCCGCTGGCGGCCAGAGGAACCGTCTGGATGGAAAGGTTGATCGCGCTCAGCTCATTTTCCATCCAGCCGTGCAGAACCGTCCGGTAGACCGCAAGCTGCTCGGCGGTGAGCGGCTGGTCACTAACCTTGGGCATTGCCTCCGCTGCCTCCTGCGCGGCTGCCAAACCCGCAAAAAACAGCATCAGCGCCAGAAAACAGGAGCCAAAAGCCGCAAACTTCCAGCCGGTTGCCAGCCCCGTATCGTTTCTATTCATTGCACATTCCTCCTGCATGAGTGAGCTTCTATCCATTGGACACCGCGGCGGAAAAAATGGAGGCAATAAAGCAATTCAAGGAGAAAATCGGCCTATTTCGTCTCGACGTGGAGAATGCGAATCTCCGGGTAGGCGCCGTCCCAGTGGGGCGTGACTCCATCGATAATGAGGCGGAACTCCTTCTCGCCACCGGGGGCAAGCGGGGCTGCGGAGACCGGTTCCACATCAATGTAGGGCTCGCGCATGCGAATGAGCATGAGCGGCAGGGTCTCGTTCTGCGCCACTTCGCGGGCGTAATCGAGGAAGAGCACCTGCACGGTGACGGCGGTGACGGTGCGGGGACCCTGGTTGGCGATATGGCCATCCACATAGGTGATTTTGTCTCCGGCCAGATTGCTGGATTCACTCATGGCCAGGCGGGTCAGCGTGAGGCTGCCCGCATAGGGATCCAAGGGCGCGGAGATCGGGGTGATTGTGGGCTTGCCGCGGGCGTTTCCGTGTTCCAGGCCCAGGATAAGCGCGGCGGAAGCCATCAGGACACCTGCCGTGGCCAACGCCAACGGCAGCCAGTTGCGTGTTTCCTTCTCGGCGGAAGGGGCAAATCCAGGACCATTGCTCACGAGCGAAATTTTACACCCGTAAGCGAAGAGATACCCCTTGTCCCCTGTATTTTAAGGAGTTAATATAGTAAGCCGTTGGATTAGACGATAATTTAGTTGCATTCCGGGTGTTTCAGGCCAGGAGGAATGGATGCCACCTAACAGACCTCAGGATCAGACGCCAGCCTACACATTTCAGGGCCGCTCCTCAACCGAAGAGCTCCTCGAAATTGCGCGCATATACGACAGGGAGGCCGAACAAATGCTTGTGCGCGCACAAGAGGCGCTGACCGAGGACCGGCAGGAAGAAGCCAAGTTGTTGATGCATCTGGCAACCACACATCGGGAAAGTGCCGATGAGTTTAAGAAGGCAGCCAGAGAAGATAGTGGCGACCCGATTGTAGCCGAAATACTGCATCACCAGCAGGCTCAGCGCAAAAACTATACCTCCTACACCCCTACATATTCGGCGCCAGATGAAGAACTTCCCCAGAGTTGGATAGACGAGATGAAACCGCCCCCGTTAGGGCCCATTGCTCGTGCCGTGGCCTGGATAGGGAGCTGGATAGCACCGTAATGCGCTGGCTGCCCCTTCCTGGGGCGCGTCCGTCTTTCAGGCTCATGAGCCGGCCAAGCGGCAACAGGCGGAATACAGCGATAACCAAATCCATCAGCAGTCGGGCTCGTTTTCCCTTTTCATGGGAAGGGACGAGTTCAGGACCTATGTTCACGAGAGAATTTTTGCACCCGTTACCGAAGGAATACCCTTTTCCTAATGTTAGACAGATGCTTTTTTGTTCTTGACCGATAAAAAAATTAGCGTCACATTTTGTTCGGTTCTTCACATTGTTCCGCGTCTTCCGGAAATATTCTGTGTCTAAGAGTGCAAGCGTGAGAACCGGCCAGGTCCAAAATACGTAACCCTTGCCGGAAGGCATTGAAAGGCAGGCCAGCGATGCAGACCTACTCCCCAACCGCATCCATCTCCATGGCAGTGCCCGCCGGCGTGCGAAAAAGCTCCCGGCAGGCAGAGGATCTTGTGTACCAGGGTGTCACCATCGCCGCAATTCTGCTGGTGCTGGGAACCCTGTGGATATTTTGAGGCCTGAATCCGGCTGTTGACAGGAATGGCCAGAGAGCTATGAGCCCGATCCGGCGTGCGCTGCCCGGCGCATGGCGTCCTTTCCGGATCGACTGTATCAATATTCGACAATCTGTCCTGAAACGCTACAGATTCACCTGCCTGTAGCCTCCTTTTTGTTTGAATTGTATCGAAACAATACATTTTAGGGTTCGGTCCACTTCATTCACTGCCTGTCTTTCTTCCCCACCTCTTCTGCTGACGATAGTCTTCTCCGAACATCTCGACTGGTATGCACATCTCAGCCAGGCGTGATCTCATGCGGTCGCCGATGCGGTCGCCCAGGGTGTCCTCGTTTTTGGCGGGCTTGTTGCCCTTCTCATCAGCTTTGAAACTGGCGCCAGCCGGCAGGTCGGGGTAGTTGGTGGTGATGATGGTGGTCTGGTTCCCGTTGTACCGGGTGTTCAGGATGAGAGCGACCGTGTCCCACATCCACTCGCTAGGTTTCTGAGCCCCTAGATCGTCCAATACCAGGACCTCGGCAGCAAAGACCGGCTGGAGCAGTTCCAGTTCCGTGGTCTGCACCTGTGGGTTGTAGCTGTTCTGGATGCTCTTCAACAGCTCGCGATAGTCGCAAAACAGGCCCTTGATGCCTTTATCCCGCATTAGGCGTATCAGGACTCCCACGGCCAGGTGAGTCTTGCCAGCGCCGATGGTCCCAGTGAAAAGCAATCCCCTGCCCTCAGTACCTGTGGGATACTCCTTGACAAACATTCCGGCGGTCACGAGGGCTTCTTTCAGTGAGCGGTGGACATTGCCAGAGGTTGTTACATAGTTGTCCAGGGAACAATGCCGGTAGCGCTCGGGAATGTGGGCTGCGGCCAGGCGGCGCTCCTCGCGCTCCATCTCCTGGCACTCGCAGGCGCGCGAAACCCATTTTCCCTGGGCGTTGACCACCCGCACCAGACCCACTCCGTCGCAGATTGCGCATACACTCATCTGGATTCAAGCCTAGCGCAAAGGCCGCCAGTGTGCTGCGGTGCGCTTCGAGGACCGAATGTGGAAAAGCGTGGCTGTCAAAAACATTTTGGCCGGAACCCGGCACATTTGCCTACAATCGGACGAGAAGGAGCTGAGGCGGTAGGGATCGGCCACATCAGTTAAGGCTGGAAATGGAGGGCGAAATGGAAACTATCATTGTGAAACCCGAACGGAGTTGGCTGGCGCGAAATTGGGGATGGCTGGTGGCCGCCGCGTTCGTGCTTTTTCTTTCATTTGTTGCCGCGATTCTTCTTTTCGTGTTTGGTTTGATTAAAAACTCCGATGCGGCCAAGCTGGCGATCAAGACCGCTGAGTCAAACCCTGCGCTTGCAGAGCAAATAGGCCAGCCGATGAAAATCGGGTGGCTCGTCACCGGAAATATCGAGGTTACCCCTGATACAGGAAGCGCAGAGCTGTCGATTCCGGTCTCCGGGCCAAAGGGGAGTGGAACCATCTATGCAGAAGCTCATAAACATGCCGGTATTTGGCATTTGGAGTTGCTCCAGTTCGGGAAGGCCAGCAGCAATGAAAGGCTCAATCTGCTGCCCGCCGAGACTGCAAAGCCGAATACGACCCAATGGTAAGGCTGCTTGTTGAAGCTGTATTGCCATGGGTTTCCGGGTTATGGCTCTGGGAGGAAGCACCGCAAGCGGCCGCTCATCATGCGCCGCCAATTGCTAAACCTCCCCAATCCCCCTACAATAGAAACATTGCAGGAAAGGTTTGTCTTCAGCGATGCCCAAGGAAAAGATTCATCCCAACTACGCCGCGGTACACGTGAAGTGCGCCTGCGGAAACAACTTTGAGACCCGTTCGACCCATAAGGGCGACATACACGTGGAAATTTGCTCGGTTTGCCACCCGTTCTTTACCGGCAAGCAGCGCCTGGTAGACACGGCAGGCCGCGTGGAGCGCTTCCGCCGCAAGTTTGCAAAATCCGACGGAGCCAAGGAAGCAGCAGCCAAGTAACCGCGTCCTGGCAACCGGAAGGTACGATTGGGCCTCCGCCAAGGCGGAGGCCCAACTTCGTTTTAGCAGCCGCATCCAGCCACTCGTTGCTGGAAACTCGAAGGTATTATGGCGGGCAAAGGCTTTACCGTGAAGAAGAACTGGGACAACCCCAGGGAGCATACGATGCCCGCCGAGGTGCGCGTGCCGGCCGAAGTGCGCCTGGGAACGGTGCTGGTGTCTCCGGCCACGGTGCTGGCTCCCATGGCGGGGGTTACGGACACGGTTTTTCGCCGCTTCATTCGCCACGCGAGTTTGTTCACGGCTGACGCACTTTCCCAGGTCTCAGATGCGAGACCTGGGGCACCCGCAGATTCAGTTGATGCTGCGGTGAGCAACACCCAATCCGGCTGCGGGCTGCTGATGACCGAGTTCACCTCGGCTGACGGCCTGGCCCGTATGCGGGAGACCAAGCGCCAGCGTTATCTGACCTTCTACGACGACGAGCACCCCATTGGCGCGCAGCTCTTCGGGGCCAATCCGGAGACGCTGGCCGAGGCGGCGCGGATTGTGGAAGAAACCGGCTTTGACCTGGTGGACCTGAACCTGGGCTGCCCGGCTAAGCGGGTTGTCGGCTCGAACGGCGGCTCTGGCCTGCTGCGCGACTTGCCGCGCATTGGTGAGATTTTCAGGACCGTGCGCAAGGCGGTGACAATTCCCTTCACTGTGAAATTCCGCATCGGCTGGAATGACAACGACATTGTCTGCCTGGAACTGGCGCGGATGGCCGAGGCTGAGGGGCTGAACGCCGTGGCGCTGCACGCCCGCACACGCGAACAAGGCTACAGCGGCCAAGCGCGCTGGGAGTGGATCGCGCAGGTCAAGCAGGCAGTGAAAATTCCGGTGATCGGCAACGGCGACATTCACAGTCCAGAGGCCGCGGCGGCCATGGTGGCCCAAACCGGCTGTGACGCGGTGATGATCGGCCGGGCCGCGCCGTCGAACCCATGGATTTTCAGGCAGATAGCGCAGTACACGGCTACCGGCAGCTACCAGCGGCCCACGGCGGAAGACCGCTACCGCATGATTCGCGCCTATTTTCAAATGTTGCTGGACGAGGCTGAAGCGACCAAGGATCTGCCCAAGGCCGCGCGGCTGGGCGAAACCTCCGGCAAAATGAAGCAGTTTGCCACGTGGTTTACGCATGGCGTGGCAGGCGGGGCCAAACTGAGGGCCGCCATCTACCATGCGCGGACCGGACCTGAGGTGCTGACGCAGGTGGACGCGTTCTTCACGGCACAGCTCGCGAGCGGCGTGGAGCCGGTCACCGAGCCGGAAGACATTGCCGCGGCTGACTTTCCGATCGATATGCCGGTCTGCGATTAAACTCGCTCGACGGCCATAGCCACGGCGTTGCCGCCGCCCAGGCACAACGCTTCTATGCCCCTGCTCTTGCCGAGCCGTTTCAACGCATACAGCAATGTGACCAGCACCCTCGCTCCGCTGGCGCCGATGGGGTGGCCGATAGCGACAGCGCCGCCCTGCACGTTCACCTTCGCCGGGTCCAGGTCCAGTTCGCGATTGACGGCAAGCGCCTGCACGCTGAAGGCCTCATTCAGCTCAAACAAATCCACGCTGTCGAGCGGCCAGCCAGCCTTTGCAGCCACTTTTCGCACGGCTTCGATAGGCGCCAGACCGAACCACTCCGGCTCGCCGCCGCTGGTGGCTTGGGCGTGAATCACGGCCAACGGCGTCAGGCCCAGCTCGCTAGCCCGTTCGGCGCTGGTGACCACCAGGGCCGCGGCGCCGTCGCTCACGCCGGGAGAGTTGCCCGCGGTCACTGTGCCACCTTCCTGAAAAGCCGGCTTGAGCCGGGATAGGATTTCGACGGTCGTCTCGGGGCGTACCGATTCGTCGGCGTCAAACATCGCCGGCCCCGCACCTTTTTTCGCCGGCGGAATCTCGACGGGCAGAATCTCGTCGCGGAAGAAACCTTGCGCCGTGGCCGAGGCGGCGCGGCGGTGCGACTCAGCCGCAAAGGCGTCTTGTTCTTCCCGGCTGATGCCGTAACGGGCCGCGATCTTCTCCGCACCCACGCCCATGTGGAAATTGTTGTAGACCTCCCAGAGACCGTCCTGGATCATGGCGTCCACCAGAGTGCCATTTCCCATGCGATAGCCAGACCTGGCCTGTGGCAGCAGGTAGGGCGCGTTGGTCATCGACTCCATGCCGCCGGCAACGGCCATAGCGGCGTTTTCCGTCTGGATGGCCTGAGCTGCCAAGGCCACGGCTTTCAGGCTTGAACCGCAGACCTTGTTGATGGTGAGCGCGGCGGCCTGGTTCTGCAATCCGCCGTAGAGCGCGGCCTGGCGCGCGGGATTCTGTCCCAGGCCAGCCTGCAGGACGCAGCCCATGATGCACTCGTCGATTTGTGAGATGCCGCCGGCGCTTTGCGCGGATTCGACACCAGCTCGGCGCACCGCCTCGCGCACCACCAGCGCGCCCAGACGCGGAGCGGAAAAGCTATGCAGCGATCCCTGAAACCGGCCCACCGGGATACGCGCTGCTGAAACGATGACCACTTCCTTCATGTTGAGGTCTCCAGGGCAGGAATCCGTTGGCGTGACCGCGCGCAAAGATGCGATGGGCCTCGGCTGAGCAGTCGGTTAGTAGTGCCGCAAGGCGAAGTAGGCCATCACGCAGAAGCCGATGAAAGCCATCATAAACACCGTCAGAACCACCCAGACTACGGTATGGTGGCTGATGGGTGCAGGAGGGGGCGGAGGAGGAGGAGAGTCAGCTTTGGGAAGCCCCACCACGCGCGCCATTTCAATGCCGATGTTGTCGTTACCGCCTGCCGCCAGAGCCAGCTCGAGCAGGCCATGGGCGGAAGATTCCAGCGTCAGGCCGGGCACGTCCGCCACCTTCTCGATATCCAGCTCGGAGACGAATCCCCACAGGCCGTCGGAACAGAGCAGCAGCGTATCGCCGATAGCCAGAGGGTGCTGCTCGATGTCGATCTCCACCTCGGGTTGATGGCCCAGGCTGCGGGTCAGCACCGAGGCGTCGGGATGGTTCTTAGCTTGTTCCGGCGTAATTATATTGTGGCTGAGCATTACCTGCACGGCGGAGTGATCGGTGGTAAGGCGATGCAGGCGGCCGGCGCGCACCAGGTAGGCTCGGCTGTCGCCGATGTGGCCGATCCAGGCGCAGGATCCTGCGGCTCGCTGTTGCACTATGGCCACCACCACCGTGGATCCCATGTGGTGGTTGGGAGAACCGGGAACGCTGGCCGCCGCCACAATCTGCGCATTGGCGCGCGCCGCGGCGCCCCGGATGGCGTTGTCGACCGGGTAGTCATGCGGCAGGGCCGCCAGGTGCGCGTAAAAATTCTCCACCACCATCCGCGATGCGATGGCTCCTCCGGCGTATCCTCCTATGCCATCGGCGACCATCAGCAGGTCGCCCAAGGCGATGTGCACGTGGAGTACGGAATCCTGATTTTCTTCGCGTAGAATTCCGCGGTCGCATTCCTCGGCAAACAGGATGATTGGCTGCCCAGAGACCGGTATGTCGTTCATACCTGAACCTCACCTGCAAAACAGAACCAGCGCGTTAAAGTTCAGCGCAAATCCGTACAGAAACCATGCAAGCTTCCTGTGAAATATCCTCCCCGTCACTCTGGCGGAAGGCGTGCCGCCATTAACTGACCTGGTTCTTGCCATGATTGATCAAGCCCGATCCTGCGGATCGTGGCCCGTCCTGCGCCGGGCTTCTCTCAACTTATGCGCTCCGGTCAGTCGGCTTGACTCCTCGTGGGGGGGAAATACGAGGATAGACACATTGTTACACGGAATCTCCTTCCTGTGCAGGGGGGGACCGGGGGCGTCACTGGTAGCGGAATTTGCATCTATCTGCATCCCATTTCGCTGGTTTATTTTCGGTTCGACGCAGGTTTGTCCATCCTCCATCAACCGGGTTAAACGCATTTTTCAGACTGCTGGCCCCATGCGATAGTCTGGAGGACGTACCACACTTCCCTTCCCGCCCCGGTGAACCCTTGATTGTTGAAATTGAAAACCTGACCAAGGTATATGAGTCGAAGCTCCGCGTGGTGGCCCTCGATGGCATCGACCTGGAGCTGAAGCAGGGCGAGATATTTGGCCTGCTGGGTCCCAACGGCGCCGGAAAGACGACCACCATCTCCATTGCCACCACCCGCACGCTGCCCACCAGCGGCCGGGTTCGCATAGCGGGATCGATGTCGTTCAGCATCCGGCCCACGCGCGGCGGCTCATCGGCGTGGTGCCGCAATTCAACACGCTCGACCGCTGCCGCTGTGGGCCGTGGCTCTGGAAAAGGTCTGCTTCTCTGCCATGCAGAACATGATCGCCGCGCTGCTGGTGATTCCCATGGCCTACTACATTCCCCGCCTCGCCGGTGCGCGCCGACATACACAACTGGTTTCTCTTCGCGCTGGTGCTGCTGCTAGTCAGCCTGCTGGCCGGCAATCTAGGCTTGGTCATCGGTTCTACGGTGAACCCCAGGCAGATCGGCCTGGTCTTCTCCATCATCGTTGTGCCCATCACCTTCCTGGGTTGCGTCTACTACCCCTGGGCCTGGCTCAACAAAATTCCCTGGCTGCAATACGGCGTCCTTTTCAATCCCATCGTCTACATGAGCGAAGGCCTGCGCGCCGCTGTTACCCCCGGCATCGCGCACATGCCCTGGTGGGCGATTCTGGTGGCGCTGGTATTTTTTACTACGGCTTTGGGACGCTGGGGGCTGAAGGGTTTTCTGGGAAGAGTGCTGTCGTAGGCTGATTGCATCCATTGTGATGGTCAGCAACTCAAACTTCAGTCGAAATTGGAGCTGCTGAATGGGAAACTGGAAGAAATCCTGCGTATTCATCCTCACGGTCATCACTTCAATCACGATTACAGGTTGCGTTAGATCAACCGTCCATAACGAATGGACGTGGATGAGCGGATCGAATCTTACCTTTCAGGTGGGAACCTACGGGACGCAGGGTTCGCCTGCTACGACCAACTTTCCAGGGGCGCGTGGTGGTTCAGCTACCTGGACTGATAAAGCTGGAAATTTATGGCTCTTCGGCGGAATAGGCTTAGACCCGGCAGGAGTAGGAACTGTATTAAATTTCAATGACCTGTGGAAGTTTAGCGGTGGGCAATGGACGTGGATGGGCGGGTCAAACATCATAAATCAAACAGGGTTGTATGGTGTGCAGGGGACGGCTGGCTTAGGTAACATTCCAGGAGCGCGATATGATGCTGCGAGTTGGACCGATGTGTCTGGAAATTTCTGGCTTTTCGGCGGGTATGGATACGATTCGAGCGGAGCTGATGGAATACTCAATGACCTCTGGAAGTACAGCAATGGAGAATGGACGTGGGTAGGCGGATCTAAACTCGCTGGCCAACCTGGGATCTATGGGACGCCGGGGAAGGCTACGTCTGGCAATGTTCCAGGAGCGCGATATGGTGCTGATAGCTGGACCGATGCGACTGGAAATTTCTGGCTTTTCGGCGGAGTGGGGAATGATTCGACCACAATAAATGGTTATCTCAATGACCTGTGGAAATACAGCGGGGGTGAATGGACGTGGATGGGCGGACCGAATATTCGCAATCAGACAGGAATTTATGGTTCGCAGGGAACGGCTTCGTCGAGTAATATTCCGGGAGCGCGATTTGACGCCGTTAGCTGGATTGACGCATCCGAAAATCTATGGCTCTTCGGTGGGTGGGGGTTCGACTCCACCGGATCACGTACTTTACTAGGCGACATGTGGAAGTACAGCGAGAGTCAATGGACATGGATGGGAGGCTCGAAGTACGGATATGCGTCCGGAGTCTATGGGGTGCAGGATATTGCCGCCCCCAATAATATCCCAGGAGCAAGGTATATGGCTGCGAGTTGGACCGATGCTGCCGGAAATCTCTGGCTCTTCGGTGGGCAAGGCTTAGGAGAGTTCAACGACTTGTGGAAGTACAGCCCGAGTACAGGCGAATGGACATGGGTTGGGGGATCAGACGTGGCCAACCGGCTGGGGATGTACGGGACGCAGGGGATTGACTCGGCAAGCAGTATTCCAGGTGCGCGGGGGATTGCCATTAGCTGGACAGATACGTCCGGAAATCTATGGCTGTTTGGTGGAGAGGGTTACAGCTCGACTGGTGGAATGGGTTACCTCAACGACCTGTGGGAGTACCAGCCATAAGGGTATAAAGTCGGGAATCCCTGCGAGCAGACCATCGATTAGGGACTTCTCGCGAATGACGAATTGCTTGCTTCACTTTTCCCCCGGAGAAAGTCGATAGAATAGAAGATCGATCCAGGGATAGTGACTATGAGGCGGTTTCCCCGATATTTTCCGCTGCTTTTGGCTCCGGCGCTGCTCTTTGCGGCCGGTTGCGGCAGCGGCCTGGTCACTGCAACTCCAGCAAGTTCAGCCTTTTCCGTCTCTCCCCGCATGGGCTCCATCGACACCAACTGCACCGGCTGTAATGCAACCAACGCGCTGGGCAGCTCGGTTCATCAACTCACAGCCACGCTGACTGGCGGCGGCACTGCGGGGGTCATTTGGTCCGTCTCCGGCGGGGACGCGGTGAGCGGGCCGGGAAGCATCAACCAGAGCGGCCAGTACACGCCGCCTGGTTACCTGACCACCGACCACGTCGAGGTGGTGGTCACCGCGACTCTGACCGCGAATCCCAACCTTCGGGCCTACTCCGTGCTGACCGTGACACCGGGATTCCTGCAGCCGCTGACGCCGGAGAACGCGGCACTGGGCGCCAATGGAACGGTCACCGTCACCGGCGTTCTGGCCGAGGCGGGCGGCTCCGCCGGCATCCACTTCGATCTGGCCAGCACGGCAAACGGCCAATCAGGCGGGCAAGGTTCGCTGAGTGCAGCAAATTGCCAGCGCGACAGCCAGACCTTCACTTCCTGCACGGTCACCTATTCCGCGCCATCTTCAGTGCAGTCTACCGGCGCAACTTACGTGGTGGCCACGGCCGGCGGGGCTTCGTTGGGGCTGGGGTCAAGAACCGTAGCCGTGGTGCTGGTGAACTCGGCCGGAGTATCCAGCAACCCAGCCACGCACCAGGCTCAGCCGCAGGCGACGGTTCTGCTGGGCAGTTCGGGCGGCAACAACACGGACTACGACACGCGCGGCAACCAGATTGTGGATTGCTGCAGCGGCACGCTGGGCGCGCTGGTTGAGGACGCCGGCAAGCGCCCGTACATCTTGAGCAACAATCACGTGCTGGCCAAAAGCGACCATGCCAGCGTGGGCGACACCATCATCCAGCCAGGGCTGATCGACAACAACTGCTCGCCGCTGGAAGACGGCCCAGGCGTTCAGCCGGTGGCGTCTCTGACCGGCTGGCTGCCGCTCCGCTCCAGACTGACCAACGCCGACGCAGCAATCGCGCAAGTCACCTCGCGCGCCGTGGACCCCGGCGGCAACATTCTGGAGTTAGGCGGCAAACAGACCGACGGCACGCTGGCCGCCGCCCCTCCCGGCATCAGCTCAACCGGCGGGCGGGGCGAGACGGCAACTCTTGCTTTACAGGTAGCCAAAAGCGGCCGGACGACTGGGTTGACCTGCGGCGGCATCTCGGCCGTCGATCTTGATGTGACGGTGGATTATTACCTGGACTGCGCGGAGACCCGTCCCTACCTGACCAAGACCTTTACTCACCAGTTGGGCCTTAGCGGCAACCAGTTCAGCGACGCGGGTGACTCGGGAGCGCTGGTGGTGGATGCGGCGAACGCCGAGCCGGTGGGCCTTTACTTTGCGGGCGGAACAGACGCTTTCGGAGTCAGCCAGGGAGTGGCCAACCCCGCGGCAGATGTGCTCGCAGAGTTAGGCGCGCAGTTCGGCGGAAGTTATACATTTGTTGGCGCGGCTGACCATGCGGTCAGTTGCCTGAGCTACGGCGACAACACAATCCCCTC
>Ga0182027_10008150_pt1 | contig 15308 bp, 12 predicted proteins | sample 712E1DmetaG_FD_121300 | JGI IMG/M metagenome (GOLD analysis project Ga0182027, IMG submission 121300) | Permafrost microbial communities from Stordalen Mire, Sweden - 712E1D metaG (Illumina Assembly) | ecosystem: Environmental > Terrestrial > Soil > Wetlands > Permafrost | place: Sweden... | reverse complement strand
GAATTCGCGACGCCATGCGCTCGGGATGAAACGGCTCGAACTCGTCAAGTTTTTCACCCATGCCGGCGAACTTGATGGGCTTGCCGGTGACGGCTTTCATGCTCAACGCCGCGCCGCCGCGCGCGTCGCCGTCGAGCTTGGTGAGGATGGAACCGGTAATTTGCAGCGCCTGGTCGAAATGCGTGGCCACGTTCACGGCTTCCTGGCCGGTGGCGGCGTCGAGCACGAGCAGGATTTCCGACGGCTTCACGAGGTCGCGCAGACGAACAAGTTCCTGCACCAGCGGTTCGTCAATCTGCAACCGGCCGGCGGTGTCGAAAATCAAAACATTGCGGCTGTTGGTTTTCGCAAAGTCGAGCGCTTCACGGGCGATTTTCAGAACGTCCGTTTCCCCGCGTTTCACGAACACCGGGAGTTCCAGTTGTTTGCCGAGTGTGTCGAGCTGGTCCATCGCCGCCGGGCGGTAAACGTCCGCGGCGACGAGCAACGGCTGGCGGCCCTGTTTTTGGAGCAGCCGTGCCAGCTTGCCGCTCGAAGTCGTTTTGCCCGAGCCGTGCAAGCCAACCATCAGGATGCAGCTGGGGCTGCCATCGAGATTCAGCCCGGCATTGGTCGAGCCGAGCAGGTCCACGAGTTCGTCGTAGATGATTTTGACGATTTGCTGGCCGGGCTGGACGCTTTGGACGACTTCCGCGCCGATGGCCTTGGTTTTGACCCGTTCGATGAAATCGCGGGCGACCTTGAAATTCACGTCGGCTTCCAGCAGCGCCATGCGGACTTCGCGCAGCGTGTCGGCCACGTTGGCCTCGGAGATTTTTCCGAGGCCGCGTAGGTTGCGAAAGGTGTTCTGGAGCTTGCCGCTTAACGAATCGAACATCGGGTTAAGCTATCGCAGAAGCGTGCGGATTGACAAGACTGCGTCGGTTTGGCTTAATCTGCGTCCCTTAGTGGTAGGTTACCCAAGTGGCCAACGGGGGCAGACTGTAAATCTGCTGGCTATGCCTTCGATGGTTCGAATCCATCACCTACCAGTCTTCGTTCAAGCCGCAGCGCAGAGCGAAGACTGCCAGGCCGGAATGAAGTGCGGGCCGGCTGATTCAAGAGTAAAACTTCGAGCTTCGACCCGGCAAGCCACCACTTTCCATTTTCGATTTACGAGGGTAAAGTTTGCGCGTGACCAGATCGAAAATTGCAAATCCAAAATCCGAATGACCCGTCATTGTCACAACTGCGGCGAGGAATGGGCCCTGACCGGCCAGCCGGGCCGGGGTGAAGCCTGCATGAAATGCCGGGCGGACCTGCGCGTCTGCCGGAACTGCGCCCACTACGACCCGCGCGCAGCCCAGCAATGCCGTGAGCGCCGGGCCGAGCCGGTGCAGGAAAAGCACGTGGGCAATTTCTGCGAGTATTTTGAGTTTGTCCGCCGCACCTGGACGCCGAAAGCAGCCGGCCATTCCCGCGAAGCCACTGCGCGCGAACAGTTGAAAAGGCTGCTCGGCGATTAACGTCTGGCGAAAGCGGGCGGATACAGGCTCAGGCTGATCAATCCCAATCCAAATAAGAGACGCGGAATTTTTCCAACTGGACCGAATCGTTGGTGTCGCAGAGGTGCAACAGCGGCTTTTCGCCGTAAAACGACGCCCACTGGGAAAAGGTGCCTTTGGGACCCAAAATGTAGTCGCATTGGGCCAGAGCGTAGAGGTCGCTCGCGGGAGACTCGGTGCCAAATCCAACCGACAATCCCGGAAACTCACCCGCGCTGCGCGGTTCGTCGCTGCAAACCAAAAAGGACACCTTGCGAGCCGGGAATTGCGCCGCCAGATCGTGCATCCAGGCCGCATATCGCGCAGCCGGGTAAAAGTATTTGCCGCCTCTCCATCGGCGATAATCCCCCTGGCGAATGTGAACCCCAATGACGATGTCGGCGTTGCGGCGCAACTGGGCAACCGCCTCGCGGCTGGGTTTGTCATATTGCTCAATCGGTCGAAAATAGGCCCGGATTTTGTCCCCGTGTTTCCGCACCAGATCGGGCGCACGAAAACGCCAGCCATATACGAAAACAATTTTGGCCGGGCGAATTTTTTCCTGAAGCTCCGGGCTGTCCAGCAAGGTGACCGGTTGTCCCTCCAATTCGCGCAATGTGACGACGGCCTTTCCAAAAATCGGGAAGCGTTGATTCAGCACGCTGGCGATGCGGGTGAAGTGATAAAAAAACCGCGTTTTGCGGATGGTCGTGCCGACACCCGGAATGATGTCCAGGCAGCTTTTCCTTTTCGGAATGGGATACGCGCAGGAGATGTTCGCGCGGGTGGCCTCAAACAAATCGGCGTAGCTGTGAAAGGTGTAATTGATGACGCGATGTCCCTGCTCCTCCGCCAGTGCGATAAAATTGGCGAAGATGATGAGACGGTTCGCAAGCCGGCCGCATCGGCGTCCAATGGTGAACAGTTTTTGCGGCGGCGGCGGCGGTGGCAGCGCGGGTTTCCGCTCGTTTTTTGTCGCCCGCGCCGATTCAGCAGTATTGTCAGTTGTCATCTTCGGGAAAAGTCATGAACGCTGTCTGATTTCATAACAGACCTTTCTTTCACAATGGAAGATTAATTTGCCGGCTTTCAACCCGTGCGCCGAATCCGAACGGATCGATGCCGTTGAGTTCTTTGCCATGCGTTTCGGCGGAGCCGCAACGCCCAAAGCGCGATCAAAAACGCGCCGGGAAGCCGCATTTCTGCTGTTCAAAACCGGCGGCACGGTTTAGCTTCCAAACATGAAAGTCAGCGGTTTTACCTTTTTGCGCAACGGGCAGAAACATGGCTATCCCTTCGTTGAGTCCGTCCGCTCGGTTTTGCCGATCGTGGACGAATTTGTCATTGCGCTCGGCCCGTGTGACGATGATACCGAAAAACTTCTGCGCGAAATCGGCGACCCCAAAATCCGCATCATCCCGACGCAATGGAATGAGCGCATCCGGAGCGATTACAGCATCAAGGGCTTTGTTTACGGCCAGCAAAAGTCCATCGCGCTGTTCAACTGCACCGGCGACTGGGCCTTTTATCTGGAAGGGGACGAGGTGGTGCATGAGAACGACCTGGCGAAAATCCGTGGGGCCATGGGGTTTTACCTGGACGATGAGCGGGTGGAGGCGCTCATCTTCGATTACCTTCATTTTTACGGAAACCAAAACACCATCGCGTGGTCGCCGGCGTGGTATCGGACGGCGCCGCGGATTTTGCGGAACACCATTCCGGCCTGGGCGCCCAAAGGATTATTTTTCACCGTGCTCGACACGCAAAAAAAGGCGCGCTATCCGCGCGCGGCGCACACCGGCGCGACCATCTATCATTACGGCTACCTCAAGACCCAGGAGCAGATGAATTTGCGAAAGGCGCTCACGGCGAAATCATGGAACCACCCGCATCATAAGATTGATTACGCCGAAATCGATCCCGCCGTGTTGAAACCATTCACCGGATCGCACCCCAAAGCCGTCCAAGCATGGTTTCCACCGGCTGAAGGTCTGTTCCAGGCAAACCCACGGCACCGGTTGACACGCCGCGAACGCAAACACCGCATCATGGTGAAACTGGAACACTGGTTCGGTTTCCGCTTCAACAAGAAGCATTACCGGTTGGTGCGATAATCGCGTCTGACCGGCAACCGTTGAAGCCGTCTCCAAATTTGTCTTCGTCAGAATTCCTAAAAGATTCGCCGGATCGAGGATCTGATCGATCGGCGAAAATGCTTCCAACCGGCTTTGATGGTTTCAGCATTTTTGCTCAAATAAAGATCCGGATGAACCAGCGGCAAAGGCACGCCGCCCAGTGAGTCAGCCAGCCCAAGCCGTTCCTGTTGTTGACTGGTTAGAACCCCCTTCTTCACATAGAGTAAAATATTCTGCCGGTACCAGTAGGGGATTCTTTCATCGTTCCAGATCCTTTGCCTGATCACATCGAGAACCCCATAACCCTTGTCCCTGAAGAATGCGGCCCAGTAGTCCGGCCATTGCTCGTTATAATGGTTCCGCCCTCCCTGCTGCGGGATCGCGGCGGAAAAAAGAACCAGATCTGACGCGTTGACGAGAGAATCAACAAAACCTTTTGCATATTGCGGGGGCAGGTGTTCGGCCACTTCGAGCGAAATGGCCAGGTCGAATCGCTTCGGCAATGAGATGGGCGCGTTCAGGTCCGCAGCCATGAAACATCCACGGGGAATGACCAGCAGATCCTGATTCACCCATTTCCCATCCACGCCCTGTATTTCTTTAATCCCTTTTTCCTCGATCACCGCCAGCCAGGCGCCGACGCCACAACCGAAGTCGGCAACGGAGTGTATCGCCGGAAACAACTCCAGCACCAGGGACAGAATGGTTTGCGCCGAATAACGCGTGGCCGCATTCCGATCGCGGTAATAGGTATCCTTGTAGGCTCGCATGCTTTTCCAGTGATTGATAATTCGGATTCAGCAGAACACAGCGAAAGTGCGATGGCAAATCGCTTTTTCATTTTATCTGCTTTTGCGTGTCTGGTGCGATGGCAACACCGCAATGAATGTGTTCACCGCACCGGATGTTCTCGCGTCAACGGCCAGCGCCCGGGTGGATTTCCTTGGGTCGTGGCAAGCCCATGTCGGCCGGGCGACCGTGGAGTTGCCAGAGCCAAAGGGCGGCCAGCACCTTCCATCGCTCCTTGTGCCGGGCGGAACCGCCGAGAGTCAAAGCGAGCGTCCCGGTTGCTGCGATCCAATCCACCAACAGCCGCATGACCAAACCTGCGGCCAGAACCGCACGCACGGCCTGATTATGGTTCTTCGCAAAATAGGCGTCGCGCGAACGCCAGTATTCGATCCGGGCGGCAGCGGAGATCTGCTTTGCCGTCTGCCCCTGGCCGTGCCGGACCTTCACGCCGGGCAAATGCATGACCGTTTTTCCCGCTTGCCGGACCCGCAAGCAAAAATCCGTTTCCTCAAAAAAGAAAAAGAACCGTTCGTCCAAGCCCCCAAGCCGATCCCAAATTTCCCTCCGAACCAGCATAAACGCCCCGATGACAGTCTCAACCTCCACCGGAGCGGTGAAGGGATGCTCCTTGCCCGGAAACCGGCGTGGGAACAACCGGCGCAGTATGGATTTGTTCAGCAACTCGGTGGCCAGGGTCGGGAAGTTGGCGATGGAGTTCTGGCGCGAACCGTCCGGGTTCAACAATTGTGCTCCCGCCACCCCGCAATTGGGGTTGGCCTCCATCCAGGAAACCGCACGCTCCAGCGCATCGGGCTCGAGGCAGGCATCGGAATTGAGCAACAGGAGCCATTCGCCGGAGGCCTGTCGCGCCGCGAGGTTTGCGGACCGCGCAAAGCCCAGATTCTCTTCGTTGCGACAATAACGCATCCCGGAAAACTGCTGCGGCAGCGTTTGGGATGTGTCGTCACTGCTCCCGTTGTCCATGACAATCACTTCCTTGACCAACGAATCCCGGCTTTCCAGCACCGAGCGAATGGCCGTGCAGGTCAGTTCACAGGTGTTGCGCGTAACGATGATGACGGATACGTCCACGGTTCACTTGTTGTTTACGACTGCGGTTTCCGGATCGGGTGAAGGATTTCCACCGTTGCGGTTCTGAAGCTCCCACAGCTTGGCATATTTGAGGAAGGCATGATCGGCTTCCATGAAGGCGATGATAAAACCTTCGGTTCCATCCAGAAAACCGCGTTTGAGAACATAGGATTTCAGGAATCGCCCGAGGCTATGGAATGCCATGTGCCAAATACCGCTGCGCCGGCCGCGTTCGTACATGCTCAACGCCCCGCCCTGGCTGAAACGGTGAATCTTGCGCAGGTAGTCATCCAAGCTGCGATAGGAATGGTGAGTCAGAGTTTCCCGGCACTGGCCGGCTTCTCCATCCAGTTCCACCTGCGAGTGGACACGCTTTTCCTGATAACGCCCCGTGCTGCGACGAAACAGCCGCAGAACGCAATCCTTGCCCCACATCCCGTGACGAATTTCCCTCCCGCCAAAAAAGTTCCTTCGCCACAGCCAATACCCGTCGAACTTCGGGTCGCGCAGAACAGTCTTAATCTCTTCTGCCAGGCCCGGCGTGACTCGTTCATCCGCGTCCACGACCAGGATCCAGTCGTGCTTCGCCTGCGGGATGGCCCAGTTGTTTTGGGCGCCATGGCTCCAGAACTTGTGCTGCAGAACCCGGTCCGTATATCGCCGCGCAATTTCAAGGGTCCGGTCGGTGCTGAAGGAATCCACCACCACGATCTCATCCGCAAACTTCACACTCTCCAGGCATCCGGCGATCATAGCTTCCTCATTGAAACATGGAACGATCACACTGAGTGGCGCTGGTGTTTTCGTGTTATGAGTTGTCATCGAATGAGAATGAGTTCCGGGGCGAATCTATGGAGACCCGGACGATTTGGCAATGATGGATGAACAAGCCGGCCCGCCGCCCCGTCGCCAACGAACCGGCGGAAACCCGCAAGGTCCGCGCGTGTGATCGCAAAAGAACGCCGGCTCGTTCAGGAACGTGTCCTGGCGGGCTGCTCAATTGCCGTCGGTGCAATTCTCCGCCAGACCGGCCGACCGGAGACAGGCTTCAACCTCCCCCAGCATCAACCCCCGCCCGGGCCGGAGGTTGAATCAGTGGCGGTTGACGAATGCAGGTTTCCCGGAAGTCCCAGTCCGGCAAAGGCGCGCTCGCAAGCCTCAATGACCGCACTGGTCTCGATGTCGGGAACGGCCAGGTTGCCTGCGGGGATGACCGACCAGTCCGGATGCTGATAAGGATAAGGACTGCCCGGGGCAATGGAACCCCGAATCATTACTACCCGCTTGCCGATCGCCACCGCCAGATGTAACGCGCCGGTGTCCCCGCCGAGGATGAGGGAAGAGAGTTTCATCAATCCTCCGGTGACGAGGAATGGCACACCAGCGGAAACCGGGAACCCCGCCTGACAAACCGGTTCCAATGCCGCCCGTTCCGCAGGACCGCCGCCGAATAAGATTTGAAATCCTCGTTCCCGCCAATGCCGCGCCACGGCGAGTTGCCGATCGAGCGGCCAGTTTTTTTTGGGCGTACTGGTGAACGGCTGAAGGTACAGCGTGGGTTTGGTCGCATCCAGGCCCTGCGCGGCGAAAAACCGACGGGCCTCGCCCAGCGCGGCGTCTGGCAAAACAAATTCATTGTGAATCCTTCCAGTGCGCAGGCCGCATTGGTGCAGGAGGGATAAATTCTGTTCGACGGGATGGATTCGATAATTGCGGTTCGCACCCAGGGTGTAAGCCCAGCGCCGCCGTCCGCCCTCCAGACTGCCCCAGCGCCGCGAGGCACTGCTCAACCGCGTCAGCCACGCCGTTTCACCGTAACCCTGAAAATCAACCGCGAGCAAAAATTTCCCCCGGCGAAGACGGTGCAGCAAAGAAAGTGTTCCCGCGACGATGGCGATTGGATTTCCCCGCCGGTAAAGCTCCCGATCCAGTGGCAGCACCTCATCCACATCGCAAAAACCTTCAATCAGCGGCACATGTTCCCGGGAAACCATGAAGGTGATTTTCGCACCGGGGAAATTTTCCCGGATGACACGAACGGCGGGCAGCGTGAAGAGGATGTCGCCGATGGATTTCAGGCGGATCAACAGCACCTTGGGATCCGCCGGGGTTGCCGCCGGCTGGTTTACATCTGGTTTGGTCATGTCGTGGGGCGCCTGACCGGCCACATCCACCGGCCGGCCTGCACGCACGCCGGAATCTGCTTTCACCGGCGGCCAGACTCAAGCAAATAGCGCCGGCCGCTCTTCCGGCAGGAAAAAACTCGCCTTCTTCCACCCGCCACCAACATAATTCACCCCAGCGAATGATCACCTTTCTCCGCAAACTCTGGACGTTCGTGCGGCCTTATCGCGGGCGGTTTTTCCTCGGCCTGCTCTGCGGTATTCTGTACGCCTTGACGAATGGCGCGCTGCTGGGTGCCGCCAAGGTGGTTATGGATCTGATTTTCACCGGCTCGACCAATTTCCACGAACAGCTCGCCGAACATCTGGCGAAGACCCCGCACTGGATTCATCCCTTCACGGATCGGCTGGTCTCGGCGGTGCCGGAATTGCCCGCCCCCACCTCGCAACTGGGCTGGGCGCTGGTGGCGGGCGCTATTCCCGCCATCGTGCTGCTCCGCAACACACTGTCCTATTTGAGTGTTTATCTGACGAACTGGTCGGCAATGCATGCCATTGCCGACATCCGCACAAAACTGTTCAGCCACCTGCAAAATCTTTCGCTCGGATTTTTCAACCGCGCCAGCACTGGCGATTTGATCGCGCGGATCACCAACGACACGCAGGTGCTTTACAGCATCGTCGGCAGCTCGTTTGCCTCCGCCGTCAAAGACCCGGTAACCATCCTTTGCACACTCGTCATCCTGCTGATCATCCAGCCCGCGTTGACGCTGGTGTCCATCGTGATTTTCCCAGTATGCATCGTGCCGATCATTATTTATGGACGCAAGGTCCGCAAATCCGCGCGCGCGGTGCAGAAATTCAACGCCGAACTTACGAACCTGATGCACGAATCCTTCACCGGCAGTCGCGTCATCAAGGCTTACAACCTTGAAGAAACCGTCAGCACCGAGTTCCGCGCCATCACCAAAAAATACGTCGGCCAGTTGATGCGCGTCATCCGCGCCAACGAAATTCCCAGCCAGCTTATGGAATTGTTCGGGGCCGCGGGGATCGCGCTGGTTTTCTTTTATGTGCAGAACCTTCCGGCCGACCAGCGGCCCAAGGCGTCGGATTTCTTCATGTTTATCCTCGCCGTCGTGATGATTTACCCGCCCATCAAGGCGCTCACCCGGCTGCATAACCAGCTGCATCAGGCGCGCGCCGCCAGCGAACGCGTCTTTGAGCTGCTCGCCACGAAGAACTCCGTGCCGGAACCCGCGCAGCCGAAAATGCTCCATGCCTCGCACGCCGTCATTGAATTTCAAAACCTCGACTTCAACTACGGCGAAAAACCCGTCCTCCATAACATCAACCTCACCGTCAAGGCCGGCCAGCTCGTCGCGCTCGTCGGCGCCAGCGGTTCCGGCAAGACCACGCTCGCCAATCTGCTCCTGCGTTTCTACGACCCCGTGCACGGCGTGATTAAAATCGGCGGCGTGGACCTTCGCGAGGTTTCCACGCGCGACTTGCGGAATCAAATCGCCATCGTCACGCAGGAAAACATTTTGTTCAACGACACCATCCGCCGGAACATCGAACTGGGCCGCCTCGGCGCAACGAACGACGAAATTGTCGCCGCCGCCAGACACGCCTACGCCTACGATTTCATCATACAAAAACCCGAGGGCTTCGACGCCGTCATCGGCGAGAAGGGCGTCTCCCTTTCCGGCGGCCAGCGCCAGCGCCTCGCCATCGCCCGCGCCGTCTTGAAGAACGCGCCGATTCTGGTCCTGGATGAAGCCACCAGCGCGCTCGACACCGAATCCGAGCGTGCGGTGCAGGCCGCGCTCGACGAATTAATGAAGGGCCGCACCACTATTTGCATCGCGCACCGGCTCTCGACCATCCTCCATGCCGATGTCATCGTTGTCCTCGACCAGGGCCGCATCGTGGAAACCGGCACACACACGGAATTGATCCAGCGCGGCGGCATTTACCAAAAGCTGCACGAACTTCAGTTCCAAAGCTGAACCCAACCGCCCCTGAAATACCATGCCGACAGAGAAGCCGCTTGAAATCCTGGCGGTTCAGCTCCGGCATTTCGGTGACCCCGTCCGTTGCCTTATGCCGCCGGCGTGGGCGTGCCGCCCCTGGCCCGGTCCGGGCCACTACGCCGAGGCTTCAGGCTCCGACTGGCGCGCGCCACAGTTTGCTCGCCAGCAGCCCCGGTTTCCGCGGCGGTAATGGGGGCGTTTGCCAGAGCGCAAATCACTGCCGGCGGCAATTTCGCCCGAACAGGTTTTGGCCGGCCGGCAAATATTTTGATGCCGGTGTGAAAAGACTCAATTGTAGCGGCCTTCCGTGAGCGTCGCACTTCCGCTGGTTATATTGCGATGGTCCCAGACGCCGCTCCAACAAACCGCGGGAATTTTGGATTGTTTATCGCCCGCGTAGCCGGATTATTTTCATCGGTGAAATGGACGGCCCTATTTGAAAAACACCCTGATTTCCTGCAGGGCCTGAAGGGTTTCACTGCCGGGGGTGCGGCGCGGGTCGTCCTTGGGCAGTTCATGGTCGCTCATGTCCAGGTAAAGCGTTCGCGACGGCTTGAAAATCGTGATGCTGTCTTCGTTGAACAGCGCCGTGTCCCGCCAGCCGGCGAGCAGCGCCCAGTTCCGGATTTCTTTCCCTTCGATCGGTTCCCCCGTGGTGTAGTCTCCGAGTGCGTTCGTGATGCCCATCCAGATCAACACGGACGGCACAAAATCCACGTGGGAAGTAACGTGGTTGACCAACCGGGGAGTTTCTCCCGGCAGGTGCAGGACGCCGAACGTCTGTGTCTGAAAGCGGTTGAAGGAACTGCAGTGTCCGAAATGCCCCAATTCGCCAAATTCCTCCCCATGATCACCAGCCACGACGATGACGGTCCGCCCGTATTCACCCCGGTCTTGGAGGGCTTTCACGATCCGGCCAATCTGCCGGTCGATATAATGGAGGGAATTCAAATAAGAGCCTTTCAAGGCCTGCGCCCCGGCGGGTGACAGCGTAAGTTTAAGATAGTTGATCTCACCGGACTTTGAGCCTTCATATAAATTGTCCTCCGGCGGATGCTCGTAAGGCTGGTGCGAGCCATCGAAGAAAAGGAACCCAAAGAACGGGTGTGCCGGAGCCGGCTGGCCGGCGCGCTCCGTCAGGTAATTGAGAAACTTGTCGGTCATCAGCTGGTCTCGATCCAGATGGGGTGCGTTCCACTGATCCGTGATGTCGTTCGTCAGCTTCACAAAGCAGGTCTGCCGGAATTCCGGGTAGTTCAGGTCCGTGCAACTCATGATTCTGAATTCATAGCCACGGCGGGCGAGCAGGTCGAACCACGGCGGGCTTACGCTTTGTGCCAGCGCCCCGTGCCAGTAAGTGCCCGGGATCCCGTACAGCAGGCCGAAGATGCCAAAGCGGGTTTCGTTGCCAGTCGAAAAATGCTTCGTCAGGCGGAAGCTGTCTTCGGCGAGCTTGGAGAGATTGGGCATGGTCTTGTCGTCGAGCGCGTCAGACCGGCCGCCCTCGATGGCAATGAACAGGATATTGGGTTCACGTGCGCCGGTCTGCAGACCCAGCGGATGTTGGGGGAGGTGGAGCGACTTCGCGCTGTCCGGCAGGACGCGTATTTCGCCGGGGGGCCGCTTGTAACCGAACCTTTTTGCCAGGTGTTTGATGGTCAGGGGCTGGTAGAGTGGCAATGTGTCGCGCACGGCCTGTACGGTTGAGTTGTCCCGCAAATCAATCACCGCGAAGGCGGTTCGTTCCAGGAACAGGGCGATGAGTATCGTTGCCAGCCCAAACCGCACCCGCCGGGGCGCCAGCCTCGGCGCCACCCACAAGGCAAACGCCAGGCTGCCGCCGATGAGCATGAACACGATGGCAGCGGCCGTCACAACGCTGGCAGGGTCAACCCGCACACTGTCCCCGGCGCCTTTGGTGGTCAGTACGTTCCAAACCAGGCTGTCGAAATGCCGCTGAAAAAGCCGGAAGATGACGATGTCCACGAGCAAGGACACCTGTAGCAGCGCAAACATGAATCCCGCGAAGAGTCGCGCCCAAATCCGGTGTCGCCAGCGGAGCAACGGCCAGGCCGTCAACAGGGCGGGAACCAAGTTTAGAAAGCCGGCCTGACTTACAATGGCCATCGCAAAGGGCAGACAGGCAATCCCATGGAGTCCGGTGGAAAGATCCAGGATATAACCCAACTGCAACACCATCGTCAAAATGCAGTTGCTGAGATAAAGCCAGGCCCACTCACGCCACGGGCTTGGATTCGTGGCCGTGGTCATATCTCGACCGGAGGCAGCGTGCATGCCTGTCAAAAATAACCTTTGGCGGGATTGATGTAAATATTTCCCAGACAATTTCAGGATACGAGCCGGGCGCCACCGCCAAGTTGAGCCGCTCCATGAGCGTCACCACTTCCGATGGTTCTATGGCGATGGTCTCAGAACGCTGCTGCAACAAATCGCGAATATTTGGATTGTTTATCGCCATGCAACCAGATTATTTTCACAACGAATGGACGACATAATTCCCTATCTCGACCTCACGGCGCAATTGCGCCCACTCCGCAAGGAACTGGACGCCGTAATTGCGCGGACCATTGACAACTGCTCCTTTTGCCTCGGCCCCGACGTGGCGCAGTTTGAAAAGGACTTCGCCAAGTTCATTGGCGCGGAACACTGCGCCGGGTTCAACAGCGGCACCTCGGCATTGCACGTGGCAATGCTGCTGCTCGGCGTCGGCCCCGGCGATGAAGTCATCACCACGCCCTTTACGTTCGTCGCCACGAGCTGGGCGATTTCCTACGTCGGCGCGAAGCCGGTCTTTGTGGACGTTGACGACGCCACCTTCAATCTCGACCCGAAGCGGGTTGAACGTGCCATCACGCCGCGCACCAAGGCCGTCATGCCGGTGCATCTCTACGGCCATCCGTTCGACCTCGATCCGATCCTGGCGATTTGTCGTAAACACAAATTGCCGCTCGTCGAAGACACCGCCCAATCGCATGGCGCGAAATACAAGGGCAAAATCGTCGGCACGTTTGGCGAAATTTCCTGCTTCAGCTTTTATCCGGGCAAAAACCTCGGCGCTTGCGGTGAAGGCGGCGCGCTGGTGACGAACAACCCGGCTTTTGACAAACGCGCCCGCGCCCTGCGCGAGCACGGCTCCACCGTGCGTTATTATCACGACGAAGTTGGATACAATTACCGGATGGAAGGCATTCAAGGCGCGGTGCTCGGCGTGAAGCTGAAACATCTGGCCCAATGGACGGCGGAACGCCGCCGCGTGGCGCATCGCTACCATGAACTGCTGGCGGACACTCCACTGCAACTGCCGCGCGAAGCTGCCTGGGGCGAAAGCGCGTATCATCTCTACGTCGTGCGCCATCCGCGCCGCGATGATTTGAAGAAACATCTTGAGGCCAACGGCGTTGGTTGCGCGCTGCATTACCCGCTGCCGCTGCACCTGCAAAAGTGCTATGCCAGCCTCGGCCACAAGCCCGGCGATTTCCCCGTCACCGAAAAAGCCGCGCGCGAATGCCTCAGCCTGCCGATTTTCCCTGAATTGACCGACCCGCAAATCCAGCGCGTGGCCGCGGTCATCAAGGACTTTTTCAAAAAGGGCTGATTGAATCACAGACTTGGAAGCCACACCGCCGGCGAACCAGACGAGCGTCGCGGAAAAATTGCGCGCGATGTAATCGCTTTGGGCCGACGCGAGCCGGGACGACGCGCAATTCGAGTTGCCCGCGTGGCATGGCGATGTCCTGCGCGACCGCGAAGAAAACATCAAAACCGGCCGGGAATCGTTCATGGATTGGGAAGCCGCCAAAAAACAATTGCGTGAACGGCTCACATGATAATTGTCATTTTGCCGTCGGTCCGGGACGATCTGGAAGCCGGCTTCCAGCATTACGAACCCCGGCAGGAATTCCTCGGCGAATATTCCCTGGATTCGCTTTTCTCCGACTTCGGGTCGCTGCGTTTATATGCCGGAGTTGGTGACGTGATGGCGCAGATAGGTCCGCAGGTTCTCCAAGTGCCGCTTGAGTAACGTCAGATAAAACGAGCGCGACGTCGCCTTGAGCAAATCATTTAACGCATTTGGCATTTTTTGACAGAATGAACCGAAGTTTCAGAATTCAATTTGCGCCGACAGGTCTGATTATCTAAAAGGAATCTTTGCAAATCATTTTGGTTTAACACTGCGGGAAATTGAAAAGGCCTTCACCGTTGCAGCTATCTATTTTAGTTCTTCAACGCCAGATCGATCTTCAAATCGTTTCGATAATGAGTGGTTAGTTGCTTTACTTTCCATTTTGAAGATTAAAACCCCACTCATTTACTCTTTGCTTTCGAAGCAAACATTTACGATGGATCGCTTTTATCAAGACACAAAGTTGGACCGAATAAGTTTAAGGGGCGAACAGCGTTTCAATTGGGATTTTATCAGTGCACTACTGGAATGGTATTTGATGTCTGATGCAGAATTGGAAAAGGCTGCCAAAGGCGAAGGGGGAAAGAATGGGTATTTAAGACAATTCACTAGTCGTGGTAATTGGAGCCAAGCGAACAGGAATAGTGTTATACCAAGTCTTTGTTCAAGTTTGGACAGGTTTTCCGTCAAGCCGCAGTAATGCCTCTCACGAAAGCTGTTTCCGCCACCTTGCCAGTTGCTTCGCGACTTCCTTCGTTCCCGGTGCGCCGGTTTGATTTCGCTTGGCCATCGCGCGCTGCAAATCGAACACGTCCAGCGCGCCGCGGCCGAACTGTTTGTCCACGGATTTCAATTCCGCGAGCGTGAGCAGATTCAACGGCTTATCCAATTCTTCCGCCAGTGCCACGACCGCGCCAACGGTGTGGTGCGCCGGCCGGAACGGCACGCCTTTGCGCACGAGATAATCCGCCAGGTCGGTCGCCAGCAGCTCCGGGTCGTTGGCGGCAACCGCGCAGGCGCTGGGATTGATCTGGGTGTTTTGCAACATCGCGGCCATGAGGCGCGTGGCGGCACGCACGGTGTCGGCGGTGTCGAACAGCCGTTCCTTGTCCTCCTGCAAATCGCGGTTGTAGGTCATCGGCAAACCCTTGAGCAGCGTGAGCAGCGCGACGAGGTTGCCGAAGACGCGGCCGGTCTTGCCGCGCGCGAGCTCGGCGATGTCGGGATTTTTCTTTTGCGGCATCAGTGACGAGCCGGTCGTGTAGGCGTCGGCAATCTTGATGAAGTTGAATTCCACGCTGGCCCAGAGAATCACGTCCTCCGCGAGCCGCGAAAGATGGACGGCCAGCAACGCACCGGCGGCGCAAAATTCGACGGCGAAATCGCGGTCGCTTACGGCGTCCATGGAATTTTGTGTGAGCTGCGGCCGGCCGTTGGCGTCCACGAAGCTGAGCAGTTTGGCGACGAACACGCGGTCCAGCGGCAGCGTGGAGCCGGCAATCGCGCCGCTGCCGAGCGGGCAGACGTTCACGCGCGAGTAACAATCCCAAAGGCGCTCGCAATCGCGTTCGAGCATCTCGACATAGGCGAGCAGATGGTGCGCGAGGTAAACCGGCTGGGCGCGTTGCAGGTGCGTGTAGCCGGGAATGAGCACGCCGGAATTTTTCTCGCCGAGCGAGACG
>Ga0182027_10008149_pt1 | contig 15309 bp, 15 predicted proteins | sample 712E1DmetaG_FD_121300 | JGI IMG/M metagenome (GOLD analysis project Ga0182027, IMG submission 121300) | Permafrost microbial communities from Stordalen Mire, Sweden - 712E1D metaG (Illumina Assembly) | ecosystem: Environmental > Terrestrial > Soil > Wetlands > Permafrost | place: Sweden... | reverse complement strand
TGATCAACCTGGACTTCGCGGATGTCCGCACCATTATGAGCGAAGGCGGCGCAGCGTTGATGGCGGTCGGTAAGGCCTCCGGCGAGGACCGCGCCCGCATCGCTGCCGAACAGGCCATTTCAAGCCAGTTGCTTGACATTACCATCGACGGAGCCCGGGGTGTGCTGTTCAACGTTACAGGTGGGCCGAATTTGACCCTTTTCGAGGTCAACCAAGCCGCTGCGCTGATCCGCGAGACCGCCCATCCGGATGTGAACATGATCTTCGGCGCTGTGATCGACCCGAACATGACCGATGAGATCCACGTTACGGTTATTGCCACCGGGTTCGAACATTCCGGCATGCCGCGCCGCATCATGCCGCGCCCTATAACCCGGACCATTGATGGAAAATTGATCAATAACCCGATGGAATCCATCAACGTGTCCGCACAGCCGAACTATCAACCTGCCGAGTTCAAGCCGCAGACCTTCCGCACCGAAGACCTTGACATCCCGACCTTCCTGCGCAACCGCAAGTAAACTTTGCTGGTATTAATTCCATGCCCGGCTTCATTTGAGGCCGGGCAGGTTTGCCTTGCCTCCTACGCACTGCTATACAGACATAGACTTCCGAAGTTTTAAAGACTTCAGAAGTCTATGTTTCAAGGCCAGTTTCTCCCGACATCGCACGATTACCTTGCAATTCCCACCGTAAAACCACATGAACCCGATGTTATTTGCCTAAAACCAGACAACCTCATGTCCGGGAGTTGGATATTTCAGAAGAATGCTTAAATAACCGGAATCGATAAGGGGGTCACTTGACCTGTCACGAATGGGGGCATATGACACTGTAAATAAGAGGCGATTGGTCGTAAATTATAGCAGTACCAATAATAATCCAATTAATATCTTATAACCAAAGGAGATAGCAATGAAAACCGTTATCACTACCCGCAAGGGCGAATCCCTTCATACCCCCTCATTCCTTAAAACGATTTTCAACCACCCGCTGGCCGGCCTGATCTGGCTGCCCATCCGCGTCTGGATCGGCTGGCAATGGCTGGAAGCTGGCCTGCATAAGTTCGAAAGCCCGGCCTGGATGCAGACCGGTCTTGGTCTGAAAGGCTTCTGGGTCAGCGCAGTGGCTATCCCCGCCACAGGGACCGCGCCCATCCATTATGCCTGGTATCGCTCTTTCCTGCAGATGCTGATAAATGCTCAGGCCTATACCTGGTTCGCCAAAGTGATCACTGTGGGTGAAATGCTGGTCGGCATTGCGTTAATTCTGGGCATTTTCACATGGTTCTCGGCATTCATGGGCGGCCTGATGAACTTTAATTACATGATGGCTGGCTCTGCCAGTGTCAACCCGATGTTCCTGGTGCTCTCGGTATTCCTGGTGCTGGCCTGGAAAGTCGCCGGTTATTTTGGCGCAGACTATTTCCTGGTACCCTGGTTCGCTTCCTTGTTTGGCCAGAAGAGAGAAAAGTCTGAAGCGGTCCCGGCGGGTTTGCCCAAGGGCGCTCAGGCCAGATAGATTTGAGATAGACACAAACAGGACGGCGAGACACTCTCTCCGTCCTGTTTTTATTTTTAGACCCTACCCGAATATTCAGGAAGAGTTCGCATTTTAATTGTGCGCACTTTTGCCGTTCAATATTCACAATATGGTTGTTCCATTATTTGCGGATAGATATTTACCAAGTTATTCGTGTTTCATGCGCTCGGACAAATGGTGCTTGATGGCATACGTCGCCAACTCAATACGGTTGGAAAGTTGAAGCTTTTCCAGGATCGCACTGACATAGTTTCGGGCGGTCTTCTCACCCAAGTTGAGGCTTTGCCCAATTTCGGCATTGGTTTTCCCCAGGCTTACCTCATAAAGCACTTCCAATTCGCGCTCCGATAAATCATGAAAGGCATCTTCCTCCACGTTGCGTTCGAAAGCGCGCATGCGGGCGAACATGCGGGTCGTAGTAGCCGCGTCCATCACGGATTCGCCTTGCGCGGCAGTCCGAATTCCCCGCAGGACTTCTTCATTACCCACTTCCTTTAATAAATAGCCAACTGCACCAGCACGGATGGCGCTCATGACCAGTTCCTCATCCGCAAAGGAAGTCAGCATGACCACTTTGGTATCCGGGAAGCGCACAACGATCTGGCGTGTGGCTTCCAGGCCGCCTTCTCCGGGCAGGCGGATATCCATCAGTACAACTTTCGGATGGAGATTCGCAACCATTTTTATTGCTTCAGCAGCCTCACCGGCCTCACCGATTACCTCCATATCCGGTTGATCGTTAATCAGGGTTCTCAATCCCAAACGTACCAAGGCATGATCGTCCACCAAAGCAACATGGATCTTGCTCATTGTTCTGCCTTCCATGGGATATCCAGGATGACGGTTGTGCCTTTTTCCTTTTTTTCAACTACCAAATGCCCGTGCAACAATGCGGCACGATCACGCATATTTCGTAACCCATGGCCTTCGATGACGTCCATCGGAATGCCAATTCCATCGTCCTGAATTGCAAGGTGCAGGCGTTCCCCAGGCCGGCTGGCAGTGACCATAATATGCCGTGCCCTGGAATGCCTGACAATATTGGCCATTGTCTCCTGAATGATCGCCAACACATGCGCACAGCGTTCAGCCACGAGAATATCCGAGCCAGGCAAGTCCAGGTCAAGCGCCACATCCACCAGCGAACTGAAACGCGGGTCAGTGACCAGCTTTTCGAGCTTGGACTTGAAAGGCTCCCGGGATTGCACCGGCGCATGCAGTTCACTCAGGTTCTGTCGTAAGTCGCCAATGGCATCATCGAGTACACCCACCGCCGTCGCCAACCGACCAGCCAATGGAGTTTCCAACTCGGCCAGATTCTGGGCCGATTTGACCAGCAGGCCGGCAGTATACACTTTTTGGATGGTACCGTCGTGCAGTTCACGCGCGATCCGCTCGCGTTCGTCAGCCAGTATTTGTTGCTGCTTCATTGAGTCGATCTGGCGGGACGTTTCCACATCGAAAATTTCCAGTACCCGGATGGTCGTCACCGCGATTACCAGCCCGAGCAGCGCACGGATGAGCTGGGGAGGCACGAGCAGATAGCGTGTGAAAGTATCCGTATTCAACCAGTTCCCTGGAAAGAAATTCACCGGTGCAACGATCAGTCCAGCCGCAAGCGCATATAATGCCATTGTGATACCAGCTGCCTGCAGTGCACGGACGATCTGCGGTACGTCAAACGGAGCGATGCGTTGCAGCGTATGCTTGCGTAATGCATAGGCGGCCAGCAGTCCTCCCGGTAAACCGATGAAATACCTAGCCAGGGCGCCGCTGGTATTAAACCAGGTAGTAAAGTTGGAGATCCTCAGGCGCAGGGGAATAAAAACGATAATGCACCAAACCACCAACAAGCCAGCTGACAGGATGTGCATCCATTTGCGGGGTTGTAACGACTCCAACAAGGCCACCCCGAATTCAAACAGGCAGGCAAAGGAAGCCGCCAAAAGCAAGAGATGTAAATAATTCAGAACCACGATGATTTCTGGCGATAGATAGACAGCCTGTATGGGAATAAAGAGATCACCCCATTCATTGAAGCCATGCAGGAAGCCAAAGGCAGCCAACCATGTCAGGTTGCGGGCCAGGTCGAGCCGCGAGGAATGCCGGGATTGGAGTGCGATTGCCAGCCCCAGAACGAAAAATACCAATCCATAAACGAAATAAATGATTTCGTGATTTATGGAGAAGAGATTCTGGATGAAGTTCATCGGTAGAGCAAATTATAGCACTACAATTCGGCCGGCAATTCTACTTTACACCTCCCTGAAAGCAGATTTCGTTCGCATTCATCTCCACCTCCACCCGCTCCCCATATTGGATCTCTGGAATATATATAGAAATTATTTCAATCAGGGAAGCACTCTCGAAATGTCTCTTTTTTGTCTCCGGATGGGGGTAATACACATAGCCAGCATAGCTGGTACCTTTGAACATGACCGTGCAGCGCGAAAAGGAAAAATCCTCGGGCGGGTGCAGGTCGGTCCAGGCCACCTGCCGGAAGGTGTATTCAGGGTGTACCATCTCGAAAGTGGCCGGTGCAAAGGAGACGTTTAGTGTGCCAAAATGGAACCCTTCCAGGTTGAGGCCACGCTGCCTGAATTGCGGGATTTGCTTCTCGAGCGTGCCATAGGGATAATCTTTTGACGGGCCAGAAGCAACCCGGTAGCCTGCCATGATAACACCGCTGACAACCGTTTGCATGAAACAATTACTGATCAACCAGCATTGACCTCGTCGATAAGAGCCAGCATTTCTGCATTAGCAGGGATATCGGTCATATCGTGACCATAATGGATGAAACGCGCCATCCCGACCTTATCCACCAGCAGCTGGGCTGGCATGCGCCCAAATTTAAACAAGTTGATCTCCTGACCATATAATTTCAAGACAGTATGTTCCGGGTCTGGCAGGCCGGTGAAAGGCAGGTCGTTCTCTTTAAAATAACGAGCAAAGGCTGCCGCGTTCTCCGGACCGACCACCAGGATGGTGGTTTCACGCGTTTCAAACTCTGCAAAGTCCTGGCGCAACTGCGCCATATGCGCACGGCAGAACGGTCACATAAACCCGCGGTTGAAGACCAGCAAGACGTTCCTGCCGCGCAGATCCGAGAGCCGGACAGCTTTTCCACTGATATCAGCCAGCTCGAAATCGGGAGCAAGGGTATTTATGGCAACTTTAGACATATTCCTCCGTTAAGGGCAGACTTCTGAGTCCACCCAAGGGTCGATACATACGGATTGGTTTTCACTAACGCTTTCACCACCTGCATGGATTTAGCTTTCCCAAGGTTACGTCGGCTTTTTCCTATATTATGCTGGATTCTTTTTTACCAGCAACACCGTAACCAGGCTGGCAGCCACCAAACCGAAGGTGACCCAGGTGGCAATGGTGACGATGCCAGCCTGCGGAAACCTGGCTGCGATGCCGGCCAGTGCCCACAGGATCACCAGGGCATAAGCCACATCCCGACGCAGGAAGTTCATCAACACGGCAATGACCAGAACCGCTCCCAGGATGACCACCATCCAGGCAGATGCGCTGATGCCAAACTGGTTCCACTTCACGAACCATAGGACATCACTGATATCGGCGACTGTGGCAACGGTGATCCAACCCAGGTATATACTGAAGGGGATGCGTACCGCCCAAGTCTCGCCTTTTGAGACTTTCGTCTGCCCAATGCCGAGACGCAGGTAGACCATAACAAGCGTTGCCAGCAGGATCAGCATGGCGCCTACTGTCCCGATGAACTGCTCGTACTGCCACAGAAAGATCCACGCGCAGTTGGCCAGCCCGCCCAGAACAAACCACCAGGCGGTGGCTTGCAGGCGAGGATTCTCGCGCTGGGCTGGGAGCGCCTGGTAGACCGCGTATGCTATTAATCCGATATAGATGATGCCCCAGATGGAAAAGACATATCCGGCTGGGACAAAAAAGACTTTAAAGGTATCAGATATCTGGCCGGTATTCAGACCGTTAATGGGCAGGGCATTCGCCAAGATGTTGATAACAATAGTGATCAGTGTGATTAGTACAACGGTTATTTGTCGAATCATGTTCTTCATAAGAGACTCCTATCCTGAAATCTTTATTTCCAAGATGATATCTTGCACGCCTTTGCTGGCGCGTCGATTTGAAAAAATCTTTTTAAGCAGACCATATTTTTTGTCCAGCAAGCGATCCGCAACAATACTTACCTCAGGATCGGTGATCTCGCGCGCCTGCGCCGGGACCCAGGAACCAATAAGCTTTCCATCCATCTTGCAGGGCGCAATGTTGACCCTGCCATTATTGCGAATGCGCTTGACCTTGCCCGAATTTGCCACCGTATGAACATAAATGGTTTCACCAGCTTGAACGAACCAGACTGGCGTTTGCATGCTCTCTCCGCTCTTGCGGAAAGTCTCCAAGTTCAGGTATTTCTTTTTGGAAAACTGTTCCAGAGAATTCACGTTAAGACTCCTTATTCAAATGCAATTTATTTCTCCAGCGGCTCAAAAGCCGAGGGGATGATTTTTACATTCATTTCAACCGGGCGACTTGAAAGGCGCAACAGGCGTCGCAGTCCCTCACGCAGGAAGCCCAGCAGGAAACTCAAGCGGGAACCCACACTCACATCCAAGCCGGTCTTCCCATCCGTGGCCGAAGATGCCAACCAGAGTGCTTTGCGGGCGGCCACTTCCGGTTTCTTCCCGGCTGCCCGGATAAGAAAAGGCATAAACTCGCGCAGACGTTTCCCGTGTTCCTTGAAGGTGACGACCTCGGTCAGCAAATCTGTGTCCATCAACCCAGGCTGCAGCGCGAACACACCCACACCGCTGCCCCTGGTTTCCGTCGCCAGGGCCAGGGTAAAAACCCGGATCCAAGCCTTGGTCGAACCGTAGGCATTCTGGTTGGGGGCCGGTTTCTTCGATCCCGCACCCAGGATATTGATAAGCTTCCCGGATTTGTGCGGCAGGAAATGCCGCATAGCCATCCTTGAACCATGATAAACACCAAACATGTTCGTCCGTAGGACAGACAGAAATTGCTCCGGTGAAAGGTCAAAGGTTGCTCCATAAGGACCAGCCACCCCGGCATTATTGATCCACACATCGAAGTGCCCAAACGTGCTGATGACAAAATGTGCCAACGCCTCAACCTGCTGCGGGTCGGAGACATCGCAGGTAAAGGGCACAGCCGCGTGTCCCCCGGCCTGCAACTCGGCGGCAATCTGTCCGATATACTCCTGCGAGCGGGCGGCAAGTACCACTTTTGCACCTTCATATGCAAAAAGCATGGCAATGGCCTTTCCCAGCCCACGGCTGGCTCCGGTAACAACGACAACTTTGCCGTTAAGTGTGTTCATGAAGAGCGCTCCTTCTGACCGGCTCAAAGGCTTGGAAATTTTACCATCTGAAAATGGGCGATTAAATTTGGATATTTTATGTCCTCATTATATGAACTCGTATACGTTTTGTCAATGTTTAGTGAAAGATATATTGACAAAACAGATACAAGTTGGTAAGATAGTTTTACTAAAGAAAGGTATTACAAATGAATGATCAAGTACCCATAGCCATGGCAGAAGCTTTGTTTAATATCGGGGCGGTCAGCCGCATGACCGGCATCCCCATCACCACCCTGCACGCCTGGGAACGCCGCTACGGCTTCCCGCATTCGTCGGCGCGCACGCAGGGTGGCCACCGCTTATATTCTGAGAAAGATGTGACCTTGTTGCGTTGTGTCAAAGAGCAGATCGACCAAGGTATCACGGCTCGACTGGCAGTCAATGCAGTGCATAAAATGGACTTGGAAGGCCGTCTTCCTCTAGCGAATCCCCGCGAAACACCTCAACCTGTAGCAGCGTTGTCTGCCAACCCGGCCGGTCAAGCCCAACTGGCCAAGGCATTGTACCAGCATGACTTGACTCGCGCTGACCAATTAATGGGTGAAATGCTGGCATTTTATTCGCCCGAAGAGATCACCCTGAACGTCATCGGTCCGGTGCTGGCTGAACTTGGCGAGGACTGGGCGCAAGGGTGCATCACCGTGACCGAGGAACACCTGGCCAGCAATTACCTGCGCCAGCGCCTTTTGATGTGGATGGTAACCGGGCCGCCGTCTCGACAGACCAATCCTGTCCTGCTGGCATGCGCCCCAGGTGAATGGCACGAGGGCAGCCTGCTCATGTTGGGGTTGTTGCTGCGCCGCCAAGGCTGGCCGGTGGTTTACCTTGGTCAGGATGTACCCTTTGCAGACTTGGCCATCTTTGTCGAACAGGTACATCCAGGCGCACTGGTGCTGGTGGGCATGCTCGAGGAATCCGCGCACCGGCTAGCCGGCTGGCCGCAATGGATCAAGCAGACTGCCGGCCGGCCGCTGGTCACGTTCGCCGGGCGGGTTTTTGTGATCCAGCCAGAATTACAAAAACAGGTGCCTGGATTGTATCTGGGCGATACGATCCAGGCAGGCTTGGCCAGGTTGGAAGAAATATTACACTAAAATAACTCCCGCAGGTTTCGACCCTTCGGGAGTTATGGTTAACTTCACTTTTCTAAATACAACCATCCCTGGTAATTTTTATTCCTGGTACTCGAGCTCGTACTCCCCGATATAAACCGTATCGCCTTCCTGCGCGCCGGCTTCCCGCAGGGCTTTATCCACGCCCAGGCGTTCCATCAACTTCTGGAAGCGCCGAACTGAGCCGCTCTGGTCGAACGGGGTCATCTCGGCCGCCCGTTCGATCGCGGCGGATTTGACCCGGTATCCATCCGCTTCCCGCACGATGGTAAAGGCATGCGGGTCCTCCACCGGGCGGTAGACCGGCAGCGGCTGTTCCGTCTCTTCCACGGCGGGTAGATCCGCCAGCAGCTTGACCGCCTTCATCAGAAGCTCGCGCACATTGGTACGCGCCAGTGCCGAGATCGCCATAGCCTCGTAGCCGCGCTTCTTGAGTTCCTTCTTGAGCTTCGGCCAGGCTTCCAGCACTTCGGGCTGGTCGATCTTGTTCAGGGCTACCAGCATGGGTTTTTTCGCCAGCCCCGGGTCAAACAGAGCCAACTCACTGTTGATCTGCAGGAAGTCTTCAAGCGGATCTTCCGAGAGACCATCCAGCACGTGGATCAGCACGCGCGTGCGCTGAATGTGCCTCAGGAAGTCATGCCCCAACCCCACCCCTTGCGCGGCGCCTTCCACCAAGCCGGGGATATCCGCCAAGACCACCGTGGTCTCGTCATCCACATTTGCCACGCCCAAGTTCGGTTCCAGAGTTGTAAATGGGTACGCGGCGATCTTGGGTTTGGCATTCGTCAGTACTGAAAGCAGGGTCGACTTGCCGGCATTCGGTACGCCCACAATACCAATATCCGCGATCAGTTTAAGTTCCAGTCGCAGGCGCTTCTCCTCACCCGGTTCCCCGTTCTCGGCAGTACGCGGGATCTGGTTGATGGAACTCTTGAAGTGCGGGTTGCCGCGTCCGCCCCGCCCACCCTTGCAGACCACTAGCTGCTGTCCCGGGGTCGTCAGGTCACCTAATAGAGGCGGAAGGTTTTCCCCTCCGGAATTATCCACATTTCCAACCCCGCTGATATCGTAAACCAGCGTGCCGGGCGGGACTGCCACAACCAGGTTCTCAGCCGACTTTCCAGATTTGTTGTTGGTGCCGCCACCTTTACCATCCCCAGCCTCAAAGCGGGTGGTGAAGCGGAATGTCGCCAGTGAATTGAGCGTGGCACGCACTTCCAGGATCACATCCCCTCCGCGCCCGCCGTCACCGCCGTCCGGCCCACCACGCGGCACATATTTTTCGCGGTGGAAGTGTACCATCCCATCCCCGCCTCTTCCGGAATGTACCAATATCTCTGCTTTGTCTATGAACATGATTTCTCCAATGGAAACATTATACCGTCTTATAAAGGTGTTCTGAAGACCTTCTCTCTGGAAATCGCCGGAGAGAAAAAAGAATTTGGGAGTTGGGCCGGCGAAACCGGCCCAACTCCCTTATTTCTTCTCCTAAATCCCGGTAATTCCAAATGAACCTGGAGACCTGCCAGGTCTAATATATTGACTATCACCGCAACCAGGATTATTATATGATGTATATAATATATTGATAGTCATATATAAGGAGCGTCTCATATGTCTCTCGAATACGCCATCCTGGGTTTCCTGAATTACCACCCCTACACCGGCTACGACTTGAAAAAGGTCTTCGATACCTCCATCCACCATTTCTGGCCGGCCGACCAGAGTCAGATCTACCGCACCCTGGCGCGCCTGACCAGGGAGGGTTTAACGGAAATGGAAAAGGTCCCGCAGGATGAACGGCCCGACCGCAAGGTCTATTCCATCACCGACGCCGGACGGACCGAGTTGATGAAGTGGCTTTCCGGACCACCCCAGCTTGGAGATACGCGCAACGGGCCGCTCATCCAGGTATTCTTTGCCGGGCAATTGACGGACGAGCAGATCCTGATCAAGTTCGAAGGTTTTGCCGCCATTCTGCAGGCCATCCTGGCGCAATATGATCAGATTCCAGACAAGATCATCCCCTACCAGCATGAAATCAGCTCGCCGCGCGAGCACTTCTTCTGGCTACTAACCCTCGATAGCGGCATCCGCTCGATGCGAGCCAGCCTGGCCTGGGCCGAGAATGTAATTGACCAGTTGCAGGAGGGTAAGGTTCCAGCAAAGTAAGCGTAACCAGCATCAAAAATACCATTCTTAATGATTGGAAACTGATGGAGGTATCCGTGTGGTTTATGAATAAAATCGTCAATCCGTTGGTATGCCTGATCTTGCGCTCTCCCCTGCACAAATTGATGAGCGATACTCTGTTGCTCATTACCTATAGTGGGCGCAAAACCGGCATGAAATACACTCTTCCGGTGCAATACGTGCAGACCGGGAATGCCATCTATATCGTGCCGGGCATGCCGGAGCAAAAAACCTGGTGGCGCAGCCTGAAAGGGGGTGCACCCGTCCAACTGACCCTGCGCGGCCAGACTCTGGCTGGAAATGCGGTCGTGCTCAAACCAAATAATGACTTTGAAGAAATCATTGCAGGCCTTGGTTTGTATCTCCAGCGTTTCCCAGCGCTGGCAAAAGTCCACCATATCCGCCGCGCAGCCGATGGGAGTTTCACCATCGGAGAACTGCGTCCAGCTGACACGCAGGCAGTGATAATTCACGTGGAGGTCAGGTAGAAAATGAAACTGGAACTTCACTGGCTCAATTGCATCTGGCTTATCCTTCCACTTCTGGTCTGGAATCTTATTCTGGGATCGCGCATTTCCGACCCACGCATAATCTCGGATGCCCATGCCCCCCAAGGGCTGCTAATCGCCGAGAACGTTCCTCGCAGCCTGGTTTTCGCCCTGCCGTTGCTCATCCTCCTGCCCCGTGGGGTGGATGGACAATCCGCTCTCTCCAAGGCCGGACTGATCGTTTATATATTTGGGACGCTGGTTTACTTTAGCACATGGCTGCCATTGCTACTGGCTCCCACCTCAGTCTGGAGTGAGAGTCATGCCGGCCCCCTAGCCCCGCGCCTGACGCCCTATCTCTCGTTCTTGGGCATCGCCCTGTTGGGAGACAGCTGGCCATACGGAGCTATCGCGGCGGTCTTTATCTTCTTTCATACCTGGCATGGAATTCAAAATCTTTAAGATTTTCCGGAGACCTGACCATTAAAAATCTCCTGATAAAAATAGAGATGGCTGTACAAAAGACAGCCATCTCTATTTATTCATTCTGGACTGGTATTTATTTTATATCCACCAGCACCGCCCGGACGAGCACACGATACTGGTAACCTCCAGTGGCTGCGTCATACCCCCGGCAGGTTACCAGTGTCACCCACGGCAGGTCCTCGTGCTCAAGCATTGCGGTTGCATTCCCGGGTGAGACTTGCTCCACGCTACGTACTTCGTACAGGTACTGCCCGCCCCATGCGTGGACGATTACCTTGTCCCCCCACCACAATTGGTTCAGGCCGGCGAATGGACCGGGCGTGTTATCGGCATTCCAGACATGCCCGGTCAGTACAGCATTGCCAGCATGGGTCGGGAAGGCCGAACCATTCAACCAGCCAGCATTGTTGCCCAGCCAAGAGACATCCCACCCGCCACCGCTCGGCGGCACACCCACGATTGGCATCTGCACGCCCAGGCGCGGGATCTCCAGCCATAGGTCGCCCAGATCAGCATAGGCAACGGTCTGTTCGGGTAGGGCAGTCACCTGGTCTGGGATGAAGCCAGTGGCGGGTACCACCACCGCGGCTGAGGCGGCAGCTTGGATGACTCTGAAGTTCAGGCTGGCGTCTGACAGACCATAGTTCAGCTTCAACCCAAAGGGATCGGTGATGGATGTAGTACCGCAGATAAATAACTTGTAGACGCCGACCGGTAAGGAAACTCCGCCGTTCACTGCCAGGGTGGCAGTAAAGGTAGCGAAATCATAACTGACGGAATTCACGACAACCTTGATATCATCCGGGAGGCGCCCGCCCAGGCAGGAGCGTGTGTCAACTACGTCATTTGTCCCGGCTCCCACCAGCAGATAATTGATAACATTGTTAGCTGCCTTGCTGCTGCCGTCATGCAGCACGTCTTTATTAAACACTACTTTAAGGGTGCTGATCCCACCCGTCACTGCTCCACCATCCGACGGAGAACTGTCCTTCACCAAAACTTGCGGAAGGGGGTCAAATTCAAAAGCGCCGGTATCGCAGCTCGTGCCCACAGGCCTGGCTACACCGCGCTGGTCGGTGGCAGGACAAGTTGAACCATTCGTGCCGGGATCAATCGCCGGGCTGCCGGGCAGCAACGCAAAAGTCTGGGTGGAACCGTAGTTGTTGGCCAATGGGCCAATACGCGGGTTGGTGTTGTTCAGGTCATGGGTCCCATCGGTTGCAGTATTACCAAAGTGACAGGAGTCATCACTGAAGATATTATAGTCATATGTTTCAGCGTTATCGCCTGTCCAACAATTGCCGGGCCTGTTATTCGACAAGATCACATTGTTTAAATAAAGACCATTGCCGTCGTTGTTACTATCGACGCCACCACCAGTAACCTCAGCCCGGTTTCCAACTATCGTAGTGTATGATAAAACCACATGGGAGTCGGAATTTTCTTTATAGATGGCGCCACCTTGTTGGTTTGCGGTGTTGCCCGAGAAGGTGCTGTTGCTTAGCGTTAACACTAATGGTGGGGGAGATCCACTCTCCACAGAATAATAGATGCCACCGCCGTTGTCCGCCATGTTACCGCTGAAGGTGCTGTTACTCACATCCAACGAATGAACGTTATAGATGCCACCACCGTTGGAAGGAAGCCCGCTTGCGACCGCTTTATTATTGCTAACTGTGCTGTCACTTAGAGTAAGAGTGCCATTATTATAAATGCCACCCCCACAAGCACCAACACCTGCTGCTGGACAATCTGAAGCTTTCCCATTGATTACCTTCAAGCTTTTAAGCGTTACGCTGGCCTCAGGTATTCTAAAAATACGGCTGGAACTGTTTCCGCTGATGGAAACCGGCGTGCTCAGGCTGGAACCATCAATGGTTAAATCTTTATCAATAATAATTTCGCCGCGTGTCAGGGTGATGGTCTGCCCGGCCAGAGCAGAAGCAAATGTGATGGTGGCTCCAGGGCTGGCGCAAGCAATCTCCCAGCGCAATGAACCGATAGTAGAAGAGAGGTTATCGCTAATAATTGTAACGATCCCTGTATGACCGGTGCAACCAATTGATGGCCCTCCTGCGACTTTTACTGGAGGGATGGTTACCGCCAGGGCAAGAAGAACAGTCAAGCCCAACTCGATAACTCGTTTGAAAACCTGTACTCTCATGAACCCACCGAAAGAAATAGGCTGATCAGGGTCTTGTTGTTGTGAAAAGCGTTTATGAAACTTTTCTCATTATACAATATTTTAGGAAGTAATGAACGGAGTAATTATTCAATGGGAAAGACATAATTTGGACAACTTTGTTAAATGGGAGTAAATTAGGGAATAGGTTGCAATCGCTTCGGCCGGGCCCGCAAGGGCAGGCTTGCGCAACCAGCAACTTTAACCTGTCCTGGCCGCAAAGTAGCAATGGATATACCGAAAAACAGTTCCTTACAAAATGTATAATGACTCACAAATGTGTTTATATGGACAAATAAAAAATAATATATATATTTCAGATTGAATGACCGCTTAACAATATAAACGTACCGGAGGGTTCTGGAAAAGCCATGCTTCCAGCCAAGAACCTGCGGTACGACTTTTTTGTTGCACTTGGATTCTATTTAAGAATACGAACTCCTCCTGAACTTTCGGATAGGCTCATATTGCACTTTGTGTTTAATTTCTTTTCAAAAGGAGATTCCGGATTTCGTTGGGAATGAAAGGAACATCCAAGCCGGGATAGAGTTCCCAGGTTTCAGTAAATCGGACTGCCTGGCCGGGTTCAAACGCTCCCAGCGCTCCCAGACTTTCCAGTTCCACAAAACGGTCGCCACAGTACACTTCGGCATTGCAGCCTCCATCCGGGTGGGCCGCGCCGGTATGCAGGTCGAAACTCTTGCGAAAAAGGATGCCGTCCCACCAGTAGGCAAGCCAGCCAGCGTTGTTGGCATATCCTATTTTCATAGGCGGCAAGGCGGCTTCGGCGCGGATCAGTATGAAATCATCCCGCAGCGCCAGGCGAGTGTCATTGATGCTTGTATAAGGCCAGAGTACCAGCAGACGATTCGGTAGCAGACCGTGTGGATCGGTATTTCCAACCGGCTGGGGCAGGAGCACTGTGCCTCCCAGGCAGAACTGGGTGATACCCCAGGGGGCAAAGGTCAGTGTGCTGGTACTCTCATTGACAATCGTATGGACTATTCGAAGGGTCGGGGAGTCCGGGTCGAGTTCGATCCGGATGGTCTTCTGAACCCCGGAACTGATTTCGCTGATTCCGCTCAATTCCACCCCTTGGGGGATTTCCCGCACAGACAAACCGGTCTTATCTGGCACATAGGTTTTTTCAGGCAATTCAGGTGAAATCCACAGGCGGTGCCCGCCAAGTAGAAAATACTTGCCATTGGGAGAGTCCAAAGCCACATCATTCGCATCGGCCAGCAGATTAGGCGAACCGTGATACGATAATCCCACGATACGTGGACCGGCAGTGGTCAGATATTCCAAACGGATATGATTGTTTTCAAGAACAGCAGTGGGGAGGCCATGAAAATTTTGCATGGGTCTATTTTATCAAAGTTTAGGATGCATGCCAACAAGAATTTCCGCTGAAGAGTTGGCTCTTGAGGATTCGCTTGATGAGTTAGAAGACATAACCAGAAATTAAGCTTGAAAATGCGATAGCATGGTATAAATAAAGATCTGAGAAAGGTAACCAGTATGTCACTTGGTATCCAACCCATCCATATCGTAATAATCGTCGTGGTAGCGTTGCTGGTCTTTGGGCCCAAAAGATTACCAGAAATGGGGCGAAGCATCGGCAAGGCGCTCAACGAATTTCGCAATGGGACCAGGGAAATGACTGACAGCGTGCGCACAGAAGTCTCTGGTAGTGGGGATGCGGTATCGATGAACAACACGGCGACGTTAAAAACTGCCAACCCGACTCCCGCACAATCTGTCACTATCCAGGTTCCATCAATAGCGCCTGCTCCAGCCGGGAATTTCTGCATCCACTGCGGAGCCGCGAACATGCCCGAGGCGCGTTTTTGTAATCTCTGTGGCACGAAACTATCAGAAAATGTCATCAAGCCTTCCGACCCGTCCATC
>Ga0182027_10008148_pt1 | contig 15311 bp, 13 predicted proteins | sample 712E1DmetaG_FD_121300 | JGI IMG/M metagenome (GOLD analysis project Ga0182027, IMG submission 121300) | Permafrost microbial communities from Stordalen Mire, Sweden - 712E1D metaG (Illumina Assembly) | ecosystem: Environmental > Terrestrial > Soil > Wetlands > Permafrost | place: Sweden... | reverse complement strand
GGATCCAAAATAGCTTCCACCGCCGGGCTCAAGGCAACGGCGACCCCTAGATAGAGAATGCGCTCGGCTCTCTGCATGAAGCCGACGTTCATGACCACGCCGACGCCTTCGCCCCGGGCGCGGATATAAGGAACCAACCACGAGCCTGTCAGGGCACACAACACCACCAGCAAGATCCAACTGTCGCGATAGTACCAGGCCAATCCTATCATGATCGCCGAGTCGGTGTAGCGGTCGAGGGTGGAATCCAATACCGCACCGGCCTTGGTGGTCGTGCCCTGGGCTCTTGCCAGCCGGCCATCCAAGAAGTCGCAAATCCCCGAAAAGATAAAAAGCCAGCCCGCCAGAGCGAAACGGCCGCTCGCGGCGGCAACCCCGGAGCCCAGGCCCAACAGTACCGACAGCGTGGTCACGGCCGTGGCCGGAACTCCCGTGTAGAGCACGATGCCCCACAGGGGTTGCATCAGCCAGGCGAAATATTGGCGCAGAAACATGCCCATCATGAAGCTGGCGCCGCGCTTTTCCAGCTCGGCATCGCGATACGGCCCGCGCAGGGCATAGCGGGCCACGTATACCATCATGCCGATGATGAAATAGGCCGAAAACACCAGAGCCGGCCCCAGCGCACTCCAGATGCGTCCCGCGCTGGAGAGGTGGCCGAGTATGTATTCCTCAAACCCGTTCATCTGCCCTCGACGCCTCTGGCGCCGTGTCCGATCTCCGCTAACGCGGATTGATTGGCTATCTCCATGCCTCGTTTTCGAGCAAGAGTCAAAACGAGATCATGGCCTCTTGCAAATCGGCCGCACAAATGGTTTGTATGCCCCGCAAAAATTGGATGGAGAACTGCGCAACTTTTCTCAACGACCTGCCGAGAATGGGAGCGAGGGATCATGTTTTTTACAGCCATTGGATTGACTAACGAGCGATTGAATTCCCTGCGCCTGGGTGCCTGGAAACTCCTGACCGTGCCGCACAACGCGATGGTGGTACTGCTGACCACAGCGATTCTCGTGCAGTCACGGGTGTGGGACATTCGCGAAAACTGATTCGCAGCCAAAGCACCGGCATGCGTATCGGCATCGTCACCGAGTATTTCTATCCGACGCTCGGTGGTATTCAAGAGCACGTCTATCATTTTGGCCTCGAAGCCCAGAAAAAAGGGCACGACGTCCACATCTTCACCTCGCAAGTCCGGGATCTGCCCGACAACGATAATCACGGTCTGGTAGCGCTGCCCACGACGCACGTAGGCGTATCCCTGCCCCTGTATAACAACGGTTCGGTGGCGCGCATCTCGGTCGGCTTTCACCTCGGCCGCAAGCTCCAGGAGGCCTTTGCCCGCGAGCGCCTGGACATCATCCACATTCACTCGCCGCTGACCCCGACCTTGCCGCTTTTGGCGATCACGCGCGCCGACACAGCGACGGTCGGCACGGTCCATACCAATTTCGACGGCAGCTTCTTCTTACGCCTCTTGAGTCGCAAGTTGATCGACCACGTCAAACGGCTAGATGGACTCATCGCGGTGTCCAAAACCGCCGCCAGCGCCATCGGCCGCTATTTCAATACGGATTTTCGCATCATCCCGAACGGCGTGGACGTCTCGCAGTTCTCTCCACAGGTGCCGCGCATCACCAAATTCGACGACGACCAGTTCAATCTGCTGTGGGTTGGCCGCATGGAGCCGCGCAACGGCCTGGATCGCATGATCAACGCGTTTACCCTGGCCCGGGCCAAGCGAAAAGACCTGCGCCTGGTGGTGGTCGGCGACGGCCCGTTGGCGCAGACCTATCGTTCGATGGTGCCACGCCATTTGCGCGACTCGGTGCACTTTATGGGCTCGGTAAACGTGGAGCGGCCCGCTTTGTTCTCGACGGCCGATGTCCTGTGCACGCCTGCCACCATCTCTTCTTTCGGTATTACCCTGCTCGAGGGCATGGCGGCAGGCATCCCAATCATCGCTTCGGACATTCCCGGCTTTACCGATGTCATGACCCACGAAAAGGAAGGCATGCTCATCGACACACGCAAGACCGATGTGTTTGCCGGCGCAATCTTGCGCCTGGCCAACGATCGTCCCTTGGCCAAGACGTTCGGCGAAAGGGGGCGCCAGACCGCGTTGACCTATTCCTGGCCCGTCGTGACCGACAAGATCCTGGATTTTTACCAAGAGGCGATTGCCCGGCGCCGCTCGCGCTCGTAAAAGATGCCCGCGCGCGTAAAGCTGCAGGTCGGCTTGCTTCTTCTGGCAATGAGTGGGCTGGCCGTTGCTTCGACAATTGGCTGCGCCCGTCTTTTGCCGATTCTGGGCCTCGCTGTCGCCCTCGCCTGGCTCATCGGCTCCCTCTGGGCCGCCTTTGTTTACTGGCCCAAGTTTGATCTGACCGGCAACACTTTGTGGCACGGCCCCCGAAGACAAAAGCGCCTGGCGCTGACTTTTGACGACGGCCCGGCGCTATCTACAGCGCCGATTCTCGATATCTTGAAAGCGCGCGACATCAAGGCCACGTTCTTTTTTCTCGGCGAGCGGGCCGGCCAACACCCAGAGCTCGTGGCCCGCGTGCGTGGTGAGGGACATGCCCTTGGCAGTCACAGCAACACCCATCAGAAGATGCACCGCATGGCGGCCGGTCAAATCGAGAGCTCGTTGCGTGCTGCCGAAGCCGCCTTGGGGGAGATCAGCTGCGCGCGCGGCAGCAAGCTCTTGCGCGTGCCGCACGGCTTCAAGTCGCTGGCGGTCGTCCGGACCGCCAGCCGGCTCGGGTACGTTCTTTGTGGTTGGACTCTGGGTGTGTGGGATTCGGATCGCCCCGGCGCGCAGGTGATCGCCCGGCGCGCCATTGCCGGCATTCGACCGGGCTGCATCCTGCTGCTTCACGACGGAGATGGTGTCAACCCGCAGGCCGACCGCAGCCAGACAGTCGCCGCGCTGATGCCCATCATTGACTATTGCCTGAGTGCTGGCTATCAGTTCGTGACTATACCCGAGCTTTTTTCGTGATCTGTTCGTGAAAAAACATTGGACCCTGATCGGCTTTCTGGTGTCGGCAATACTGCTGACCTGGGCCTTTTGGGACGTGGACTTTGCGCAGCTAGGCTCGCTCGTCAGGCACTGCGATCTGTCCCTAGTCGGCGCCACCCTCGTTTTGAATTTCGTCGTGATCGGCCTCAAAGCCGAGCGCTGGCGCCAGATTGTGGCGGCGTCGACAGAGCAAAAGGTTTCTTTTCGCGCCGCGGCTCTGGCAACCCTGATCGGCTGCATGGCCAACAATGTCCTACCGGCCCGGGCCGGCGAGTTGGTCCGGGTGGTGGTCCTGGGCAAGAGCCAGAAGCTGAGCCGCGCCACGGTCCTGGCGACTCTCGCCCTGGATCACCTGCTCGAGGGCGTCGCCTTCATGCTGTTGATGCTGGGCTTGCCGTTTCTCTTGGCCACACCGGCGTGGATGCGCCACGCTACGCTGGTCATCGCCGGTATCCTGATCGTGGGTCTGGGCGCATCGGCGGTGGTCATTTTTGCCACCTCCGGCTCGGCGGTCGAGCGCTGGCTGCCCAAACGATTGCAGGCGAGGATCGGACCCCGGGTCGAGCGTTTTCGCACCGGCCTGCTGCTGCTCTCTGCGCCCCGACGTGTATTGGCCGTGGTCGTACTTGCCGGTGCCACCTGGATGACGCAAGCGCTGATGGTCTTGCTCTGCCTGCAGGCCGCCGGCCTCGAGCTGGGCTTTGTCCAGGCCTTATTCATCCTGGTCGCCATCAATCTCGGCACCCTGATCCCGGGAGCGCCCAGCAGCGTGGGCCCCTTCGAGTTTGCGGCCATCGTCGCCCTGGGCTTTTTCGGCGTCGACAAAACCCCCGCCCTGTCTTTTGCGCTGCTGTATCACTTCATCCAAGTGATCCCGACGACTCTGGCGGGCTGGGCGGCGTTGCCCCTGGCGGGAATGACTATCTCACGTCTCGGCCGCCCCTCTACGGCTCTGTGACGGGTGCTCGGTTCGCGGCGCAGTCGAGCACATACACGGCGCGCTCTCCCGTAAGGGGCCAGGTCCAGAACGGATAGCGAGCGATGGCTTGGCAACCGGGCTCGGAGATATCCGGCCAAAAACCGAGCACGTAGCGAGCCCCCTCGCCCCACCACAGGTTTGGCCCTTTCCCACAAATCAAACCGGTCTCGTGAACGTACGAAGCGAAACGCCGCGGCCCGTTGATCTCGAAGCCGCCGTCGATGTCGGCGGCAGCCACACCGCGCGTTTCGAGGTCTCTGACCGCAGTGTCACGGGCAGCGTTCCACGCGAGATACTCGTGAGTGGCCCCGATGGAAAAAACGGCGATGACCGCGAAGATGGCGAGACTGACAGGCGCAAGCGCAACGCGGCGCCCGACCGCGTCAATGGCGAGCCAGATCATGACGGGCATGATGACAAAAACGTACCGATCGAACAGGATCTTGCCGGTAGCCAAGTGCCAGCCGAGATAGCAAGCCGCAAAGGCGACGAGCAGAAGCCGGGCCCGCGCCCGCGCGGCACTCTCGCCATCGACACAGGCACCCGCCGGAGCCAAGACCATTGCGCTGACACGCTTGACCGCGCGCAACACCCAGATACCGGCAAACACGCCGCCGCATACGGTCAGCGCGCTCAGCAATATGCCAAAGCCAAAAGTGCGGTGGAGAAAGGGTGTCTTGGCGACAAAGGTGTGCCACAGCGTCAGCGGTCCGGTCCCAAAGAGATAGACGACGTTTCCCAGGTACGGCATCGTCGCGGGCCGGGCGGCATTGAACCCGAGCGCGGGCTCGGAATCGGTGTAGGTGGCGATGGGCGCAAAGGCCACCCACACGAGCAGAGCGGTCGCGCAAATAAAAGCCTGCCGGCGGGTAACCTCGCGGCCAAGTGTGCCACGCAGCGCCAGGGCGGCAACAAACGGCAGGACCCACAGCCCGAGATAGTGCCAGACGATGAGCGCATGGGCGATGGGACGCAACGGCCACACCTGCGCCATGTCCGTCCAGGTCATGCGGTTGGCGAGCGTTGCGCCGTGCATGCGCGCGTACCAAAAGGTAAACCCGCCAAACAGCAGCACGCAGGGCAGCAAAAAGAGCACCAACCGAACCCCGGCTCGCCATCGCCATCCGGCGGGGCCTTCGGCGCGCGCATCGTGGGCGACGAGCAGCCCGAGTGCCGGCAGAACGACGACAGCATACTGCCGGCTCAGTGATGCCAGGCCGACCAGCAGCCCCGCGCCGAGCAGCGCCATGACATGGCGTGTTCCTGTCAGCAAAACCAGCATCGCCGCGAACATCAACACCATCCATGGCACATCGGTCATGTAGGTAAATGAGAGGTTCACGTACCAAGGCGAAAGCCCAACGGCCAGGGCCAAAAGGAGAGATTCGCCCGCCGAAAATCCCGAGCGGCGGCCGATGGCATAAAAAACCAGTAGCCCCAACGCTGCCCAACCCACCGTACCGGCGCGCAAGACTACGTAACTGCCGCCAAACAGCTTGATGAGCCCAGAGCCCCAAGCGATGTGCGAAACCAGGCTCGGGGCCGCCCAATCGAGGATTCGCATCTCGCCCGTGCTGGCGAAATGACGAGCGCTCCAGGCGTACACCCAGTCGTCGTTGAGTGGATAGTCGCCGCCCAGGCCGACGACGGCCACCACGACCAACCACACGCCGATGAGAATGAGCGGCGCCACGCGGTCAAATCTCGCGGTCATAGCCGCAGACGCACCGGCGGCCGACGGCATTTTCTCCATGTTGGTCGAACGATACACCGACAACGTCAGCCGATGCGCCTTTTCCCACACCTCGAGTTCCCGGAAATCCTTCACCGCATGCCTCGTGAATTCGTTCATACAAAAACATGCGGCTTTGATCACGGGAATTCTGTCCGGCTTCGACCGTCTGGTTTCTATTGGAGAAAGTCTTCTCGCCGCAGAAAACGGACGTTAGTAGTACAAAACATCGCGATGACGTAAAATCTTCACTGACTCGTCCGGGGATCCTCCGGATGCGTGCATGTTGAGCGAACCTTGTGATTTTACATCAATAGAGCTATTCTAGCTAGATGAAAGTAGCTAAACTGACAGATGTCAAAAATGAGCTTTCGCGATATGTCGACCAGGTGCGGCGCGGAGGTCGCGTCCGCATCTTGGTGCAGGGCGTGGCGGCGGCAGACCTGGTGCCGGTGCAATTGGATACGAAGGGGAACAATGGCAATGCCATGCTCGATGATCTAGAACGCCGCGGAATGATCCAGCGAGGCCGCGGAACGTTTCCCAAGGAGCTACTGCGCGAGGCTCCCGCAGCGAAGGGTCGTCCGGCTTCCACGGAATTGATTGCCTCGCGACGTGCTGCACGATGAGGTTCTGGGACAGCTCGGCTTTGGTGTCGCTAGCTCTCGAAGAGCCGCGCAGCGCGCGGTGCCGGGACATGGTGCGCCATGACCAGAGCATAGTGGTGTGGGCCCTGACCAGGACCGAGATGGTTTCTGCGGTGCGCCGCAAACAGCGCCAAGCAGAGATTGATGACGCTGCGACGAAAACGGCTCTTCGGCGCATCGACCTCCTGTCTGCCCACTGGACTGAGGTCGATGCCCTGGTTTTGGTGCGCGAACGGGCTGAACGCTTGCTGGCCACCCATGCACTGCATGCAGCAGATGCCTTGCAGCTCGCCGCGGCGCTGATACTGGTCGACGAACGGCCGCGACGGGTTCAATTTGTTACCGCAGACGAGACGTTGGCGCAAAGCGCCGGAAAGGAAGGCTTCGAAGCGATCGTGCCGGAGTAAGGACTGCCCGGCGCCGATCGGAGAGTATGCTCCGTGCGCATTGCAGCGCGCCAGAGCTTGGGTTATCAGCCATCCTGGTGAATAGATTCAGTTTGCAGGTTACCGGCCCGCGGTGCGCGCAATGCGCGCTTTTGGCCGTTCTATTGACCAGTTTGGCGAGTACGAGCGGCCGCGCGGGCGAAAGCGCTGCGCCGACCGAAGTGCCCCTGGTCCAATTCCTCCAGCGGGCCGCTACCGACAATCCGTATCTGGCCGCAGGCCGCATCGACATCCGGGCGGCTCAGGCGGGACAGGATGCAGTCACGGGTTATCGCTATGGTCATATATGGGGTCAGATGGTGACCGGTCCGGTTCCCGGGGCGACGGGGCAACTGACGGGCACGGGCAAAGAGACACCGACTTCGATACCCAATTATGGCTACTTCTTTTCGAACTTGAGGCCCTATTTTCGTGCGGAGCTCAACGTCGCTGCGCCCCTGTGGACTTTCGGCAAGATCGACGCTGGCGCCAAGGCCGCCGGTGAACAGGTAGAAGTCAAAAAGGCGCAGTCTCTCGAGCAAACCTGGGAGATTTTGACGCAGATCAAGTCCCTCTACTACGGATGGATTCTGACGGAAGAGCTCGATGTACTCAACGACGAGATCCAGGGCCACCTCGATGAGGCGGGCCGCTACCTCGAGAAACACCTGACCGCCGGTGACGCGGATTTGACCCCCATCGACCGACTCAAGCTCAAAGCGTATGCAGCCGAGCTCGAGACGCAACGGATCGAAGTCAAGAAACGCCGGCAAATTGCCGTGGACGGCTTGTGGCGGCTCACCGGTCTCAAAGCCGACGAACAGTGGCGGCCGGCAGAGCACAAGCTCACCCAGGTCGGCGCGGCCATCGACGACAACGCGGCCATGATGTCTCTCGCCCTGAGCAACCAGCCCGAGGTCAGCGAGGTGATGCACGGCGTCCAGGCGCTGGAAGCCAAACGCCACTACAACCTGACTCGATTCTTCCCCGAGCTGTTCATAGTCGCCACCGGCGCCTATGCCGTAGCGCCCAATCGTGACCGCCAGACCAATGCATTTGCCAACGATTCGTTCAACTATCTCTATGCCACCGCGACTCTGGGCGTGAACTTTGACCTTCAACCGGGTGTCGCAAGCTCGGAGCTGACCCAAAGCGACGAGGAGTTGGCGGCGCTGCGAGAAAAAAGTCTGGCAGTCACCTCGCGAGTTGCACATGACGTGGAGGCGGCACTGGCCGAAGTCCTGGCCGATCGCGATAAGGTGGAGGTCGGCAAACAAGCCTTTCAGACCACGCGGGCGTGGAGCGCCTACGTCATGGATGCTTTTGATCTGGGCTCGATTACTGCGCGCGAATTGATTGATGGCCTGACGGCATTTGTCAAAGCGCGGTTCATGTTGCTGCAGGACATCTATGATTACAACATCGCCGTCGCACAGCTTTCTCGGACCGTGGGCGTGGAGCTCCAGCCCGAGCTCAAGGCGGCACAGGCGCACTAGGAGATCAGACGATGCGCATCCCGAGCCTCTATCGACACGGCCCCCTGACCGCCGTTTTGATCGCAGGATTCCTGCTCACGACGACACCTTCTCGTGCAGCCGCCGTTTCGGCCGAAGCCTTCGTCCGCAGCAAGATCGACGAATTTGCCGACCTGATTCAGGGCAGTCAGCCCAAACGCTTCGAGACTCTGCGCACGCGCGTGCGCCAGATCGCGGACTTCGACGGCTTTGCCAAACAGTCCCTGGGCGCGCCCTGGACGAGCGCGAGTGCGGCCGAGCGGCAACAATTCAAAGACGCCATGCAGGGCCTGCTCGAAAGCCACTACATGAGCAAGCCCGCCACCGTGTTCGACAAGGAGAAAATTACCATCAGCGGGGCGACACCGAGCGGCACCGCCACCGCGGTCGCCGGCGCGGTCAAACGCAAAGACGTCGACATCACGTTCCTCGTGAAGGTCGAGCCTGACCACGATCAGTGGCGGGTGCTCGACGTGACGATCGACGGATTGAGCCTGCTCGAAGACTACCGGGCGCAGTTTCAGTCTTATCTGAAGAAGAAGACTCTGGCCCAGCTGGTGACGCGCCTGCACGAAAAGGCGCAGGCCAACATGCGCAGTGCCAACCCGGCGGATGTTTCGCCCAAGCCCTAAAGTAAGGCGACGCGATCGATCAGCCCGGCGGCGATACCAGCTCGTAGACACGATAGCGCTCGTCACCCGCGATGGGTTTATCGAACGTCTCGAGCAGCCTGGTGCACCTGCGCAGCTCGGCGACCTCGGCGACCGACCATGAAAACGTGCGCTTGAACAGATAAGCCTTCGTTTGTCGTTGGTCCGCCTGCACCGCGCCCGGATCCAGCTCATCGAGATGACCCAGAACGATCAACACGGGCCGCTCGGTCCGCACGTGCACGTCCCAGGCCCCGCGCAAGAGCTCGCCCAGGCTCGAGTCCAATTGCGCGGTGCGCACAAACTTGATGGTGTCTCCGAAACGCTGCTCGCGCAAAATGAAGATCGGGTTGTCGATATAGTAGCGAACCGATTCCACGTAGAAGTCGGGCTCGGCGATTAGCACCGCCTGTCCGTATTGCGCATGGCTGCGCACGAACGCACCCAAGGCCTGGCTTGCGCTCATCGGACGCGTGAGGTCGGTGGTTAGTTTTTGCGCGCCGGTGACGACCAAAATCGCCAGGATAATCGGTAGGCCCACGTACAAGCCCGCACGGGCGAGCTTGTTACGCAGTTGCTGGCCGCCATCCGGCTCTCGCCGCGCCAGTACGATCCAATGCATCGTCAGTAGGAAGACGACGAACAGGCCTTGATGACGGTAGTCCCCGTTGTACACGACCTGGAACAACACGCTCAAAGCAAGCAGACCCGCCCAGAGGGCTACAAACGCCACGGGCTCGAGCAAGAGCCCGAGCGTGCTCGTCACGAGCAGCACACTCGCCAAGAGCGCCAGCACACCAACGTTGCCCGGGGCGATCTCGTGAAACGCACCAGCCGGATTAATCAACGTCCTACCCACCGCCTTGGCTACGTTCGTCACGGTGTAAGCGGAGACGTCGGTGGCGGTCAGCTGGTCGGTCGGCCACATCGTCCAGAGAGAAAAAACCGCGGCGCCGGCAAAGCATGAGGCTGCAACGGCCAGCCACCCGGCGCGGCGGCGCCAAGCGGCACGCGGCTCCCGTACGAGCTCGTCCCAGAGCCAAAACGCCAAAAGACACCCCGCCAGCAGCAACGAATGGATGTTCGTGTTGGCCAATAGCGCGAGCAGGGTGCCGAGCCAGAGCGGATGCTCGTGACGCTTCGGGTACGCCCAGGCAAACAGAAACATGAGCAGCATGGAAACGCCATAATTGCGGGCCATCACCGAGTATTCGTACGCGGGCAGTCCGCCGAACACGAACAGGGCCTTCGTCCAATTGGGAAACGGGGCGGCAAAAACGAAGATCGCAACGGCCAGGGCGCAAAGTAGCGCGCTGATTACGGGTAGGATCCACTTTGCTCCCGTCAGGCCGTACCCTGCATAGAGCAGGGTGTGCCACAGCATCGGGTGGCCCTCGTTTTTCAAGAGGGCGGCGAGATCGGCCAGGGACCCGGCGTTCATGGCAAACGACAAAGCCCGGACTTCGTCACGCCACATTTCGTGATGCAGTGCGGCCAAAAGGACGAGCCCACACCAGCCGAGCAGGATCATCACTCGCTCGCGCGTCCCGCCGTGCCAGCTGTAGCGCATCGGCACGACTATACGTCCAAGGCCGAGCCGAGGTCGACGGCCAGTTTCGCGGCATGCGCGAGGTGCTTCCAACTCGATGGCAAGTTGCGATAAGGCAGACCGGTTAAAGGAGAAGCGCCGCACCCCATGACTCGTCCCGTTTTGTCGGTCGTCATTCCCGTGTTCAACGAGGAGGCCGCCATCCCCGAGCTCGGTCGCCGCCTTCAGGATTTTTTGGACAAGGTCGGCGTAACGACCGAGGTGGTCTTCGTCGACGACGGCTCCCGGGATACCTCCAAGGAACTTTTGCGCCGGCTGTGCGCCGCCAATCCCTGCTATTGTCTCGTCGGCTTGTCCCGCAATTTTGGCCACCAGACGGCCATCACCGCTGGTCTCGACTACGCGCAAGGCGAGGCCGTCGTCGTAATGGATGCCGACCTGCAGGACCCCCCCGAAGTCATCCACGAAATGTTGGCGCGTTTTCGCCAGGGCTTCGACGTCGTCTACGGCACACGGCGCCGCCGCGAGCGCGAGTCCTGGTTCAAGCGCCTTACTGCCGCCGTCTTCTACCGGGTCTTTCGGCGTGTGGTCGGCGTGCCGGTCCCGATCGATGCCGGCGATTTCAGACTGATGAGCCGTCGGGTGGTGTTGGCCATGCGCGCGCTCAAAGAGACGCACCGCTTTGTGCGCGGCATGGTCGCCTGGGTCGGCTTTCGCCAGACCGCCGTTGCCTACGACCGGTCGGCGCGCTCTGCCGGCGAAACGCACTATCCATTGCGCAAGATGATCCGCCTCGCGATCGACGGCATGACTTCGTTTTCGACGGTGCCGCTGCGCATCGCGACCTATCTGGGCATCGTGGCGGGCCTGATTGCGATCGGCACCGCCGCCTGGGCCGTGTGGGAGAAAGTCTCGGGCCACTTCACGGTGACGGGATGGACGACCACGATGGTGGCGATTTCTCTGGCCGCGAGCGCCCAGCTCTTGATGACCGGCATTCTCGGGGAATATGTCGGCCGCATCTATGAGGAGGTCAAGCGCCGACCTCTCTATCTGGTCGGTGAGGAGCTGCACGCGATGCGGGATGAAGACGACCGGGAAAATCGTTCGGTGCCCGTAGGGTCAATGGGTCGCAAAGATCCAAGCGTCGCCGACGCGCCGCCGCAGTGAGAGCCCCTCGGTCAGAATCGTGCGAGCAATCTCGGGCGGCGCAACCAGCAGAATGAAATCGTAGCGCGTAAGGACTGCGTCGAGATTATCGCGCATGGCCTGCAGGCGGGGGATGCAGTCGCTCGATGCCGGTGGGTCGCACTTGCGGCCCAGCTCGTGCGCGTTCTCGAATCCCGGCCACGCGAGCGCGCCGGTTTGCGGTTGCAGCACCCCCGGACGCAGGCTGAGCATGCGATAACGTTCTCCGCCCATGCGGGGCTTGCCTGCCGCAAAGAGCTGCGCCGAGACGACGTTCCGGTCGACGACCAGATGCGCCCACGCGTGAGCAAGAGGCTGGGGAGAGTCCACCAGAGTCAGACGCCGTTGGCCAAAGTCGATCGAGATGAGCCGGGCCCCGGCGGGCAGATCGGCCCCGGCGTCGCGCACCTCCTGCACTTTCGCATCGAGCCGGCCCAGGCTCACGAGCTCGATTGCCATGACTGCGACCGTGAGGGCCGCGGCGATGAGCGGCACGTGCCGCGCCACTTTCTTCGGCAGCTCTACGGCGGCAGCGAGCACGGCCATGGCGATGAATAGAAAGCGGGCCGAAAAATAGTACCAATCGGCGATAACCGCTGGGGCCAAGGCAAACAGCAACAAAAAAACCGCGACCAGGCGCGAGACCGCGCATTCAGGGCCGTCGCCCAACAAGGGAGTCCGGCGAAAATTTTTCACCCAGCCGCCCAGTAGAATCACCACGGCCGCTCCACGCGGAAGCCACTCCCAGGCACAATAGGCGATCTGGTATTCGACCAGGCCGCTGATGATTTCCAGGGGGTTGGACCAGCCGGTCGTGTGCGATTGCGCAAGCAGGCCGGGATTGCGGGCGGTGAAATACGCGATCATTACATAGGCTGCCGCGGGGCCGGTCACGGTCAGGAGCCTTGCCCACGCGCCTGACTGGCGCAGCCGCGGACCTTCGAGCGTCAGCAGTGCTGCCCCGACAAAAACTGCCATGGCTGGATGGAGCCAGGCACAAAGCACGTGGAGCACGGCTGCCAACGCCGGTCGCCAGCCCAACGCTGCGGCATTTTCTGCCGGCTGCCAGCCGAGCGCCAGCACGAGCACGCCCAGGCCCAGGGCCAGCACGAACGAAATAAACCCCATGGCGAGAGCCCAACCGGTCACGAGCGGCAAAAGCAGCAGCACATTGCCGCGCCGTCGCGGCACCGTCCGGCGGGCAAACAGCCACACCGCCAGAGGCAACAGGAGCGTCGCCAAACTCACCAGCACTTTCTCGGCGGCCGCCAGGGAGCAGAAACGAGCCAGGCCGCCGAGGAGCCAATATTGCGCGGTAGAAGGACGAAGCAGTCCGCCGTCCACAGTCCAATAGGCCGCAAAAGGCGAGCCGGGCGCATCGTAGGTCGCAACGATGTGGGCGACAGCGAGGTGGTTGGGGCCGTCCTGGGTTGCATAGTTGGCGACCAACCATGGCAGGGAGGCGAGCAAGATCGAAGCACCGACGAACACTACGGAGTGCGTCGCGGACCAACCGTTCGCGGGTTGCGTCGTGCCGGAATTCATCCGGCCTTTGCCTAGCACAGATTTCACACCGGCTACAAAACGGTGTGCGCCCATCCAGGGCCTCGGACAAAGTCCTCGGCTGGCGTTCCTCGACTTTTGCGCAAAAGAGCGCTTTGGGACTATGAGGAAAATGGAGGCGTGAGCCGAGGGTTGAAACGAGTCGACGAGCTTTCTTGGCGCGGCGCCGCACTGGCAACGCTTCTGGCTGTGGCGGCCACCTGGGGCCGTTTTGGCGTTGAAGCGAGCCTGAATCTGGTGCCGAACACTCCGGCCATTCTGGCGGCACGCGCTGTCGTTGGCTTGGCGCTGCTCTGGGTCGGCCTGGTGGCGCTGCGCTGGTTCGAGCAAGTGCAGGTGGAAGACCTGACCGGGCTGCGCCGCGCCGGCCTCGTATTGCAGCTGTGTGCCCTGCCCGCCCTCGCCCTGACCTCGAGCGATATCTTTTCGAATCTCGCCTACGGGGCCCTTTCGGCCTCGGGCAAAAATCCTTGTCTAGTCGGCCCCTCGGCACTCGGCCCTGGGGCGGTGCTCGCCCTGGTGTCGCCGCGCTGGGCCGATACCCCGAGCGCCTATGGCCCCATCTCAAACCTGCTGCACTGGCTCGCCGGGGACATCGGCCGCCTGCTCGACTCGCCGCTGTGGGGAGCCGGGGTGGCGTACAAGCTGTTGATGGCCGGTGCTACCGCTGGCGCCATCCTATGCGCAGCCAAAGCCGCGCGAACGCTGGGGACCAGGGCCGCAGCGCAGGGCCTGGCAGTCATCGCCCTTTCTCCTTTGTTTGTCTGGGAGCTGACGGCGCAGGCACACAACGACGCGGTCATGGTGTGTGCCCTGTGTGCCTTTGCCTGGGCGGCGGCGCGGGGTGAAGACGGCCTCGGGGCTCTGGCACTGGGCGCCGGCGTGCTCGCTAAAGCGGGGATCGCACCGTTGCTGCTGGTGTGGCTCATTGTGATGTGGCGCCGGTCCCCCGTTCGGGCGATCGGCTGGGCCGCAGCGCTGGCCGTGTTGGCACTGCTCGTTTGGGCCCCGTTTTGGGCCGGGTGGGAGACTCTGCGCGGAGTCGGGGCCACGGCCGGGGTCGATCTTGACCGGCACACCAATTCTCTACAAGATCTGCTCAACCTCATCGCGACGCCGGTGTGGCCTGCAATCAAAGCACCTCTGTTCCGTTTCTTTCAGTACGCCTCGTTTGCGATCGTGGCCGGCGGCACGATATGGGCCGCGCTCAGAGTGCGCGACGCGGCCGGCTTGGCACGCGCCGGCATTGCGATTCTGCTCGGCTACTTCTTGACGACGCCCTGGTTCGAGCCCTGGTATGCGAGCTGGCTGCTGCCTCTTTGTCTGCTCGAGCGCGACGTGCGCTGGCAGCGGCTGGTGGCCAGGTACGCGGTGATCTCGGTGGTGCAATATGCGCTGCCGCTCGATCCAGTCACGACTGTCATCGGCAATCTGTGGATCACCTTTCAATGGTACAAGCTCTGGCGCGAACCGGACGCGTCAGTAAAGAATTTCAAAGCCGGCGTAGTCTGACGCGCTCATCGATTGGGTCTGGTCTCCGTCGGTCAAGATGCCGATGCCGACCAGATCGGGTACGTCGCCGTGCGGATCGCCGTCGCGAAAATGTTTGCGAAACTCCTGGGACGGATCGATCTCTTCGCTCACCCATTGTTGCAGCGGCGGGCCCGAACGCAGAATAACCGTCTCCATGGCCACAAAGAGATTGCGGGTCCGCCGGCACACCGCGCCGGTCTTGCCGTCGGTGCTCCAAACAAACTTGAGCGAATACCACTTCAAGCCGTTCTTCCACTGCGCATAGACCACCGCGGCGGAATCGGTCTTGCCGTCGGCACACTCGTCGCCGTGCTCGGGCAGCGCATGCGCCCGCCAGCGCCAGCGAAGGCGCTTGGCGTTCTTATGGAGATCTTCGGGAACCTCGATGCCGAGCGTCGTCGTGTCCAGGGGCGGACGATAAACGGCCTGAATGAAAGAGCCTTCCGGCTCATCGACGACTTTGTAGTAATTGATTTCGCCCGAGAATCGCTTGATCACTTGAAAGT
>Ga0182027_10008147_pt1 | contig 15312 bp, 10 predicted proteins | sample 712E1DmetaG_FD_121300 | JGI IMG/M metagenome (GOLD analysis project Ga0182027, IMG submission 121300) | Permafrost microbial communities from Stordalen Mire, Sweden - 712E1D metaG (Illumina Assembly) | ecosystem: Environmental > Terrestrial > Soil > Wetlands > Permafrost | place: Sweden... | reverse complement strand
TGATCACCCTTGGGACCAACTGGACCTGCAGCACCCGTTGGGCCAATCGCACCAGTAGCGCCTGTGGCACCCGTCAAGCCTGTTGCTCCTGTTAATCCTTGAAGTCCTTGATCTCCTTTTGCACCAGTCGCACCTGTAGAACCAACAGGACCTTGAGGACCGACAGTGCCGGTTGCACCTGCCGGGCCAATTAAACCTTGAGGACCAATTGGACCAGCAATACCTTGGTCGCCTTTGGGACCAACTGAACCAGTAGCACCTGTCAAGCCTGTTGCTCCTTGTGGGCCTATTGGACCGACAGGACCAACCAAGCCCTGTATACCTTGATCACCCTTGATTCCCTGTGGGCCTTCGGCACCGGTTGCTCCAACATCTCCTTTGGAACCTTGAGGACCAACTGCACCAGTGGCACCAACAGCTCCAGTTGCGCCCGGATCACCTTTAAGACCCTGTGGGCCTTCGGCACCTGTAGCCCCTATATCGCCTTTAGGACCTTGATCGCCTTTTTGCCCCTGAAGGCCTTCCGAACCAGTTGCTCCGACATCGCCTTTGTCACCCTTGAGACCCTGTAAACCGGTTGCACCTTGTGGGCCTATTGAACCAATCGGGCCAGCAACACCCTGTAATCCCTGATCACCTTTTGCACCAGTTGCGCCTGTTTCTCCCTGCGCGCCTTGAATCCCTTGATCACCCTTATCTCCTTTGTCGCCCCTAAATCCTTGAGAGCCCTGAGGGCCGGCAACTCCCGGATCTCCCTTTTCTCCTGCAATGCCTTGTGGGCCTGCATCCCCTTTAGCTCCGGTCAAGCCTGTTGGGCCAATCGGACCTTGGTCGCCTTTGGTGCCGGCAATTCCCGGTTCTCCCTTTTCTCCTGCAACACCTTGCGCGCCTACGTCTCCTTTAGCTCCTGTCAATCCGGTTGGACCTTGGGAACCTGTGGAACCTGCTGGACCAACCGCGCCTGCCAAACCTTGAATTCCCTGCGGACCCATTGGGCCAATTGGACCTTGAGGGCCTGAAATGGCCACACCCGATGCAAGTTTGGATAAAGTAATTGAGCTATCTTTTATTGTAGGATTGGGAAATCTTCCACTCAGGTCTCCTCCTGCCACACCGATAGGAAGTGTATGATCGACTGTTTTAAGCGCTACGTTGATCCAATTTCCGCACGAAATTTTAGACAAGCCATCAACCATAACTCCATTTATATATCCAGGATACGGCGTTGTTGCCATTCCCAACGCATCACCGCCATTGCTCCAACAAACTACTGTACCATTCGATAGTAAAGCCAACGTTTGCACCATGCCAATTTTTACGGAAATAACATTGTTGAGACCAGCAGGTACATATCCGGCAGCATCACCGAAAACAACGACTGTTCCGTCCTTTTTTAAACACGCAAGCGATGATTGTGTCGCAGAAATAGCCGAAATATTACTTTGTCCAACAACAGCTGCAACGATCGGAGAATTTCCCCATGCAGTTACCGTTCCATCAGATTTTAGAACTGCAGTAAATCTATATCCACCCGCTATAGCAACAACATTGGTTAAATTGCTTGGCACGTTACACTGCTGATTAGCATTACTGCCCCAACAGACAACAGTTCCGTCGGTTTTTAAGGCCACAACATGCGATGATCCTAAAGCGATTGCGGCAACACCGCTTGTACAAGCCGGAGGAACTGTTGCTTGTCCTGCGGTCGCATACCCCCAAAAAACAACCCCTCCATTCGACTTCAAAACCGCGGAGCACTCTTCTCCTGCAGCAATTGCAGTTACATTAGTCAATCCAGCTGGAACATTACATTCTTGATAATCGTTATCACCCCATGCTACAACAGTTCCATTAGATTTCAGAACGAGAATATGTTCCGACCCTACTGCTATAGCGGTAATATTCACAGCATTAGGCGGAATTGTACATTGCTTATAATCGTTTGCCCCCCATACAATAAGCTCTTGGGACTCACCAACAGTTACTGCATTAGCCACTGATACATAAAGCAATAATCCTATCACGGGTAAACCAAAACAAAGTTTAGAAAACATTTTCGCTCTTTTCATGTGAAGAAACATCTCCATTTCTTTAAAGTGAATAAATCGGGTATTTTATTGGAAATTAACAAATTCAATTATATAAAAATTCCGGCAAACGCTACTTGCCATAAACATTTTCAATGTGAGCAGCAATCAAAAAATTCTGCATGAAACCTGGTAATAGCGACTTTTGTGGCAATCGTGATATAGTATTATTAATTGAAGAACAAAATAAACCTCATACATATCAACATGAGTCGCAGATAATATACGAAATTATTAAACGTTTGTAAATACTTTTCTTTTCAATTGGAAACTATATATTCATTTTTTCTGGTTAACTCGTTTATAAATCAAGGGGTTTTGAAGATGAGATTTTTTGTTGTACTAATCAATTAAAGCGCATTTATAAAGTGTAGCAAATTGTATACACCTGTATTTTATGAGATTGTTACTGTTTTTAGGTTAAATCATGATACTTTTAAGGTCAATGAAAAAAATGGCAGGTATTAAAAGGCAGGCGCACAAAGTAGAGACGTAAAATGCTACGTCTCTAAAAAAATAAAATAATCCTGGTGGGAAATCACATGTATTCAGCATGAGGATGGTGAACAAAAATTCCCGCAGTGGAATGTTCAGGGATCATTTGAAACCCTGATGTCAACGTCATTCCAAGGCGTTCTTCAACCCCAAGTAAATCAAATATTTTCGTATGGTCTTCTACTCCCGGCAAGCCCGGATATCCGAAACTATAACGCCTTCCCCTGTCGCCCTGAATGAAAAGCACCCGCTTTATTTCTGCCGTTGCCTTATTGGCAAGCTGCTCGGTCAAATAATTTGCAATTGCATTAAGATAAAACCCCATGCTGTATTTATCGTGCTTGGTAAAATAACTTTCACATGTATTGCCGATTGCTTTTCCAATGGTAACTATCTGGATTCCAACCACATCACCTTCGCCCCTGAAATAATCGGTTATCGATCGATTGTGCTTCCGCTCAACGCGGGGCATTTCAAATTCTGCAAGCTCCGTATGGTAATCAATCGCGTCAAGAACAACAAGCTTTGTATCATGGGTAAATACCGGAAAAATCCCATATAAACCTGCCGCATCAATAAGATTTTCAGAGAGAATTTCCTGCTTAAGCAGATTGAAAACAGGCATAAATTCTTTATCAACATTTTCGGCAAAGGCCTTTTCATCGAGCTTGCCTCCGCCGAAATAACCCTTAAAAAGACGGTTGGTATCGATGCTGTCCAAAAGCGCCGACGTTTCCCAGCGTAAAACCTGGCTTGTGCCGTAAAATTGCGGCGTTATCAAATCCACGGTTTCCACAGGAGATGCAATTTCTTGTGTATCCTGTATTGCAGGCCCCTTCGGGTTTTCGGCAGTATTGGATTGCTTCCGATGCAATCTTGCTTTTAGCGAATCCAGAACTTTGATAGCCTCAAATGCATCTTTGGCAAAAAACACACCCGGCTTATACGAGTGCTCCTCGTTGATTTTTTCTATTCGTGCGGCAAATTCCGTGTTTACTGCCGCGCCTCCGATTAGAATGGGAACATCAATGTTCTGCTTGTCGAATTCCGCTACCAGCCTGCCCATTTCCTTGCTTGTCGCAACCAGCAAGGCCGAAAGCCCTACGGCATCGGGTTTTTCCTGCTTAACAATACGGACAATGGTTTCCATGGGGATCTGTTTACCGCAATCAACAATGTCGTACCCTTGATTCTTTAGAATTGAGGCAACAAGGTTTTTACCGATATCGTGGACATCGCCGTAGACTGTTGCAAGTACGATTTTCCCGCGCATGGCGCTGTTCTGACCTGCCAAATACGGTTCGAGAACCGTTATCGCCTCCTTCATGACTTCCGCTGCCTGCAAAACAAACGGCAATATCATTTCGCCTTTGTTCATTTTATCGCCAACCATGGCCATTGCCGGAAGCAGAATTTCATTCAGCACCGCCTGCGGTTTCATTTCTTTCAAAAGCGTTTCGATAGTAGCCTTCAAATTCCGCTTGTCGCGATTGACCACATTATCATGAAGCATTTGAGCCGGGGAAAGAGTGACACTACCGGCATTGCCGGATTTGGAGGAAACAACCTGGTTCGAGTCATCGAATGCGGCAATATACTTTGTCAAAGCCTCGGCGTTTCGGTTGAACAGCAGGTCTTCCGCCAGGGCGCGCATTGCAGGATCGTAGGTATCCACATTGTCCAAATGCATGGGATTAAAAATCGCCGCGTCAAGACCGGCCTTGACCGCATGATGAAGCATACAATTGTTTAAAATCCGTCGGGAAGCGGGTTTTAGCCCGTACGAAACATTACTGACCCCCATGACCGTTCGAACACCGGGAATTTGTTCCTTGATCCTGAACAATGCTTCCAAACTGCGCTTCGCAGCGTCAGCGCTTTCGTTGTCGCCGGTTGCTAAAGTAAATGTTAGTGGATCGATATAAATAAAATGTTGCGGCAAGCCGAATTCCCCGCATGCTAAATCAACGATGCGATCGGCAATTTCCAATTTTTTATCAACGGTTTTCGCCATGCCCTCGTCGTCAATGGTCAAGGCGATAACCGGGCAGCCGAATTGTTTTGCATACGGCAAAATCGTCCTGGCTTTTTCTCCGCTATGTTCAAGATTTATTGAATTGATAAGCATGGAACCGGGATTGGCGATGAGTGCTGCCTGAAAAACCGAAAGCTCGGTTGAATCGATGCAAAGCGGAATCGAAACCCTTTCCGATAAAAACGATACCAACGAAGCCATGGACTCCGATTCATCGTCCCGTTCGCTCACAGCGACACAAATATCAAGAACATGACTTCCCTTTTCAATTTGGTCGCAGGCGACCTGTTTCATCTCGTCCCAGTTTTTCTCCAAGACCAATTCCTTTGTTTTTTTCGACCCCTGGGTATTGAGCCGTTCTCCAATGATAATCGGTCGGGGCACTTTTTCCAAATCCAGACCCGAAATCCCTGTTGACAAAAACATCGTTTTCCGCGATGGTTTGGCTGCGACTTTCTTGTTTGCTAATGTCTTGCTTAATTGACGTATATGATCCGGACCAGTGCCGCAGCATCCGCCCACGACCGCAAGTCCCTTTTCCCATACGAGCGGCCCCAATACATCGGCAAAAGCAACCGGGTCCATGGCATACACTGCTTTGCCGTCGATATTTTTCGGCATTCCGGCATTCGGCAACATTGCGACCGGCATATCGCTATTATCAAGCAATTGTTCCGTCCATTGCCGCATTTCATCGGGGCCAGTACTGCAATTGAATCCGATACAATCGCATTCAAGCGACGAGACCGCGCCTAAAAAGGCGGCAATGTCGGAACCAAGAAGCATGCGGCCGTTCGCATCCACCGTTATTTGAACCTGTAACGGGATATCGACATTCAAAGACCTTAAAGCGGCATTGACACCTATGATAGCTGCCCGCACTTCAAGCAAATCCTGGGAGGTTTCCAGGAGCAAAATGTCGACGCCGCCTGTGGCCAACGCATGCGCTTGTTCTTCGAAAGCCTCTGAAATACCCTTGAAATCATACGTACCGCGATGAGAAAGCGATGATAAGAGAACGCCTGTTGGTCCCATGCTGCCGCAAACGAAACACGGCTGGGGACATGCGGCCTCTTCAATTGCTTTACGGGCAACAAGAGCAGCCTGAACGTTTAATTCCCTGACATTGTTTCCCAAACCGTATTCAGCTAATTTTATTCTATTTGCGCCAAAGGTATTGGTTTCTATCGCATTCGCACCTGCAAACAAATACGCTTTGTGAATGTCAATAATGACATCGGGCCTGCTGGTATTGAGGATTTCATTGCATCCGTCATGGCCTGAAAAATCCTGTTTTGTGACGCCTCTTAAAAGTATTTGCGTACCCATGGCGCCGTCAAAAATGACGGGGATACGAGTTTTCAACATTTCCCTGTATGATGGCTTTTTCATCAACCCAATTCTTTCTTACGGTTAAATTCCAATTTGGATTTTCGCAATACTGTTTTACAACAGAAATTCTGTATGAAAATACATGATTCCTATCTCAACCTAATCGGAACGCTGCTTTGCCTGCGTAGAAATGGAAATAGCGGGAAGTTGGTTTTCGGATGGATATATATGCAAAATTTTATCAATATTTAAAATGGTAAAAATGCCAAGCATTTCGGTGTTTGGTTCTATAATACACAAATCACCGCCCTCCTTTGCAATTTTTTTATAGCAATCGATCAGCACGGCAAGCGCGCCGCTATAAATATATGATGCAGTTGTAAATCCAACAGCGACAAATCGTCTGCCACGCTTCAGGTATCCTTCAACAAGAAATTTTAGTTCGGAAAGATCGGAAATCACTTGAAGGTCTTCCTCAATTTTTAAAACCTGATAATCGCCATTGGTATGAATGTCTATTTTCATTGGTCCTCCGGAAAATGTATCTTATACAAAATTGCACTCAAAATTACCATGTTTTTATTGGTAGGGACACGCCATAGCGTTCCCCTACTTGAATACAACTTCGTTTTACATTATACCCCAATTCAAGAGGATTGAATAGATTTTATTTTTTATTGGGCATAAAAAACGGCCTTTTTTCCCACAGAAACACTTCTGCCAAAAATAAAAACCCCAGACCAAACCATAGCCATACAAAACCATTTGCCTTTTTTTTATTTTGCAAAAAATCAATAAACTTTTTTGCGTCGAAATAGCGAACCATTGCCTTATTAGCATACGCAATCTCAGGTTGACGATAAGTAAAGTCACATTCGGCGGTATCGGTTTCGGCGCAGACCCAATAAGGCGGTTGTTGCAACGGTACGATTTTATAACATCCCGGATCCTGTATAACGACCGATTTCTGGCGCTGCCATGTTGCAATAAGGTTGTTTTTGACATCGTATACTTTGGCCCCGCCCTTTGCGCCGAAATACGGATTTGCAAATGCCATTCCTGCCACAGGGTTTTTATTCCCAATGCGTATTGCCCCGAGGGCAAACCGGGCCAAGCGGTCGAGCATCACCACATACATGCCTGTTTCAGGCAAATTATTCACCCGTGTCGCACCTTGCGGTTGTAAACAAAGCGACGTGGCGAAAAGGATCCAGGAATTTCCACCGGAATCCACCATGTCGGTGACAAGAGCTTTGCCATTGTCCATTTTGATCAAGACCTCGCCCGGCAAAAAACAGGCATATCCCTTGATTTCGGTATCGCGGTCTTTGATGGCCCTAAACCCTTTAAAAAGCGACGAAATCGTATCGGGATACGTTATCGCATGGGAACGCTGGTCAGCACAAATTTCGAATGTTTTTTTATCAAGGTTCCGCACAATTTCACTATTGACATGAGCAAAGGAACTGTCCATGAGGGGTGAAAACAAAATTGCCTTTGGCCCGAATATTTTCCCGCGAAAAAGCATGGTAAGGGGTTGTGAAACGCTATGAATGTCGGCCAGCACAATCACGTCTGCCGAATCGATATCGCCATAAGTAACCTCAGTTTCTTTTTTGTTAAAAACAGCCCATTGCGTACTTCCCATTGCCTCGAATGCGGCCTTAAGGGGAAAGGCGTTTTGCTCATGTCGCACGTCTCCTACAATAAGAACCCGGGAAATACGGGAAGTTCCTTGTGCAAAATACGCGACATTATCGAGCGGAAACGGGTCCTTGTTTTCGAGCTGAAGAAAACCCGCCGTATTGGCCGCATCCTGTTTTACGCTTATTGCAGCTTTATCACTTTTCCCTTTTTCTACCGAAACAGTCAAATGCCCAACTCGCAGTCCATTGACAACAGCGTTAATTGACCCGTTGTCAAGGCTTTTTCCAAAACTGGCGACAAATGTTTGTACCGTCGCGTTGTCGCCATGAACCATAGCACCCTGACGGAGGCCGTAATTCCATGGATTGGAAGGTGCAACAGAAATGAGCGCGATTGGGTTTTCCTGTTTGACTTTGCAGACGGTATCAAAGAATAGGCTTTCCTTTTGCTGAAAATCCGACAATACGATAAGGTATCGAATGGCGTTCGGTCCTTGCATTTTATTCGATGAAAACGCCTGAATCATTTCATTAGCATTACTTTGGCCATGACGTGAAAACCCGACTGAATTCTCCATAGACAATTTTATGGGAACGAATTCTTTGCGCGCATCGTCGTATATATATTTTTTTGCAAATTGCGGAAGGGACCTATTAAGAGAATCCACGATGGCAAAGGCCTTTTGCCTCAGGGTCGCTTTGTCGTCATTGTATTCCATGCTGACCGTTGGGTCGACATAAATGAATATTTCGCCCGGCGCATCGAATATCCTTGAAAAAAGATCCTTACGATTGTATGGCGTTAAAAAAAGGCATATGATAATCGCGAGAATTGCGCAACGAGTCAACAGCAAAAGGATTTTCTTGATCGCGCGTATTTTGCTGGAGCGCATTGCTCCTGAGGGAAAGAACCGCATGGTAGAAAACCTGAAGCGCTTTTTCGTATGGCGTTGCAACAAATGAATGATTATTGGAATGACGCAGGCAACAAGCGCCCAGGCAAAACAAGGATGCAAGAACGTAATGTCGTTCAAGACAAACGCCTTCGTTTATGTAAAATCCGTATCAATGCTTTTGCAAACGGTTCATCGGTTACGATCATTTCAAGCGCAATATGCATCCCTGCACAGGCATCTTCAATGATCCTTCGGTGGGACGCCATGGTTGCAAAAAAATATTCTCCTGCCGTTCGTTTATCAAGGGTCATTGTCGCATTGGTTTCCATGTCAATCATTTCACACGACTGTTGCGGGGAAAAAGTCGCCTCCATAGGGTCTAAAAGCCATAATGCCAAAACGTCTTGCCGCTTAAATCGCAAATGCCGCAAACCACGGATTATTTCGGCCGGATCATCGAAAAAATCGGAAACAATGATGCACATTCCTCTTCGCGACATGCCCATGGCCATTCTCTCGACACAATCGCCGCACCGGGTCTCACCGCTGCTTTCCATTGCATCAAGATGTTTTAAAATCGCGTTCAATTGCGCATTGGTAGACTTGGGAGGAAGATACAGCGACTGCGCGCTGTCGAATGCGCAAAGACCAACAGCATCGCGCTGCCTGATCAGGATCCACGCAAGTGATGCGGCCAGGGTCCGCGCATATTCGAATTTACTTATAGATGAACCCTGCGAAAACCCCATTGATCCGCTTTTGTCAATTAGCACGGTTGCGAACAAATTCGTTTCGTCCTCAAAAAGCCTGACAACCGACTTGCCGGTCTTGGCAAACTTTCGCCAGTCGATTTTCCGGGAGTCCTCACCGCATTGATATTTGCGATACTCCAGAAATTCGGCTGAAAACCCATGATACGGGCTTTTATGTATGCCCGCAATCGTTCCTTCGACAATGCTTTTTGCGCGTAACGAAAGGCTCCGGATGGGAGCAAGATGTTCGGGCCTAAGAAAGGAGACCGTTTTATCCATATGACTTTTTGCACCTGGAACGGTTGGAAATTTTCCTACTCGTTTTCCCAAGGCAATCCTTGGGGAGCATCGGGGTCTGAAGACAGTTCCTTGGTTTTTTTTGCGATTATCGAAGACATGGCCGATTCTTTTTTGTAATTTTTAACGATTTCGGCAATGTGCTCTTTGACAATACGCATATCGGAATCGGAAAATGCCGATACAAACAGCGCATCGGGAAATTGGATTTGCAACCGTTTTCGCTCGATCGGGCTTGGAACCCGGTCGATTTTATTGAAGACCATTATCTTGGGTATGGAACCGGCATTAAGATCACCGAGGACTTCGTTGACTGTTTGCAACTGATGCTGCGACCAGGTGCATGACGCGTCCATGACAATAAGCAGTAAATCGGCCTGTGAAACAACTTCAAGCGTCCCCTTGAACGAAGCGACAAGATCATGCGGAAGTTTTCTCAAAAACCCCACAGTATCGGATATGACGATTTCGCCGACCCCCGGAATAAAGGTGCGCCTGGTCGCGGTGTCGAGGGTGGCAAAAAGCTTGTTTTCCACAAGCACGTCGGCATTTGATAATTTGTTAAGCAAAGACGATTTTCCGACATTGGTGTATCCGACAAGAGTGACTTTAAAGGATCCGTCCCGGGATTTCCGTTGGGTTTCGCGAGCCTTCTCGACTTTTTTCAGGCGGTCTTTCAAATCGCTGATTTTTTTCTGTATTATTCTTCTGTCAACTTCAAGCTGTTTCTCACCGGGCCCCTTTGTTCCGATGCCGCCAACCTGCTGCGAAAAATGCGTCCAGGCATGCGTCAGCCTCGGATACAATGTTTTCATTTGGGCGAGTTCAACCTGCAGCCGCGCCTCATTGGTCCGGGCATGCTTTGCAAAAATATCAAGTATCAATTGACTGCGGTCAATTACTTTGCCTTCGATGACCTTTTCGATGTTCCGTACCTGGGCTGCCGAAAGCTGCGCATCGATGATCACGGTTTTACATTGTTTTTCCCGCATGACCCCGCTGATTTCAGCAAGTTTGCCGCTGCCGATATACGTCGACGATGCCGGCACCGGCCTGCTTTGCACGACCGTATGGATTATGGTTGCTCCTGCCGTTGCGCACAGCATTTCCATTTCTTTCATGTCAATTTCGAACAGTGATTCATCCTGATTGCCGATCCGAACGCCGGCCAGAATGACCCGCTCGCTTGGCGCCGGCACATTGGTATCATATAACCGTTGATTTTTCATGGAATGATGATGCCCGATCCGGCGGCAGCGGCTCCTGATGCTTTTTGTGAAGGAGTACGCGTAAGAACCTGCGGTCCGGTTTCCGTGACCAGGATCGTATGTTCGAATTGCGCGGACAACGAGCCGTCTTTGGTACGAACCGTCCAATGGTCGGTTTTGTCGGTGACAACTTCCCACTTTCCCCTGTTTATCATGGGCTCAACCGTCAAGGTCATGCCAGGTTGCAAAATAACGTTGTCGCAATCCTTGGCAATATGATGGAATACGCTGAATTCATGGAAATTCCTACCGATGCCGTGGCCGGTATATTGGTGGACAACAGAGCATCCTTTTGCGATGACGAACGGTTCAATGGCTTCGGCTATTGCTCTAAGATGATTGCCCGGACAGCAGGCATTTATCCCACGCTGCAATGCCTGGGCTGTTACGGAAACAAGGTGCTTGGCTTCCTCGGACACTTGCCCTATAAGAAAAGTCTCCGACGAGTCACCGTAAAACCCCTCGACAATCGACGTCAAATCGACGTTAATGATGTCTCCCTGCTTAAGGATTTCCGCATCACTTGGAATGCCATGGCAAACAACATTATTTATCGAGGTGCAAATGGACTTTGGAAATCCTTTATAATTGAGGCACGCCGGGATTGCCCCGTTTTTTACGGTGTAATCGTGGGCCAGCCTGTTTAATTCTCCGGTAGAAACGCCTTCCTTGACAAACTGGCGCATATAGTCCATGAGCTCGCCGTTAAAAGCCCCGGCCCTGCGCATGCCTTCAATTTCTCGGGCGGTCTTTACAAACCTCTGATCCGGCTTTGCCGCCTGTGCTGGACGGCCTGCATCCGAAAGCATGTGGCATTTTTTGTATTTTTTCCCGCTGCCGCAATAACAGGGGTCATTTCGATTTGGCATCGTGTTCATTATATGCAATCGCCTATATTTTTATACCTAAACATCGCATGGTTCTTTACTGGTTAAAAAATAGTTGGTAGCATACGCCATCAACTAAAACAATTTGCCTAAAATCGCCGGGACAACGTGTTCGACGCGCAATATGCGGGTCCCAAAACCAACCGCTTTAAATCCTTGCTTTATCAGCATTTCAATTTCATACGGGATAAAGCCCCCTTCCGGGCCAATTGCCAGAGTGGCCGATCCAGAGATTCCTGCAGGGCATTTCGCTTCCGATCCCGGATGAGCGACAAAGGCCTTCGTATTTTTTATGATTTCGGGAATTTCGTCTTCAACAAAAGGCTTAAACCGTTTTTTGCATTCGATAGTCGGCATCATGGTATCACAGCACTGTTCCAGTCCGGCAATGACATGCGGCCGACTCTCGTCTTCGTTCAAAACAGGACTTGACCAATAGCTTTTTTCAACGCGCCATGTTTCTAGTATATAAATTTTCTTGACCCCCATTGCCGTAACGCATTCCAGAAGTCTTTGAAACACCTTGGGACGCGGCAAAGCCAAAATCAGCGTCAAAGGCATTGCTGCGGGAGGCGGCGTTGATAATTCGACATCCATAAGGCAACAGGTTGCGTCAATAGAACAAACCGTTCCGGTTCCAAGATTTCCATTCAGAACACCCACCTTCAGCGTATCGCCGCACAAAGCCCGTTGCACATGCATAATATGCTGCAATCTGCGGCCTGTTATTGCGACCCTGTTTTCGGCAATGAAATCATTTTGGAAAAGGAGAATGCTGTTCATAACTCACAGGTGCATGCAGGCAACAAGATGGTTTTCGCCGATATCAGTAAGCTGAATATCCGGCCCCAGGCATTCGGCATTGCCCCTATCGCATCGTGGAAAAAACGGGCAGCCCGCCTTTCCTTCCGTGACTGGCTTCTCGTCTGCGAGCGGGGCGAGTTTCTGTTTTCTTCCTTTGCCCACAACCGGAATACTTGACAATAGCGTTTTCGTATACGGGTGAGAAGGGCTTGAAAATATCTGCGCTTCGGTGCCCATTTCCATGATGCGCCCCTGATACATGACGGCAATACTGTTTGCCATATGGCGAACAACGGCCAAATCATGAGAGATAATGACAAGTGTTTGGTTGAACCGCTGGCGAAGATCCTGCAACAGGTTGATGATTTGCGCGCGGATCGATACATCCAAGGCGCTGACCGGCTCGTCGGCTATCACAATTTCAGGAGACACCGCAAGCGCCCTTGCGATACCGATTCTCTGGCGCTGTCCGCCCGAAAACTCGTGAGGATACCTGTTGATAAAATCTTTTGACAAACCCACATTATCAAGTAACTCCACGATGCGTTCATGACGTTTTTTTGCATTACCGAGGCGATGAATGATCAGCGGCTCCTCAATAAGCGTCCGGACCGTCATTCGGGGATTGAGCGATGAAAAAGGGTCTTGGAATATCATTTGAATGCTTCGACGCAAAAGCGCGCAGTCTTTTTTATTGCTTGTGTCCCAATCAATGCCGTTTTCTTTAAATGGCCCGATTGCCAGTTTCATCGAGCCTTCTGTTTTTTTTACCAGACCCATAAGCGCATGGGCAATGGTGGTTTTGCCGCAACCCGATTCGCCGACAATAGCGAAAACCTCACCCCTGCGCACGCGAAACGAGACGCCGTCGACAGCTTTTACGTGGCCGACGACGGTGCCGAAAATACCCTTGAGGACCGGAAAATAGACCTTTAGCTTGTCAATTTCTATGATGGAATCGCCCGGGGGCATCTGTTTATTCTGCATATAAAAAGCACCGTACAAAATGGTGGCTTTGCACTTCGTAAAAACCGGGATGTTCGGTTACGCATCGGGGCATTTTCCTGTCGCATCGCGGATGAAACGGACACCCGCTCGGAATTGAAAGAGGCGACGGTACTTCTCCAGGTATGACCTTGAGCCTGGACTCCTTTTTGTCTATATCGGGAATTGTCGCCAAAAGCCCTTGCGTGTATGGATGCATCGGATCGGCAAACAGCTGCTGCGTCGATGTGTATTCCATTGCCTCGCCCGCATACATGACAAGAACATCATGGGCAATGTCGGCGACAACGCCAAGGTCATGCGTAATCATGATCATGCTCATGTTCATTTCCTGCTGCAAAGACAACAATAAATCAAGGATTTTTGCCTGCACCGTCACATCGAGCGCTGTTGTCGGTTCATCGGCAATAAGCAACGCAGGCGTACATGCCAATGCCATGGCGATCATTACGCGCTGCCGCATGCCGCCCGACAATTGGTGAGGATAACTTTTTGCAACGGCAAGCGGATGAGGAATGCCTACTTTGTCAAGCATTTCACATGCGCGGTCATTCGCTTGTTTTGCTGAGGCTTTTTGGTGAAACACGACGGTTTCGGCAATTTGGTGTCCGCAGGTGTACACGGGATTAAGGGACGTCATGGGGTCCTGGAAAATCATCGACATTTTGTTCCCGCGCAGGCTGTGCATTTCTTTTAGAGAAAGCGCAAGGATGTTTTTTCCCTCGAAAAAAATTTCACCCTGTGTTATACGGCCGGGCGGCTCCGGGACAAGGCGCATAAGCGATAAAGCGGTCACGCTTTTACCGCAACCGGATTCGCCGACAATACCAAGCGATTTTGTTTGCAAAACTTCAAAGGAAAGCCCGCTTACCGCTCGACCCACGCCTTCGTCCTGATAGAACGACACATGCAGGTTCTTACACGTTAAGCAGGAAGGCATACGGTGCTAAAATTCCGCATGAAGACTGGCGCCCGATGTACCGGTCAGCGGATCGTAATGCGGCACGATATGCATCGAAACAACGGATGTGGAGGCTTTTTGCGCGGCAACCCGGGCATCGATGAATGAAACGAGTCGGTCTACGATCATGGCACCTATGAAGAATGACGAAGCGATGTTATACGTTTTTGCTTTGTTAAGCAAATCCTCGTACTTTAACCTGTTGGCAGTGTCGTCCCAGCGCCATTGCAATGTTGACGTAAGATAATCTTTATCCTGGTTGCGATATGCAAGTTCCATGAATTTATTGTAACCCCTGGAAATCGACTGATTGAACCCGTCGGATTCATCGTATAATCCTACATTTGCCCAGAACTGGTCGTTGGCCCCTGCGCCTCCAATAACATTCGCATGGTCCCAGGCAAAGACCTTGGCATCATTAATAATTTGATTGGAATAATGATCGCAAAAAAATGTGCCGAAAATGAATAGCGCTTCAACGGAATAATACACAAGCGCCTTGTTGTTTTGTTCCAGATATTGCTGGCCAAGCCCGGGCAGCACAATGGAACCGACCATTGCCAACAACCCAGATTTTGGGGGATTGGAAGTCTTTTTGAATAAATCGACCGTATCGGTGGAAACACCCATTTCCTCAACAACAACCTGGCCATGCGCAATTGATGCGGCAAACAGGATGGCACTCGCAATAAGCAAAGTTCGAAACATCAGAACCTTACCTTTAAGGCCACGCCCGGCGTAATGGTTGTAAAACTCAAAGCAGACGCCGGCTCGATGCTGATTTTTTCAAGGAACGATTGCCTGCCCAGCAGCTCGTCGTTATAAACTTTTGCGCTTATCAAGGCAT
>Ga0182027_10008146_pt1 | contig 15313 bp, 2 predicted proteins | sample 712E1DmetaG_FD_121300 | JGI IMG/M metagenome (GOLD analysis project Ga0182027, IMG submission 121300) | Permafrost microbial communities from Stordalen Mire, Sweden - 712E1D metaG (Illumina Assembly) | ecosystem: Environmental > Terrestrial > Soil > Wetlands > Permafrost | place: Sweden... | reverse complement strand
ATATCTTTAAGTTACGCAGCTCTTGCATCCGCTGAGCAATTACAGTATCTGATAGTTTTTTAGCCATTGTCTTTGTTTTTGACTTACGAAGACCATTTTACCATACAGGCAGTGAGCAGTTACGATTAATTAAATTTACAGATAAGTCTAGATGTGTTAACATAACAGATGACTAATTAATTTAATATTAATAATGGTAAAAATAATATGAAAAAATCTGTACTTAAAATTGGTGGAAATCAATACTTGGTATCTGAAGGTCAAGTTCTTGAAGTAGAACTAATTAAAGGCACAGATATAAAGTTAGGTAAAATGCTGGAATTACAGCCGTTGCTAGTAATAGATGGAAGTAATGTAAATATAGGAAAATCCATATTGGAAACGCAAAAAGTGACAGTAGAAATTATTGAAACAGATATATTAGCTGATAAAAAGATGTCTATCAGATATAAAGCTAAAAAACGAGTACATAAAGTTCATGGTTCACGCCAGCATCACAGTCGAATAAAAATCACCAGCATTAGTTAAGCATAAACTCTACTTATTAACTGTGGATAAATTGATATAAAATTTGTTCACATAATTCATGCTGAAGTAATGTATACAACAAATATTTTGAACGATTTTTGTCATTATTATTATAAATAAACATAATACTATCTGTTATTGAATGTATTATATAGTAATTATTACAATAAGCTAATGTTAAATTAGCAATATTTTTTTAAAATTTATGGAATAAATTATTGTTCTATTTATCCTTGTCAACACCTTAAGCATGATAGATAATATAAAACAGGTTTACAAAAAGGCTTATATAAGCCAAAAACCAAAACAAAAAACAAATATAAATGATTCTAAAAACACCGATAAAACGAGTACTGTTAAACTACGTGGTAAAACCACTTTCTTTAGGTGTTTTAGGCATATTGTTTTTCTTTGTAACCAATAATTTTCAAACAATCCAAAGTGTTAATGCAACTTCCAATTCAACCATAAACTTCCAAGCAAGATTAATGTCTATATCTGGGGCATTAGTACCGGATGGTAACTATAACGTAGAATTTAAGTTATATTCAGCTTCCTCGGGTGGGACGGCGTTATGGACAGAAGATTGGCTAAACATCAATAACACTCAAGGTACTAATGTTGGTGTTAGGGTGCAAGATGGTTATTTAACTGCCAATCTAGGAACCGTAACTGCATTTCCGGGCACCATAACCTGGAATCAACAGCTCTGGCTAACTGTTAATATCGGTGGTACGACGATTGTTAGCTACCCATCGATAACTTGGGATGGTGAGATGTTACCAAGAATACAGCTGACCGCAACCCCATATTCCATCGCCGCCGGGCAGTTATCAACCTATAACAACATTAGTGGCTATTCAGCCGTACTGCAGTTTACTCCTCCTAATAATGGCCAAAATGACACAATTACTCTTCCTGATGCAAGCGGTACAGTCTGTCTTCAAAGCTCTAGCTCGTGTGGTTTTGTAACTACCGGTGGTTTATCGGGCAGTGCCTTTATCCAGAATGGCAATAGCTTTGGTACTGCCGCGGTACTAGGCACCAATGACAATAATTCTCTCCTGCTGCGCACCGATGGATCCACAGCTGTAACTATTCTGTCAGGTGGTAATGTCGGTATTGGTACCAGCGGCACACCAGCCGCCCTACTATCGGTTGGCGGGACGACCGGTAACTTCCAGGTTAACAGTACAGGGTCAGTTACCATTCAAACTACCAATAATTCAGCTACTGCCTTCCAGGTAAATAATGCTGCCGGTGAACCAATTCTAAATGTCGATACTACTACTAATAACCTAATCAGTAATCCAGGCTTTGAAGTTAATATCACCGGTTGGGCGGCAGTCAACGGTGCAGCTGCTCCTGTCAGGAATACTAATAAGACTTACGTCTATCATGGCCAAGCCAGCTTGCAGGAAACCACCAGTACGACTGCCAACTCTGGTGTTCAGGTAACAGGTTTCACCAGTACTTTAACATATCCGGTAACCTATACTCTTAGCTTCTATGTTATGGGTGGAAGTGCCTTTAGCGACCTAGAAGCCCTGGTTGTTGGTGGAGGCGCACCAACCTGTACGCTTAACTCTGCTAATGTCGTAACTACTGGCTTCCAGAGATACTACTGTACATTTACGACTGCCAGCAGCAATGTTACAGCTATAACGATCGGTGAATCGGGTACTACTTCACACGTCTTCTATCTAGATGCTGCCCAGCTAAACAGTAGCTCTACTCTTACTCCATACAACATTGGCAACATCCAGCTGCGTGGTGTCGTTAACGCCCCAGCTACCTTCCAGAGTGTTAGCAACTCAACCACTGCCTTCCAGATCCAAAATGCTGCTGGTACAAGCAACCTATTTGTGGCTGATACACTGGATAACCAGATAACTATTGGTGGTAATGCCATTGTAAATGGGCAGGTTAATATTACTGGCAGTAACACCGGTAGTGTTATAGGCACCCTTACTGCTTCAGCTCTTGACTACCAAATAATTACTGAAGGTAGCTATGCATATGCACTGATAGGTTTGCCAACAAAAATTCAAGCTTATGATATATCAAATCCAGCAAGTCCAAATGCCATTGGTACGGCTGTAAGTGTAAGTAATGCCAACTGGCTAGCCATAGCAGGGCATTATGCCTATGTTGGGGGATCTACTGGAATTCAAATCTTTGATATATCAAATCCATACAGTATAACTTTGGTTGGTAACCTTGACATTGGTGACACCGTTTTTGGCGTTAGCGGTATTTATGCTCCTGGTGGAAGCTTTATCTACGCCGATATTTATACTAACAGCTCTACTGGAACAAATATACTTCAACCAATAGATGTTTCGAATCCATCTAACCCGGTTGCAGTTGGCACGCCATTGTCACTTCCTGCTTGGTTTAACTGGTGTTCTGACACTGGTCAAGGTCGTTATCTATACGTAGCAACCGGTAATAATTATTTTTGGGATATCTTTGATCTCTCAAATCCTTTAGTTCCCTCTGTGATATATATGTCAGGTACAGGTTATAACGTTGCGGCTATGACTGCTCAAGGTCGTTATGCCTATGTTCTAACAAACAGCACAGTTCAGGCTTGGGATATTTCAAATCCGGCTTCTCCTGTAACAGTAGGCACAGCAGTGGCAACCAGCAGTACGCCTATGGCCATCTACCTTCAAGGACACTATATTTATGTATTAAGTGGAACCGCTGCGTCTACTGATTATCTCCAAGCAATCAGTATTTCTAATCCAGCTCAACCTGCCCTTAGCTGGACTATCTCGACAGGTTACTATGGATTTGAATATGGTACTCAATTTGCCGTTCAGGGTAATTATGCTTATATTGGTGATGGTGTATCACCTTATTATTTCCAAGCGATTAATTTGGGCGGCACTTACACACAGTCTCTCCAAGCAGGTAGTACCGAAACCACAAATTTACAAGTCGATGCTAACGAGAATATATCAGGGAACTCATCAATCCAGAGTAATTTAACGGTTGGTCAAGGTTTGCAAGTTACTGGCAGTGTTGGTATAGCTGGACGAGTAAACATTGGCGGTAATGGCACCCCCACTAGCCAGTTATATGTATCCGGGACAGTTCCAACCACCAGCCTGGGCACTATTAGCACTAATCTAAACGACCCAAGCTCCGTCTTCGTCCAGGGCAACTACGCCTACATAGACGACGCCGGTACCAACCAACTGGTAATCGATAATGTCTCCAACCCGGCCAGTCCTGCCTACGTCGGTGAGACCACGGGCAGCTACATAAACGGGCCGAACTTCGTCTACGTCCAGGGCAACTACGCCTACGTGGCCAGCGGTGGCACCGTTAACGAACTGGTAATCTATAACATCAGCAACCCGGCCAGCCCTACCTACGTCGGTAAAACCACGGGCAGCTACCTCTCCAATCCAGCCTCCGTCTATGTCCAGGGAAGCTACGCCTACGTGGCCAGCGCTTTTAATGGCGAAATGGTAATCTATAACATCAGCAACCCGGCCAGCCCTACCTACGTCGGTGAAATAAACACCGGTTATTCGAGCGGCGCATACTTCGTCTATGTCCAGGGCAGCTACGCCTACGTGGTCAACTATTCTCTCAACGAACTGATAATCTATAACATCTCCAACCCGGCCAGCCCTACCTATGTCGGTAAAACAACCGGCGGTTATCTGTCCGGCCCGTACTCCGTCTATGTCCAAGGCAGCTACGCCTACGTGGCCAGCGAAGTCGGTGGCGCATTGGTAATCTATAACATCAGCAACCCGGCCAGCCCTGCCTACGTCGGTCAAACCAACTATAACCTGAGCGGTGCATACTCCGTCTACGTCCAGGGCCGCTATGCCTACGTGACTAGCTCCAATAACAATGAACTAGTAATCGACGATGTCTCCAACCCGGCCAACCCTACCTACGTCGGTGAAGTCGGAACAAGCCCTGCCCCAGATTCCGTCTACGTCTCTGGCCGCTACGCCTACGTGGTGGATGATTCCTCCTCTCCCGCAACTCTACAAATCTTTGATCTAGGCGGTTCCTATATCCAACAGCTTCAAGTGGGCGGTATAGAAACAGGTACACTGCAGGTAGATAGTAATTCAATCCTAAATGGTGATGCTAATATAGCTGGCGGAATAACGGTTGGTAGTAATGCTGATGTAAACGGTAATGCGGCCGTCGGCGGACTGTCCATCACGGACGGCCTGACTACACCGGCTGCTCCGACACTAACAGTAACCACCGCCGGTACTACGTCATACAGCTATGCCGTAGCTGCTACCAATACCAGCGGCAGTTCAGCAGTATCATCCAATACCTCTACCTCCCTGGCTGCCGCTACCCTAAATACTACCACTGCCTACATTAGAGCTTCCTGGAGTGGACTAACTGGGGCTAGTGCCTACAACGTTTACCGGACAGCCGGCGGAGCCGCCCAAGGCCTGATTGGTACCGTCAGCAACACATCTACACTTACCCCAAGTGGCTTCAGTATGACCGGCACAGTCTTGACCCTAACGTTTTCTTCCACGCCGCCGCCGTGGTCCATCGGCCAAGCTATCACTCTGTCCGGCTTCACCTCATCACCAACCAGTGTTAATGGCACTTGGCCCATAACCGGAGTTACCGCTACAACAGTGACTATTAACATCACCAGTGGCGCTACCAGCACCGAAACTGTAATGGGTACTGCGCAGGGTATCCTAGGCTTCTTTGACATGGCTCAGACTGCTGGTAGCGCCGCCCCGACAATCGCTACCGCCGGTACCTTCCTGCTGCAGACTACTTCAACTACTGCATTCCAAGTCCAGAATGCGGCCGGCAGTAACATCCTGAGTGTTAATACAACGAACGGCCTTGTTAATATTGGTACACCTTATGGGGGGAGTGCAACTCCTCTGAACGGGGCATTAGTTCTTAATAATAGTACAACTGCCAACACCGTCACCCTTACTAGTGGTGCGACAACGGCAAGTTACTCAATCGCCTTGCCAACTGCTGCACCGACTTCTACCGGCCTATGCCTGCAAGACTCCACCAGCGGCAGCAATACCCAGCTAGCTTTTGCTTCCTGTTCAACAGTCAATACATCTATCACAGAAGTCTATGAGAATGATAACCATACCACTCCCGCTAACCCGACTAGCGTATCTAATACCCCGCAGAATGTCGGTGACGTATTGGTATTAATGGCTGAAGAGTCAGGCACCAGTACTATAACCGGTGTCAGTGGTGGAGATGTTACCACCTGGACTGAGGTAAACGTCAGTCCAGCCAGCTCACCAGCCCTAAGAACCGAAATGTGGATGGGTGTGATCACCAGTACCAGCGGTACCCCAAGTGTATCCGTAACCTATAACACCACGCCTACCAGCTATGAGGATGCTGTCATGGAGTTTACGGCTGCTAACGTTAACTCTAACTCTACCTGGGGAGTAAACTCTACCGGCGTACTGCTTAACCCTACCGCTTCTACGACCATTACTTACCCAACGCTAACTTCTGAGGGAGCCAGTGAAATCTATGTCGGTTATGCTCAGTCCCAAGCCGGCGGCTCGGCTGGTAGTTACCAGAACTTCAGCTACAAAGTTACCGGCGGCAGCAATGTCATTACTTATGTTTCGCCAACCTCTTACAATACGCCCTATACGCCTACGGCCAGCCAATTATCTGGTGAATCCAACACTGTAGCAGCCATATTAGTAGCCTTTGTTAACAGTACATCTATAAATAACAATACCTTAACACAACAAGGTAACTTCAATGTCCAGGCTGCCTCCAGCGGTTCTGTGGCTGGAGTGTTGCAGGCAAACGCCAGTGGTTCGGGGGATATCCTGGATCTGCTTAACGGCAGCGGTACCAAAGTAGCTACTGTTGGTAATACCGGTAATGCACTATTTGAGGCTTCTACCAACTCAACGACTGCACTACAAGTACAAAGTAGTAGTGCTACAGTAGTTCTAAATGCCAATACTAGTAACAATAGTATTAACACTGATCAATTAGCGTCTCCTGGCACAATTACAACCACCCTTGCACCAACCACACCTACTCTTGCTACAGGTGGTACGGCGGGCAGTACAAGCTATAGCTATGCAATAAGCGCAGTTGATCCCAATGGCGCTACCACGTTGGTATCTCCAATTGCCACTATAGGCACCGGTAATGCCACTCTCAGCTCAACTAACTATATTAAACTATCCTGGACAGCAGTATCAGGCGCAATTAATTACAATGTTTATCGTACTGCTAACGGAGCCAACGCTACTAACATTGGCTTAATTGGTACAACGCCTACCGCTGGCACTTCCGGTTCACCGTTTGATGATATCGGTCAGACTGCAGCTTCTAATACAAGTACGGCAGCCGGTAGCTTAAGTAATAGCACTACTTACTACTTTGAGGTCACGGCTATTGACGGTACCGGCGGGCAAACTAAGGCATCCTCGCCGGTAAATGCTACTGCGACCACTGGAACTAATTTAGCTATTACTTTGTCCTGGGCTCCGGTTACTGGCGCCAGAGGTTATGATGTTTATTATGGATCATCTTATGCTGATTACATTACGACTTATACCAATAATTATACTTATTCTACGGTTAATCCCTCTGGTTATACTGTAGGTACACCTCCTGCAGCCAACACTGCTTATAATGACACTTTATCCAGTAGCGGTAACTCTCAATTAACAATCGGTAATACTGCCAATGTACCTTCTACTGCCCAAGAAGATATTGCTGGTAACGTTCCAGCTTCCAATCTTGGCAGCACTACTACCAACCTAAATCATCCCCGCAGCAGTTTTGTGTCTGGTCATTACGCTTATGTAGCCAGCATGGGCAACAATGAACTAGTAATCGACGATGTCTCTAACCCATCCAATCCAACCTATGTCAGTGAAGTAAGCACAAATCTAAATCAACCATACTCTGTTTATGTCCTGGGTAACTTTGCTTACGTGACTAACTGGGGAAACAACGAGCTAGTAGTGTTTAATATTTCCAACCCTACTAACCCATTCTTTGTTGGGCAAACCGGTAGCGCTTTCCTTAATGATCCTTATCAGGTTTTCGTGTCTGGTCGCTATGCTTACGTGGCTGATTACGGTAACAATAATTTAGTAATCTTCGATGTCTCTAATCCCGCCAACCCAACTTTCGTCAGTCAAATCGGTAATAACAACTCAATAAACAACCCAATGTCTGTCTTTGTTCAGGGTCGCTACGCCTATATGACTAGTAATGGTTCGTACGATGACTTGTTGATATTTGATATAAGTAACCCAGCTAGTCCAACTTACGTTGGTGAGGTTGGTACGAATTTGTCGGGTGGCCCGGATTATGTCTATGTTTCCGGTAGTTATGCCTATGTCGGCACAAATTCTCCCTCAGAACTAGTTATCGATAACATTTCTAACCCCGCCAGCCCCGTCTATGTTGGCGAAACAAACACTGACCTTAACATACCTTCATCTATCTATGTTCAGGGTAGTTACGCCTATGTAGGCAACAATGGCAACGGTGAACTGGTAGTTGATAACATTTCTAACCCCGCTGACCCTGTCAATATTGGTCAAACAACCGGTCCTATCATAAGCGGCACGATTACTACACTCACAGTCTCTGGCCGTTACGCCTATGCTACCAGTTTTAGCGGTAATGCACTGGCAACGTTTGATCTAGGTGGATCCTATATCCAGCAATTACAGGTTGGCGGAACAGAAACCGGCACCTTACAGGTAGACGGCAATTCGATATTAAGCGGGGATGCGTCAATTGCTGGCAGTATAGCTGTTGGCGGTAGCGCCGAAATAAATGGCAATATTGGCAGTAACGGTCTGACAGTTACTGGTTTAGCTACTCCGGTTGCTCCAACTGTAACCCAGGTAGGTACTGCCGGCTCGACCTTGGTTGGTTATGCAGTTAGTGCCTTTAACAGCACTAATCAAACACCACTTTCGGCCGTTACTATTACTACTACAAGCAACGCGAATATTGGCATCTCCGGCAACAGTAATGTAATAAGCTGGTCGCCAGTAGCAGGCGCAACTGGTTACAATATATATAGGACGTACAATGATGGAGGTAATCCTAACACCACTGGTTTTATTGGCACTGTTTATAGCAGTTCGACTCTGCAAATAACCGATCCGGGTATGCTGCCATCTGGTAACAGCTCTATTCCTATACCCACTTCAGGCACTACCGCCTTCCAGGTCCAGACAGCCGGAGGCTTAAATGTACTGGCCGCTAATGTAGCTACCGGGCAAGTATCAATTGATAACACTTTATCCAGTCTATCGTCCCCAACCGGTCTAGCGTCTAGTACTTCTACTACTGGTGGCACGATAAATCATAACACCACCTATTACTACGTGGTTACAGCCATAGATAGTGCTGGAGGCGAAACTATTCCAAGTGCTGAAGTTTCACAAACCACTGGCGGTAGCACGACTACCAACTCCATAACTCTTACCTGGAATGTAGTCAGTGGTGCCTCAGGTTATAAAGTCTATAGAGGCACTTCTCCAGTGGGCGAGAATGTTTACTTTATGGTACCTCCTGGTTCAGTTTACAACACTGTTTCTACAACTTCGTATGGTGGCGCCTATGTTTCGTTTACCGATACTGGCGCGACGCCTAACGGCAGCGCCACACCGCCATCTGTTTCAACTGCCGTCTTATCCAGCGACACAAATATGAATCCGTCGGAAGTACATGAATGGCAGACTAGTGGCACTAACTCATCGACTACCACAACTACCTTGGGTGATTCACCGTACAATATTGGCGACGTTATTATCCTAACCACCGCAGTACCCACCAACACTCCGGAAATTATGACCGTTACGAGTGGCGGTGTTGCCAGCTGGTCGCCGGTCGTTCTCAACAATGGCAACGGTACTACGAAGCGGTTAGAAATGTGGATGGGTACGGTTACTGCCACTGGCTCAGCTACCATAACGGTGCACTATTCTAATCCACCTGGTGCTTACGAGGTGACAGCGACGGAGTTCACGGCTTCAGGTATCAACGGCAGCACCAAATGGACTGCCCAGAATTCTAACGCAGTCTCTAACACTGGCTCTGTTACTACCATAACGTATCCATCTCTGACAACTCAAAATAATTCTGAGTTGTATTTTGGCTATGGTCAAACTTCCGGTGCATATTCAACAGGCATTACGGCTGGCTTTACCTATATTGCTACTCCCCTTAATGATGTTCTAGCCTACGACACATCACTTGCCAACGCTACCGCCTATACACCGACGGCTACAACTACCTCAGGAGAGTACAACTCGCTGGCTACGATACTGTCTGCCTCAACTGCGCCCAACAACAGTCTGCAAGTCACGATTGGCGCCAACGGTACCCCAACCGGCCAGCTATATGTATCAGGTACAGTTCCGACTAATAGTCTAGGCACTACCACTACTAATCTGAGCTCCCCCTGGTCTATATTCGTTCAAGGTTCATACGCCTACGCCCTTAATAATACCAACCCTGGCCAAGTCGTAATCTTTGACGTGTCCAACCCGAGCCGACCAGCATACCTTAGCGAAACAACCGGCAGCTACTTAAACGCCGCGGACGGCCTCTATGTCTCTGGCCGCTATGCCTACGTGGCCAGTCAGAACAATAACGAACTGGTAATTTATAACATCTCTAATCCGTCCAACCCGGCTTACGTCGGGGAAGTCGGCACTAATCTAAATGGCCCAAGCTCTGTCTATATCTCTGGTAGCTACGCCTATGTAACCAGCGAGAATAACAACCAGCTGATTATATATAATATCTCTAACCCGGTTAGTCCTACCTATGCTGGGCAAGTAGCCGCTCCCGGCGATCCGCAATCGGTCTATGTCTCTGGCCGCTATGCCTACGAGACGGGTGTGACTAATAATGCTTTATGGATTTATGACGTCTCCAATCCGTCTAATCCCACTTTTGTCTCGACAGTCGCTAATACCTATGGTTATGGAACATACGTCTATGTCCAGGGTAATTATGCCTACGTGTCTGGCTACAGTACAAATTCACAAAATAATCTGATGATCTTTAATGTCTCTAACCCGGTTAGTCCTACCTATGCCGGAGAAATCAATGCTGGTTTGAACAGCCCGCAAGGGCTTTATGTCTCCGGCCGCTATGCTTATGTAACTAGTGAGAACAATAATCAACTGGTAACAATCGATGTCAGTAACCCGTCCAGTCCAGTTTACGTCGGTAGTGTTGGTACAAATCTAAACGAACCGACCTCAGTCTACGTCCAAGGCCGCTACGCCTACGTGGCCAGCTATGGCAACAACACACTTGCGATTTTTGATTTAGGCGGAGCTTATGTCCAGCAGCTACAAGTAGGCGGTACCGAAACCGGAACCCTACAAGTAGACGGGAACTCTAATCTAAACGGTGATACTTATATAGCCGGCAGTCTGGCAGTAAGCAGTAGTGCTCAAATATCTGGCAATGCCGGACTCGGCGGCCTATCCATAACTGATGGTTTAACTACGCCGGCTGCCCCAACACTTACAGTTACTAGCGCCGGCACAACCTCTTATGGTTATGCTGTCGCTGCTACTAATAACAGCGGTAGCTCGGCCGTTTCGGGTAGCACTACTACTTCCTCCGCGGCGGCTACTCTAAATACCACCACTGCCTACATTGAATCTTCGTGGAGTGCGGTGACAGGAGCTACCGCCTACAATGTTTATCGAACAAGCGGTGGAGCTGCCCAGGGTCTGATTGGTACAGTTCCAGTCTCCAGTGGTACGGCCTTAACTCCCACCTCAGGAAGTGAAACCTGTTCTACGTCCTGTACTCTGACATTAAGCTTCGCTACACCGCCGCCATATGTCGCCGGACAGGCGATTAATTTGAACGGCTTTACGATGAGTGCTGGAACGCTTTCTAATGGGTATTACCCAATCCTATCAGTCACATCTAGTACAATTACAATAAATGTAATCGGTGGTGCGACTGCTACAATCACCACTGAAGGTACGGCGACCGGTGCCTTAGGCTTCTACGATACTGCTCAAGTCGCCGGAACCACCGCTCCTTCAACCGCCACCGCTGGTACTTTCTTATTACAGACCACTTCTACTGCAGCCTTCCAGATACAGAACTCGGCTGGAACTAATGTTTTGGAAGCAGACACTGTTAACAATCAAGTATTAATAGGTACAATTACGACTACATCGGCTAGCTGTGGTGGAACCATAAGTGGTAATGGCGTATGTCTTAGTAGTGCAGCTATTTCTTATGCCGGAAATGCCCGACCAACCGAACAGATCACTCTGACAGCTGAATATGCCGGTGCGGTGCTTGATCCGACTACTGGTGCGAATAATGTCGGCACTATGACCTCTGGTATAGATAAATCTGGTTCAGGTGGTTATAAGTATATTGACTTCTATAACTGGACAACGGCTCAAGCAACAAGTCAAAATTATGATGTTTGGGTCCAAGTACCGGTGCCTAAAGATTTTAGTGCTTGGAGTAGTACAACACCCATGACAATATTGGACAATAGTTCAGTCACCACTGCTAACTCAGTCAGCGTAGCAGTCTATGATACAACTGGTACTCAGGTAACTCAAACCGGTGGTACAATGATCGATATTACACCAGGATCAACCAATACCTGGACAGCCAAAACACCAACATCGGGTAATATAAACTTTTCCAGTGGAACATTTACAGCTAGTGGAACATTTGCCATAGATTTAAGATTAACATCTCCAACCAGCGGTAATATTAAGATCGGCACAATAACCTTAACTTATCTTAGAGGCTATTAAAGATGACAGATTTTGATACCAACCGATTTAAAAAAGTAACTTTGAAGATAATTCGTACAAATTATTTAGATAATGTTGTCTCAAGAAATAATTATTCTAATCAAAGCATAAAGTTAAATAATCTGTCTAAAAATAATCATAAAACAAAAGTAACAAAGAGTACTTTAAAGAAACCTAACTACAAGATTAGATTCATTTATATAATCAAAAAATTTATAAATCATAGTAAATTAATAAATTATTTGAAGAAAAATAAACATACTAACAAAATTAGTCTTATATATAAGAGTGCCTTAAAAAACCTGAGTAAAAAATTAAATAACGTATATATTCCTATATCTAATGTTGTCAAACCATTTTATATAAAGATAAGTGATCCAATAATTGAGAAAATTGGACGAAAAAGATTTAAGCTATTAAGTTATGGTTTCATTGGATTATTAGGTCTAGTCTTTATAATAACTGGATCATTTGCTTATTATCATAGCTTAGTTAATTCAAGTTATAATTTGCCAGTTAACGAGCAGGCCATTATTGGGCAGCCTGATAGCAATTTAATGTCTAAGTTTAGCTATGATTCCAAAACCCATGCCTATTATCTAAGCAAATCGTCAATTAGTACTACAAGTTCTGAATCACCCTCATCCTTATCCGATGCCATTTCAATTGGAGGCAGTTCAAAGAATAAAGCCAAATATAGTTTAAAACTGCCGACTAACGCCAGCGAAGGCATTACAACTTATGACAATACCAGCAACATCTCTTTCACAATGATCCCGCTGTTTTCGACATATTCAGGCAAACAAGTTTCCGGGCACACTATTTATCCGATAAGTATCAATGGACCAAAAGCAGTCTATACAGTCAAGGCTAATGGTGTTCAAGAAGACGTAGTATATGCCAAGGCTCCGAAAGGGACAATTAAGTTGCAATATAAACTAAAACTGCCGAGTACACTTCAGGCACGAATGATGCCAGGTAACAATATTGGTATATATTCAGCTAGCCCTTATTTATTTGGCAATATTACTTATGGTAGTTCAGGTGATCAAAAGAAAGTGCAACTAGCAAGGGATAATTCAGCAAAAAACAATTTAGTTTTTGTACTGCTGGCGCCAAAAATTTTTAAAGCTAGCGGCTTATTAACAACAACTGATAAACAACATGTCAGTTTAGCTCTAACAGGGAACATTGTTTCTGTTACAGCCAGTGGGTTGGGCAATATTAAGGGACCTATTTCGATAGACCCTAGTGTAATAGTAGCCTCTGCATCTAATTTTATGAATGGCGGCAATAATGAAGGAGATATTACATATGACAGTACAAATAATCAGATTACGGAGGCGGGATTAACGGGCGGCACTATAGGGCCTTGGAGTTCCACTACTAGTTTTACTGCAACATCCATGCCGGCTCGAGCGGGGTTGGGTGTAGTGGCCTACAAAGGTAATATATACGTTATTGGTGGGAATGCCAGTGCTCCAACTGGAGACTGTACTGCTGCAAATGACAATTGCAACGGGGTCTTCTATGCGTCGATAAGTAATGGAACTATTGGTGCTTGGACACAAGACACAACAGCAACTTTCCCATCTGGTATGCCCGCCCGTGGATGGTTAAGCACTATAGCTTATAACGGTTATATATATGCCATGGGAGGTCTTGCTGGCGCCTCCAGTGGTGATTGTACGGCAACATCTCACTATTGCAATGGAGTCTTTTATGCCCCAATAAGTAGTAGTGGCATCGTAGGTGCTTGGACACAAGACACAACAGCAACTTTCCCATCTGGTATGCCCGCCAGGATATATTTTGGCGCTATAGCCTATAACGGATATATGTACATAATGGGCGGGCGAGCTAGCGCCTCCACTGGCGACTGTACAGCTAGTGGTAACTTCTGCAATGGTGTGTTTTACTCTGCTATTAATGCCGACGGCACCATCGGTGCGTGGGCTACTACTACGACTTTCTCCTCCAGTAACCCAACCATGCCGGCTCGAGAGGGGATGGGTGTAGTCGCCTATAATGGTTATATATACGTTATTGGTGGAGGTGCTGGCGCCTCCAGTGGTGATTGTACGGCAACATCTAACTATTGCAATGGAGTCTTTTATGCTTCGATTAACGGCAATGGTACTATTGGTTCATGGGCTTCGACTACTAGCTTTACCGCAACCATTATGCCAGCCAGGTCTTCCTTGGTCTCTATATCATACGACGGATACATATATGCAATGGGAGGATTTACTGGTTCCAGCTCCACTGGCGACTGTACAGCTAGTGGCTATTGTAACGGTGTTTTTTATGCTCCGATAAATAGTAATGGCACAATCGGTTCCTGGGCTGCTACAACTACGTTCCCCTCTAGTAGTCCTACCATGCCCGCCCGTTATGCATTAGGTGGTTTAGTCTACAATGGTTACTTGTTCGCCTTGGGTGGATTAGCGGGTGCTTCCAGTGGTGACTGCACGGCCGGTTATAATTATTGTAATGGCGTATTTTCAGCGCCTATCAACGGGGCTGGGGTGATTGGTACTAATTGGACTTCTACTACCGCCTTTACTACCACTAGCATGCCTGCTCGCGAGGGTTTTGGGGTAGTAGTTAATAATGGTTATTTATATGTTATGGGTGGCGTTACTGATGCATCAAACGGCGATTGCACAGCAAATAGTAGCACAGCCTACGCTTGCAATGGCGTATTTTACGCCTCAATTAATTCCAATGGCACTATTGGCTCCTGGACACAGGATACTACTGCTACTTTCCCATCAGGTATGCCCGCCCGTTATGGACTTGGAGCTGTTACCTACAATGGCTATATGTATATAACAGGCGGTATAGCTGTTGCTTCCAGTGGAGACTGTACCGCCGCAGCCGACTTTTGTAACGGTGTCTGGTATGCCTCCATTAACTCCAGTGGGGTAGTCAGTGCCTGGACACAGGATACTACTGCTACTTTCCCATCAGGT
>Ga0182027_10008144_pt1 | contig 15315 bp, 15 predicted proteins | sample 712E1DmetaG_FD_121300 | JGI IMG/M metagenome (GOLD analysis project Ga0182027, IMG submission 121300) | Permafrost microbial communities from Stordalen Mire, Sweden - 712E1D metaG (Illumina Assembly) | ecosystem: Environmental > Terrestrial > Soil > Wetlands > Permafrost | place: Sweden... | reverse complement strand
GGGGTTGTTAATGGCATCCTTTGTTTTGTCAATAACGAAAATATCGAACCCACACCCACACCGACTTTTACACCATGAAACCTCAATTTAATGATGCTCGTTTATCGGTTGAAAAGGCACGCGAGGCTCTTCGCAATGGCAATCGAACGGAGGCGCGTCAATGGGCGGAACAGGCGGCCTCGCTGGCGCCTCAAATGGAGGACGCATGGCTGATCCTGGCGGCGGTCGCCAGTCCGCGTGCCAGCGTGGAATACATCCAGACCGCGCTAAAGATCAATCCGGACAGCCCGCGGGCACGTAAGGGGTTGGAATGGGCAACGGAGAGACTGCGCACATCGTCCCAGCAAGTCGAAAATCCCCAACCGGAATCAATCAGAGAAGAAGCTAGCCCATCCGAAGGAACGAAAAAAAGCGAAGGTCCATCCGCATTAAAACGCGGTCCGCTATTGGCCATCCTGCTGCTCGGCGCCGGTTGCATCCTATGCATTGTGGCAGCGTGGTCGGCCATTTCATCGCCAGTATGGGCGTCCTTTGTGAACATGCCTGCGCCGACTCAGGCACATTCCCAGGTATGGGCGCAGGTTGAGATTTCAAAGCCGACCTATACGCCATTATCCCCCGCAGAATCCCTGGCCACACCAACGCCACAGTACCTATTACAGACCACAATTGAACCCACCGAGGTGGCGCTGGCATTGGCTACGGACACGCTTACGCCGCTGCAAGCGCCGACTGATACGCCCATCACCCTGCAAAATACAGAAGCGCCCACCGATACGCCCATGCCAACCCCGCAGGATACGGAATCCGCGCCGACGGCTGCGCCCACGTATTCTGGTTCAATTTCAATGGCCATCGTACCCGATACGCCGACCGCGGCAGGCGCAACGAATATGCCCCTTCCAACCCCGGCATCCACATTGGAACCGCAAATTGCAGGCAGCGGCAAGCGCTGGATCGATGTAAACCTTACGCAGCAAATGGTATACGCGTATCAGGGAAATACGGTCGTCAATTCGTTCCTCGTATCCACCGGCACATGGCAATATCCAACGGTAACCGGTCAATATCACATCTACATCAAACTGCGATATACCGATATGAGCGGGCCGGGATATTATTTACCCAACGTCCCGTTCACCATGTATTTCTACAAGGGATATGGCTTGCACGGCACATACTGGCATCACAACTTTGGCACGCCGATGAGTCATGGATGCGTCAACCTGAGCATCCCGGATTCAGAATGGCTCTATAATTGGGCATCGGTCGGCACGCTGGTCAACGTCCATTACTAAAGGATGCCATGCCGGTTTACCAGGCAAGAAAATTGAAGCGCAAAGAATTTCAGGAACGCGAAGATTTCCCCGATGCCGCTGTGCGCACCCGGGATTTGCGCGACAAATCGTTCACACATATTTTGTTCGTTGGAGATCAGGATGGTCAAAGCACTTTTTCCCGGCACGTTCGATCCAATCCATTACGGCCACATCGACATCGCAGAACGTGCTACGCGCCTCTTCGATGAGGTGATCATGGCAGTCTATGACCGGCCGCTCAAGAGTTTGATGTTCGGACCGGAAGAACGCATGGGCCTGGTGAGAGAGGCCTTCAAGCGAAACCCAAAAATCACGGTGACCGGTTACAGCGGCTTGACGGTGGATTTTTGTCGCAACGCGGGCGCACAGGTGATCGTACGCGGCTTGCGCGTCTTCTCGGATTTTGAATTCGAGTTCAGGATGGCATTGGCAAATCAGCGCCTTGCCACGGACATCGAAACGGTCGCGCTGATTACAGCAGAGCAGCACACTTTTCTTTCATCCAGCACCGTGCGCGAGATCGCTTCATTGGGCGGAGACGTATCCAGCATGGTCCCGCCTTATGTGGAATCCGCGCTGAAGGAGAAAATCCTGGGTTTGGGCGAACTCCACTCCCCTCCCAACGCCCTGCGAGATTGATATATAATATAAGATATTCCCGCCAAGCGAGGCGGAGGAAACTATTGACATTCTGCAACTGATCGACCGTTTGGAAGAACTGTTCAACAACGCCAAGGCTGTGCCCTTTACTCACAACGTGGTCATTGACGAGGACCGCATGCTGGAGATCATTGACCAGATGCGGATCGTCATTCCGGATGAGGTAAAGAAGGCACAGCAGATCCTTGGCCAGCGCGACCGCTTTTTGGCCCAGGCCCAGGAAGAGGCGGAGCGTACGATCGCGCTTGCCCGTGAAAAAGCCGAGCAAATGGCGATGAAGGATAATATCGTGGTCGAAGCCCAGCGCCGCGGAGAACAAATCATCAACCAGGCACGAGCCGATGCCGAAGCCACCCGCCATGAGGCGGATAATTACATCGTCGAAACGCTTTTGAATTTACAGGATCAACTGGAAAAGACACTCAGCCAAATTCAAAACGGGGTGCGCACGGTGCAGGAAGAACAGAGGCAAAAAGTCGTCCCCACTTCGCCACCCTTCCCTGAAAAAATTTCAAAATGACCCAACAAAAAAATCTCCCGCATAGGGAGATTTTTTATCGGCATCAACTGTCGCAAAGTTAATTTCCAAATTCAAACGTTGGCATTCCTTTCACATCCGTCTTCATCCGAAACACGCCGCCGGATTGCGGGTACTTTCTGAGCGAGGCGGAGTCCATGCCCACGCGGGCCGAGGTGATGAATAATTCATCCATATCGGCTCCCCCAAAAACGCAGGATGTGACCTGCAGGGCGGGAACGGCAAATTGTTCGAGCAATTTACCCTTGGGCGTCCAGCGGGTAATGCGCGCGCCTCCCCACATGGCGATCCAAAGATTACCTTCCACATCAGAAGTCATGCCATCGGGCCAGCCGAACGTATCGGCAAAGTGAATGATGACACGCGGATTGGCAATTTGCCCGGTCTCCAAATCGTAATCAAAGGCTTTAACGTCCTTGGTAGGTGTATCAATAAAATACATGGTCTTGCAATCAGGCGACCAGGCAAGGCCATTCGAGATACGGACATCCTTCAGCAAGCGTTTGACGCGCCCATCCACGGAAAGCGAATATAACGAGCCGCTGGCTTCCTGCTCGTTGTGATCCATGGTACCGGCCACAAAACGCCCGCGCGGATCGCATTTCCCATCATTGAAACGGTTATTGGAGGGTTCGCCTTTCGGAGAGGCAAGCGTAATCAGTTTATTGGTATCCGGCTCAAAATTCCAGAAGCCGAAACGCTGGGCAATGACCAGGCCGCCATCCTTGCGCGGGGCGAGACATCCGACATAATCATCGAGTTGAATAAAAAGTTTCGATCCGGCATAGACGCGTTTTTCAAGGACATCCACCCAATACAGGGTCTGGGTTTTGGCATCCCAGGCGGGGCCCTCGCCGAGCGTGGCTTTGGCATTATAGAAAAGTTCAGGAAGCATCATATTTTAAAGATTACCCTGCTGCAAGGTTTCCGTCAAGGCATTGATTGTTTCGATGAGAATCGCTATACTTTTCCATATGAGCCCAATCATTTTGATTCAAAATGTAACGTTGATCGATGGCACGGGGTGCGAGCCTTTGCCGCACGCGAACAAATCAAGAATGGCGCCGACCTGGTCAAGCTGGGAGTCGCGGGCGCGGTGCTGGTGGAAGACGGCCTGCCGGGGGCAACGCATTTCAACGCAGATGAAATCCGCGTCGCAGTGGAAGAAGCGGCAAAATTCGGAAAACGCGTCGCAGCGCACGCGCATGGGATTGACGGCATTCGCAAAGCCGTGCAAGCCGGAGTTCATTCCATCGAACACGGCACGTTCCTATATCAAGGGCCGGAGGTGGTCGAAGAGATGAAGCAGCGCGGCACTTATTTGGTGCCAACGCTGAAGCCGGGTTGGGATGTGATCAACGGCGACCGCTCCCATATCCCGCAATGGATCGTGGATAAGATGATCGAAACACAGGATGCGGCCATTCAATCGCTGCGGCTGGCGTATCAAGCAGGCGTCCCGATCGCGATGGGAAGCGATGCCGGTACGCCGCTCAATTTTCACGGTGAGAACGGCTTGGAAGTTTATTGGATGCAACAGGCGGGCATGAAGCCAATGGACGCACTGGTTGCGGCCACGCTCGGTGCAGCCAAAGCGCTCGGCTGGGATGACCGGGTTGGTACGGTTGAAGAAGACAAGTGTGCGGATTTGTTGATCTGTGATGAAAACCCGCTCGATGATTTGAAACGCTTGGCAGATAAAAAGAATCTACGTGCGGTCTTTCTGGGTGGCAAGCTGGCTGCGCGCCAGGCGACCGACGCTTATCCGGTTTCGGTTCTTGCCGCTGATCTATTGACGATCGAGTGCACGCCTGCAGCATCCGGCCATGCTCCCATTCCTTTCGATGCCATCCAGGGTAACCCGAAGTTTTAGAACTCAACTGGCAGGGAGAGCGTGAGTGTTGTAAAATCGAACATGTCCATACTAAAATTTCGGGAGGCAGATCATGAAGGAACTGGAAGACCGCATTCTGCGCGACGGGCAGGTGCTGACTGGTGGAATCCTCAAAGTGGACAGTTTCGTCAACCATCAAGTGGACGCGGCGCTGATGGATACCTGCGGGAAAGAATTCGCGCGGCGCTTCGCACATCTCGGCGCGACCAAAGTGTTGACCGCCGAAATCTCCGGCATCGCACCGGCACTGACCACGGCACTGCATCTCGGCCTACCGGTGGTCTACGCGCGGAAGACAAAACCGATCACCATGCCCGACCAGGTTTATCTCACGCTGGCGCCCTCGCACACCAAAGGCCGGACGGTGGAATTAATCATCTCGCCGGAATATCTCACAGGCAAGGAAAAGGTTTTAATCATCGATGACTTCCTCGCTTCCGGCGCGACCATCCTCGGGCTTGTCCGCCTGGCAGAAGCCGCAGGAGCCAAAGTAGTGGGCATCGGCGCGTTGATCGAGAAAATTTTCGAAGGGGGACGTGAGAAGCTCAAGCATTTAAACCTGCCCGTGGAATCGCTGGCGTGCATTGCTGCGATGGATGAAACAAAGATCACATTCTGCGAGCCATGAGCAATTATCCGCAAGCAATGGATCAAAGACCTTGAATATGTTTATGAATTCAATAGCCATCATTGATTTCGGTTCCCAATATGCACAACTGATCGCACGGCGCGTGCGCGAAGCGCAGGTCTATTGTGAATTGTTTCCGTGGGATGCGCCCGCTGAAACCGTGTTAGCCATCCAGCCAAAAGGTTTCATCCTCTCAGGCGGGCCAAAGTCGGTCTATGAACCCAATGCGCCGATCCTTCAAAGATATATCTTTGATTCAGGCCTTCCGATCCTCGGAATCTGCTACGGAATGCAAGCGCTGACTCACGCATTAGGCGGACAAGTGGACGCATCTGCAAAACGCGAATACGGCCCCGCAACGATCGAGCCGCTGATGCCTTCCGCGTTATCGGTCTTATCCACAGTTTGGATGTCCCACGGCGACCGCATCACGCACATGCCGGAGGGCTTCATTGCGCTGGCGAAAAGCGGAAACAGCCCATATGCGGCCATCGGCGACATGCAAAGAAAATATTTCGGCGTGCAATTCCATCCCGAAGTGAAACATACGCCCCATGGGGCAGAAGTCATCAAACATTTTGCAGTCGAGATTTGCGAGGCAAAGCCGGATTGGACGCCGGCTTCCATTATCGAAGACACGATCCGCCGCGTGCAAAAACAGGTCGGCGAGCGGCGTGTGCTGGCAGCAGTGAGCGGCGGCGTGGATTCGTCGGTGGCAGCGGCGCTGGTACACCAGGCAATCGGCGATCAACTGGTGGCGGTGTTCGTAGATACAGGTTTATTGCGGCAAGGCGAACGCGAGCAGGTGATCACAACGTTCCGCGAAAGGATGCAGACGGAATTAATCGCCGTGGATGCCAGCCGCGAATTCGTCCAAGCGCTAAAAAGCATTACAGAACCGGAGCAAAAAAGAAGGATCATCGGCGAAAAATTCATACGCGTGTTCGAAGAGCAGGCAAAACAACTCGGCTCGCCGAAATTCCTGGTGCAGGGAACGATTTATCCCGATGTGGTCGAGTCCTCCGCACCGGATCGAAACAAAGCAGAACGCATCAAGACCCATCACAACGTCGGCGGGCTGCCAGAGGATATGCAATTCGAACTCGTCGAACCACTGAGATACTTATTCAAGGATGAAGTACGGGCGGTGGGCGAAGCGCTTGGACTGCCAGAGCAAATGGTCTGGAGACAACCGTTTCCGGGTCCAGGCCTGGGTGTGAGATGCCTGGGCGAAGTGAACGCCGAACGTTTGGAGCGCCTGCGCGCGGCGGACGCAATTTTCCAGGATGAATTATCCAAGGCCGGACTGACCGGCAAAGGCTCGGAATTATCGCAGGCATTCGTGGTCTTATTGCCGGTGAATTCCGTCGGGGTGATGGGCGACCAGCGCACGTACCAGGAGGCGGCTGCAATCCGCGCCGTAACCACCGAGGATTTCATGACCGCCGATTGGGCGCGCCTGCCGGATGATCTTTTGGCGCGGGTTTCCAACCGAATCGTTAACGAAGTCCACGGAATCAACAGAGTGGTGTATGATATTACCAGCAAGCCGCCTGCCACAATCGAATGGGAATGAAGTGGTTTATAATTGTCCATGTTTAAAATTGGAGATAAGAATGACCCACGAAATCGAACCTAAACGACCACGACTGACCATCAATCGCAGTCCGATCCCAGCCTCACCCGTGCACCCGCTGGCCGCTCTGGCCACACTCCTGCTCGACAACGTTTCCTTTGCCGTAGAAGCCCTGGAGATCGTTGACCCGTTTTTGATGCCACTCACTTGGTTCACGGTGGGCGTCATTGACGCAATCACCGTCACGCTCGTTCAACGTTATCTGGCGGAGGATGAATGGGGCCCGTCCCTTGCCAAGGGATTAGTCATGGGAATCATCGCCGGGGTACCCACCAGCGTAACCGGCACAGCGGTAGGCGGGCTGCTGCTGGCCTGGGCGGGTTTACACCAATGGATTCAACTGCCGTCTTCAGCAGGCAAGCCAGACAATGAGGATCACTAACCGTTAAGGCAAAATCGAAACGGCTGTCGCATTCATCGATTCAGGCGGAGGGATTATGGATTATGGCGAAGTTCTAAGCAAAGCATGGAAGATCCTCTGGAAATTCAAAGTGCTGTGGATTTTCGGCATCCTTGCCAGCTGCGGCACAAGCCAAAGCAGCAATTTCAGTTTCAACAACAATTTCCAAACCAATGGAAACGGAAGCTACGGCTCAATGCCGAACCTGCCTCCGGCAGTGCTGGACGCCTTATCCCGCTTTGGGCGTTTGTTCGATAGTCCAAACTTCATATGGGAATTCATCGCGGGGGCGCTGGCCGTTGTGTGCATCATCATTCTCGTGGAAATCTTCATCGGCACCATGGGCCGCATCGGTTTGATCAAAGGATCGGCGGAAGCAGATGCGGGTGCCGAGAAACTGACCTTCGGTGGATTGTGGAAAGAAAGCCTGCCTTATTTCTGGCGCGTGTTCTGGCTATCGCTCCTGGTCGGTTCACCATTCGTGATCGCGATCATCGCCCTGGCAGCCGGCGTGGTGGCCGCGTTGGTGCCGCTTTCCAACACCGGTTCCAACGGACAGTATTTTCTAATCTTGTTACCGGTCATGTGCGTGTTTTTCTGCATCATCATCATCCTTGCCGTTCTTGTCGGCTTTATTTCGACCCAGGCAGAACGAGCCATTGTGCTTGAAAATAAATCCATCCTGGATGGATTCAGGTGCGGCTGGGAAGTGCTGACTAAGAATCTCGGTTCGATCCTGATCATCTGGTTAATCACCGTCGTGATCGGCATTGCAGCGGCAATCCTCATCATCCTGCCTTTCCTGGCAGTCTTCGTACCGTTGTTCATGGCCTTCATCGGAAACACAAACAACGTGAATTTCTCGCTCACACCCTGGATCGCTGCGTTCGTATGCATCCTTTGCGTTTACGGGCTGATCTCGTGGTTTGCCAACGGCATCCTAGTGACGTATTTGCAATCCGTATGGACGTTGACCTACATCCGCCTCACCAAGCCAAAACAGGAAGAAGAAACGCCAGCCGCTTTACCGACCCATGCGTAAAATCCTGATCGCTCTGTTCAGTCTGTGCCTGTTGTTCGCGCAGGGATCCCTCGTGCGCGCCCAAGGCCAGGCCGAGGCGATTCTCTATCCAGCGGATGTCTCCAACTTTCCAACCGTCTCTGCCTTCCTGGACGTATTCGACGCGTCGGGGGCATTCGTAAGCGGACTCAAGCCCGAGGCTGTGACCATCCTGGAGGACGGCAAGCCGCTTCAAGTTACGGCCTTAAACGAGTTAACCATTCCCACACAAATCGTGGTGGCAGTCAACCCGGGACCGGCACTCGGATTGCGCGATTCAACCGGCGCTTCGCGTTTTGACTGGATCACCCAGGCATTGAACACGTGGGCAAAAGCAGGTGCAGCCAATCTGCAGGATGACCTAAGCCTGGTTACGCTGGCAGGGCCGATCATTACACATGCAAATGTCAAAGATTGGCTTGTGAGTTTGAACTCGTTCCAGCCCGATTTCCATGCGACCACGCCGAATCTGCAATCGCTATCCATCGCATTGGACACCGCCGCGTCGCAAGGAACCCGTTCAGGCGTCAAACGGGCCGTGCTATTCATCACGCCCCACATGGATGATCCGAATGTGGACACTGAACTCCAACCGCTCATCCAGCGAGCCATCCAAAACCGCATCCATGTTTCCGTATGGATGGCCGATTTGGACGCATTCCAGGCAACCACCAGCGCGGCGGCTTTCAGCCAGCTTGCCGAGCAGACCGGCGGAACTTTTTATTTTTCTTCCTCGCAAACCTTTACAAATCCCGAAACCTATTTCGCACCCCTGCGAAAACTATATTTACTCAAATATACATCAAGGGCAGCGGCAGGCGGACAGCATACGTTGAGCGTGCAAGTGGCACATGCGAACGCCGTCATCAAATCCGCAGAACAAACTTTTAGTGTGGATATCCAGCCGCCGAATCCGATCCTCGTTTCACCCCCCCTGCAAATCACACGCCAGCCGCCCACCAATGATCCTTATAATGCACAAGCTCTCGTGCCAGCCACCCAGGAAATAGATATCATCGTCGAGTTCCCGGATGGACATACGCGGCCATTGGCCAGCACCAGCTTCTATGTGGACGGCCAGGTTGCGGCCAAAAACACGAAGCCGCCGTTCGATAAATTCATTTGGGATCTAAGCGGTTTCAAGACAAGCGGCGCGCACAAAATCGCCGTGCAAGCGGTGGATTTGATGGGGCTGGGAAAGACCAGCGTGGAAATCCCGGTGACGGTGACGGTGATCCAGCCACCCCACGGGATCGCCGCAATCTTTGCAAAATATCGTCAATATATCACCTACGGCGCAATCGGATTCGCAGGCGCGGCACTGCTGTTAATCCTATTGATCAGCCGGCTGCAAATCCTGATTGCCCACGCGCGCAAGGCCCGCCGCGTAAACGCCGACCCGCTCACCCAGCCAGTCGCGGCGGCAGTTGAAACATCGGCGCTTGAAAAGAAGATGCGCACCCGCCCGAACCGAGGACGCGTCAAACCGCTCCATGCGCCAGCCTCTCTCATCCGCCTCCGCCCCAGCTCTTCAGCCCTCCCTCCGGCTGCAGGGCAGACTCTTGAACCCATGACCGGCAATCCGATCCCCCTGGCTGAAAACGAGATCATCCTGGGAGCAGACCCCGCACAATCCAGCATTGTTTTGAACGACCCATCCATCGCGCCGCGTCATGCCCGCATTCTTCAAGATGAGAAGGGCGCCTTTCATATCAGGGATGAAGGCTCGATTGCCGGAACGTGGGTTAATTACGATCCAATATGAAAAGAGGGCTACATCCTCCAGCATGGAGACGTGATACACTTCGGCCAACTGGCCTTCCGGTTCCAGCTCAAGAATCCCCCGCCAGCCCAGGAGCCGACGATCACAAGAGAAAAAGACGCGGCATGAATCGAACCCAACACGCCCATTTGAACGTGGCCGCTCTCAGTCACGCGGGACGAAGCGGTAAAAATAACGAAGACCGTTATGCCATAGCGCCTTTCATAACAGAGGATGAACATCCCCTTGTATTTGCAGTAGTGGCCGACGGCATCGGTGGACATCGCGCCGGTGAAGTGGCCGCCGAGTTGGCCGTGAACTACATCATCCAGAAGGTGGCGGAGAGCGATGGCCGGGAACCGCTCCAGATCATTGAATGGGCAATTGACACGGCAAGCCAGGCCATTGCAGCCCGCTCTGCAAGCAAAGACGATCAGCAAGGCATGGGTTCAACCTGCGTCTGCGCATGGATTGTCGAAGACCAGTTATATACGGGCTACGTCGGCGATTCACGCATCTATTTGATCCGGGATGAGAAAATCCAACGTTTAACGATGGACCATTCGTGGGTGCAGGAAGCGATTGAAAAAGGCATCATCACCCATGAGGAAGCACGCAATCATCCCAACATGCACGTCATTCGAAGGCACCTTGGCTCCGTCGAATTGCCCGGGGTGGATTTTCGTCTATATCTCGAACAGGGAGAATCCGCTGAACAGGCAAAGGAAAATCAAGGCATGCGGCTCTGCCCCGGCGATATACTTTTGCTTTGCACCGACGGCCTGACCGACATGATCTGGGACGATGAAATTTTACACATCGTCAACACACGCAGTAATTTGAAATCCATGGCGGAAGACCTGGTGAATCAAGCCAATGAACGCGGCGGCCACGACAACATCACCGTGGTCTTATTGGGGATGCCAAAAGACAAGACTGTTCCAAGACCCAAGAAACCGGGGTTGATCAAGAAGCTGTTGAGGGAATAACCACTTCGACACATTCCCAATATATGATATCGAGAACCCATCAAGCCCGGTATTAACCCAGTTCCCGGTGCGAAACGTTCAGGATAAGCCCGAGAAACACAAACGACTCCAGTGCAAGAAGCCGTACTTTAATAATCGAAAATCGGACTAAAAGCTAACCGGGAGCGTAGCCAGTGCGCCGAAAAACAAAAAAAGGAGGCCACGGCAACGGACACCGCTTCGCTTTGTAGGCTTTTTGCGGCTTCTGCTGGCTTCATTTTTGCAGTCAGGTAGCGTTGGATCCTCCCGAAGGACATCGGGACGATGTGACGCACGTTGGTTGTGGCGGCGCTGATCAATGCGGGCTGTTGGTGTTTGGTGTTTTTTCTGAACATGCCCTGATTATATTAAACTTTTGTCGAATTGAGGAGGGTTGGCTAACCCTTTTTGCAGTGGAGTCAATCATGGAACTCATCTGCAGGCGTAAGCACCCTCCCATATAATTTCATCTCATGTTGTTTAATTTCATCCGAGCTGAATCTTTGGCTCACCGGAGAAGCGGGCACACCTGCCGCAATGGCGTAGGGAGGTACATCTTTCGTAACAACTGCGCCTGCTGCGATAATGGCGCCGCGCCCGATCTTGACACCGGAAAGAACGATTGCTCCATAACCAATCCAAACATCATCCTCGATGATGACCTCTGCAGGCGGCTTGCTATAGTTGCGATCCCCTATCCACGGGGCGTTTCTCACGGGTACTCCAACTTTATGATAGTCATGATCGAGCCGTCCGACTAATCCGGCTTGATTGGCGATCAATACGTTGCTTCCGATGGAGCCGTCACACTCTATTGTGCAATACTTGCCGATATAAACGTTATCTCCGATCGCCAGCAAATGGGGTGCCCATAGAATAGTGCCAATTCCCAGGTGAAGATGTTTTCCAATCTTCACATTGGCCCGCACTGCGTAGATTCTATAAAAAAACTGCCAAATGGTCTTGATGAGGAATGGAATATTCATAGTAGATCCATAATATTGAACATCTCATTTATTTTCAGAAAAATTAGCTTCTGTTTGCCCAATGCTGTTTAAAAATATTGATCTCTTCTTCGGAGTAAAATTGCCGGGCATAGCGTGAGCGATAAATCCTCTCAACGGTGTCTGTGGATAACGATATTGTATTAAGTACCCGTTGATAGGCTTCTTTATAGGATTTTTCGGAACCTACATTCGCCTTGATCAGTTGAAAATCGTGAATACCCAGGAATTTCTGCAACGCTTCCGGCCCGCACCGTGACAGATCCTCGAGTTTGATGATCAGGATATCGGCGTTTTCTGCTTTAGTGATCTTGTACCCGGCCGCAGGTTCAAAATTCTCGGCATACACATCGAAACCGAAAACATCCTTTAATTCCAGGTTGAACCAATTGTTGGTGCGGTCATTTTCCTCATCGTATTCATTGAATCCTTTTTCGAGATGGGTAAGGATTCCATTTACAAGTTCATCGCCGGCCAGATTCCTTAACTGCGGGTAGTTTTTCAGGGTCTCGAAAAGGTTGGATATCTTGCACGCAATTGGATCGCGGGTAAGCGAAATAATCTTCCACCTCACTTTTCCTCGGGTTTTGTCGATAAAAAACCGCAGGTATTTGCCGTCCGCTATATGGTTCGGTACATTTAGGCCTGCATTTCGAAAATTTTTATGGGATTCTTTAAGAGCATTCCACGATAGACGATGGGTATGAAATATCGGATTCATGATATGAGCTTTTACCAGGGAAACCTGAATGGATGTTGTACCGGCTTTTCCCACGGAATAGATGAGAATCGGAGGAAACAAAAAGCCTTTAATCATCCTCAAAATATATCGTACGATTCTTGAGAAACGTGTCATTGCGGAAATTATGGATTTTATCCCGGCATGGTTTTGTGACATTTATGAATGCTCTCTTTCTGACGGAAATCCTTGGAAGTTCAAAAAAATAATTATGCGCTGACAAAGTTAATGGCCTTTAGAATTTGGCTGGCCATGGTTTCAGGCGTGATTTTGATTGCTTCCTCCCTTGCAGCCGCGCGCATTCTTTGCAGATCCATCGGGCTCGTGGATAACGCCCGCTCTAAAGCGTTCATCATTTCATCGGCATGGTCGGGCTGGAAGGTCCAGCCAGTTATGCCGTCTTTGACGAGTTCTTCTACCGCTTGGCTGTACCTGCTTCCCAGAACGGGCAGCCCGGCGGCCATGGCTTCATTGACCACCAGTCCCCATTCGTCTGCGAGGGTTGGAAAAGCGAGGATATCTGCGTCATGATACATTGCTGGCAGGTTGGGATACTCTATATTGCCCAACAGCGTAAATTTTAGGTTGGGTGGAAATAACCGGGCGGCAAGTGGGTCATATAACGGCCCGCTGCCGGCGCAACGGAATTCAATGGAACGCTCGGGGTGCGAACGGGCCCACTCAACCAGCACATCCAGGAAGGGCACCAATCCTTTTCTTGGAATTAATTGGCCTACGAAAAGAAACCGGATTGTAGGATGAGGGGAACGATCAAGTTCCACCGCCGCAAATGCTTCCGTGAGTGGGGTGTATGGAACGCGAAAGATCCTTTCTTCGGGGACTTTGAATTTTCTAACATATCGAGCTCCGCTTTCGCCGTTTACCAGTACCGCATGGGCCTTGGGAAGAAGCCATTTTCGGATCACTTCCCTAAGCCGGCCTCGCCCCTGCTCGGTATACTCCGAAATATTGCACCATAGTATGAGACGTGTTTCAGGCTTTATTTTTTGAAATAACGCAGCTTGGATGCTTCGCGATCCAAGTTCGTGGGCGACGATGACATCGGGGCGATATTGTCGGAGTTGTGAAATGATATTATAAGAAAAGTGAATATAAACTTGATCTTCAAATCCACCGGGATGTTTCCATGTTCTTTGGATTGTAAAATTTTTTAGGACACCTACATTCAAATCATTCCAATCCGTCTGCCATGATCGGTTGGGTTCCATGGGCGTGGAAACAAATATCTTAAGATCGCCAACCTGCCCGGCTAATTTTCGAAGGGGAGGAATCCGATAGGGAGGAATGAAATTAAGCAAAAAAGCAACGCGAGGTTTGGACATAGTTCGATCCTGAAAATCGCCGAATTTTTTTAACAGGTATTACATAAACTAAAAAATTGCTTTTCATCATGTTACAACTTTCGTTTTCAGAAAGAAGGATGAAAACCCAGCTTTCTTTTGATTTCCCTAAATGCTCCTCTGAAAAATCCGAGGAGAAATTTGATTGGCCAGAAGCTATCATGATGGATGCCCAATTGCATGTAATACCAGGCTTTTCTATACGAGCCGGTACTTAAATATCGCGCTGAAATCATGATCGTGGTGTATGTGCGCTGTCTCCTCAGGTATTGACGGGCGGTTTCCGGTACCATCTTTATGTATTGTTCGGCGGTTTGCAGGTTTTCATCTGCAATTTCAAATACATGGGTGGAGTTTTGCGAAAAAGTCAACGAAGAATCGTGGGCTCGGTAATGATAGAGAACCTGGTCAACCAGCACATAGGCCAGTCCGCTCACGAGGAATCGGATTAGGAAATCACGGTCGCCGGATATGCGGTAAGTGCTATCGAAATGGCCTATTTGATCGAATACCCTGCGTTTGAAGAACCATCCGTTGAATCCAGGGTTGGCAAAGATAAGTTCTCTCCAGAGTTTCTGTTCGGTCAGAATTTTGTTTTGGCGGATAATGGAAGTCGTGCCGTCTTTCTTTTGCAGGAACAGACTGGTTTGACCGGCCACAGCCTCTACCTTGTTCTCCTTCAATAAATTTTCCAGGATTCTAAATGTTCCGGCTGTATAAAAATCATCTGTGTTCAGGAAGCCGATCCATTCACCCGTTGCAATAGTTAAACCTTTGTTCAGAGCCTCATACATTCCCTGGTCGGGCTCGCTCACCACCTTTAGATGCGGATATTTTGCCAGTGCATCGAGTGTGCCGTCTGTAGACCCTCCATCAACAATGATATGCTCGACGTTCGGGTATTCCTGGCGGATTACGCTTTCGATGGCCTCGGCAATGAATTCAACCCGGTTGAGGGATGGGGTAATAATGGTTATTTTTGGCCAGGGTGATGGCCGGTCTGACTGTGGAGAAAATTTTCCATCATTCATCCGCGGGGTTCCCTGAATATTTTGGGGAATAAACGCACAATTTGCAGTGAACCATGCCTTTCAAAGCGTAAGTTCTGAGTCATTAAACGCATCGTTTCCGTGAAGTTCGATAACCAGTGTGTTTTGCAGGTCATATCTTTTGGCTGTCTAATCCTAAATAAAAGGATTATTTCGGGGTTGTCCAGTAATACCAAGTCTTTCAGTGGATTATATCATTCCCTTCGCGGTTCATTCTTTAATCATTCTTTGAAGCCTGTGGCCTTAAGCCATGTTTTC
>Ga0182027_10008142_pt1 | contig 15315 bp, 11 predicted proteins | sample 712E1DmetaG_FD_121300 | JGI IMG/M metagenome (GOLD analysis project Ga0182027, IMG submission 121300) | Permafrost microbial communities from Stordalen Mire, Sweden - 712E1D metaG (Illumina Assembly) | ecosystem: Environmental > Terrestrial > Soil > Wetlands > Permafrost | place: Sweden... | reverse complement strand
GTCGGTGATGGAAACGCCGTACCGGAGTTGCGACTTGGGTTGCGGGAAGGGCTGGTGGCCGCCGAAAAGATTGCTCTCGATCATGGCGCCCATGATCGAGGTAGTGCCGGCGGCGACCTGGTCCAGCACCACGCGCAGGACCTCGGGCTGGCGCTCGGGCTGCTTGGCGGAGTTGCCGTGGCTGCAGTCGACGAGGATGGCCTGGTGCAACCCCGCCTTCTCCAACAGATGCTCCGCGGCCCGGACGTGTTCAGGTCCGTAATTGGGACCGGAAGCGCCGCCCCGGAGGACCATATGGCAGTTGGGGTTGCCGCGGGTGACGACCGCCGAGGCGACGCCGTCGAGATTGATCCCGAGGAACGTCTGGGGCTGTGCTGCGGCGCGAATCGCATTGACCGCGGTCTCGAGGTTGCCATCGGTGCCGTTCTTGAATCCGAGCGGCATGGACAGGCCGGAGGCCATTTGCCGGTGGGTCTGCGACTCGGTGGTGCGCGCGCCGATGGCGGACCAGCAGACGAGATCGGCGATGTACTGCGGCGTGATGGGATCAAGCATCTCGGTGGCCGTCGGCAGGCCGAGGTCGAGCACATCGCGCAGGAAGAGGCGGGCCAGCCGGAGTCCCTCGGCGATGTCGTGCGATCCGTCGAGAGACGGGTCCATGATGAGGCCCTTCCAGCCGACGGTGGTGCGCGGTTTTTCGAAGTAGACGCGCATGGTGATCAGCACCCGGTCGGCGACCTCGCGGGCCAAAGCGGCGAGGCGGCGGCCGTACTCGCGGCCCGCCTCCAGATCATGGATGGAACAAGGCCCGACAATCAGCAGCAGGCGGTGATCGTCGCCGAAGATGAGATCGTGCATCTGCTGGCGGGCGCGGGTGATGAACTCGGCCTGGGCCTCGGTCTTGGGCAGGGCGCGCAGAAGCTCCCTGGGCGTCGGCAGGACGCGCATCTCGACGACATTGATGTCGGAAGTCCTTTTCACGGAACGGTCAAATTGCGGCCAGGCGAGCCTGCAATCAAGCCCGGGTTCGGTGGAGAAAGAGGTGAGCGAGCGCTTGGCTCGGAAAAATCAGGGCAAAATAAAGCGGGCCGGCTACCCCTAACCGGCCCGCTATTGCTTTCTTAGTTACCCCAAAACTCCCGCTAGGCGGGAGAAGAACAAAATTGTGACGCGGTAAGAAGCATCAGGAGCCCCTTTTCGTCAAATAAAACTTGAACATCATGGACGGAGAATTTCGTAACGTATTTTTTGATAACAAATTATCAACTAAGTCTTACAGTAATATTCGGTGGTTGTCCTGGCTGGAAGGTGTTGTTTTCCCCTCTGGAAGCCAGGGGCCAGGGCACCTGGTCGGCGGCTGCCGGCCCCACCCGCGGATCGTGGTTGAGAGCATTCGCCAGTTCAAAAAGGACTCGCCATCGGGCGCACCCTCCTCGAAGTTCTCTGCCCTTCCCCTCTCCCCGAATGAAGCAGATGATTGTTGAGCGTTTTACGAAACTGTATGGACACGAGCCGAAATGTGTCACCCGCGCGCCCGGGCGCATCGAGTTCATCGGCAACCATACCGACTACAACGGGGGTACAGTGCTGGGGGCGGCGATCGATCGCAGCGTTTGGGTGGCGGCGGGTCCGGCGGCCGACGGGAACCTTCACTTCGCCTCTGATTTCGACCGCGGCAAGGTCGTCGTCCTGGCGTCCGATCCCCGCCGGCAATCCGGGGCCCAGCGCTGGGCGAATTATCCTCTCGGCGTTTGGCTGGGTCTGTCGGAATTTGGGCTCAAACAGCCGGCTGGATTTGAGTACCTCGTGACCTCGGATCTTCCGGTCGGTGCGGGCCTGAGCAGCAGCGCCGCTCTGGAACTGGCGTCGGCGCTGGCTTTTCTGAACCTGACCGGGGAAAATCCGCCGCGCGAGACGATCGTGAAACTCGGACGCCATGCGGAGAACCATTTTGTCGGCATGCCGTGCGGGATCCTCGATCAAGGGGTGTCGGGTTTCGGGAAGAAGAACCATCTCGTGTTCATCGATTGCCGGGGGCCGCGCTTCGAAACCGTCCCGATGCCGGCTGGAGCGCATTTTTGGGTGTTCAACACTCATGTGAAACACGCCCTGATCGACGGTCTTTACGCGGACCGCCACCGTCAATGCATGGAGGCGGCGAAGGCGCTCGGCGTGGACCTGCTCGCCGATGTGACGCCCGCCCTGCTGGAGCAGGGAAGCTCCCGCCTGACGGAGATCCAGCGCCGGCGCACCCGGCATGTAGTGGAGGAGATCGAACGCGTGGCGCTCGTGCGAACCGCCCTCGCGGCCGGCGACCTTGCCGCCGTCGGGCGCCTCCTGACCCAATCGCACCGCAGCTCGCAAACCCAGTTTGAAAACAGCACGCCCGAGCTGGACCTGCTGGTCGATACACTCACGGCCACGCCACACGTCTATGGAGCGCGACTCACCGGCGGCGGGTTCGGCGGTGCCGTGATGGCGTTGACCAGCGGGCAATTCACCGCCGCGGCGGCGGCGCAGGTGGCCGGGGTCTACGCGCACCGGTTCGGCTCGACCCCCGATGTCCTGCATTGCGAAACCGGCGACGGCGCGGAAGTGATCGCTGCTTGAGCCGGGCGGCGGTTCCGCATTAGGGTGCCTTCGGACATCCCGACGCGGGCGACGGCGCAAGAAAAAGGTCGACGGCGCGTCCGGGAACGCGCTTTTTCAAGGATGTCGGTCGGCACCACTTCCGCTGCATGAAAAAGAAGCCCGTCAAGCGCATCGGGATCCTGACCGCCGGTGGCGACAGCCCTGGTTTGAACGCCGCCATCCGGGCCGTGGGCAAGGCCGCGATCGGCCAGTTTGGCTGGGAGGTCATCGGCTTTCGCGACGGTTTTCTCGGTCTGGCCCAGAACCGCTGGATCCGTTTCGACAAGCGCACCCTCTCCGGCATTCTCACGGTCGGCGGCACGGTGCTGGGCACCAGCCGCGACAAACCGCACCGGATGGAGATCAGCGGCCGGATGCGCGACATGACCACCGCCATCGCGGCCAATTGCCGGAGGCTGCAGCTCGACGCGCTGGTGTGCATCGGCGGCGGTGGCACCCACAAGAACGCGCTGCGCCTGGTGGAAAAGGGACTCAACATCATCACGCTGCCCAAGACCATCGACAACGACGTGGCGTTGACCGACGCCACGATCGGCTTCGACACGGCCCTGGGCATCGCCACCGAGGCGCTTGACCGCCTGCACAGCACGGCGCACAGCCACCACCGCATCATCATCGCGGAGATCATGGGGCATCGCGCGGGCTGGCTGGCCCTCGGCGCCGGCATCGCGGGTGGCGCCGACGTGATTCTCATTCCGGAGATTCCCTACGACGCCGGGAAGGTGGCGGCAGCCATCCGCCGCCGGCAGCGCAGCGGCACGAATTTCAGCATCATCGCGGTGGCGGAAGGCGCAAAGTCGAAGCCGGACGCCGTGGCGTTTGCGATGGCGGAAAAACACCGGAGCGAAGCGAAGGACGAGGCGGAACGCGAACACGCCAAGGCGGAACTGGCGGCCCTGGAAACCCGGCACGAGGGCAACACGTTGCGCCTGTCCGCCCAGCTCGAGGAACTCACGCAGCTCGAGAGCCGCGTCACCATTCTCGGTTACGTGCAGCGCGGCGGCACGCCGTCCGGCGCCGACCGGCTCCTGGCGACGCGGCTTGGCACGGCCTGCGCCGGCTTCATCCACGAGGGGATCTTTGGGGTGATGGTCGCGGCGCGCGGCAACGGCGTGAAAGCGGTGCCGATCGCCGACGTCGCGGGTCGACTCAAGACGATCCCGCTCGATCATCAATGGATCGAGGCGGCGCGGCGGGTCGGCACCTGCCTCGGCGACTGAGCGCCGGCGCGCCTACCAGCGGAGAACGAGGGTGACCGGCCCCGTGGCGGGCAGCGTCGCGGAGAGCCGTCCCTGCGCCGCGTCGTGCTTGAACGCGACGGCGACGCCATTCGCCTCCACCGCGCGGGGCGGACGCTCGGTCCAGGCCAGGAAGGCGCCTCCGTCGCGCAGCGACACGGTGTACGTGCCGTCCGCGTTCCAGCGTTTCGCCGCGATCGCCCCGGTGCTGTTGAACTTGTCGGCGAGTCCCAGCACGGCCACGCCGCGATCCACCGGCGCGTAGGACACGATCTCCCACCCGCCTTCCGGCAGCGCCATGGGCGCACGTTCGTCGCGCCGGCAGCGCCACACCCGGTCGGCCTCGTGCGCGTAGGCTGCGAAGTCGCCGCCCGCCAGGTCCGGCGCATCCGCCGGCGCCACCATGCCCGCAAGGGAGGCGCGCGCGGCCGGCTCCGCGTGGTAATTGGCGTTGAACACCCCGATGACCGCGCAGTCACGGTTGTAATTGAAGACCTTCAACAGCACGGGTTCGCGGGTGACGTCGGCAAAGAGACAGTCACGCGTGGGACGCCCGACGCGGTCCGCCCGCAGGATGGTGCCATCGGACAGGACGAGTTGGCGCAGCACGGCGAAATTGTGGGCGTCGGGCTTGTCCGAAACGTAGACGGGTCCTCCCGACACGGCGCGGCCCGCGGCATGGAACGACCCCATGACATGGCCCGACTGGAACATGTCCCAGTCCGGTTGCATGAACTCCCCGAACCAGACGCCGACTTGGGCGTTGCAGTACAGGTGGGCGCCGTGCGTCTCGGGCCGGCGCGGCCAGAAGTCGGTCGAGGCGCGGATGAGCGTCGAGCGGGAGGAGCCGTAGTAGGTCTCCATGCCGCTCGACATGCAGTTGATGAGACGGCCGGCGAAATGGATCGCCACCGATTGCTCGAGCGCCGTGCGGTAGGCACGCGTTAGCGCGACGCGCCCGCCCTGGCCGGTGGCCACGCCCTCGATCGTGGCCTGACTGTCCACCTTGACGCCGTCGACTCCCTGGGCCTCCAGCCGGCGGTGGTAGTCGTCCAGGAAACGCCCGATCTGGTCCGCCGGTACGAGGCCGACGAGCGGGCCCCAGTATTGCACGTTCAACATCGGCTCCTGCTGGAGAATGCCGGGGCCGAAGGATCGCACCGCCTCGCGCACACCATAGCCGGGCAGTGCCGCACCGTCCACGCCGCCCCAGTAGCCGTAGAGTGTCTGCCACACCAGGAAGGCCCGGATCTTGAAGCCGTGCTTCGCCAGGCGCACGACGGGCGTGAGGTCGCCGCCAAACTGCGCGTTCGCCTCCAGGGACGTCAGGCGCTCTTCGCCGGTCGATTCCACCTTGGTGGATTGCCAGCCGTCGTCGAGGATCAGGAACCGCGGCTCGATCCCGCCTGCGGCGAACGATGCCAGCCCGGTGCGCACCTTGTCAGCAGTGACTTCGCGGTAGAACGCGTCCCAGGTGCACCAGCCGAAAAGATCCGCGAAATCCGGCAGCGGTTTGTCGCGGCGGAGGCGACCCGTGCCGAGGTGCGCCAGGACCGCGCGCGCCCCGTCGGCGGCCAGCTGATAGGGGTCGCGGCCAACGGCCACGAACAACGCCACGCCGCCGTTGCCGGCGGTGAAAGGATCCCCCGTCTCGCCGTAAAGCGTCAGACCCGCGGGGCCGCCCCGCAACGCGAAGCGAAACGCGCCATCGAGCAACGGCACCAGCAGCACGCATTCGCCGGTGTCCGTTTCCGCCAGCAGCCACTGCGTCTCGACCGGCACCTCCGCCGTCGTCGCGCCAGCGGCCGGTTTCATCCAGAAGGGTTCATAGCGATGGCAACTAGTGAACCGCCGCAGCCCGCGGATCGTGCCCAGCGGGGATTGGACGAACGAGCCGGGTCGCGGCGCCGACATCCGCAGAAATACGCCGACGCCCGAAGAATCGGGCACGGCCGCGAAAGTATCGGGCACGGTCTCGAGGACCGGACGGTCGTCCTGCCAGAGGGTGCCGTGGGTGAGCGATAGGTTCATGGCGAAAGCAGGGCGGCCATCAGCGCCGAGCGCGACGAGGCACGCCAGAAGGACTGCAGGTCTGATGGACATGGCGGAAAGAAAAAGGTGGGAACCCGAGGCGCCGCACCATCGGACGTCGGTCGCGGCGTAACGACTACATCAATTCGGCAATCGTGGCGAAATACGCGTCCACCCACCGGTGGGCGAAGAGGAAATAAAGCAGCCCTCCGGCGGCCAGCATCGGGCCAAAGGGCACGTGCACCCCGAAGCGCACAGGCTGCTCAGGCGCGGAGGTTGCGGCGGAGTTCTCCGCGGCTCCGCCGGCCACCCCGCCCTCGATCGGTTCGCCTCCGTTCGGAGAGGGACGGCGGGAAGGAGGGTGGAAAAGCCCCTGCCAGAGCAGGGCGAAGGCGAACCAGAGCGTGCCAATGACGGCGCCGCCAAACACCGCAAACAGTGCGCCCGACCAGCCGGTGAAGGCACCGATCGCCCCCACGAACTTCACATCGCCGAATCCCATCGCCTCCTTCCGCAGCACCGCCTCGGCCAGCAGCGCAATCCACAAGACCAGGCCGGAACCGACGAACAGGCCCAGAACGCCGTCCACCCCGGAACGGAGGCTGGCGATGACGAACAGCTCGTGCTGCCGCCCGTGCAAGGCCGGCACGGCGCAGGACAAAACCAGCCCGGCCACCCCCAGCCACAGCGTGAACGGGTCGGGTATGACCATGTGGTCGAGATCGATGAACGTCGCGCAGATCAGCGCCGCGACGAGCAGCATGCCGCACAGGGCCTTGGCGGGCGGGAAGAGGAGCCAGCAGGCGAGGAAAAGGCCGGCCGTGAGCGCCTCGACCAGCGGGTAGCGGAAGCTGAAGCGCCGCCCGCAACAGCGGGCGCGGCCGCGCAGCAGAAACCAGCTCAGGATCGGGATATTGTCGTGCCACCGGATCGGCGCGCCGCAGGCGCAGTGCGAGCCGGGGCGCACCACCGACTGTCCCGCAGGTATCCGATAAATGCAGACGTTGAGGAAGCTCCCGATGCAGGCGCCGACAACCGACACGACCAGCGGGAAAAACCACGGGAAGGCGGCGTTAAACGCGGCGTAGTCAGGCATGGGGCGGATTCATTGCGGAGGGCGACCACCGGAAAGTCAAACCGTGGATGCCCCCGGCGGAGCCAGCGCCGCCCGCGCCGCGCGCAGCATCACGGGCGCGGTCCGGTCCGCCGGGACTCCGCTCCAGATTTCGAGCGCCTTGGCGCCCTGGTGCACCAGCATGGCCAGGCCGTTGGCCCGGGGCAGGCCGAGCGCGGCGGCCTGGCGCAGCAGGGCCGTCTCCGGCGGATTGTAAACCATGTCGTAGACGCCGGCGGGCCGGGGCAGGCGGGCCAGGTCGACCGGAGCAGGATCGTCCGGTCTGAGGCCGACCGAGGTGGCGTTGATGACCAGGGCGCCCGCGGGCAGATCGGCGGGAGGATCAGCCGGAGCGAAACCGTGCAGCGACCCGGGGGCGTCGAGCGATCGCAAGAGGGCGAGCAACGCGTCCAGGCGAGCCGGCGTGCGGTTGGCCACCCAGAGAGAGGCGCAGCAGCGCTGACAGCACTCCACCGCGGCGGCACGCGCCGCGCCGCCGGCACCCAGCAGAATCACGTGCGCCCCGGTGAGGGGCCGGCCGAATTCCGCGGCGACCGCCGTCGCCAGGCCATAGCCGTCCGTGTTGTAACCGTGCCAGCCGGCCGCCGTGCGGCGCAGGGTGTTGACCGCGCCGATCGGGCGCGCGGCCGGATCGACGGCGGCCACGCCGGCGAAGGCGATGACCTTGTGCGGCACCGTCAGATTGAGCCCGCGGAACCCGCCGGCGTGGAGCCGATCGAGTGCGCGGGGCAGGTCGTCCGGCGGCACCTCGAACCGGGTGTAGTGCCAGGCGGCAAAGGCGGGGTCGGCGCGAGCCATCTCCGCCAGCGCCGCATTGTGCATCGCCGGGCTGAGGGAATGGCGGATGGGAAAACCGAGCACGGCCAGCGGCGTGCCGGGAAATGCAACCCGCTCCAGATCGGCGAGGGTGTGGACGGGATCGGAAGGCATGGTCAATCGCGCGCGCCGAACAGCGCCGTGCCAACGCGCACCTGCGTGCTACCCTCGGCGACGGCGGCCGCGAGGTCGCCGGTCATGCCCATCGAGAGCACGGGCAGCGGCCGGCCGAACCGGGCCGCGAGGAGGTCGCGCAATTCCCGCAGCGCGGCGAAGGTCCGGCGCGCCACCGCCGGATCGTCGGAGAGCGGCGCGATGGCCATCAGGCCGTCGACTTGCAGGCGGGGTAGGGCGAGCGCGGCCTCGAGCAACGGCGCGGCTTCGGCCGGGTCGGCGCCGGATTTGGCGGGATCGTGGCCGGTGTTGAATTGAAGCAGGACACTCAAGCGGCGGCCCCGCTCGGCCGCCGCGCGATCGAGGAGCGGCAGCAGCTTGAGACGGTCGACGCTCTGCACCCGGTCGAATTGCGCCCCGGCGAGCAGGGCCTTGTTCGACTGCAGATGACCGATGAATTCCCAGCGGATCGCGGCGGGGCAGAGCGCTTTTTTGTCCAAGCCCTCCTGCACGCGGTTTTCGCCGACCGCCGGCAATCCATACCGGGCGGCGTATTCGACCGCGGCCGGCGGATGCGTCTTGGTGACCGCCAGCAGTTCGACGCCGGCCGGATCCCGCCGCGCCTCCCGGCAGGCGGTCACGATCTGCGCGCGCACAGCATCCGCCTGTCGGCTAAAAGTTTCGTAAGTAATAAACATTAAGCAGCCTACTTAAAAGATTGCGCACCAATTAGTGCGGTTGATAATGACCACGAAAAAGATCGCTTACCATGCAAGTGGACAATTTCAAAATCTTTGCCGACCTGGTTGAGACCAAAAGTTTCTCAAAATCGGCCAAACTGAACGGCATCACACAGTCGGCGGTCAGTCAACAGGCCCGTGCCATGGAGCGGCATTTCAAGACGCTGCTCATCGACCGGAGCCAGAAGCAATTTCAGCTCACGCGCGAGGGCATGCGCGTGTACGACGCGGCGAAGGAGATTCTGCACCAGTACGAGAAGCTGCTGAGCGAGCTGCAGGAGATGAAGAAGGTCATCAGCGGCACGATCCGGATTTCCACCATCTACTCGATCGGCCTCCACGAGCTGCCGCCCTACATCAAGAAGTTCCTCCACGAGTATCCCTCGGTCAACGTGCGGGTGGAATATCGGCGTTCGAACCTCGTGTACGAGGACATCCTCCACAACTCGGTCGACTTCGGCCTGGTGGCTTTCCCGGTGAAAGTACGCCAGGTCGAGATGATCCCCTTTCGCAACGACCACCTGGTGCTGATCACCCATCCAACGCACCTGCTGGCCCGCGCTGGCGAGGTCCAGCTGCAGGCGCTGGCGGGCCAGAAATTCATCGGATTCGACCCGGACATCCCGACGCGCAAGGCGATCGACCAGATCTTCCGCGAAAACCGGATCGACATCGATCCAGTGATGGAATTCGACAACATTGAAACGGTGAAACGCGCGGTCGAGATCGACGCGGGCGTCGCGATCGTGCCGCTGGCGACCGTGTTGCAGGAGGTGAAGCAGGGCACGCTCGCCGCGATCCATTTCAAGGGCCGGGAGTTCACCCGTCCGCTCGCCATCCTGCACCGCAAGGGGCGCGTGCTCACGCCAGCGATGAAGAAGTTTGTCGAGACGCTGGCCTCGGACCCGATGGTACCAACGCCGGGCCTCTAGCCCGGGTTTTTCACACTTCCAGATCCGCACCGACACACCCCGCCCGGTCGGGCACCCCGCTCCAGAGGGGATTTCGCCTGCGGCGCTCCGAGTCCCCTCTCCCGAGAGGGGTGGCGCGAAGCGACGGGGTGTGTGAAGCTGGCGGGAGGCAGTCCGGGCTAAAATCGTCGGGCGGCGGTTGCGACGTCCGGCGGGGTGCGCAGGTTGTGCCCATGCCGATTAGGTTTCCGCCCGTCCGTCTCAGCTTTGCGATCATCGCCGCCTCGCTCCTGGCCGTGCGGACCTGGTCTGCCGACAAACCGTTCGTGCCGGTTCCGGCCCCGGCTTGGAAGCTGCCAGACCTCGCGGGCCGGGAGGTCAGTTCCGACGAGTTCAAGGGCAAGGTCCTCGTGCTCGACTTCTGGGCCACCTGGTGTGCGCCCTGCCGGACTGAGATCCCCGGCTACCTCGATTTGCAGCGAAAATATGGGAAGAGCGGTCTCGTGATCGTGGGTGTGTCGCTTGATCAGGAAGGCCCCGACGTTGTGCAGCGGTTTGTGGCCAGCCAGAAGATCACCTACCCCGTTGTCCTGGGTGACGACCGGATGGTTGAGGCCTTTGGCGGCTTGGCGGCGATTCCCACCACCTTCATCATCGACCGCAACGGCACCATTCGCTTCCGCAAGGTCGGGGCGATGCCGGCGGACAAATTTGAGGCGGTGCTGAAGACGTTCCTGGAGTGACCGCGGTCCGCCGCGGCCCGTTCAGGCGGGAGGCGATCCCGCGACCGGTCTCGCCCCGAGGTGGGCGCGGGCCGCCTCGGTGAGCTGGTCGGCCACCAGACGGTCGGAGCGGCAACGGGGCATTTTGTTCTGCCCGCCCCAGCGTCCGTTTTGCTTCATCCATCGCTCGAACACCCCCGGGATGACCAGACGCACGGCTGGCGGCCCGAGTCCATGTCCGTCCCGCTTGGCCGCATAATCGTCGTTCCGTGCCCGGAGTTCGGCGTCGAGTTCCGGTCCCAGGATGATGGCCGTGGGCGTCTCCACGGTGGGGGTCTTCAGCTCGATCCACCACTCGTGGCAGCCGCGCGCCCGGCCGGTGAGCGTGCTGACGAAAACGGGCGCCACGTGGAAATTCACGATCGTCCACCCGTGGTGCCGGCAGACGGCGAGCAGTGCGTCGGTGAGTTCCTTCTCGATCACGTGCTCGCCAAAGGCGCTCAACTGCAGGCTGGTACGGCCGACGTAGATGAGCCGCGGCACGTCCGTGGAGAGGAAACGCACCACGTCGCCGAGGACGTACCGGGCGAGGCCGGCCGGGGTGGTCAGCAGGAGCGCGTAATCTACCCCGGTCTTCACCCCCTCCAGCGGCACGGCTTTGGCCCCGAGGTTAGCGAGATTAGGCTCGTCGAAATCCGCCATCGGCAGGAATTCGAAGAACAACCCCGCCCCGGTCATCAGCCGCAAGCCGCGCGTGGCATCGACATCCTGGGCGGCGATGAAGCCCTCGGAGGCGGGATAGACTTCGTGAAAATTCACCTCGGAGCCGAGCGCGGTGCGCAGTTCGTCCGCGAACGGCGCCAGGGGCACGCCGCCGTGCACCAGGCATTCCAGGTTGGGCCAGATGGCCTTGAGGTGCGGCGTCGCCAGGCCCTCCTGCGCCGCGCGCGCGCGGAGCGCCTCGGCCAGGATGAGGATCCAACTCGGGAGGCCGGCCAGCAGGGTGATGTCGCGATGCAGTGTGCGTTCGGCGATGGCCTCGAGCTTGGCCGGCCAATCGCTCATCTGGGCGATGGTCAGGCCGGGTTCGTAGAGGTACCGCTCCGCCCAGCGGGGCAGGTTGAGGGCGGCGATGCCGCTCAGATCCCCGGCGTAAGCGGGGCCCGGCTGGGCCTCCCCGATCGGCGTGAGCACGGTCGAGCCGCCGAGAAAAAGATGCCGGCCGAGAAAGACGCCGGTGCCGCCGGTGCGGGCCGTGTAATAAAGCAGCGCGTCGAACCCGGCCTTGCGAAAATGCGCCAGCATCTCCTCGGTCACCGGCAGATATTTGGTGGGGCCCGTGGTGGTGCCCGATGACACGGCGAAGAAGGAACACCGGCCGGGCCAGAGCACGCCGGGCTCACCCCGTTTCATCCGCTCGACGTAGGGCCGGAACGCCTCGTAGGTGCGCGGGACCACGCGCGCGCGGAAACGTTCGTAATCCAGGCCCGCCTCGAGGCCGGCCTCACGGCCGAACGCGGTCGCCGCCATCTGCGCGGTCAGGGTCGTGAACGTGCGCCGCTGGGCCGCGTGCCCGGGGTCGCGCCGGCGCAACCGCGGGGCCCGGGCCGCGGATAGCACTGCGACGGCCGGTCGCATCAGGGCTTTGAGAGGCACCATCATGGGGATTTGCGCGCCAAACGAAGCCGCCGCACCGCGTGCGGCAAGTGAAATCACCGGCAAAATCAAACCATCGTCGTCGCCGGAACTTTGCCCGGGCGTAACTTTCCCGTGACTTCGCCGCGTTTTTCCTGATCTGATGACGCATGGCCCTTCCACCGGTCATCCACGAGGACGAGGCGCTGCTGGTCTTCGACAAGCCCAGCGGCCTGCTCGTCGTCCCGGACCGCTGGGACAAGTCGCGCGCGAACCTCATGGCCAGCGTCCATGAGAAGATCGGCCGCCACGTCGCCAACGTGCACCGGCTCGACCCCGACACCAGCGGCGTGCTCCTCTGCGCCAAGACCAAGGCCGCCCTCGATTTTCTGAGCGGGCAGTTTCAGGCCCGCACGACGGAGAAGCTCTATCATGCACTCGTGGTGGGCGCGCCCGCGGCGGACGAGTTCACCGTCGAGCTGGCCCTGGGCCCGGATGAACGCCGGCCGGGTCTGATGCGCGGCGTGAAAAAGGGCGGCAAGCCGGCCGCGACCCGTTTCCGGGTGAGCGAGCGGTTTCGCGGCTTCACCTGGCTGGAATGCCGTCCGATCACCAGCCGGAGCCACCAGATCCGCGTGCATCTGGCGACGGCGGGCCTGCCGATTCTCAACGACGCCTTCTACGGCGGCGCGACGCAACTGCTGCTCTCCGACCTGAAGCGCGGCTACAAGGGACGCGCCCACGAGCGTCCCCTCCTCGCCCGCCTCGCGCTGCACGCGAGCGAGCTGACGGTGACGCATCCGGTGACGCGGGAGCGCGTGACGGTGCGCGCGCCGCTGCCCCACGAGTTTCTGGTCGCGTTGAAATACCTGCGGCGCTTCGCGCCGGCCTCCGCGCCGCCGGAGGCGCCCGCCCCGGGCGATCAGGTGCCGGCCGCCGGTGTCGGGCGGGTTTCCACGAGCGAACCGGCGGACCAGACCTCGGTCGATTCCAGTTTGCCGCCCTCCGCGTAATTGCGCCACTCGCCGTCCTTCTCGTTGTCCCGGTAGCCGCCCTCACTCTGGAGTTCGCCGCTCTCGCGGAACAGGCGGGCCGGCCCGTGCAGGCGGTCCGCGGCGAAGGTTTCCTCGCGGCTCGGGGTGCCGGTTTCCCGCCAGCGTTTCCACAGTCCTCGTTTGTGCCCCTGCTCGTCATAGTCGCCGGCGTTGGCCACCTGGCCGTTTTCGTGGAAGAATTTCCAGGGACCGGTGCGCTGGAATGCGTCGAACGGCGGGAGGTAGAAGAGTGACGCGTTGACGACGATCCGCTCCGGCGCCTCGCCGGTGAACGCGCCGCGCATCGACACCTGGCCATTCGGGTGGTGAGCCTCGATCGTGCCCTGCAACCGGCCGGCCTCGCCAGTGAACACAAACAGGTTCTCCAGCTTGCCGTCGTCGTAATACACCTCGACCCGCTGGGGCCGGCCGCCGGCGAAGAGGTTAACCACCTGCACGCCGCCGGTTTCGGTCCGCCATTCGGCGCGGCCGTCGGCGATCGCCACGGCATAGCCCTCGTCGATCGACTGCATCTTCCCCTCGGCCGTGAACATCAGCGATCCGTCGCGCCGCCAGCGTTTCCAGGCCTGCGGCACCCCGTGGTCGTAGACGATTTCCTCGTGGAGTTTGTTGCCGGGGAAAAACGTCCGCGCCAGGCCGTGCTTCACCTTCCCATATTCCTTGACCCAGCCGGCCGGGAGCGGATCCGGTGCCTTGAAATAGGTGTAGCTTTCGGAAACCTCGCTGCCGTCCCGGTCCTCGTAGGTGAGCAAATCGGCGGCCGCAGTGGGGGCTGGGGCGGGCTGGCCCGACAGGGGGAGGGCGGCCAGGGCGAGGGGTAGGATGAGAGCGGCGCATTTCATGGTAAACACCCACTACTACCGCGGCACGGATCTTGCAATTCCGGAGGATCTACCGCCGTAATCGTTCTTGTCCGGCCGTCCGACCGCCCCGAACATTACCCGCCGGAACACCGCCGGGGGCCGGATGGCACCGGTGAGCTCTTTCCCCATGAACACCGCGCGATTGCTTGCTTCTCGGCGTGGCCTGGTCCTCGCCTTTGTCCTCGGGGGTCTTGTCCTCCGCCTCCCGGCCCAGACCCCGGCGCTCTCCACCGCGATGCCGTACGTGCAGGGATCGCGGAAGATTGTCCTCGAAGCCCTGGAGGAATGCCTGAGCGAGCCATCGATGTGGGACTACCAGTTCGTTTCCCAGGGCTCCTGGATCCGCGACCCCGCCCAGCCCAGCGCCCGCTCCCGACCGTATGGCGATCCGCTGCTTGGCAAGACTTCCGATCATGACCTGCGACTGGCCTTCAATGGCAGCGAGGAGGAGGCCACCACGCGCTGGCTCAAGGCGCGCCGCGCCGTGGCCGGCCGCATCAACCAGCGTTTCATCGGCAAGTCGGCCAAGGAAATTGAAACCATGCTGACGCGTGCCGGATTCGCGCAGGCGGACGCCGAGCTGCTGGCCAAGCAGGGCGGCGAGGCGGTGGCCAAACGCCTGCTCAAAACCGTGAGCATCTACCCGCCCAATCAGCTCATGAAGATGGCGGTGGACGACGCGTCGGCCGCGGCGGTGTTCAAAAAACTCGGCGCCGTGCCCAACCTCGCCGACGAGGTTGTCGAGGGCGTTTGGGGCAAAGGGGCGCTGGCCAACATCCAGGGCTTCGAAAATGCCGGGGGCAAGGTGTTCTATCGCAGCGCCAAGGGCGCCATCTATGCCGGCGCGACCGACCTCGTGCATGCGGCCGAGGGCTACGGGCTTTACACCATGGGCGGGGCGGCCAACCAGGCGGCGCAGTGGGCGGACAAGGCCCTCGAGGTGATGCACACGACGCGCGATGCCGAGCAGTTCGGCAAATACCTCAAGCGCCTGCGCGACGAGATGAAAATAGCCCGCGCCAAGGGCCACCTGCCGGAGGGCTCGCTGGCGCCGACCTTCGAGCGGTTGGAAAAACTCATCCAGATGTCGAGCAGCGAAGGCGCGGCCATCTTCGACAACCCGCTGACCCAGCAGGCCCTGAAATCAACCCAGGCCGAGGCCATGTTCTTGCGCCGCCTCGCGGGCACGCCGCCGGGTCCGGCGCGCGAGCTCATGATCGCCACCTTGCTCGAGGCCCCCGGCCCGTGGGCCAAGGCCGGCGAGCAGCTGCGCACGCTCGCCGAGGGCGCCTACGAGGCCGTCACGCTCGACCGCGTGATGACCGGCCTGATGATCTACATGGGTGCGAAAGAGGTGTCGCACAAGGCCGGGGCCGAGGGGCTCGAGGCGGCGCTGCGCCAGG
>Ga0182027_10008141_pt1 | contig 15316 bp, 10 predicted proteins | sample 712E1DmetaG_FD_121300 | JGI IMG/M metagenome (GOLD analysis project Ga0182027, IMG submission 121300) | Permafrost microbial communities from Stordalen Mire, Sweden - 712E1D metaG (Illumina Assembly) | ecosystem: Environmental > Terrestrial > Soil > Wetlands > Permafrost | place: Sweden... | reverse complement strand
TCGGCGGTCTTGTCGATGGCCGAGAGATCGAAGCTCGTGCTTATTGCTGGGGGTGTGGGCTGGGACGAGGACGCGTTGGCTTGGGGCGCCGTGGGCGCCTGTGCCATGACGGGACCAGACAACAACAGGGTCGCCAGCAACAGGATGGAAACGAGACGGATACATTTCATGGAGTGTCCTTTGGAAACAGGGTCGACCGGCGCGTCTATCGGCGCGGGAAGCGCCCGTGGATGGAGGCCATGATTGAGCCCATATCGAATTTGGAGCAGCTGATTCGGTGCAAGCTGCGCTGCATAGGAGGCTATCACGAAGGGAGCGATGGCGGCTCGTTGCAATGGGAAGACGGAGGCACTGAATTTGTCAAAGATTGCTGAATGCGAGGTGTGATATATTCCGTTCCGTGCCGCTCGCGGATGGAACGCGATTCCCCGGCACTGGAGGTAGGTCATGCGTGTGTTAATGCTGCTTCAATTTCCTATTGAACCTTTCAATACGGCTGTAAAGAACGGCACCGTGGGAGCGAAGATGCGTCAGATTCTGGACGCTACGAAGCCGGAGGCCGCCTATTTTACCGAGCGGGATGGGCGCCGCGGCGGCATTCTGGTGGTGAATATGGATAAAGCTTCCGATATTCCCAGGCTGGCCGAGCCATGGTTCCTCAGCTTCAATGCCGAAGTCGAGTTTCGCATTGCCATGACGCCGGAAGATCTGGCTCACGCGGACCTGGACGCGCTGGGGAAGAAGTGGGCCTGACGCATTTTTCGAACTAGGAATAAAGTAGAGGCCAAATATGTCGAGTGGAATTTCATTACAAGGAATCCATTCGGCATATTTGGCATCTGCGATGCTCAGGGCTACCTAAGCTGGTCCAGCGTAAAGCGTGCCGTCGCGAGGCCGGGCCGCGCCTGTAAGGCAACGCCCAGTTCCTGGGTCGCCTTCTGCTTGTCGTCGAGGCCGAGATAACTCAAAGCCGCGACGTAATGTGCGATTGCGAGACGCGAGCGTTCGGCCAGCAGATCGGACACAGGGGCATCACGGTCGAATTGAGCCGGATCTTTCTGGATGGCGGCATTCGCGCGCTTGATCAGTTCCTTGAACTTGGTGTCGGCCTGGTCATTCTGGCCCAGTTCGCGAAGAGATTGGGCCTGATAACAGGCTTGAATTGTGTGCGGGCCGATGTGCCCTGAGTCTTCGTGCCTGCGAGGCGGCTCAGGGACCGCAACAGCGGCCGATTTCTGCCAGTATTGTTTCGCCTGATCAGCGTCGCCCAGAGCCTGGTACGCCATGCCGATCCAGTAGTCGGCTTCCGGCTCGCGATTGATTCTATCCTCGGAGGGTAAGTTGGACGGCGGCTCCAGGGCCGCCTTGAAATCGGCAATCGCTTCCTGATACTGCTTATCCTGCAAGTGCTGCCGGCCACGTAACACGTGAGCATCCGCCCAGTCGTCGGCCACGCTCAGGCTGCCGCCCTCCCAGACGGAAAACTCCTTGCTGCCGAGCAGGCTGATGGCTTCATCAAATTTACCCATGGCCACCAGCAAATTGATCTCGCGGGCCAGAGCGTCGTCGCGCTGGGCCACTACTTCGCGGTTATCTTCGAGAAGCGCCAAGCGCTTTTCCGGGGCGGCTCCTTCAGCCTCGTACATTTCATCCAGCTCGGTAAAGTGCATGGCGTATTTGTGTGGAAGGGATACGGCCAGCTCCATTTGCGCGATGGCCTTATCCAGCGAGTTGCCGGACTTACGATGGGACCAGGCCACGCCCAGGTTGCGGTGCACGATGGCGTTCGAGGGGTCCAGCGCTGCCGAAGCCTGCCAAAGCGCGATGGCCTCATCGGGCTGCGAGTCGAAGAGCAGATTGCCAAGATAGTACGGCGCCTGCGCATCCTGCGGATTCGCCTTCATCGCGGCGCGCAGCACATCGATGGCTTCATTTTGGAAGGGAAAGACGTAGTCCGGAGGCATCTTGGCGGCCAGGGCATAGTCTTGCGCTGCCTTTTGCGGCTGATTCATCTTTTCAGCGAAATAGCCCAAATAGTAATAGATCATGGGCTGAATTTTTGTTTGATCCGGAGCCGCGGCGATTGCCTGCGAAAGAATCTCCGCGCCGTCGCTCCACAGGCCGGCGTTCAGGTATTCAGCAGCAGTTTCCTCGGCAGTGGCAGGGAACTGGGTCATGGCAGCCGTCAGTTCGTTGCGGTCCTCGGGACGGTCCGAGGCCAGCCAGCGTTCTGCCATGGTGCGCACATCAAGCGGGTCGGTGCGATGCGTGGCGGCCAGCGCCTTAATCGCCTCCTGCTTATTTCCCATGTGCCGCAGGATTGCGGCCTTCAGATTCACGGCGCGAATGTTCAGTTGGTTGTTGTCGAGGGAACGGTCGACAAAATCGAGAGCGGTCGTCAGATCGCCGCGCATGGTGGCAATCTCAGCCAGGCCGTAGTAGCCGGCGGAGCGCCAGGGCAGATTCCATGTGGCCAGATAGAAATTCTTGTAGGCCTCGTCGAAGCGGCCTTCGGCTTTCAAAGTGAGTCCCAGGTAATAAAGCGGCTCGGCGTCCCTGGGAGTTGTGAATTGATAGGTGGGCCGCTCTAAAGCTTTACGCAGGAACGCCTCGGCTTCAGCAAAGCGGGCTTGCTTGTAGCGCGTGATGCCCATCGCGGTGTTTACTCTGACGTCGGCGGGATCACGGCTCAGGGCCTCGTTCCAGTAATCCTCAGGATCAGGGGACGAAGCGTGAAACTGCTGCAGGCGCATGCCCGCGAGGTAAAGTTCCTCGCTGGTCTTGATATCCTTGGGCGCTGGAAGAGGCGTGACGGGCTTGGGCATCTCTTCCGGAGTGAGACGAACAGGCGAATAGGCCACTAACTCACGGCCTTCAACGGAGAGCGAAGCGCGCAGATCGTGCTCGTCAATGCCCGCCGGAATGGCTACCTGTTTTACCCACGGCTTGCCGGGATTGATGGAAATGTTTTCGCGCAACAGAACCTGGGGACCGGCTTCAAGCAAGACTGTGGCCGAGGGGTGCGCCGAGGTGGCATAGAATCCGAGCTTTGCCGTCCCGTCCTTCGCCACTTCAAGGTTTACCGCCGCATCAAGATTTGCATTCTTTACGCCGTCGATGTCGCGGAAGGGATACCAGAACATGGAAAATGTTTTCGCGTCGAAGGGTTGCAGCCAGGTGTAGTCGGGCTGGTTATCGGAATAGGCGCCGCGCATCAGTTCTTCATAGGGGCCGTCGTTATCGGTCAGGATTTTGTCCCACATGCGACCGCGCGGGCCGTTGCCCCAGGTCCATACCTTCTTGCCGGGGGCGACGTTGCCGTCAGCAATGCTCATGATGCCGGCCTGTTTCCCGTGGTCGTAGCCGGCGAAGAAGTCGTCGGTGTAATTCCAGGCGAAAACGGAACTGGGATCGAAGTGGTTCTTGTACCAGCTGATGTCCACGCCTTTGGTGAAATTCTCGTTGTTGTAGACGGAGTCGGCGATGGGCCACTTCACGAACTGATTCTTGAAGTGAAAGGTGCCCAATTGCGTGCTGGGCGGGAAGATGGTCTGATATTGATCGTTCACCGATACGGCCACATTGGCGAAGCAAAGCATGGTCTCGACGGCCGGAGTGCGGTTCACGATGCGCACCTGGGCTTCAAGGTAGGATTTGCCTGGCCGGAGCGTGTAGCCGACTGCCCATCTCATGCGGTGACGGATCTCCATCTCGCCCACCCAAACCGTCTGGCTGCCGTCCGGGTTGTGCTCGATGCGATACTGCACGGGGAGAACGGTGGTGGCGCGATGATGATGGGGAATGTTCCACTCGATGCCGCCGGAGATCCAGGCCCCGATGAGGCCGATGAGCGCCGGCTTGATGACGTGCTGCCGATAGACGAAATTGTAGTTGTTGGTCTTATCGACCCCCTCGAAGAGACGGCCTCCGAGTTCAGGAAGAACACCGATTTTTATGTATTGATTCTCAAGATAGACGATCTTATAGGCTTTATCCGCTTTCTTATGCGTCAGGGAGTCATACAAAGGATAGGGATAGACGATGCCCTGGGCTCCCTGGGAGTTACGGCCAAGATTGAAGATCGGATTGGGCTCCGGCGCGCCGATCGCGTAGGTGGGAATCACGATCTTCTCTTCCCAGACTTTGACGGGGGTTTGCTGGGCGCGGAGAGCAGGCAGCGCCACGAACGCGAGAACAGCAGCGAAGAGAAGCGCAGCCGGATTACCGTAAATACGATTCATGCAGTTTTTTCCTCTGGTTTGGCGGATATTAGCAGGGTACGGCCCGCATTGGCACAGCGTCAAACGGCGAGTCCGTCTTTACATCCCGGCCTTGACCCTGCCAAACTGAAACGTGGCCACCCAGACAATTGTCATTCTCGATTTTGGCTCGCAGTATACGCAACTGATAGCGCGGCGGATACGCGAGCAGAATGTTTTTTCCGTCGTGCTGCCCTGCACGGCGCCTCTCAGCGAGATTCAGGCGCTCAAGCCGCTGGGGCTCGTTCTCTCAGGCGGGCCATCGTCGGTTTACGATGCGGATGCGCCGGCGGCTGACCCCAAATTTCTTGAGCTGGGCGTGCCGGTTCTGGGCATCTGTTATGGGCTGCACTTCATCGTTCACCATTTGGGCGGCAAGGTGCTTTCTGCGCCCAGGCGGGAGTATGGGCACGCCGAAGTGACCGTCGAGGATGGAGCCTCGCCGTTGTTTGCCGGGTTGCCGGCGACGCTCCAGGTGTGGATGAGCCATGGCGATGAGGCTCTGGAACTGCCGGCGGGGTTCAGGCGGACGGCGGTTTCAGCCAATGCGCTGGCTGGGATTGAAAACTTGGAGCGGCGCATCTGGGCGGTGCAGTTCCACCCCGAGGTGCACCACACACCGCTGGGGCCGCAAATCATCAAGAACTTCGTTTTTTCCATCTGCGGCGCGCGCGGCGACTGGACTCCGGCGCATTTTATCGAGAGCACAGTAGCCTCAATCCGCGAGAAAGTCGGCAAGGGGCATGTGATCTGCGGGCTCTCAGGCGGGGTGGACTCGTCAGTGGCGGCAGTGCTGGTGCACAGGGCCATCGGCAGCCAGTTGACCTGCGTTTTTGTCAACAATGGAGTGCTGCGCAAGAACGAATTCGTGAACGTGCAGAAGAACCTGCGTGACAAGCTGGGGCTGAACATTGTGGCTGTGGACGCGAGCGAGCGGTTCCTCAAGCAACTGGCCGGGGTGATCGATCCGGAGACCAAGAGGAAGAGGATCGGCGCGGAGTTTATTGCGGTCTTTGACGATGAGGCGACGCGGATTGCGAAGCAGACCGGCGGGGTGGAATGGCTGGTGCAGGGCACGCTTTACCCGGATGTGATCGAGTCCAGCAGCGTGAAGGGGCCGAGCCAGACCATCAAGAGCCACCACAACGTGGGCGGGCTGCCGGAGCTGATGAAGTTGAAGCTGATTGAGCCGCTACGGGACCTGTTCAAAGATGAGGTGCGGCGGATTGGGCGCGACCTGGCGATGCCGGAAGAGATTCTGGGGCGGCAGCCGTTTCCGGGGCCGGGACTGGCGGTGCGCATCCTGGGCGAGGTGACGCCGGAGCGCGTGGCGCTGCTGCAGGAGGCCGACGAGATCGTGATCTCCGAGATCAAGGCAGCCGGGCTCTACTCGACCATCTGGCAGAGCTTTGCCGTGCTGCTGCCGGTGATGAGCGTGGGCGTGATGGGAGACCAGCGGACCTATGCGTATACGGCGGCGGTGCGGGCAGTGCACTCGGAAGACGGCATGACGGCAGACTGGGCTCCGTTGCCCTACGAGGTGCTGAAACGCATCAGTAGCCGGATTGTGAACGAGGTGCGTGGGATCAACCGCGTAGTCTACGACATTACATCGAAGCCGCCGGGGACGATCGAGTGGGAGTGAGTGCTGGCCACGACTGCGGCGGCCTTCGCTTCTGACGCGGAGTCAATCAACACAGCAACCCTGACATTGCTATTGCCGCGGGAGAAGCTGCGTGCAATAAGGAATCAATTTACATATATTATTTTTCTCTCTGGAGCTGCCTTAGGAAGATTTTGATTCTAAATAAGTTAAAAATATACGCAAATTTTCGTGTCAAATTGAAAATAAATAGGGGGGGTGGGGGTACCCCTTTACGGTATAAACCGGTCACATCCCTGACAGATTCGGCGGGGCAGATTCCACACCAGCGAATAGAAACCGCCACGGTGGGTGTGGACACCTGCGCGGCTTCTCCAATCTTCTAAAAAGATCCTGCTTTTGCGGCAAGTTGAATTATGCAAACGTAGACAGTATTTTCGGATCAACGCGGCGAGTTAGCCCCGCTTGCGCGGGGTTAGCAAGTTAGCAGGTTAGCGGCGGCGTCGCGGGAGGCAGTTTCATCGCTCCGTGGGGAGGCGACGCTGGTGGACGGCCAAGAATGAAACAAAGATACAAGTTCAATAAGGCAAAGAAAGACAACAAGGCACCCGTCTCTCCATCACGGGCAGGCATCGTGATTGGGGGGCCTTCATATTTCAATTGTGCGCCGGGTTACGGTAATTATCTGCAATGAGAGTTGCCGAAGCAGAAGCGATATTCATTTTCTGAAATGCTCGGTTGGCCTTCCGGCTTGAGGATCGGGGCGCGGAGCGGGGTGGTTTCGATTTCTATGCGGGTATCTTTGGGGAAGACCACATCGCGGCCAGAGTGGAGGAAGTTCTCGTAAACGGAAAGCGCTGCTGCATAGTAGCCGATGCCGGCAGCGAGATTGCGGTTACCGGCGACGACACCCACGATCCTGCCCACAAAGCCGAAGCCGTTGGAGGCAACGCCGGAATTGACAGTCAGGCTGCCGTCCTGATCGAGGGCGCGGCCGGCCAGCAGGGTGAGGAGCACCGGCGCAATGGCGCTGGCCTGGTTGCCTGGGGTGATGGTTCCCTCGGCGTCCAGCGACAGGCCATGCTGACTTCCAGCAGTAGCGCCATTCAGAGCTCCTTGCACTGCCTGCTGAGTGCCTTCGGGGAAGTTCACCTGCTGAAAGGTGAAACGCAGCTTTCCGTTGCGGTCGAGCGAGCGAGCGGCCTGGGCTGTAGTGACCCTGCCTATGAGGACGGAGCCCTGAGGAACCACGAGCTGCCGGTCCTTGTCGTAGACCGGCTCAACAACCAGGGCTCTGACCGGATCACCGGGCCTGGCTGTGGCGGAGGAGAGATCGGCGGTGAGCAGGGCATTGACCGACCAGGTTTCAGGCTTGCCGGTTGCCGCCGGGGGAACAGGGTCCGGCAACTGCGCGGAGGCCGGCTGATCCGGCAGAGAAAGCGGCGCCGCCAGATCGAAGGACCACATGGTGTGCGCCTCGATCCGCTCAGGGTGGTAGGGCAATTGATGGTAGAGCATCTGCAGAGCGCGATCACCGAGCCCAGGCGCTGTGAAGTAGGCCACGCGGTCGCGCAATTGTGTTTTTGCCTGGGTCCAGTACCGGACGACAAAGGACTGCCGGGGAAGGCCGGAGGAGGCGAGGTGAAGCAGGGGCGCGCCGTTCGCTGCGGCGCCGGCGGAGATGGGAACCTCTCCGGCGGGAAGCATTAACTCATCGAACCGAACCTGGACGGTGTGAAACGGGGTGAAATCGCCGCGCAGCCTGCCGTGCCAGCGGGTTCTTGTATCCGGCTCCAGAGCGACCACAGTGCCGTGAAGCAGAGTGTTTGCGGGAACGGCCAGCTTTCCCTGGACATAGATGGGATGGAGAAGGCGGCCCTCGATGGGTTTGTTGGCCTTCATCGGGAAATGCCGGGTGATTTCCACCTGGAGGCTGGTTCCGGGGGGGATCTCGGGCCTCACAGGTGCTACCGCGGATTCGTTTTCAGACGGCGCTTTGGCCGCGGGCGGCGGCTCTGGCCTGGGGGGAGGACGGTGCTGAAGCGTTTGCGCAACCAGCACCGGGACGGCAAGGAAAAGGGCCGGCGGGAGGAGCAGGGAAACGAAGGCAGTATATCTAAATGGAACCATGGGGGAAGGCTCCTGGCGAGCGCGTCTGCTGATAAGACGAACGGCAGGGGCAAATGAAAGCGGGGGCGGCGTTAGGGAACCTTTGATTAAGTTCGTTCGCTTGCTTTGGCATTCACGCAGGGGCTAGAGGTGTGCTCTTTCAAAACTTCGACTCATTCGGAGACTCGCTGAGGAGGATCAGTGCCGCCTTTCGAGGCTAATGGTGAGATCGACGGTTCGAGAATCGCTGTTCAGGGTCAGGTTGTATTTGCAGTTCACGGCGGAAAAGACACGCGCGAGGGTGGGATTTGCATCACCAACGGCAAAAAATTTAATGATTGCTCCCTCATTGAAGACTGCGCCGATGGGCATCTTCCACGCAGCCAGCATGGCGGCGCGGAGCTGGTCGCTGACGTTTTCAATTGTGAGCTTACCCAAGGTGTAAACCGGACCTGGGTCTACGGTTACGGCATAGCTGACCGTGCCGTGAGCGCGGTCGAAGCTGGGTGTGGGATGAATCGCGGCATTCATGTAGCCCTTGTTGTGGTACTGGCGGGAAAGAAACTCCCAATTTTCAATCAGGTGCGGTGAAGTGGCGACATCTCCCGGGTGAATTTGAGACTGCTTGTCGAAGTCCGCCTGCGTGACGAGGAGTCCGGGCGCGAGTTGGGCGCGCGAGAACTTGTATAGCGTGCCGGGCGAAACGGAGACCTGAAAAGGGATGCGAATGGCTTCCGGGGTAATGACCGGGGAGTTTTGGGCAGCGGCGTGAATCTCGGCCTCGATGTAGCCTTTGTCGCGATAGAGGTTCCCCAGGTAGGTTTCGATCTGATTTGGGCTGCCCCCCAGGTCGTAAGGCGAGCCTGTCGTCTTGTTGAGAATCTCCCTGGCCTGGGGGTCCAATATCGTGGAAGCTCCCTCCAGATGAATCTCACCCACCACAACCGGCGGCGCGGTGATTGAGTAGCTGATGGCGGTTACCTTGCGCAGTTGCGCGTCAGTGAATGGAGCGGCTGTGACAGTGGCCTTGATGCCTGTGGCCGCAAGCATTTCTTCAAGAGCCTGACGCACCTGCTCCATCAGGCCGTTCTCGGCCGGCACTTTGCCGTGATAGAGCGGAAAGCGGTCATGGAGCTTGGCGTCCATCTCCTTGCCCGGCGTGAGCGGCAGATTCTCCAGGCGAATGGGATAGAGAGCCGCGGAAGGCGTCAGGGAATAGATCAGATCCTGCCCGTCGAACATGTAGTTGAGGGTGTCAAAGACGCCTGTGTCGATCAGCTTTTGGGAGTGGTCTTTCATCTCGGCGCCTGTCAGCACGACACCTTCTTTCAAGCCTGCGGCCGCCATCAGTTCCTGGCCGGAGTACTCCGGGTCGCCTTTGAACTGGATGGATTTGGGCAGAAAGTTCTGCGCGGCCGCAGGCAGGCAGACCGCAAGAAGAAGCGCAGCCTTCAAGAGCAAAAAAGCAGGACGTTGCATGATAGGGGAAGAGTAACAAAGAACGGACTGCGGCAGGAAGCACTTTTTGGCTTCAGTGGTCTGCTGAGACGCCGGCTGCGGTCTTGCTCTTGAAGAATTCGAGCGACTTCTGCAGGCCTTCCCTGAGGGTGATGTGAGGCTCCCAGTCCAGGAGGGCGCGGGCCCTGGCGATGTCGGGGCAGCGGCGCGCGGGGTCGTCCTCGGGGAGGGATTCGAAGCACAATTCACTCTTTGAGCCGGTTACTTCGAGCACGGCCTGGGCGCACTCGAGGATGGTGAATTCCTGGGGGTTGCCGATGTTGATGGGCATGTGCTCGGCGGAGCGCGAGAGGCGGATGATGCCCTCGATGAGATCGTCGACATAGCAGAAGCTGCGGGTCTGGCTGCCGTCTCCGTAGATGGAGAGCGGCTGGCCGCGCAGGGCCTGCATCATGAAGTTGGAGATGACCCGTCCGTCGCTGGGGTGCAGGCGGGGACCGTAGGTGTTGAAGATGCGGACCAGGTGAGTATTGACGCCGCGCGAGCGGTGGTAGGCCATGACCAGGGCCTCGGCGTAGCGCTTGGCCTCGTCGTAGACCGAGCGAGGGCCGACCGGGTTTACATGGCCCCAGTAGTCCTCGGTTTGCGGATGCTCAAGCGGGTCGCCGTAGCACTCCGAGGTGGAGGCGTGCAGATGGCCGGCGCCGTACCGGGCCGCGATTTCGAGAGTGTTCTCAGTGCCGATGGAGCCCACACGGAGAGTCTCCAGCCCCAGGCGAAGATACTCTGGCGGGCTGGCCGGGGAAGCGAAGTTGAAAACGTAGTCCACTGGGCCGGGGTCGAAGGGCTGGCAGATGTCCCGTTGATCGAAGCTGAAGCGCGGCTCGTGGGCCAAATGGGCGAGGTTTGCGGGGTCGCCGGTGGAGAGATTGTCAACGCCGACGACAGTGTGGCCCTCGCTCAACAGGCGGTCAGTCAGGTGAGAACCAAGGAATCCGGCGGCGCCGGTAACAAGTACGCGCATGGTCAAAATTTTATGCTCCGAAACTCAGGAAGATATGCCGCGCAATGGTTAGAAATCGTCATGGGCTAGTTGTGGAATCCCAGATCGCGCCCGCTGTGCGTAGCCAGCCCTATCTGTTCCAAGTGCTCATTGCGTCCGTTATACCAAAGCATCCACTTGCCACGGGCAAAGAGCGCGTATGGCTTGTAGCAGGCGTCGGCGTCGAAGCCGCTTCCGGTGGCGCGGAGGATGGGATTAGCGGGGCAGCGCTGCCAGTGGGTGAGGCCATCGCGCGAGCGCGCCAGGCCGATTTGCGCATGATCGATGTCGCGATAGCCGATGTAGAAGATGTAGAACCAGCCGTCTTGCTGAATGACCTGGCATCCGGCAACGCGCGCATTCTCCCAATGGCTTTGAGGATCGGCGCGAAAGACCGGGTTGGCGGGATCCTTCATCCAGTGCAGGCCATCGGGGCTGGTGGCGTGGCCAATGGCGTTGGGCTCATACTGCTCGCCTCCTGAGTACCACAGGCGCCACTGTCGCTGCTTCTCATCCCAAAGCACGTGCGGAGACATGACGGCGACGCCCTCCCAGGGCAACTCCGGCTTCAAAACGGCAAACCGTTGCTGCCAATGAACGCCATCGCCGCTGGTTGCATAGCCGATGGCTGAACTTCCATCGGAGTGGCCGTTCCGGGCCATCCTTTTGCCCTGGACCTGGCCTGTGTACCACATGTGATAGCGGTCCTCGCGCCGCACGACGACGGGGCGGTTCACATCGTCTTCCCATCTCGAGGCTGAATCGGAGGGAAGGACGATTTGAGGGGGCGACCAGTGAATTCCATCGCGGCTCTCGGAAACGGCTATGGATTTTTTGGGACGCCAGGAAAGCCACATGCGAAATTTGTTGTGCTCGCGAAGTACGCAGATATCGAAGCAGGTGCCGTATTCTCCGCCCAGAACGGGATTGCCGGGGTACTTTTCCCATCCACCGGCGGCACCTGGGGCAGCTACCGAAGCCAGACTGCGGGCGGCGCTGGAGAAGCCGGCAATTCCCAGCCAGACAAGAAGTTCGCGGCGATCGATCATTCTGAGATTCATTGGGGTGTGGTTTCCGTTGATCTGCGCTGGGATTTTACGGCCGGCGAAGGTATGGAATTCAGATTCCTACATGGCCGGCCTGCGCGGCTTGCCTTGCTGCTCGATATAGCTCGCGGACCTGCCCACGCTTATGTACGAAAAGCCTTTATCCTTCATTACTTGCGGGTTGTAGAGGTTGCGGCCGTCAATGACGATGGGGAAGCGGACAGCCTGCTTGAGCCGGTCGAGGTCAATGGCGGCAAATTGCTTCCAATCGGTCAGGATCAGCACTGCGTCAGCGTCCTGGGCCGCTTCGTAGACGCCGGGTGCATAGATGAGCTTTTCAGAGGGCGGCAGCACGGACTGGGCGCGGTCCATGGCGGCCGGGTCGTAAGCCGAGACGATGGAGCCGGCTTCAAGAAGTTTCTTGATCACGTCGATGGCGGGAGACTCGCGAATGTCGTCGGTATCGCCTTTGTAGGCCAGGCCAAGGGCCGCCAGGCGCTTGCCGCGGAGGGTCCACAGCGCGGAGAGCACCTTGTTGAAATAGATATCCTTCTGGGCTTCGTTGATGTTGCGGATCTCCTCCAGGAGTTGAAAATCGACGCCGCGCTGCTGCGCGACCCAGTGAAAGGCGGCCACGTCCTTGGGGAAGCAAGACCCGCCATAGCCGAGGCCGGCGCGCAGGAATTTGGGGCCGATGCGGCTGTCCATACCCATGCCGGCGGCGATGTCTTCAATGTCGGCGTCAACGGCCTCGGCCAGATTGGCCACGGCGTTGATGAAGGAGATTTTCAGCGCCAGGAAGGCATTGGAGGCGTGCTTGACGATTTCAGCGCTCTCGGCCGAGGTGACCAGCAACCGGGCTGGATGGGTGGCGCTCAAAGGCCCCGGCAGAGCGCCGGGCTGGGCGTAGTAGCTGCCGCCGGTGAGCGGCTCGTAGATACGCTTGAGCACTTCGGCGGAACGCTCAGTGCCGGCGCCGACCACGATGCGGTCGGGATGGAGGAAATCGCCGATGGCCGTGCCCTCGCGCAGGAACTCGGGGTTTGAGGCAACGTCAAAATTCTGCGGGTCAACTCCATGGCGGTGGAGCACGCGGCGAATCCACTCATTGGTGTAGACCGGGACGGTGCTTTTTTCCACGATCACCTTGTAGCCGTTGATGGAGCGGGCGATTTCAGCCACCACGGCCTCGACGTAGGAGAGATCGGCGGCGCCGGTATCTCCCTGGGGAGTGCCGACGGCGATGAAGATGGCCTCGCTGCGCTGGACGGCCGCGCCCAGGTCGGAGGTGAACTCGACACTGCGGTTGAGGTGCTTGGCGAGCAACTCGGGCAGGTGCTGCTCGTAGATGGGCACGCCGCCTTCGCGGAGAGTTTTGACCCTGGCTTCGTCATTATCCACGCAGAGAACGCGATGGCCGATCTCAGCAAAACAAACTGCCGCAACGAGACCCACGTATCCTGAACCGATGACGCAGATGGAAACTGGCTTTACCATGCGTTGGCGTTCTCTCTTTCGATGTTTCCCATGGGAGTTGGCGGCACGAGGAATTCCTGACCGATGAGGCACTCCTAGGCTATCCGGTTGAGGCGGGAGGGGGCAAACATTGCCCGTGGTCCGGGGCGTTTTGCTTGTCTGGTAGAGTGGGATTACGGTCGGAGATTGGCTCCGAGCCCGTTGGACGCCAGCCAGCCGAAGGGTGGGCAGGCGGCTTGTTGTGGAGGTTAGAGGTATCGCGCATGGCTTCCCCTGGGCACATTTTGCCGGCAGAGCTGGCACCCTTTCGCATTGATCCCATTTACGATCCCCGTCCCTGGGGGTACAGGGATCTTCGTCCCTGGTATGAGCATGTTGTAGAAAGTGGAGATCCCATCGGCGAGGTCTGGCTGACCGGGGACGAGTGTCTGATCGCCACCGGGCCGCACTCCGGACAAAAACTGGGCGCTTTTTTTGCGCAGATGCCAGAGGCCCTACTGGGCGCGGGAGTTCCGTCACAGGCTTCGCCGCTGCTGATCAAGGTGCTGTTTGCCAGGGAAAAGCTGAGCGTGCAGGTGCACCCGGACGACGCGATGGCGCACAAGTACGGCGAGCCGCGCGGCAAGACGGAGTGCTGGTACGTGCTGGCGGCCGAGCCGGGGGCGCAGGTGGCCCTGGGACTCAAGCCGGGCGTGACGCTGGAGCAGGTGAGAGATGAGATCCACGCGGGCACTCTTGAGACCAGCCTGAAGATGCTGCCGGTGGCAGCCGGAGACGTGATTTTTGTGGATGCCGGGACGGTTCACTCGATCTGGCCGGGGTCGATACTACTGGAGACCCAGCAGAACTGCGACTTGACCTACCGCATGTACGACTACGGACGCCCCAGGGAACTGCATATCGAGAAATCTCTTGAGGCCACGCGGCTCGTGACCCGCGCCGGCAAGATCCAGGCCAGGGTGCTTGAGGACCGCACGATTCTGATCGATGAGAGATATTTTCGCGTGGAGCGGATTCCGGTTGCGGGAAGCCGGTCGAGCGCCAGCCTGCGGGGCGAAGGCGAGCCGGTTTCTGGGCTGGCGTATCTGTTTGCGGCGGCCGGGAAAGGCAGAATCGCGGGAAAAGGCTTAGAGCCGGTCGATCTGCCGGTACGGGGGGTAGTGGCTGTGCCGGCGGCTTCGCCCGCATTCACAGTGGAGGATGCGGGCGGGCTGGACCTGATCCGCATTACGCCCAATTGGCCGTCAAAGACGCTGTGACGGCAAGCCGCGCAGCGAAGGATTTGTCTCGCATGCCGATGATCTGCATGTAACAAAACGGAGTTGGATCGGGAACACAAATCAAGGGCGTGAATATGGGTACAAAACGCAATTTTTGCAATTTCTTTGCCTCGAAATCCGGAGTTGCCGATGTACACTTTCCCAGTCGAGGCGATGAACACTTGCCACAAACGGGTTATTGCACTGATATCCCGGGCCGGTTAGTGTCACCTGAGTAGGCTAGGAATTGCAAAGGAGTTGCGGCATGGAATTCAAGCTAAAGGTAAGGCTGTCACTCGCAGCGCTCTTTGTCGCCGCAGCATTTCCTGTGCTTTCGCAAGTGGCACCTAGTTCCACGGAGAAATATTTACCGCTGGAAATCGGCGGCGGGGTTGCCGGATTCGACACTCATTACGCCAGCAACAACCCTACGTGGAGCTACCCCCAATTTAGTGGACGGCTTTTTGGTCCCACAGTGTGGGCCGACTGGTACATCGGCCGTGTTCCGCGGGTTTTGCACGGAATCGGCATAGAAGTTGAGGGCCGCCACCTCGACTATGCGCGTTCAAGCTCCGATCCGCGACTGCGAGAGGACACGGGCGCGGGCGGAATCATTTATACCTGGCGCCACTACCCAAATTTCCATCCCTTCGGCAAGGCACTGGGGGGATTCGGCAGCATCGATTTCGACATAGGCGATCCCTACTACCACCATGACACCCGGACCTTCTATGTCCCCGGCGGGGGTATCGAGTATCGCGTTTGGGGCGACGTTTGGGCGCGCGGCGAGTACGAACGCCAGTTTTGGACCGGCTTCGGCAGCGGTACCCTCGAGCCGCAGGGCTTTACCCTCGGGGCTGTCTACGACTTCAGGCACGCCCATTTTCATCGAATCCAGCGATAGCAATGACGGGTTTCCCGCGCGGGCGCGATGCGGGGTTTCACGACCCTCTCAGGTTTGAAACATTCTTCTTCGAACGGGTGCGCCTTTCCGTAATCTTTTCTTTCAGGCACAATCAAAAGCGATATGAGTATTCGATTTGCACTCCCCGAGGAACTTCGCG
>Ga0182027_10008140_pt1 | contig 15323 bp, 13 predicted proteins | sample 712E1DmetaG_FD_121300 | JGI IMG/M metagenome (GOLD analysis project Ga0182027, IMG submission 121300) | Permafrost microbial communities from Stordalen Mire, Sweden - 712E1D metaG (Illumina Assembly) | ecosystem: Environmental > Terrestrial > Soil > Wetlands > Permafrost | place: Sweden... | reverse complement strand
TCCTCGCCCCCGTCGACGGGCGCCTGATAGACGATCGACGCCGAGGAGAAGCCCGATTGGGGGCGCGCCACGCGGTTGTCGTCGATCATGATCGCCATAGGGAGGCGATGGGCCACATCAGGCGACGCCGGCATGCCGTCAAGGTCCGCGTAGACCATCCCGTTTGGCGGGCCCGTGGGCGTTGAGGCGCTTCCCGTCTGCGACGGGGACGGAGACGGAGAGAGGAATGGCGTTGCCGTCGAGGCTGTCGTCGGGAGTGAAGTTGGGCTCCCGGACGGCGCTGAGGGGGTGACGATTGGAGGCGATCCGCACGCCGCGAGCAGGCTCGACAGCCCGAGGGCCACAACAGACAGGACGACTGCGGCGTGCCGCGCATCCGACTGGCTCGTCCAGCATTGCTTCATCTCATGGGCCTCGTCGGTGAAGTGCCATGGGCCTCGTCAACCCCCCCGGCTCCCCCCCCGGGGTCGGCTTTCGCCCAAGAATAGCAGGCGGTACCTTCCAAAGCTCCGGGCGGCATGCTGCACGGGTTCTGGGGCGCGGCTGGGTGCCGGCGAGAGCCGCTGTGAGGGAAGCGAGGCCGGTCACAGTCCCAGCGCGTGGTGTAACAGCGCGTCATCCCTCGCGCCCGATCGATCAGCTTGCCATGAGCAGGGTCGCGCTCACCTCCTCGTCCTCGATAACGTCGGCGTCGATCAGCGTCATCGACTCCGGGCTGAAGTAGCGCCGGCCGTCCTTCTGATCGCCGTCGTCGAGGTCCGCTGCGCAGTCGCCGTGGACGCCCAGGCTGTGGGCCATTTCGACCTGCAGATCGCAACCAAGCAATTCACGGACACTTCGCTCGCTCCGTCGATCGATCCCTCCGGCGCGGCCCCTTCCACTTCTTGCGCGGTTTCGTCCCCGATCCCGTATCAGGTGGAACCCGGTGTGACTCCTGCGCCAATGCTCCACCGCGTCACGGTCCTGCTGACCGGCCCGAGGGCTCCATGGCACCTAGTGTCGTGCTCCCGAAGTAGCTGGCCCCTTGCCCACCGGCTGACTGTACTCGGTCGGGGCTGGAGGAACCGATCGGGAACTGGCGCAACGGAACACCAGATGCCGGCGGAACTCCCGCGAAAGCTAGCGGTGCGCGGCGTGGGGACCAGACGCACGGTGTGGTCGTCGATTATGCTTGCTGCCCCAATGGTGCGATCCGGCCGGTCCGTTGCTAGCGGCACCGGCCCTCCGTTCACTTCGACCCGAGCCGAGCGTGTTCAAGCAGTTCCTCAAAGACAGCGTCATCTATGGGGTGGCCAGCATCCTCGTCAGGAGTATCTCGCTCCTGCTGTTGCCCCTGTACACACGTGCGCTTGTCCCGGCGGACTATGGCGTGATCGACATGCTGACCGCCTTCACGACGCTGGTGAACTTTACGGTCGCGCTAGGCATCGACCAAGCGGTTGCGCGGTATTTTCCGGACACGCAGATCCCGGAGGAGCGCATCGGCTACGCGTCTACCTCCTTCTGGTGGGCGGTCATTACCTACGGAGTGTTCACGGTCGTCGCCTGGCCACTGGCCGGCCAGTTCAGCACGTGGCTCTTCAACGACCCGAGCCGCGGTGGCGTTTTCGACGTCGCCTTGGTCGCCATCTGGATAAACGGGCTCTTCCTACTCGTTCAGAGTCAGCTCCGCTACAGCCTAAAGCCTCGCGACTACACCATCGCGAGCCTTGTCTTCACGTTCGCCTCCATGGTCACTTCCATCGCCTATGTGCTCATCCTGCGTCAGGGAGTTGTCGGAGTCTTCTATGGGCAGGTGACCGGCGGGATCGTCGGGCTCGCGACAGCGATCTACCTCTCCCGGAAGGTCTACGCCTTCCGCTTCGACTGGAGCAAGCTGGTTGCGATGCTTCGCTTCTCGGTGCCGCTCGTCCCTTCGAGCGTCGGCGTCTTCGTGAGCCTATACATGGACCGGATCGCCATCGATCAGCTCATGACACTGACGGACGTCGGGTTGTTCGGCATTGGTTACCGGGTTGCATCGGTCACCAGCCTGCTCATGGTCGCGTTTGTTGCAGCCCTCACGCCGCTTATCTACACGCACTACCGCGAACCCGAGGCTCCCCAACACTTGGCCCGGATCTTCCGGTACTTCACGGCGCTTGGCATCGGGGTCTGTCTGGGTCTCGCCTTCTTCGCTCACGACATTGTCAGGATCATCGCCGCGTCGGCGTACGTCGATGGCGCGGTCGTGGTGCCGTTCCTGGCGCCGGCCCTTTTGCTCGGTAGCATGTACATCTTTGCCCCGGGACTTGGCATTGCGAAGCGGACGGGCTGGATCGCGGTGATCAACATCGGAGGCGCGGCCGCCAGCGTCGCGTTGAACTACGTCCTGGTGCCGTATCTGGGGATCCGTGGCGCAGCGCTCTCCACGCTTCTCGGCAATACGGCCGTCTTCGGCGCCAATATGATAGCCAGCCAGAGGCTCTACCACGTTCCCCATGATTGGGTGCGTCTGAGCCTGGCGGTATCTGTGGCCGTCGGGCTCTTCGTTTTGGGTGATCTCGCGCCTCTGGCCGGTGTCGCCAGTGTACTGTTTCGGTTCTGTCTGATCGGCGTCGCTGCGATGGTCTGCGTTCAGCTCAAGCTCGTCGATGCCGGCGATCTGCGCCGGGCAGCGAACCTGGTCAGAGACATCTTCCCACCATCCTCAGCTTGGACATGATGCACGTCACGATCGTCAACACCGGCGTGGGCAACTTCGGCGCTATACCGAACATGCTCAAACGCCTGGGCGCCTCCGCCGTGATCACCGACGATCCGGGCGAGATTTCCCATGCGGAGAAGCTGATTCTGCCCGGTGTCGGCGCATTCGATGCCGCCGCCGTCAAGCTACAGGAGCTGGCCCCGGTGCTCGCGCGCTCGGTGCTGGAACGAGGCGTCCCTATTCTCGGCCTGTGTCTAGGGATGCAGCTCCTCTCGAATGGCAGTGAGGAAGGCAGCCTCCCGGGGCTTGGCTGGATACCCGGGCGAGTCGTCCGTTTCCGGCTCGACGAATCCGACGCCGGCCTGCACGTTCCGCAGATGGGCTGGAACGCCATCCGTGTCGTGCGGCCGACTCGGCTGCTTGCCGATCTCGGCGAACGCCCGCGCTTCTACTTTGCCAATTCGTACCATTTCGTCTGCGACGATCCTGCTGATGTTGCGGCCATCTCGACGTATGGATACTGGTTCCCAGCCGTGATACAGCGCGAGAACGTGATGGGTGCTCAGTTCCATCCGGAGAAGAGTCATCGGTTCGGCATGAAGCTACTCGAGAACTTCCTTGCAATCTGACCGATGGGCTATCCAAGGAATCGATCCCGGGCCGGATCTCAGCCTCCGCCCCATACCGCGGGTTATCCCCTGCCTGCTGCTCGACAACGAGGGGATGGTGAAGACGATCAGGTTCAAGGATCCGACCTACCTGGGCGATGCCATCAACATCATCAACCTCTTCAACCGATTCGAGGTGGACGAGATCGTGCTCCTCGACATCCGGGCGACGCAGCGGAAGCAGCCCCCACCCTTCGCCCTCATCGAGCGGCTCGCCAGTGAATGCTGGGTGCCGCTCACGTACGGCGGCGGCATACGCAGCTTTGAAGACGCCAGCACCGTGCTCCGCATCGGCGTCGAGAAGGTAGTCCTGGGCACGGCGGCGGCCGACGATCCAGACCTCATTGTCAAGGCGGCCGGATCGTTCGGCAGGCAGGCGGTCGTCGTGTCCGTGGATGCTCGCGAGCGTTGGGGCGGCCGCTATGAGGTCTTCGTCGAGTCAGGCACGCGGTCTCTCAAGACCGACGCGGTCAGCTATGCGAAACGCGTGGAGGGACTGGGTGCGGGCGAGATCTTCCTTAACGCGATCCACCGTGACGGGGTCATGGACGGCTTCGATCTGGCGCTGATCGAGTCGGTGACCAAGGCGGTCCGGATTCCCGTGATTGCTTGCGGAGGAGCGGGTACCAGGGCGGACATTCCCTTGCCCATCAAGGCGGCCGGCGCGGCAGCGGTTGCCGCAGGCAGCATCTTCGTCTATCGAAGTCGAGAGCGCGGCGTCCTGGTCAATTTTCCTGAGCGCGATCAGCTGGAAAGCCTGTTCGACTAGCTGCGACGGTGCGGCGCAGGTCGTGTTCGTTGCCATGCGCAGCGAGGATCAAGTTCTCCCTTGACGTGTCCTCTCCGGCACGCGACCATCTGGAAATGGATCTGCTGGCCGACCGACTCCGCGCTATTTATCGCGCGGCACGGAGCGACATGCGTACGCGATGGGACCGGGATCTGCCCGACGCGGAACTCCTACTCGACGACCGGTGGGACCGCGCCGCCCGACTCGGCTTCGGCCGCGATTCGAGCATCTACCAATCCGCCTACGTGTACGGCTCACCTCAGGTCGGGCATGACGTGTGGGTTGGCCCGTTCACATTGCTCGATGCGACAGGCGGCCTTACCATCGGTGACCACGTCACAATTAGTGCTGGCGTCCAGATCTACACGCATGACACCGTGGCTCGAACGGTCACTGGCGGCATTGCGCCCATCGATCATTCCCCCGTTTCCATTGGCGATCGCACGTACATCGGCAGCCAGGCTGTCATCGCGCGTGGTGTGTCTATAGGCAAGCGTTGTGTGATCGGGGCCAACTCGTTTGTCAACCGCGACGTCCCGGACGATGCGTTCGCGGTCGGGAGCCCGTGCCGGGTGGTCGGAAAGGTCGTCGTCATCGGAAGCCGCGTCGAGTTGCGCTCTTCCGACGCGACTTGACCCCGGTGGCAGTGAATGGCGACGACCTTGGAGATCCCGGCGACTGCGGTTATGCGGAGCAACTCGTCGCAGACCGAGCGCGCGTCCCCGCGGTTATAGATGGTGACGAAACCGACGAGACGATGTCCCCACGGCTGCATGGACTGCGCACACGACCTTGAGACGGCTGCAGCATCGAAAGCGACAAGAAAGACTCATGCCGCCTCTCCGGGTCAGCGCGTCGTTCCCGGCGAGGACGCGAGGGCACAGGAAAGTGAGTCCACGATTCGATCTATGTCGGCGTCAGTCATGGAGGGATACAGAGGCAAGGTTAGTGAGCGCCGATACGAGGCATACGAGCCAGGGAGGTCGCCTGGCCGGTAGCCGTACGTCCGTGTGAAGAACGGCTCGGCGTGGAGTGCATACGTGCCCAGCGTGGTCTCGATCCCTCGCTCTCTCATGGCCCCGATCAGGCGGTCGCGGTTAATGGCCTCGTCAATCATGAGCACGTACGACTGGTAGACGTGGCCATGCCAAGCAGGGTCGACAGGGGTCGCGACTCCCTCCAGGCCGTGTAGTCGCCTGGTGTACTCCGCCGCCAGTTCTCGCTTTCGTTCGAGTATTCGGTCCAGTTTTCTCAGCTGCGCTACGCCCACCGCCGCAAGAATGTCGCTTAGTCGGTAGTTGAAACCGGCCGCCTCGAACCGGAAGCGATTCCCAGTTCGGACCCCACCGTGGCTTCGGAGAAGGGCGATTCGCTCCGCCAGCGCGTCGTCATCGGTGGTGATCATGCCCCCTTCACCGGTCGTGATCGCCTTGCGCGGATGGAAGCTAAAGCATCCCGCCGTGCCCAGCGAGCCGACTGGGCGGTCGTAGTAAGTGGCGGCAATGGCGCACGCGGCGTCCTCTAGAACCCTCAATCCGTGAGCCCGGGCAATCTCCAGAATCGGGTCCATGTCCGCGGAAAGGCCGAAGGCATGGACCGGAATCAATACACGCGACCGTGTCGTAATCTTGCCCTCGAGGTCTTTGGGATCCATGGTGAAGGTGGAGGAGTCCACGTCGACCAGGACCGGCGTGGCGCCCTGCTGGACGACCACATTCGCGGTCGCAGGAAAAGTGAAGTCCGCAACCAGGACCTCGTCGCCGGCGCTTATGCCCATCGCGACCAGCGCGAGGTGAAGCGCTGTGGTGGCGGAAGTCGTGGCGAAGGCGTAGCGAGTGCCCACGCGTTCGGCGACGAGCCGCTCAAACTCAGCTACCTTTGGACCCTGGGTCAAGTACCCGGAGGCGAGAACAGCTTGAACCTCTCTCAGTTCGTCCTCGTCGATCTCGGGAACGACGAGCCTGATGTGGGCAAGGTCAGACATTCGAGTTGTCCAAGCCGCCCGATAGTGTCCCGCGGTACCACGCCACTGTTTCGATCAGCCCGGTGCGAAGATCCGTTCGCGGCTCAAACCCGATGAGCTCTTGCGCCAACTTCGTCGCTCCGCAATGGCGCCTGACATCGCCAGGGCGCGCGCCTTCGTGGATGATCGGAACGTCGACCTCGAGCGCATCCAGTAGCTCGCGTACAAGCCGGTTCACGGAGACTTCCTCACCGCTGGCGATATTCACTACCTGGCCACGCGTGGCCAGGGACTCGTACATCCGGACGGCGGCGTCCGCCGTGTCGCGTACGAAGACGAAGTCTCGGGTCTGTTCGCCGTCGCCGTAGATCACGATGGGCTCTCCTTGGAGCGCCCGGTTCACCACGATCGGTATGACGCCCGCGTAGGCCCCAGCATTCTGGCGCGGCCCAAAGTTGTTGAAGGGACGCAGTATTGTCGCGTCGATGCCGTAGGTCTCACGGTAGGAGAGCACTACGAAGTCTCCGGCGAGCTTGCTAGCGGCATAAGGCGTGGATGGCCGACAGGCGTGCGCCTCGTCCATCGGAACATAGTCCGCCGAGCCATAGGCCTCTGACGATGAGAAGTGTACGAGCGTCTCGTAGAGACCGAGGCGGAGCAGCTCGGCTGGCACCGTAGAGAGCGCCACGTTGTGGTCGACCGTCCACCGCGGGTTCACTAGGGACGCCGGCAGCGGCACGATCGCCAGATTGAAGACGACCTCTACCCCCTCCGAGGCCACTATCGCGGCCATCGCGTCGTAGTCGGAAGCATCCTGGCGGTACAGCTTCAGCCCCGGGTAAGTCCGGCGCGCGTCAACGAGGTTCTCCTCCCTTCCCAAGAAAAGGTTGTCAACGACGACGAGCCGTCCAGGTGAGTCCTGTGCGATGCGCTCGCACAGGTGGCTACCGATGAACCCGGCGCCACCGGTGACGAGGACGTTCTTGCCGCGTAGGGTCAGCCCGGCTGCTGGAAGCTGGTGGGTGTGGCTCACGATTCCCTCGTAGGTCTCAGTTGCTGGTGACATTCTGCCGCAATCCTGCTGCTGACGTGAGGGAGATCCACCCTCCTACGACGATGGTCCCGTGACTCCCGTCAAGCGGCCAGTGCATCCCATGTAGCGCGAGCAACCCGAAGACGCGCGTCGGAGTACCCTTGAGGCTGCCTATCGGATTGTCCCAGCAACCGGAGTTCTCTTCATGCACAGCGCCAAGCGCCGAGTCTGCGCACGATGCGTCTACGACGAGACGGTGCCCGGCATCAGCTTCGACTCTGAGGGTATCTGCAACTACTGTCGTACGCACGATGAGCTGGACCTCCAGTACCCGACCGGTGAGGCGGGCGCGCGCGAGCTGGAGGCGATCGCGGCGCGAATCAAAGCCGCCGGTAGAGGGAAGAAGTACGACTGCGTGGTGGGCGTGAGCGGCGGCTGTGACTCGTCGTACCTGCTCTACAAGATGGTGGAGCTGGGCTTGCGCCCCCTGGCGGTCCATTTCGACAACACCTGGAACTCTCCCATCGCCACTCAGAATATCTACAACGTGCTGGATAGGCTCGGTGTTGAGTTGCACACTGTGGTGGTCAACAACAAGGAATACGACGACATTTACCGGTCGTTCATGCTGGCTGGCTCTCGAGACGTCGAGGCGCCTACTGACATTGGCCTTGCCGCTACGCTCTTCCGGGCCGCCGAGAGATATGGTGTCAAGTACATTATCGAAGGCCACTCGTTTCGGACCGAGGGCATCGCGCCCCTTGGCTGGATCTACATGGACGGTAGGTACATATCGAGCGTGCACGAGCGGTATGGCACCCGGCCGATGAAGACGTACCCGAACATGCCGGTCTCTACGCAGCTCAGATGGGCGATCTTGCGGAACATTCGCCGGATCAGGCCCCTTTACTACATGGACTACCGCAAGGAAGATGCTAAGAAGCTGCTGACCGAGGAGCTTGGCTGGGTCTGGTATGGAGGTCACCACCTGGAAAACAGGTTCACGGCCTTCTGGCACACGTACTTCCTGCCGGTGCGCTACGGGATCGATGCTAGAATGCTCGGCCATGCCGCGCTCGTCCGTACGGGCCAGCTCGACCGTTCCGATGCTCTTGCCGGGCTGGCACTGCCGATAGTGGTGGATCCTGAGATCTTGGAACTCGTCAAGAAGCGGCTCAATTTCAGCGACGCCGAATTCGATGCTGTGATGACAGGCCCCCACCACGACTACTGGGAGTTCCCGAACTACAAGCGCACTTTCGAGCTTCTCAGGCCGATGTTCTGGGCCCTCTACAAGGCCGAACGATTCCCCAGGAGCTTCTACATGAAGTTCACGCACCCGGACCCGGCCCGGCACGTTGTAACGAAGGTCGTCGCGGAGCCGGGGAGCACGTTGCGAGGTGAGTTTCAGCCAACTCGCCAGGGTGCGAGCATCATCGTGGGCGGTCGAGCCGGCGCCGAATTGCCTGTGGGGATGGCGCTTGCAGTTGCCCCAGTCATCGTTCAGTCCAAACCTGCCGCATCTGGATTTCCGGTGGTCAAACCGACTGGCACCGACTAAAGGCAGCTCCTGATGCCTCGGGCTAAGCTGAACCGGCACAGTCGCCACCGCGTTTTCATCGGCCTGGGCGACGTCGCTGGCTACTACCGAGGCCTCGAGCGAGGCTTCCACGAAATCGGGGTCGAGGCACGGTTCTATGATGAGTCGGCGCACCCCTTTGGCTACGGCAAAGTCGGATTCCTCGGTCGATTGAGTTCGGCCATAGAAGCCGCACGTGCGGCCCATGGTGGTGCCGAGCCAGCCGTGAAGGTTGCTTGCCTTCGAACGGTCCGGTTAGTTGCGCATACCTGGCTGTTCGCTTGGGCCATCGTCCGCTATGACGTATTCATCTTCGGTGGCGGGGACACATTGCTACGCCGTCGCGAGCTGCCGATCCTTCGTCGCCTCGGGAAGCGAATCGTTTGGGTGTTCACTGGCAGTGACCACCGACCGCCTTATCTGAACGGAAGGTTAGTTCGCAGCGCCATTGAGAACGGTCTAGAACCCTTGTTGCGCGAGACGGCCGAGACGGCTGAACGGGTACGGATTGCCGAGCAGTACGCTGACGTGATCGTCGCCGCGGCGTCGTCCGCCCAGTTCCACCGGCAACCGTTCGTCCATTTCATCGCCATGGGCATCGCGGCGCCGAATCCCCAACTCATCCAGGCGTCGGCGACGGTCTTCCAGGGCAAGGGATTGCGGATACTCCATTGTCCATCCGATCCGATCTCGAAGGGGACGTCGCTTGTGCGGCGGCATATCGCCGAGTTGCGCGTCGCCGGGCGAGAGATTGACTACGTGGAGATGACCGGCAAGCCAAACGCGGAGGTTCTCGCGGCGCTTCGCGACTGTGACTTCGTCATCGATGAGCTGTATAGCGATACGCCGATGGGAGTCTTCGCTACGGAGGCCGGTCGGCTCGGCAAACCGGTAGTCGTTGCCGGCTATTACGCGCGCCAATACAAGCGCGATCTGGCGTCTCTGGGGGAGATCCCGCCGACGCTCTTTTGCGAGCCGGAACAGGCAGGCGAAGCGATCCGGCTGATGGTCGATGACGAGCCCTTTCGAACTGAGCTTGGTCAGCGGGCGGCAGAGTTCGTTTGCCAACATTGGAGCCCGACCGAGGTCGCACGTCGATACCTGCGCCTCATCGATGGCGACATCCCAGCTGAGTGGTGGTGCGACCCGACCTCCAGCGACTACGTGATGGGCTGGGGCCTAACGGAGGCGTTGTGGCACCAGGGTCTTCGAGCTCTAGTCGGCGCAGCGGGTGTCGAGCCGCTGGCTGCAGCGGCCAGCCCGGCGCTCCGCAAGGCGATCGAACTGGTGGCGGCCGAGCCTGCCGATGAGACCCTCGCGACAGCGGAGGTCGGAGCTGATCCGGCCTGACCAAAGACGGAGATTCCGCTATCCGGTCATCCCTCGCTGGCAACCGCACTCTCAGCGTCTGCGAACACGTCCGCCAGAGTCTGCTGGATCGGGATCCTGGGCTGCCACTGGGTCAGTTGGGTTAGCAGCGACCGATCGCCTCGGATCTCCTGGGCCTCGCCCTGCCTGACGAGAAATGGATCGGTCTCGATTGGGGCCGTCACTCCGGCGAATTCGCAGAGTTCCTCGACAACCCATCGGATGCTGACTGTTGCGCCCGAAGCAACGTTGACCACTGTGCATTGTGCGTGCAGCCCACCCGTCGCGGCCGCCTCGATGAGTAGCCGATAAGCGCGTACGACGTCCCGAACGTCCGAGAGGTCCCGTTCCACAGATACGTTCCCCGCCGGAATCGCTCGGGCTTCACCGCGCTTGACCGCGAGAACGCGCCGGGCCATGGCCGGCACGACGAAGACCGGCCGCTGGCCAGGTCCGGTGTGGTTGAACGACCTCGTGATCACGACCGGAAACCCGTAGCGCACGCTGGCCTCGAGGGCCACTGCCTCTTGGGCCATCTTCGAGATACCGTAAGGTCGCCGTGCAGCGATAGGCGAGTACTCCGTGAGTGGCAACTCGCTCGGGTTGGGGTCTCCGTAGACCTCGGACGATCCTGCGACGAGGACCGGCGGCCTGACCCCGAGCCTCCTCAGCACTTCGAAGACCGCAAGGGTGCCGCCTACATTGACACGCAGCGCTGAGGCAGGGTCGTTTGTCGCATCAGGACCAAAGGCGATGCCGGCCAGGTGGACGACCGCGTCCGGAAGGCCACCTCGGGAGAGCCAACTCTCCAGGGAAGGTTCGTCCGTGATGTCAAGGATCTCCGGGCCGGGTGCAGGGATTGGATGGTGCCCCCCGGCCTCGAGTTCGGCCACAAGCCAGCGGCCCACGAAGCCGCTGGCGCCTGTCACGAAGACCCGCATTGTGCGTCAGCTGGCGTGCGGCACGGGCACTTTGACGACCGCGGCGTCATCGAGGGATCGACGCCGGTGCCGATCCAGGTCCGCGTCGACCATCATCTCAATGAGCTGTTGGAAGCCCACCTCGGGCTGCCAGCCGAGGATCGTCCTGGCTCGTGAGGCGTCGCCGCGGAGGTGATCGACTTCAGCCGGACGGAGGAGGGAGGGATCCTGCACCACGTGATCCCGGTAGTCCAGGCCAACCCTAGCGAAGGCGATCTCGCACAACTCGCGGACCGAATGCTCCTCACCGGTCGCCACGACGAAGTCGGAGGGCTCGTCTTGCTGGACGATGAGCCAGATGGCCTTCACGTAATCGCCGGCAAACCCCCAGTCACGCCGCGCCTCGAGGTTTCCCAGTGAGAGCTCCTTGGCCAGGCCAAGAGCGATGCGGGCGGCCCCGTCGGTCACCTTACGAGTGACGAACTCCAAGCCGCGGCGTGGGGATTCGTGGTTGAAGAGTATTCCGCACACCGCGAACATGCCGAAACTCTCTCGGTAGTTCACGGTGACGAAATGGCCATAGGCCTTGGCGACACCATACGGGCTGCGCGGATGAAACGGCGTGAGCTCGTTCTGCGGCACCTCCCGAACCTTGCCGAACATCTCACTCGAGGATGCCTGGTAGAAACGGATCTTCGGGTCTACCTGTCGGATCGACTCAAGCACTCGGGTCACGCCGAGTGCGGTGAACTCACCGGTCAGCACTGGCTGGTTCCACGAGGTCGGCACATAGCTCTGGGCGGCCAGGTTGTACACCTCGTCGGGCCGCACATCGTAGATCGCCGTAATAAGTGAAGCCTGGTCGAGCAGGTCACCCTGGATCAACTCCAGTCGGCCACGGAGGTGCTCGATCCGCTCGTTCGTATCCGTGCTCGAGCGCCTCGTCATCCCGACAACGCGATAGCCGTTGGCGAGAAGTAGCTCTGCCAGGTAGGAGCCGTCCTGGCCAGTGACTCCGGTAACGAGTGCAGTCCTCATGATGGCAGCGAGTATAGCGTGGGGGAGATGCCCACGAGCTCGAACAGTGCCCGCCAGCGGCGATGGAAGACCGTCAGGTCGAATGTCTCGGCCTGACGCCGGATCGCCTGCGGATCGAACGACATGGCTTCGAGTTCGCCAATCGCCGTGGCCAGCGCGTCGGGCTGTGGGTCGTCAAAGAACACACCTGTGACGCCGTCAAGGACGGTCTCAAGTGCTCCGCCCCCCGAGAACGCGATGACGGGCTTCCCTGCCGCCATCGCCTCGACCGGCGCGATCCCGAAGTCCTCGACTCCGGGGACCACGTACGCATGGCAGCGTTGGAAGGCATCCACCAGCTCGGCCCGCGACAGCCTCCCTGCGAAACGGATGGTGGGTCCGGCCATTGCTTCTAGGCGGCCGCGCTCGGGGCCATCTCCAACGACCAGGAGAGTTCGGCCGAGGGTGGTACAAGCCCGGACCACCAGATCGATGCGACGATACCCAAGCAGACGGGATGCGACGAGGTAGGAACCGTCATCGACCGTTGATACGGTGATTTGGCCGACATCCACTGGTGGGTAGATGAGTTCGGCGTCTCGATCCCAGGTCGTTCGGATCCTCTCTTGAACGACCTTGGATATTGCGACGAGATGGTCCGGTCGGCGGGACGTGCGCCGATCCCAGGACCTCAGAAAGGGTCGCAGAAGCCGGCCCGCCATCCGAGTCGTTGACGAGTAGCTGGACGTGGCGAAATAGGTGTCGAGGTCCCAGGCGTAGCGCATCGGCGTGTACACGTAGCTCACGTGGATCGCGTTCGGACGGGTACGCACAGCCTTGGCAAAGGCACTGGAGCTGCTGAGGACGAACTCGGCCGCAGGGATACGAAGGGACGAGAAGTACGCCGCGTACAGCGGTAAGAAGGCACGGAACCGCTCGGTCGGGCCGATGAGCCGCTGAAGGGGCCAAGTGTGGACGCGATCCGGAGAGATCCGGTCTCGGAAGCGCCGGGAGTTGAAGAAGGTCGTGAAGATGCCAGCTTCGGGCAGCATACGCGAGAACTCGACGGCACAACGCTCCGCACCGCCGTCTTGTATGAAGAAGTCGTGGACGATGGCCGATCTCATGATCCGGTCGCTAAGGGCCTATGCCGAAGAGAGTGGGGGATTGACGCGAGGCCGTCGAGGATACCACCGACCGCCGCCCGGGCAAGCCGTGGTTGCCCACGAGCCAGGAATCGTAGCGCAAAGCCGACGCGCATCGCTATCGCGACAGGGAGCAGCGGCAGCCGGTAGAGCGCAACGACGATCACAGCGCTGCGGCAGCCATGAAAGACGGAAGTCCGTGATCTCAGTGCGAGCGATCGGCTGGAGCCGATGGTCCCGCCGAGCCTATGCCAGATGCAGACCTGCACTTCGACGACCAGGCGCAGACCGGCCCGTTTGCATCGCTCGGCATAGTCGACTTCCTCGCAGTACAGGAAGAACGCATCGTTCAGCAACCCCACCCGAGCGATGGTCGACGCTGGAATCAGCATCGCGGCGCCGTAGACGTAGTCCAGGGGCTCGGTACGGGCATCGAGCGCCTCGCGATAGGCCAGCCCTTCGCCCACCGGCCGGCTCGTCGTCCGCGCCCAGCGATAACGGCCTCCTCCCAGGCTCTGGACCACGTCTGGGTTCTCCTGCTCGAGGACGCAGCACCCCACCACTCCAACGTCGTCGCTGAGGGAAGCTTTCCGAAGCAACCCGATCGCGTCTCGGGCGACTGTCGTGTCGTTGTTGAGTATCCACACCGAGTCGCATCCCTCCGCCAGTGCGAGCGAGATGCCAGCATTGTTGCCGCCGGCATAGCCGACGTTCCGATTCAGGCGAAGGAGGGTCGCCGGCGAAGGCCCGGTGCCTCGCTCGATCGTCTCACCCGAGACTCGCACATTGCCCCGTTGCCAGTGGGCGCGGAGCCAGTCAAGCAAGCTGGCCGCCGACCCGTCCGGCGAACCGTTGTCGACCAGGTACAGCCGGAAATCGTCGCTCTCGACGGAGAGGAGCGACTCCAGACACTTGATCGTGTCAGGCGCGTTGCTCCAGTTCAGGACGACGATACCTACGGGCAAGACGGCCTCCGGCACCAGGATCCGGGGAAGTGTAGCTCACGGCGGCTCCGTCCCCTGTATCATTCGCCCGGACGATGGGGCACGAGGGCACGGTGCAATGTGGGTTCGGCACTGGAAGAGAATCGGCACTGGAAGAGAAGATGAGTTCCGATCCGGCCGCTAGCTCAGCGGCGGGCAGGAGGTCCAGCAGGACGATCAGCCGTTCGACCATCTTCTCTCTCTCCAGCGCGGCCTTGATCTGCGCACTGGCAGTGATGCGGATAGCGGCTGCTCCACAGCTAATCGAGCTGCCGATCCAGCTCCTGCTGGTGGTTGTCTTCGCCGCCCTTGCCGTGATCGACCTGAAGGCTGCGGTCCTGATCGCCCTCATCGAGCTGGCGACCGCAGGGGCATCTGGACACTGGACTGTCTTCCCCGGCGGTGTGTCGGGTAGGATCGTTCTGGACGCGATCGTATTCGGCCGGTCGCTGTGGCTGCTTGCCCTCTGGTCCCTGAAGACGCGAAGAATCGAACTCGGCCGTTACGGCCGTCACGCCCTCGTGGTGGCGATCGCAATGCCGCTGATCTGGTGCACCGTCGGCGTCCTGTACGGCAACCGGCTGTCAGATATTCTCGCCGACGCTGACGGTTACGCCTTCATCGCGTTCTCTCTCGTGTTCATCGTCGTGATGCGCATGGGACGGGCCGACTGGCTGCGTCGGGCATTCTTCGTCGCGACGGCCGTCAGTGCGCTTTTCATGTTCGGGCTCATCGTCCTTGCCGCCCTCCAGGTCGTCCCTCTCTGGCCAGACCAGCGAAACATGCTACTGGATGGTCCCAACAGTCTGGATTTCGGCGGTGCGGTTGGGTACATGCCCGGCGGCGCATGGCGCCTTTACCTCGGCAGCGGGATCTATCTGCCGGTGGCACTCGTTCTTGTCGTCTGGCAACTGCTTCGGCAGCCCCGGGCGACCTGGCTTTGGGCCCTCTATGGGATCGTGCTTGTGGACCTGGCGGTGAGCTATACGCGTGGCTTCTGGCTCGCTGCCATAGTGTCGTCCGGGTTGGTGCTGATAGCAGCGAAATCCGATCGGCGCCGCGCCGGCGCGATCGTGGGCGGGGCGTTCGTCTTCGCCCTTGCGTCGACCGTGGTCGGCGGGATCGTGGGGTTCTCGGTGCCGGACTACCTGTCGGAGCGCGCATCGAGCGC
>Ga0182027_10008139_pt1 | contig 15323 bp, 16 predicted proteins | sample 712E1DmetaG_FD_121300 | JGI IMG/M metagenome (GOLD analysis project Ga0182027, IMG submission 121300) | Permafrost microbial communities from Stordalen Mire, Sweden - 712E1D metaG (Illumina Assembly) | ecosystem: Environmental > Terrestrial > Soil > Wetlands > Permafrost | place: Sweden... | reverse complement strand
CGTTTTGGAGAAGATTGTTTCTGATTAAACGCAGAGACGCGGAGGACGCAGAGTGGCGCAAAGAACAGCGGTCAAAACATTTCTACCAGGCTGATGCCTCCCAAAATCTCCGCGAACCTCTGCATTCTCCGCGCCTCTGCGTTAAAAATGCCCCCAAGCTCATTTTACTCCTGTTTCCGACTGGCTAGTTGCCGGCACCGGCGGTTTTGATTTTGCCTTTTCGCTGTAGCTGACGAGGGAAGCGCCGATGACGATCAGCAAAATGCCCGCCCAGCGCACCACCGACACTTCTTCCTTCAAAATCAATTTGGCTGCGAGCGCGGTGATGAGGAAGCCGAGCGCGGTCAGCGGCCAGATCAAACTCACGTCGCGTTGGGAAAGCAGATAAAGCAGCGCGCCAAAAAACGCCGCTTCCAGCGCCACACCCAGCAGCACGCTGGGATTGGTTGCGCCCTTGGCGATGATGCGTCCGATTTCGCGCGCGGTGACGCTTTGCACTTCGCCGATTTGCTTCAGCCCTTTGCTCAAAAACACCACGCCGACGGCTTCCACACACAGCGCAAAAATCAAAATAATGAGAATCTTGGTCATGCTACAAATCCTGGTAGCGAATCAGTTCGATGCCGAGTTTTTTTATCTGTTCCTTCACGCGCGGACTTACGAGCGCGTCGAATTCATGCTTAAATTCATCCAGCGACGGATGCGAGTAAAGCTCCGAATTGCCCGGCGGCAGTTCCGGCAACAGTTTCAAAATGTAATCCTCATCCACGTGCGAATCCTGGAGCAGGCCGAAGGTGATTTGGGCGTGCTTGATGCCGCGCTGCCGCAACGGTTCGCGGGCGCGGCGGGAAAGCCATTGGTAAATCGCCGCGTGCGAGACGCGGTAGAACCAGCGTCCGTGCGCCATGCGCCGGCTGCGGGCGAGACAATCGCGGGTGAAACGCATCCGCTGGATGCCCAGTTTTTCCGCGTCGGCCATCAGTATCCCGAAAATCACCGGATGCAGGTGCAGGTGCAAATGGCCGTCAACATGGTCGAGCGGCAGGCCGGTGGCGTGGAACCGGGCAAATTGCGCGTGGATTTCCGCCCGCAGCGGTTCGCGCAGGCTGCGATTGAAAAAATAACAAAAACCAGCGCTGACGGGGTTGTCGGAAAATTCGCCGCGCGGGTTGATCAGGCCGGGGATTTTTTCCGGCGGGAGCGCGGAGTGTCCGCACAGCAGCGTGAGATGCAGGCCGACGCCCAGTTGGGGATTTTGCTTCGCGAGCGCCACGGCTTCCTCGAGGCCCGGCTCGTTCACCATCAGGCTGGCGGTGGTCAAAATCCCCTCGCGATGCGCGCGGATGACGGCCTGATTGATGGAGTGGGAGCGGCCAAAATCATCCGCGTTGACAATGAGGCGTCGTAGGACAGGCGTCGCGCCGGTCTCTAATTTTTCTGAAAATGGAGACAGGATGGAAGCCTGTCCTACGTTTTCACGCGTTGCCATAGTTGGGCGAAGTCGAGCCACACACCAGCCGCAGCCATGATTGGAAAATCAGCGCGAGCTTGTGCGGCTTGCTCAATTTCAACGGCTGCGCGCCGAAGACATTGAAGCGGTTCGCTTCGAGTATTTGCAGCAGCCGCCAGTAAACCGAGCCCATCAATTCGGCGGCGATCATGGAGCGCCGGTCCTCCGCGGGCAGGGTTTCGCGGGCGAGGCGATAAAAGTTCCTGGCGCGGCCGGCAACGCTGGCGGCAAGTTGCGCGAAGCGTTCGGAGTATTCGTGCCGCAGAATTTCATCGGGCAACACGTTGAATTTTTTCAACTCGGAGAGGGGCAGATAAATCCGTCCGCGTTCGGCGTCAGTGCGCACATCACGCAAAATGTTGGTGAGTTGCAGCGCCTGGCCAAGATATACGGCATAGTCGCGGCACGAGGGGTTTTTATAGCCGAAAATTTCGATGCTCAACAAACCGACGATGGATGCGACGCGATGGCAATAGAGTTCAAGTTGCTCAAAATTTTCGTAGCTCTGGCTGTCCAAATCCATCTCGCAGCCTTTAATCAGATCGTCGAACAGCTCAAAGCGCAGGTTGAATTGCCGGATGACCGGCTGCAATTCGCGGTTCACGGGAAACCGCGGCGATTGGTTTTCACAGGCGCGCTGCACGTCGGCGCGCCATTCGGCGAGCCGGGCGCGGCGCGTTTCAACCGGAGCGGATTCTTCATCCGCCACGTCATCCACCTCGCGGCAAAAGGCGTAGAGCGCGGACATGGCGTCACGTTTGCCGCGCGGCAACACCACAAAGGCGAGCGCCAGATTGGAGGCGCTTTTGCGGGTGATCGCGCGGCTGTGGTCCATCACGGTTGAGTGGTTGGCATCTGCCGGCCGGAGGGTTTTTCTTCCGGGCGAACCGGCGGCAGCCCGCCGTTTTGGGCCAGGGTGGGATTGGGCAAACGATGTTCATGGTGATGGCGGGATTTGTGCCGTCGCCGCCGTGGCCCCCGTTTGCGAAGGAAAAAAGTCCAAATCAACGCGCCGATGGCCACCAGCACGAGGGACCCGGTCATGATGAAAAAATCCACCCATTCCGGGGTCATTTGGTGCATGACTGGCAGTTCTTCCATGATATCAAAATAAAATCAGATTTTAGATGTTTGCCGGCTCACCGTCACGGACTTTCACCCGGAGGGTTGTCGCCGACGTTCATGTTCAGCCGTTGCATCCGGTAACGGAGCGAATGGCGGCTTAATTTAAGCTGTTCGGCGGCGCGTGTCAGGCTGGACTCGTTTTCGGCCAGCGCCTGGGTGATCAATTCCCGTTCCAGGCGCGCCAGCGCGTCATCCAGCGATTCGTCAGGAGCAACCTGCGTGGGCGCGGTTTTTTGCAGGCGGGTTTCGACCTGGAAATCCGGCAGGCTGGACGGCTGGATTTCGTGCGCTGTTTCCAAAATCAGCGCGCGTTCGATGACGTTGCGCAATTCGCGGACATTGCCGGGCCAGGAGTGCGAAAGCAGTTTCTGGTGCGCGGCGGGCGCAATGCCGTCCACATTCTTGTTCATCGCGGTGCGGAACATTTTCAAAAAATGCCCAGCCAGCAGCAAAACGTCTCCTTCCCGCTCGCGCAACAGCGGCAGGCGGAACTGCACCACGTTCAGACGGTGGAACAAATCCTCGCGGAACTGGCTTTCGGCGATGGCCTGCACGATGTCGCGGTTGGTCGCGGCGATGAGGCGGACATTGACGCGAAGTTCCTGCATGCCGCCGACGCGTGTGAAGGTGCCGTCTTCGAGAAACCGCAGGAGTTTGGCCTGGAGCGGCTTGCTCATGTCCGCGATTTCATCGAGAAAAATCGTGCCGCCATCGGCTTCTTCAACGCGGCCGGGCTTTTGTTTTACCGCGCCGGTGAAGGCACCCTTTTCGTGGCCAAACAATTCGCTTTCGAGCAGGGTTTCGGGGATGGCGGCGCAGTTGATGCGGACATAACCCGCATCGCGCCGCTGGCTCAATCCGTGCAACGCGCCGGCGACGAGTTCCTTGCCGGTGCCGCTGTCGCCGAGAATGAGCACCCGCGCATCGGTTCGCCCAACGGTTTGGATCAGTTTTCGCAGTTCGCGCATTTGGGGCGATTCCCCCACGATCTGATCGAGGCTGAAAGTTTCGTTGGCGCGAGAGCGCAGCGCGGCGTTTTCCCGCAACAGCCGGTGACGTTCGGCGCAGCGCGCCGCCGCATGGAGCAATTCCTCCGGTGCGAACGGTTTGGCCAGATAATCCATCGCCCCGGCCTGTATGGCTTCGACGGCGTGTTTGGGTGTGGCGTAGGCGGTGAGCATGATCGCCGGCAGGTCGGGCCATTGATTATGGATGCGGGCGAGAAATTCGTAGCCGCTCATGCCACCGAGCCGGGCGTCGGTGATGACCATGAAAAATTCCTCGTGCGCCAGCAGGTTCAGCGCCTCTTCGGCAGATTCGACCGTGCGTACGGCATAGTCCTCGCCCTTCAGCACCGTTTGCAGGGACAGGCGCATGTTCTTTTCGTCGTCCACGACGAGCACAGGTGGCAGCAGCGCGTTCATTTGGCTTGTTTCAGCAATGCTTTCGCCGGAAAGGTTAGCGTAAATTCAGCTCCTTTTCCAAGCTCCGATTCCACGCGCACATGACCGCCGTAAAGCTCGACGTTATGTTTCACGATGGCCAGCCCGAGGCCGGTGCCGCGCTCCTTGGTGGTGTAGTAAGCCTCAAAAATCTGCTCGATTTTGTCCGGCGCAATGCCGGGACCGTCGTCGCGCACGGAAATTTCAATCAAATGGTCGCGATGGCAATCAGCAGTGACCCGCACGTTCCCCTTGTCGCCGATCGCTTCGCGCGCGTTTTTCAAAAGGTTCACAAGTGTTTCGGACAAGTGGCCGCGCTGCATGAGCAGCGGCGAAAAGCCGTGGCCGTATTTGCGATGAACTTGAATGGCCGTCGGCACGGCGGGCGGAAACACCTGGTCAATGGCGCGGTCAAGCTCCTCGATGAGGTTGAGTTTTTCGACGTGGCCTTCGCTCAATTGCGCGTAGCCCATGATTTGCGTGATGACCTGGTCGGCGCGGGCGACTTCTTCCTGGATGATTTCGACCTGCTGCGCGGAGACGGTTTTGCCATCACGCAGGGATCGTTGCAGCGAGAACGCGACATTGTTGATGACCGCCAGCGGGTTTTTGATTTGATGCGCAAATTCGGCAGCGAGTCGTCCGGCGGAATGCAGTTGCCCTTCGCGCGCGGCAAATTCTTCCGCTTCCTCGGCGGCCTGTTGCTGGCGTTCCAACAGCGCCTGCAGGCCGTAACAACAAACGGTCGTCAGCAGCAGCACCGTCAGCCGCAGCAGAAACGGCTCGCCCCAATCCTCGCGCGAGGCCAGGTCCAGCCCGCGGCGCGTGAGTTCATCCAGGTTTTGAGATACTGAGAAGTCCAGCACGACCGCCAGCACATAGCAGAGGCTGATGGCAAAATTCAAAAACAATTGTGAAAACCCCGGCGGGATGCTTACCGCATTGCGGACAATCAATACGACAAACAACCAGAAAAAAGTGCTGTCCAGGCCGCCGGTAATCAGCGTCATGCCCGCGATGAAAAGTCCGTCCACCAGACTGCTCGTGACCACCGTCCATTGCACGATCGCCAGCGGCAACCGTCTCAGGTTCAGCAGTGGGACCGCCAGCACGATGCTGGCGAGCGCGTAAAACCAAAAAATGTACTGAACCGTTTCAACCGCCACATCCAGCGTGCTTAATGCCAGCCCGAACCACGGCGTCGAAACAAACGAATAAAAAATGGCGCCGATGGCGACCGCCCGGACCGGCAGCATGATGTTCCGCTCCATGCTTTCAATGCGATGGAGCAACCGCGGCGGGTCGGGCGCCGGAATTTCCAGCGCGATAAACAGGCGTTTCAGCCACAGGGCATGGCTTGGTTTCATATTTAGCTCGCGGTCGGCCGGAAAATTTCAGCGCAACAATTTCAACGCGTGCCGCGCAACCGCTTCCACCGGCCACATCCGGCCAATGCCTTCGTAACCGCAGGAAAGCATCCCCTCGTCCGGCCCGATAAATTCCACGCCGCGCGCCTTCAGCGTTTTCACATTCTGTTGCGTGGCCGGGTGCAGCCACATTTTGCCGTTCATCGCCGGCGCGATCAAAATTTTCGCCTTCGGATTCAACGCCAGCGCCAGGCACGTCAGCGCGTCATCCGCCAGGCCGTGCGCCAGTTTCGCGATCACATTGGCCGTGGCCGGCGCGATGAGCAACAGGCCGGCTTGATCGGCCATTTCAATGTGCGTTGGTTTCCAGCCTTCCTCCGCGTCGAAAAGACCGGCCACGACCGGATTGCGCGAGAGCACCTGGAACGGCAGCGGCGTGATGAACCGCTGCGCATCGGCGGTCATCACCACGCGCACGCTGCATTTCTGTTTGGTCAGCAGGCTGGCCAGGTCCGCCGCCTTGTGCGCGGCGATGGAACCGGTCACGCCCAAAATGATGTTTTTTGAAGTACTCATGTTTCGAGTGTAACTTGAACCGCTGATTTTCGCTAATCTTCACTGATTTAATGAGCGGCCATCAGCGCCGATTAGCGGTCAAAATTCCGGAGCCTGCGCTTTGGCCACGCGCATCTTTTCCGCCTCGACAATCGCCAGCATCCGCCGCAAATCCTCCGGAATGCTCGTGCTGATCAAAAGATAATCGAAATTGTTCCATTGCGCGATTTCCTTCCGCGCGATGCCCAGCCGCTTCTGGATTTCCTCCGGTGTGTCCGAAGCGCGTTTTTTTAATCGTTCTTCCAGCACGGCAATGGATGGCGGAGTCAAAAACACCGTCACCAGCGCCTGTTTCAATTCCGGATCGGCCAGCGCCCGGCCGCGGACCGTCGCCGCGCCCTGCACGTCCACGTTCAGCAGCACATCCCGGCCCCGCCGCAGTTTGTCCAGCAGCTCGGAGCGCAAAATGCCGTAACTGCGGCCAAATACCGTCGCGTGCTCGATGAATTCGCCCGCCTGCACGCGCCGTTGAAAATCCGCCGGGTCCAGAAAATAATAATCCACATCGTTCTTCTCGCCCGGACGCGGCACGCGGGTGGTGCAGGTGATGGCGCGCGTCATGTCCGGCCGCGCGGCAAGCAACTGCTGGCACAACGTCGTCTTCCCGCCGCCGGACGGGGCGGAGATCAGGATTAACAGCGGACTGGAATTGTTCATCACGGCAACAATGACGAATGACTAAATCCTAATGACTAAAGAATAACAAAGCCAGAATGACCAAATGCTCGCCCGCGCACGTTGACTCGCTTTGTCATTCGTCATTGGGCATTCTTTCGTCATTATGGTTTAGACATTAGTCATTCCAGGCGTCATTCCACATTCTGCGCCTGTTCGCGGAATTTTTCCAATTCCGCCTTCAGCACCACCACCTCGCGCGCAATCAGCGCGTCATTCGCCTTCGATCCGATGGTGTTGATTTCGCGGTTCATTTCCTGCGCGAGAAAATCCAGCTTGCGGCCCACCGGCTCATCCGATTTGCCGCAATCCTCAAACTGCTGGAAATGGCTTTGCAGCCGCGTCAGCTCCTCCGAAATATCCGAACGGTCGGCGAACAAAACAATTTCCTTCAACAGCCGGTCATCGTCCGGCGCAGGCGATTCCAGCCCGGCATTCTTGATGCGCTCGACGAGCTGCTGGCGATAACGCTCCGCCGTCTGGGGCGCCTGTTTCTGGACGCGCCCGGCGCATTGGCGCATGAACCCGATGCGCGCGGCCAGATCCTGCGCCAGATGCGCGCCTTCGCGTTCGCGCATTTTTACCAGCGCGGCCAGCGCCTGCTTCAATGCCTTTTCAACGACCGGCCAGATGTTTTCCGCGTCCACCAAATCCTCATCCGTTTGGAACACGCCCGGCGCGCGGACGATTTGATCCAGCGTCATTTCGCCGGACAATTTCAACTGCTTTGCCAGCCGCGCCAGTTCCGTCGCGTAAGCTTTGGCGAGCGGCAGGTTGATATGGGCGCGCGCCGCCGACTTGCCGTTGGCGGCGTGGAGGGTGATGCGCGCCGTGACGCGACCGCGCGCGACCCGTGCGTTGATGGCGTCGCGGATGGGCGCTTCGAGCATTTCCATTTCGCGCGGCAGGTTTACGGATATTTCCGTTTGCCGGCGGTTCACCGCGCTGAGTTCCACGGTGATTTTGAAGCCGTCCCGCGCACTCTCGCCCCGACCATAGCCCGTCATGGATTTCATTGGGTGGAATATGCAAAAAACCGGCGCGTCAGGCGAACAAATTTTCAAGACCATTATAATCATCCTCGTCGTCCTCGTCCTCGATTCGGGAAATAAAATTCGAGGACGAGCAGGAGAACGAGGATGATTGCGCATCGTGAAATATAAAGTCAAACCCGGCGCGGCAAAAATGGAACTTGGCGGATGGCCCCGAATGTTTACTTCACCGGCAGGGTGATGCGCAGGGTTGTGCCGCGACCGGGGCGCGACAAAATCCGGATTTGTCCGCGATGGGTTTCGATGATGCGGCCGACGATGGCCAGGCCCAGCCCGGTGCCTTTGGCCTTGGTCGTGCCCAGAACCGTGGTGAAGGCCCGGCGCTGAACTTCCTGGCTCATGCCGCGGCCGGTATCCCTGAATTCCATGGAAGCGTGCGTTGCGCTCGAATTGCCGCGCGGCAGATGAACGGCGCGGGACTTGATGGTGAGCGTGCCGCCCTCCGGCATGGCCTCGGCGGCATTGAGGATCAGATTCAGGAACACTTGTTCCAGTTGTGTTGCGTCGCCGAGCACGACCGGTAAATCCGGCTGTAATTGGCGGACCAGCCGGATGTTTTGATTCGCCAGCTTGTGACGCACCAGCAATCCCAGTTCGTCCACCAACTCGTTCAAATTCACCGGCACAAGTTTTGGCTCCGTGGTGCGCGCAAACGCGAGGATTTGCTCGACGATCTTGTTCAGGTGCTCGATTTTCGCGTCAATGATCCGGGCATCCTTCGCGCGCGGGTCGCTGGCGGGAAACTTCAAGTCCAGCGAGTGATAGAGCAGCTTCATCACTGTGAGCGGATTGCGGATTTCGTGGGCGACCTCGGCGGCCAGCAGGCCGAGCGCGGAAAGTTTTTCGTTCTGCCGCAACTGTTCCTCGACGTCCACGACGCGTTCGTACAGCCGGGCCTTTTCAATCGCAATGGCCGACAACTCGGCCAGCGCGCTCAAGATGCTGATTTCCTCGTTGGAAAAACTGTACGGCCGGTCCATGTAAACACTCAACGTCCCAATCGCCTGGCCGGCAAAGATCAGCGGCACGCTCAACAATGAAATCAACCCCTCCTGCCGCGCGACTTCGACGTGCTGATAACGGCTGGACGTCTGGACATTGGCGACCTGCATCGGTTTTTTGCGGCGCACGACCACGCCGAGCAGGCTGTCGTCCACGGGCAGCCGCGATTTGTTGAGGTAGGCTTCGCCCGCGCCGTGGCTGGCGCGCAAATCGAGCCAGGCGCGGCTTTCATCCAGCATCATCAGCGAACACACCCGGGCGCGCATGAGCAGGCACGCTTCGCGCGTAATGGCCTGCAACGCCTCGTCCAGGTTCAACGTGGAATTGATCGTCCGGCTCACGCTTGCCAGCGATTCAAACAAGTGAGCCTTCAGCCGCAACTGTTCGTACAGCCAGGTGTTTTGGATGACCTTGGCGGCCTGGATGGCCAGTTCCTGGAGCAGTTCCTGGTCTTCCGCCGTGAAAGCGTCCGCGCGGTCCGAATCCACATTGAGCACGCCGCGCGTTTCGCCGTTCACCTCCAGCGGCACGGCCAGCTCCGACCGCACGCCGCGCCGCGCCATGACGTAACGCGGGTCTTGCGTCACATCGCCGACGCGCGCGGGTTTGCCGGTGCGCGCAACCCAGCCGGTGATGCCTTCGCCGACGCGCAATTTGAGGCGGGTGGCCGCCGGGGGCAGGTTTTGCGACGCGTGGATTTCCAGAAAGCCGGTCGTGGGATTGATCAAGACCACCGAGCCGCCCGACGCGCGCATGAGCCGCACCGCCTCGCCCACGATCAATTGCAGCGCCGACTGGGGTTCCAGCGTGGAGTGAATGACATTGCTCACCTGATAGAGCAATTGCAGCCGCTCGAAGCGCGACATCAGTTTGGAAGGCTCGTCATTCACGATCGCTCAAGTTCATCGCACCCGCGCCATCAGCACCAGGCCCGTTGCGCCAAAAAAAATATTGGGCAGCCAGGCCGCCAGCCACGCGGGCAAATGGCCATTGGGGGCCGAGCCGAGCGCCAGGCTGACGGATTGAATCACAAAATAGCTGAAACAAATAAAAATGCTGCCCGCCACGCCGACGAAGAGATTCCGGCGACCCGAAGCCGCGCCAAACGGAATGGCGATGAGCACCACCACCAGGCACGTCCACGGCGCGGCCAGCCGCCCGTAAAATTTAGTGAACAGCCACCGGGAATCGGCGGGCGGCAAATGGGGATGCAATCGCAGGTAGCCAAAAATTTCTCTGAGGGGAATATCCGCTTTGCGCACCGTGCGCAGGCTGCCATGGGCGCTGATTTTGATTTCACTCTGAATCTCCGCCGGGGTTTCATTAAATTCCGGCATCGCCAGCACGTTCGTTTGCAGCAACGGCATGAATTGGGCGGCGGCGTTTGACTGTTCGAACTCCTTCACGTTGAAGAATGTCCACACGCCATTGGTGCGAATGGCGCGGTCGGCGTGCAACTGCCGCCACGAACCGTCGGGCAGGGTCCAGCTTACATTGGGGCCGGTAATTTCAGTTGTCCTGACCCGGTATCCGTCAAATTGCCAGAAGCGGTGGGCGCGCGCATTGGCAAAACCATGAAATTGATTTTGCTTTTCCACATCGCCCGGCTTTTGCACATGCCGGGTCAATACGCGATTCGCCCAATCCGCGCTGCGCGGCACGCACCATTCGTTCAATCCGAACAAAACGACGCTCATAACCAAACCCACGATGAAATACGGCACGCACAACCGCCACAAGCTGATGCCCGCGGCGCGCATGGCGGTGATTTCGTTGTGGCGCGCGTGATTCGTGAGCGTGTAGAGCAGCGCCAGCAAAAGTCCGACCGGCAGCACCATCACCAAAAATTCCGGCGTCCTCGCGGCGGCATACTCCAGGACGTCGAGCAGATGCAGTTTGCGTTCCTGCATTTCCTGCAACTCGGTGAAGAGGTCGTAGGAGTTCCAGAAAATCAGGAAGCCGCCCAGGCAATACGCGAGCGGCGCAAGCAATTCGCGGAATAAATATCGGTCCAGCAACCGCATGGTGCGGACAGGGTAAACGGTGCGAGTCAGGCGGGGCAAGTTTTGTCGGCGGGGCAGAATGCAAGCCCAGGCCGTATTCACGCAGGTGGAAAGTCTTTTAACCACGGATGGACACGGATGAACACGGACAGGAAAAGGATTTCAGCCGGCAGCGAGATGCTGAGGTAGCGCAGACTGGCAGTCTGCCGTATCGCGGATTGGCAATCCGCAGGCGCCACCAGTTCCGAACACTCGCCGACTGCCAGTCGGCGACACAGCAGGTTGCCAACCTGCGCTACAGTTCAAGGAAAGCCTCGCCCCACTAAATTGTACCACCACCGCGAAAAACCATGCGTGACATTGTGGCTGCTTTACAGGATAATCTTTGACCCCTTGGTGGGTTGGTAGCTCAGTTGGTAGAGCAGTGCCCTTTTAAGGCATTGGTCCAGGGTTCGAGTCCCTGCCAACCCACCACTTTTTTCGAAAATGGCTTGGGCTTACATTCTGCGTGATTATCCGGCTGATTTTTACAGTTTGTCTTTTGCCAACCGCGGGTTAGATTCTTGTCATCAAACCCGCCACTTATGTGAAATTCTGGGGTGTGCGCGGCTCGATTCCGACGCCGGGACCGACGACCGTGCATTATGGCGGGAACACGTCGTGCGTCGAGGTGCGCGCCGGCGGAGAAATCATCCTCCTCGACGCCGGGTCGGGGCTGCGGGCGCTGGGACGTTCGCTGCTGGCGGAATTCAAGAATCGGCCGCTCAAGCTGACGATGCTGCTCACGCACACGCATTGGGATCACATTCAGGGTCTGCCGTTTTTTGGACCGGTTTATGATTCACGCTGCCGGCTGCGGATCCTGGGCCGTAAAGGCGCGCGCAAAGGCCTGGTCAATGCGCTGACCGGCCAGATGGAAAGTTCCTACTTTCCCATTCCGTTCCACAAATTGCCGGGCAACATCAAAATTGAGGAACTCAAGGACTTCAACTTCAACATCGGCCCGGTGCGCGGACGGGCGCTGCGCGCGAATCATCCCGGCCTGTGCGTCGGCTATCGGCTGTCCTGGCACGATCGGTCGGTCGCTTTTTTCCCCGATGCCGAGCCGCGCCACGGCGGCGACGACCCCGAAATGATCGAATTTGTCCACAACGCGGACGTGCTCATTCTCGATTCCCAATACGATTCCGCCGAATACCGGCAACACGCCGGCTGGGGGCACGGTTGCGTGGACGATTCGGTGACGCTCGCGCTGCAAGCCGGGGTCAAGCAGCTTTGTTTGTTTCACCACGACCCCGACCACGACGACAAACGCATTGACGGCCTGGTTAGACACGCGCGCCGGCTTGTGGCAAAACGGAAGGGGAAATTGTGTGTGGACGCCGCGCGCGAGGGGATGACGATCAAGCTGCCCGAAAAATCCGGGCGCTGATCTGGTAGTCTTTGCCACGCGGGACGGCAGGGTATTTAGTTCCAAAAGTGTGCTGGACAGAAACTTAAATGCGAAACACTCTCACAACCATGAAACAGGATGGGCTGCAAAACAAGCCGTCCATCAACTGTATGCGTCAAGAATGTTATGTTACCAAACTCCATCATTGGCATCTTTGAGTTTCTTTTATTTTATTACGCTTTTCCAATAGCGGTTGTTCTCTCTCTTATTGCAGCTATGCTTGCATTTGCGCCAAGCACTCGCAAAGCATCATGGCTATTCGCTGTTGTTTGCATCGTATTTTGCACGGGTGTTTGCTTGTTAGCTATCACCAATCTTTCACAGAATCATTCAGAGCATCCTTGGGAAGTTTTTTTTGGAGGTTTCGGTAAATTGTTGTTTCCGATGATTGGATCAATTTTCATTATTTTATTTGACAGCCACACTTTCAAAAACAGGAAAACTCTGCTTGTTGCGCTTTTATTTGCCTCTGTTCTGGTGGCAATTGCCATTCCAAATTATATTTTGGCACGAACAAAAGCGGCAGACAATTCTTGCATCCACAATCTACAGATTATTAATGAAGCCAAACAAGAATGGGCTCTTATGAAAGGCAAGGCCACAAACGATATTCCGACATGGGACGAACTTCGTCCTTATTGGCCAATTCGTCAGACAAATGATATACCACCAATTTGTCCACAAGGAGGCACTTACACAATAGGTAGAATTGACGAAGCACCAAAGTGTTCAATTGGTGGGAATGGGCATTCAGCCCCATAGCCAATGCTGACAAGCGGACGGTGAATTTATCATATCATGAATATAAATCAGCCGCCTAATAAGAGGATAGGCTGCAAATCCCCTTCGCTCACCATGCGTACTTTCCGCCTTCGTTCCCGTCTTCACAGCGTTACGACGCGACAAGCGCGCGAAATTATTTTGGTTTCTCGCCGTAGTTGATGGCCATCGCGCCGCCGAGGAAATTGATGACGCGCACATTCACCAGCTTCAGCGCGCGCATTTTAGCCGCGACGGCCGGCTGCGCCGGATATTGTTTCAGCGATTCGAGGATGTAGGCGTAGGCGTCCGCGTTGCCGCAAAAAATCCAACCCAGCAGCGGCACGGCGCACTTTAAGTGGGCAAAATAAATCCCGCGCCAGAGGGCGTTGGCGGGTTTGCCAAAATCAAGCACCACCAGCCGCGCGCCGGGTTTGGCGACGCGGTGCATTTCGGCCAGACCCATTTCCCAACTCGTCAAATTCCGCAAACCGTAACCGACGGTGACAATGTCAAACGACGCGTCAGGAAATGGAATTTGCAGCGCGTCGCCCGGAATAAATTGCGGATTGCAGATTGCGGATTGCGGACTGGATTTGAGATTCGAAATTTGAGGTTTGAAATATTCCCGGCGCCGGGCTTCGGCGATTTCCAGCATGGCCGGGCTGAAATCAATGCCGGTGACATCCGCACCGCGCCGCGCGAGCGCCAGCGCGAGGTCGCCGGTGCCGCAGCATAAATCGAGCGCGCGATTCCCGGGCTGGACGGCGGCGAGCTCGATGACGCGGCGTTTCCAGCGCCGGTGCAGGCCGAAGCTTTGCAGGTCGTTGAGCAAATCGTAGCGCCGCGCGATGGCGTTGAACAGGTCGTTGACCTTCGCGGCGCGTGGTTCGCCCGGGGCGCAGAACAGGTTGCTCACGCGGGCAGTTTAGCACAATAGCAGGCAGAAAAGTCAAAAATGCATTATATTGCTTTGCGGAGGAGAAGAGTGTTTGGTAGCCTGCCATAACATTGGCTGCCAGAAACATACGAATTGTTGCACAGCTGTTAAAATATGAATCCCGGAGCATCGGCAGCGCCGAAAAAGAAAATTTTGGTGGTGGATGACAACGAAGTCGTCCTTAAGACGGTTTCCTTGAAGCTGCAAGGCTGCGGTTATCAGATCATCACCGCGCTGGACGGCACCGAAGCGGTTGCCGCCGCGCGCAGGGAAATTCCCGATTTGATCCTGCTGGACCTCAGCTTTCCGCCGGAAGTGGACGGCGTGCCGTGGGATGGTTTTCGCATCATGGAATGGTTTCACCGGCTGGATTCGGCGAAAAAAATTCCCATCATTGTCATCTCCGGCCTTGAAGATGTGAAATATAAAGAGCGCGCCACGTCCAGCGGCGCGGTGGCGTTTTTCAACAAGCCCATCAACCACGACGACCTGCTCAAGGTGGTCCGCACGACGCTGGAGGGTCCGGGCAAGAAGGCCTGAAATCCGGCTTGCAAATCCGGCCGGTTCGCCTATCCTGTTTTCGTCTTCTGGAAGCGAGCGTAGCTCAGCCTGGTAGAGCATCACGTTGCCAACGTGAGTGTCGAGGGTTCGAATCCCTTCGCTCGCTCCAATTTTCACCCCGTTTTCTGGCATGAAACCCGCTGTTATCAGCCAAACACAAACGATTTTTCATCATGAACCAGCCCACCCAACCCGTCGCCCTGAGCGCGGAGCAAATCGGCGAGTTGAGCCAGAAACTTGCCAACTTGCGACACGACCTCAACAACAGCCTTTCGTTGATTGCCGCCACGGTGGAACTGGTTCGCCGCCGGCCGGCCATCCCCGACCAAATGTGGAACTCGCTGGCCGAACAACCCCGCAAAATCGGCGAAGCTTTCACCCAATTCTCCCGCGACCTGGAGGCAACGCTTCACATCACGCGGTCTTGATTTGACTGACCCCATCCCGCCCCGTAACGGCTTTTGACTTTGTCCGGGACCGGTTTTTTGGCAGACTCGCGCGCGATGGAACCAACCGAAGCGGATCTGATTGCCGCGGTGTTGCGGGGCGATGCCGCCAGTTTCGAACCGCTGGTGCAACGGTATTCGCCGCGCGTCTTTGCCACCGCCCGCCGCTATGCGCGCCGCGAAAGCGAAGTCGAGGACATCGCGCAGGAAGTCTGGCTCAAGGCGTTTGAAAAGCTCAAAAGTTTCCGCGGCGAGGCTCCGTTTGAACACTGGCTCATGCGGCTGACGGTGCGGACGTGCTACGATTTTTTGCGCGGCCATCAGCGCAACCGCGAGTCGTCGTTTTCGGATTTGACCGAGCCGGAAACCGACT
>Ga0182027_10008137_pt1 | contig 15326 bp, 15 predicted proteins | sample 712E1DmetaG_FD_121300 | JGI IMG/M metagenome (GOLD analysis project Ga0182027, IMG submission 121300) | Permafrost microbial communities from Stordalen Mire, Sweden - 712E1D metaG (Illumina Assembly) | ecosystem: Environmental > Terrestrial > Soil > Wetlands > Permafrost | place: Sweden... | reverse complement strand
GGGAATCAATACAAGGATGTTATTGAAGTAAAGAATCTTGCTGATGGCATGTATTATATAATACTAGAAAATCAGCAGGTATTCAAGGTAGTTAGATTTGGGAAGTTGTGATTATTCTGGCCAGTTGTTGCTACTTGCTTTTCTATGTAACACATAGCAAGTAGTCTAACCGTTAGACTGTCCATGACTTCTAACTTAGTGTTTTTCAGTACCATATGCACTTTTTTCATAAAAATCAACTTATTTACAAGTTTCTGTCTGTTCCTCCGGTGATCGGAAGGCAATTATTTTGTTACTTTTTGTTGGAATCTGGTATATCCAAACAAACTTTTTTAATCATTTTTTCCGCAAATAAATCAAGTGAGAAAAGTTAAAAAATCATATTATTTTTTTTAAAAATTATGTATAAAATTGATATTTAATGTGTTAACGAAATTTGGATCATTCTATAATCACTTTTTGTTCATCAATTTTAAGCAAAATTAAAACATCCTATATTATAGATATTCAATGTTTTATAATCTAAAATAATCCTTATTTTGAAGCAATAAATTATCAATATTTTTAAGGTATCGAATCGGCTTTTCTATAACATAGACCGAATCGTCTCATTTGAGACAAATTAAGATTAAAAGATCGTATCTTTTTCATGTTATTTTGTATTGAAGTTTTATGAAAAAACCGATTCACATTTAATTGATTTTTGAATCATAAAATAATAAAGAGAAATGAACTTTGTCAGGGAGAAAATTTAATCATTACAGAATTTTATTGACTTTTCCCAATCTTTCTCATCGAATTGAGAACGTCAGCTTTTTTAAAGTAAAGCCTTCGGTTTAGCTTTTGGAATGGGATCAACCCATCTTTTTTCCATTTGTGTATCGTTACTGTGGATACCTTGAACATTTTTGCAACATCATCGATTTTGATCAGATCATCTGAATCTGATTTGATAGAACTATCTAAACTGTTACTATCAAGTATTTCCTTCATAACTTCTTTTATAAGGCTCTTTAATTCTTCTCTGCTCAAATTGGTTATGCCAGCTACCGGGATCGTCAGAGGCCCTGTAAATGATTTGTCTGATTGTTTAGTTTCCGTTTTTATTAAAAGATCGCTTTTGTTTCTATTCAGCTCTTCCATCATTACCGATTTAATGAGGTTTCGAAATTCATCCTTTTCATAAACATTGCTTTTTGGTATTGTCAATGTTTCAGAAGTTTTATTATCAGACTGTTCGTTTTCGGGTTCCGGCAAAATTGATTCTTCAATTTTGTTTTTTAATTTGGTTATATCCGATTTAAATTCTGCCCAGAATTCATTGATTATAATATTTGAACCTGATTTAAGAGAAATATCAATTATCCAATCTTCTAAAAGGTCTACCAGTTGATGTGTTGGTGTCTGTTTTGATAAAGTTGATATGATCTGGTCAATAAGTGGAGTATAAAAATCCCTGCGAAAAAAACCTGCTTTAACAAAACCTTTTGAGTTATTGAGATTATTTGCCTTGATCGTATTATTGGCTATTGCCTTTAGTTCGTTAATTTTTTCAATGATAGTTTTCATAATCATGATTTTAATTCCAGATTCTGTTTAATTCTTCTGTTTTTACCTTATCAGTGATTTTAATGTATTTCTTGAATGTTCTATAATCTTTATGACCTGAGATTTGCATTACTACCTCTGCTCTCATACCTTTCTCCAGGGAAAGTGTAACAAATGTCCTTCTGGCTGAATGAAAAGTAATGAGTTTATATTTAGGCCGTAAAGATTCTGTTTTCTTAGAACCGCTATAACTAACTGTTCTTGTCATTTCATCAATACCTGCTAATTTACAAACTTCCTTAACATATACATTCATTAACTGGTTATAAATGATATGAGGTAAAGAGTTAACTCCATCGGTACTATGTTTAATGAGTATTTGTCTGGCATAATTGATCAATGGAATGATAAGCATGTCTTTAGTTTTTTCTGTCCTTACTAACAGATGATCAGATTTAATCTGATCAGGTTTAAGGTTAGATATATCGGAATATCTCAGGCCGGTAAAACAGGCAAAACAAAATGCATCCCTGACATTGCTTAATATTTCAGCAGATATTTTATTGGGATTGATCTCAGTTGCCTGATTGTTTGTTTGTTCTTTAAACAATTCAGCAGGTATGTCAAGGTTATATAGTTTAAGAAGTTCGGTTTCTGTCAAATATATTATTTCGATATCCTCTTTATAAACCTTGAACTTTTTAAAGGCTAAATTGGTATTGTATCCCATATCAGTACACCAGTTTAAAAAGGATTTGAGTACTTTGATATTTATACCATTCGTATTGTTCAAAAATTTCAAATCGTTAACAAAGTATTCCTGAACTTTTTGATAGAAAACCTGATTAATGGAATGAAAAGTAAGCTTATAATTGTATTCTTTTTCAAAATCTTTAAACTTCTTATAACTAACTTCAATCTGTCTCACTGTTCCTGAAACTTTGGAAGTTTTTGAAGTTTCAATATATTTTTTAAAACAAGTATCAAATTCAGTAAGATTGGTTGTTTCAACTTCTTCAGCTTTAGCAGGTGGATTGATAGTATTGATCAGTTTATCCTTGACATATTCAGCAGTTATTGGAATTGAATTGATCATTGCTTTTCTTTCAATCTGCCGGATCAATTCTTTGTAATCGGATAGTAGCAGATTGATATCTTCAGCAGCAGAACCTGATTTAACTTTTTGTGATTTCTGTGACCACAAAGCAGCAATAATTTTTTGCTTGGTAAAGTACTTAAACTTTTGACCATTATTTTCATAGACTAAGTAAATAGGACATTCTTTTTTCCTATTTGGTCTGTCAATATAGTAATTGATTGATGACATAATAATAAATTTAGACGGATAATATTACGGACAAAAAATGTATTATCCAAGTTTGTAAAGAAAAATATTAAGTTTGTAAAGTAATGTCTGGAATGCTTTACTATAAAGGATTTAGAGTAAAGGTAAGCAAGATTAATATATGTTGGTATATTAAAATATACAATCCTGACGGCATTTACCAAACTAAGCTAACAATCTTCTTTCTTTCTTGTCAGCAGTTTGGTGTAAGTATAACAGAAGAGTGATTTTTACCATGTTTGTCATTCCCGACCTAAGCGCCAGCATATGGTGGAAGAAAATCCTAAATTTAACTGGATTGCAATGTGTTAAATGAGGTCAGTTTTTATAGAATAGTGATATTCCCACTTTCTGCCTGTCCGGGCGCGAGCACGAGGATGACGGTATGGGATAGAATGACAACTATCTTACTACACTGAACCGATAATTTACAGTTTGTTGCATTCCAATTAAGCTAAGGTAATAAATTCCGGGTGGTAAAGTTGAAATATCCAAGCTGTTTAATTGGCTGCTAATAGTTTTGTGTTTATCCAGCACAATTTCGCCCATGTCATTAATAATTGTTACATGGTCGAAGCCATAGGTATTATTCAATAGCTGGATATTTAAAAATGAATTGGCAGGATTTGGATAAATTCTAATCGCTTGTGAATTGGGGCGTTTGTCGTTAACAGATACAGGTGAAGTTATCGTAAAATAATCGCTGAAATCATAAATATTACTGTCAACTTTACTTGAAATTTTAATTTGATAGTTAATATCAGATAATACAGAAGCGGGAACAGTCCATGAATAAGATCCGTTGCTTGGAACGGAATTATTTATGGAAAGAATGTAAGTAAAGTCCTTAAAAAGATCGATGGATACATTTTCTGAAAGGTTATCGATCCAGGTTATTGTATGGGGATTCCCTTTAATCCAATTATTTCCTACTGATGGTAATATAACATTAATCAGGGCATTATTCGTTTTGGAAATGTTCATATCCAACAGGTATGTTCCCTGATTACCAGGAAAATAAGGAGCAATAGCAAACATCAATGTTCCCCCATTGCTCATTATAATATTATGACCTATTTCGTCATCATAATTATCCGACCATCCGCTACCATCGTTGTATGCAAATACACAATCGACATTACCTATAATATCGATATCAATAATTCTTGCCGAAATGCTATAGCCTGAACCGGAAGGCAATTCCAACTTATAGTAATCATGATCAGTCCCGATATGTATATTAGAGCCGGGAGTTGAAACATGAGCTGAATTACCTATAAAACTGACGGGCAAATTATAGGCTGTAGAGTCGGTATTATTCGGTTCGTATGGATCGGGACTTAACGGACTAGCTGCAATTACAACCCTAACCGGATTAGGAAAGTAATCTGATGATACGATGTTCCAATTGCTGTCGTTTTTAGGCTTATCCCACACAATAAGTAAATATGATCCTGGATCAGTATCAATACTATCTGCGATAAAAGGAATACTATCATAATAACATTTTGCACATAAACTTACATCTGAATAACCATCCAGGGTTGTAATCCATGTCCCGTCTGCCTGGTGGAGATCGATTGAAATGTCGAAGGTATCGGCAATTGTTCCTGAATTGTATATACCAGCCATAATGCTTGCAGATTTTCCTTTTATAATTGGATCAGGATTGACTTGTAAACTGTCGTACAAAGCCAGGTTATTAGCCGGTCCCTGAACTGTAACATAAATTGCATTGTAATATGAACCGGGGGGAAGAATAGTCCAGTCATCCCCGCTAAGTTTATAAAAAATAACAATCATATAGTCGCCGGGAGTAACCGTAGTCAAAGCAGAAGTACTGAAATTAAAGGTTTGAGAAGACCCTTTAGTTAGGCTAACACCCGTTTTGATATCAACAAAGTCGACAAATTCCTCTTGTTTGTCGAAAACTGCTGCAACAAAATCACCAATAAAATCGGTATTCCCACTATCCCGGATATCGATGCTCACTGTAAAAGCAGTTGCATATTGAATTGGGTTTGGGGTTACGGTAATAATGGAAAATGCCTGAGGATGAGGTTTTGCTGATGAGTTTACTATTTTGGGTTTGATACCAATCAATGCCTGCTGACCATCGTTAAAAGTGCCTACTGAGCCTGGATTCAGACTATTAATATTGAAGTAACCATTATACATCCCATCCCAACCCCAGTTAAAGTGAAAATTATTGCTGAGATCATATCCATCGCAAACAAAGGCGTGTCCACCCTGTCCAAAACCGGTATAAAGGATTGGCCTGCTGGAATCTAACTCATGTTTTAGCATCTGAATCCATGTAGAATCTGAAAAGGTTGCCCTTACATATCCATGTAAACCTGGATCATACCCAAAATAGGTTTTCAATGCAGATTCTGAACAGGCAGCAGTTGCAGAGGCATCTGATATTACATAAGCTGCACTTCCACCTGTTGCTTCCGGGCCATAATCCATTTCAACACTAACGCCCAGATCATACATCAACGTAGCAACAGAATTATTGGTACTGTTAAGAATATTTGGCATATTAGGCCAATTATATGTTGTGCTTCCGAAATCGGCGGATAATGTTCCATAGGTTGTATGGTTATAGGAATGAAACCCGGAACCCTGTAAAGGCCAATTCCAGAATTTCATGATCTGTGCCATGGCAGTTGCTACACAACCCGTTACCGACCTGGACTTATATGTATTATCGTATGGACAAAGATCATTATAATATTTACCCTGGTTCCACCTGGTTTGTACCAGTGCGCCTACTGAGTTGGTGGATAAATTTGATACATAACTGGCACTATAGTTTCCCTTCCATAAACCAATGATATTTTTATCGGCCTTCAGATTATTTCGTTTTATATATTTTATTTCCTGTTTGTATTTATCAAGAAGTTTCACGAGACCATAAGGTATGTTGGTACCGGTAAAATTCCCATCTGAGCTGTAACCTAATATTGGAGTGGCATCATTATCGGCTGATACGATCACAAAACCGGTACTTCCCTTTACGGAATAAATATAGAATAGTGGTAAGGAAGTATCTCCAATCTGTTTAAAAAATTCCTTTTCCTTTGTTGATGATACATAAGCCAGATACATTTGTTGTGTTTGTATTGACTGCTTGCCGGCATTTTGATGAGCTAAAAAGTTTTTTGCAACCATTTTCGCTGTATTACTATCAACAGGATCGGAATAACCAGAAAACCCAGAGAAAAGCAGGAAAGCAATAAGAGTTAAAGATGTAATTTTTATACACATAAAAATTTAGTTAATTGATTTATAACATACCTTAGACGTTCCCCCCTTTCTAAAGGTTGGGTAACAATTGTTTAAATAATTCCAATTTAATCTCTCACAATTGCAATCAACACTTGGTTGAATTTTTTATAATATATTTAAAATAAGTGCAATTCAAGTTTTATTGGGTTTTACCCCTTATTTCGTAAATAGACTGAATAATATTTTCAGCAACCAATTCAGGCTGATCAAGATGTATGGCATGTGTAGTATCAGGAATAACAATCAATTCACTTTTTGAAGAATAAGCAAGCATATCTTTTGCAAGCAGTTCGTGTAGGTGTTCCATCTTACGGGCAAGGTCTTCAGGCACCTTAAAAGCGGTCCAGCTTTTTATGGTGGCTTCGGTTGCAGGAAATAATATTTTTAAAGGGATATCTGGAAAAGAAGGCAGGTTTTTTATTTGTTCAGCACTCTGCCGCCAATTCGAAAGTTCATTTAAAATCGCATGATAAGCCCGTTGAGAGGAATAATGGTTAATAACCAATCTTCTGATTTTTTTTGGAACATGAAGGTAGGGAACAAACCTGAACAACCGCATTAATCCAAGCATTGCAAAGATCTTTCCTGTTCTTACAGCCTTTTCTTTATCGTAGAACACTTTATGATCCGGAAATTCATCATACCACCGTTGGTTATCGGGTGAAAAAGGATCGATCATGATCACCGCCGCCGTATTATCGGCATATTTCCTGGCAAAATGATTTACATACAGAGCCCCGAGTGAATGTCCAACCAGAATATAAGGGCCGGTAATGTTCGAATTTTCGAGCATCAGCTTCAATCCGGTTGCAACCTGATCACTTGTTCTTGGTAAGTTGTCCCGTTCACTCCATCCGTATCCTGCCCTGTCGTAAGTAACCACACGGCAGTGCTTGGAAAGTTCGTCCTGTATGTGCCACCATTCGAACGATGGACCTCCGCTCCATGTTTCGATAACTACTACAGGATTTCCTTCACCTCTAATGCGGGAAAAAAGTTTTATATCAGGCGATGCTATCATCCTGCCTTCAGGCGATGGCGTAGTTAACCATAATGGTGTAATAATAGCATTGAAAATCAGGGCCGAAAGCAGAACAATCACAAACAGACTGAGAAAAAGCAGAATTATATAAACAAAAACAGATACGATCATAAAATCAATTTTAAATCAGGTTAAAATCGGCCAGATTCGTATATTTTGCACCTTCAGAGGTTAATACCGACTGAAAAAGAGTACAAAAATCACACCCTAAAATGGGTTGATAGGTATCAATATTTCTGAGATTAAAATCAGGATAACGCAAAAGCGGATTCTTCAACCTGCTTAATGTTATATGGGGAATATTTTCGGAATGCAGGCTCATGCTAAATGGGACCGATAATTCCGAATACAACTTCTCGATATGATCAGCCAACTGACGGCAAAGTTGGTCGAAATAACTGTTTTGATGAAATTTAGCCCAAATCATCGTTGGTTTTATTTGTTTTGGTTTGTAGATGAACTTGTCAAAATCGAGTGAAAAATTTTGATAGGTTTTAAAGAATTCCTTTAGGGAAGAAATGAGCACCGGAACATGTTGAACAGGAAAGTCACCTAAAAATAAAACAGTAACATGCCAGTTTTCGGGAACGATCCATTTAACCTTAGGTATTTGTTGAAGGGCAATAAATTTTCTGATCAGTTCTTCATAATGATCATTTATCGGTATTGCCAGGAACAATCGTTTTGAATCAGCCATCAAAAGCTTAATTATCTGAAGCAAATTTCGGGAAAGATTGTAATATTTAACTGTTTTTAGATAAACGTACTTATCATTACAAAGAAAACTGCAAAGTATTCGAAGACTTTTTCTTTGCGATCTTTGCGCCTCTGCGAGAAATGATGTCTTCTCTTTTCAATCTAATCGGTACAATCATTTCTAAAATCTTTCGTCTGCATTTTTTAATCAACATATTTAATCGCAGATCACAAAATAATTAGTTTTTAGCTTTGTCATTATTTAGCTTTGAATTCATTAAAATATTCTCTCATGAGCATGCTGGACACTTTTAAAATCATGGCCAAATTAGGCGAAGCCAAAACAAAAATAAATGAATTGAAAGACAGGCTGCCTTTTATGGGTATTACCGAAGAATCGCCTGATGGACTCATTAAAGTTGCTGTTTCGGCAGATAAAGTGATCAGGCGACTGGAAATTAATGAAAACATGCTACTTCCAGTAGCAAAAGCCGACCTCGAAACAAAACTTCAGGAAACAATTAATGCTGCCATTATAAAAGCCGACCTGATGTATAAGGATGAATTGAAAAAGACTCTTGAGGGTGTTTTACCAGATGTTCCGGGTGTTGATCTGGCGAGTATCCTGTCGAAATTATAAAAGAATTTTCTACAGGTTTTCAAAACCAATAAAACTTCTAAAATCTAAAATCCCTACACGTCCGGTCAGGCGGGGATTGTTCGTTAATCTTAAATTAAGGATGCTTAACAGAGTAGTAATAATTTGAGGAAAAATGATTTTAGAACAATAGATTATTCACAAATTAAATTATTTTTAAAGGTGTTCATGAGTTCGCTTCGCTCAGTTAACGATTTTTGATTTTTGAAGTTAAGAACAAACAAACAGTAAACTTGATATTGATTTACTCAGATCAGATTGATCTGGCAAGCATTCAGTCGAAATTATAAGACAATTATCTGCTCAATCATCTGGTAATCGAATGCCTTGTTGATTTTATCAGTCAACCGTCGCTTCATAAAATTGATTTCCTGTCTCACTACCGACGAATCGACCTTAACGTAAAGCATTTTTTCTTTGATATAAAGCTCTTTGGTGTGCGATTTTATGGATGTCCCGACAAGTGTTTCCCAGGTTTCCGAAAGTTTTACCTCATTGATCTTCGACTGGAGGTTATTCTTTTCCAGAAACTGATTGATTGCATCACCAAGAGTAACAAATTGTTTGTCGCGGGCCATGTTTGGATGGTAGTAATAGAGTGCAAACTAAAACAATTTCAGGGGATTAATTATTGCAGGATGATAAAAAATGATGGAAGAGGTAATTCACCCATGCTGCCCCCAACCTCTAAAGGAGAGATATTAATTACGAATAATTTAAATTCAAAATTAGCTATTCAATGTTTTATTAAAGATACTTTTAAGCAACTTCACCTTTTAAAGTAGGGGTAAAAGCTGCTAAACGAAATAATAGCTTTTTGGAAGAATATTTGTTTTGGATAAATTTGCAGATTATGATAGATGCTTTAAACCTTACAAAAGATGCACTTTCCCCTAATAACCCAACTTGAAGACAGATTAAAATTACCCTTACCCGGAGTGGAAGCCCAGTTCAAAATGGCACCATCCATCCGGAGGCCACTGGATTTCACCGATATGATGAAGAATGAACCTGTAAAAAGCAGTGTGCTCTTACTTTTATATCCCAGGAATGGCGAGCTTTCTACCGTTCTGATCAAAAGAAACGAATACGATGGAATGCACAGCAATCAGGTGAGCCTGCCGGGTGGTAAAATGGATGCAACCGATCCTGATGAAGCACATACTGCTTTGCGCGAAGCTGAGGAAGAAACAGGAGTTATAGCAAGGGATATTAAATTATTAGGACAACTTACCACGTTTTATGTTCAGCCCAGTAATTTTATCGTTTATCCCTTTGTCGGATACTTACATTATTCACCTGAGTTTAAACCCGATAAAAATGAAGTTCAGTTCCTGATTGAGACCACGGTAAAGTTACTCAGGGATAAAGCTATTGTTAAAAAAACTGACATAAAGGCTCACCGGGGTATTATACTTGAAGCACCTTATTACGATATATCGGGTCACATAGTCTGGGGTGCAACCGCTATGATGCTAAGCGAATTCATAACGATACTTGACCAGCTTTAGGGAATGATCCGATACCTTACCTTTTATAAAAAACTTTCACCTGTTGAGAAAAACACATTTTTTCTCCATCTCATGTATTCGCTGATCGAAGGGATCGTTCTTGGAGTGATCGTTTTGAATGAGTTTGTATTTGTCAAAAGTTTGAAAGGTTCGGGTTATAATCTGAGTTTATTGTTCCAGTTCAGCGTTTTGGCATTGCTTTTCTCTATTTTTCTGAACGAATTTCTGAAACGATACAGATATAAGCAGAAGCTGCTTCGGGTGGTGGCATTATTCACCCGGCTGCCATTGCTTATCATGGCTTTTTTCCCTTCTGACATTGGGATCATCTCAAAAACCATTGGCTATCATTATCTTTTTCTGGGTATTTTTCTGATCTATTACCTGGCTCAGCCGATCGTGCTGCCACTTATCAACCTGATACTAAAAGCCAATTACCGGAAAGAGAACTTTGGGAAACTATATAGTTATGCCACCATGTCGAATAAAATTATCATGCTGGTCACCACTTTTTTCTTTGGATTGATCCTCGATCTCGATTATGCAGCCTTCAGATATGTTTATCCAATTATAGGGATTTTGGGTATTGTATCTATCCATCTGTTAAGCAGTATTAGGATTATGCCTGATTCCGACATACCAAAAGGGAAAAATATGGTCATTACGTTCAGGCATTCCCTTCAAAACGCATGGTTGATTCTCAAAAATAACAAAGCCTACCGCGATTTTGAGATTGGTTTTATGTTTTATGGCATTGCATTTATGTCAAGTGCAGTTATCATAACCATATATTTCGATAGAGCTCTGCATCTGAATTACACCAGCGCTGCATTTTACAAAAACTTCTATAACATAATTGCCATTTTGTTGCTGCCTTTTTTTGGACGATTGATAGGGAAACAGGATCCACGAAAGTTCAGCATTATGACTTACTCTTTTATGGCAGCTATGATTTTTTTTGTAGCATTAACTGAATATTTCCCAATGATGGTGGAATTTGCCGGAATAAAATTCTTCCTGTACCTTGTAACGGGTTATATTTTCTATGGGTTATTTTCTGCCACGATGCCTTTGTTATGGGATATAGGAGCATCCTTTTTTTGCAGCAGTGAGGAAGCATCCGATTACCAGGCAATTCATCTTACTTTAACAGGTGTAAGGGGATTATTTGCACCATTTGTTGGAATCACATTGTACCAGGCAACCAACTTTTTGAGTACCTATATTTTATCATTTGCATCATTGATTGTTGCTATCATTGTTATGTACTATTCAATGAAGAATACAAAATTGCCTGTTATAGCAGCAAAATAGTCAGATTAGTTAAAATTAACCAAAAGTATTGAATATCATTGAGAGATGAAAAAAACAGCTAAATGTTAACTAATCCTCAATTGTTTATTCATCTACAACATCCTTCTTCCTTCAATATAATGCTGTAATTTTTCCTTGTAGTTTTCTGATACAGGAATAAAAGTTTTATCAAAAACGATATGTCCCCGTTCAATAATTTGGATTTTGTTGAGGTTAACAATAAATGATCTGTGTACCCGCATAAATTGCTGTCCGGATAGTTTTTCCTCAAGCGATTTCATACTCATCAATGATAATACAGGTTTCGTTTGTCCTTCAAGGTAAAATTTGACATAATCTTTCAAACCTTCCGCATAAATCAGGTTTTTTAACTCAATCCTGATCAGTTTATAATCGGCCTTGACCATTATAAAATCAATATTATCCTGCGGTAGTTGGTTGTTCATCAGTTCAAAGAGTTTTTTAGCTTTCTGTACTGCTTTTAAAAACTCCTCATAACTAATAGGTTTTAACAGATAATCAATGGCATCAACCTTATATCCTTCTATGGCATACTGCTCAAAAGCTGTAGTGAAAATAACCTGAGGTCCGTTTTGCAGAACCCTTGACATTTCCAAACCTGAAAGTCCGGGCATCTGGATATCAAGAAATATAAGGTCCACTTTTTCATTTTCAATCACCTCCATGGCTTTAAAAGCGCTGTTACAACAAGCTACAAGGGTAAGTCCGGGTGTTTTATTTACATACGTTTCCAATAGGTTGAGAGCCAATGGTTCATCGTCGGTTATGATACAGTGGATATTCATAACTGAATGCTTAGATTTACTTTATAAACTTCTGAACCGGCATCAATAATTAATTTGTGCCTTTCAGGGTAGATAAGTCTCAGGCGTTTCTGAAGATTACTCAGGCCGATTCCTGAGCCGCTTTTATCGTTGGAATCTTTTTGAAAATTACTGTTCATGATTATAAATTCAATAGTGTTTTCTTTCCTGATCAGTTTCAGTTCTATAAAAGAATTTTTGTCCGGATCGACCCCGTGTTTAAAAGCATTTTCAACAAGAGCCATGTACAAAAGAGGGGCGATGTTCAAATTAGTATCAATGTTTTCAAAATTTGCTTCCACTTTTGTATTATCTGATAAGCGAAGGCTCATCAAATGAATGTAATTTTCAAGAAAATCAATTTCCTTTTTCAAAGGAACCATTTCCTTGTCAGTTTCATACAAAATGTATCGGGTAAGTTTACTTAGCTGATGAAGGGCTTCCTGTGCCTGAACAGAATTTATAGAGATGAGTGAATATATGTTGTTCAATGTATTAAAGAAAAAATGGGGATTTAATTGGTTTTTCAGTTGACTAAGTTCCGATTCAAGGTGAGCTTTCTCCAGTTCTTTGCGTTCAGCTTCAAGTTGGTACCAACCCGCTGTCATTTTAATGGCTACACTCAGTCCGATCACTAATGAGGAAGAAATCAAATTACCCAGATAAATAAATATTTTTGGAGGAGGTACCCGACCATTATAATTCCCCGGAAAGTGAACAGTAATGACAAATGTATGTATCAGTTCTTTACAAACGATAAAAACGATGATAGTGATTATATTAATGATAAAGAACTGCCATATTTTCTTTTTGAACAATGTTTTTACGATCAGGTAGAAATAGTTGAAATAAAATATCAGGATAATGAACAGTATAGGAACAGAATAATTTAAGAAAAAACTTAAATGAAGTTTTTCCTTGTCCTGATATTCAAAAAGAAATGGCAGTAACAGAATCGTGATCCAAATGACCATATGAATGATCAGATTCAAAACACGTTTGTTTTTGCTTTCCGTCATGATGGAAGTACTTTCAATCATTTTTATTCTTTCAAAATTAGAGAAAAATTATTCATACCTCAAAGCATCGATAGGATCCAGTCGTGAGGCTTTCCTGGCCGGATACCACCCAAAAAATACACCGATTATAGTACAAACTACAAATCCCAGTAAAATGGAGAATGTTGATATGGTGATGGGCCAATTCAGTATGTTTTTAATTACAAAGGAAATACCCGACCCAATCAGGATGCCTATGATTCCTCCTGAAAAGCTGATCATGCATGCTTCAATCAGGAACTGGAAAAGAATATCGCCTTCCCTTCCGCCAACTGCCATACGAATTCCAATCTCACGTGTGCGTTCTGTTACGGATACCAGCATGATATTCATAATTCCGATACCACCTACTAAAAGCGAAATCCCTGAAATTACTGCTAAAAGGATGGTCATGATTTTGGAAGTAGTACTAATCATGCTTACCAGTTCCTGTTGGGTCCTGATGGTAAAATTATCATCATCAGTTTCCTTCAGTTTGTGTTGTGTACGCAATATTTGTCTGATTTCCTGCTGTGCTTTGGGACTCAGGTCTTCGCTTTGCGCAGATGCTAAAATACTGTTGATGTAAGTAATGGCAAGCACTCTTTTCTGAACTGTGGTATAAGGGGCTATAATAACATCATCCTGATCTTGTCCCATTCCACTTTGGCCTTTTTCAACAAGAACTCCTATGACTTTAAAAGGTATCTTATTAAACCGGATCATTTTACCGACAGGATCATCCCCTTTTTCAAAAATATTATCGACAACTGTCTGACCCAACACACATACTTTTGCTGAAGTTCTGAGATCAGCTTCGGTAAACATACTTCCTTTTGCAATCTCATATTTTCTAATACCCATGACTTCAAGGTTGCCTCCCTGCATCGTGGTGGGACTATTTTTTGAACCATAAATAACCTGTCCAGCAGCATTTACCGAAGGGCTGATGGCTGTAATGTATTTTGCATTATCTGAAATTGCCTTGCAATCATCAAGTGTCAGGCTTTGTATTTGGGATGAGCTTATCATAGCGCCCCTGAAAGATTCGTTTCCGGGCATAACAAATATCAGGTTGGATCCCATTTTCCCTATTTCATTCTGAATACTCCTTTTTGAACCCTGGCCTATAGCCAGCATGGATATTACTGAAGCAACCCCTATGATAATTCCCAGCATGGTGAGAAATGTCCTGAACTTATTGGTTGATAGTGCTTTGATTGCTATTTTAAAAAGATTCTTCGTGTTCATATTATCATAATTTAAGCTTCATCCTCGAAGACAGGCAATTGAGCCAAAGCTTCAGTTACTGATATTTTGTTATTATTTCGGGCATCCTTAATGATATGACCATCCCTCAGCATGATGCTTCTATCACTGAAAGCGGCGATATCCGGTTCATGAGTAACAAATGCTATTGTTTTTCCCTTTGCATTTAAATTCTGGAGTAGTGCCATGATTTCATAGGAAGTACGTGTATCCAGGTTTCCTGTTGCCTCATCCGCAAGAATGATTACAGGATCATTTACCAGGGCCCGTGCAATTGCAATTCTTTGTTGCTGACCCCCGGAAAGCTGGTTGGGTGTATGGTGGAGCCTGTCGGATAAATTAACAGCATCCAATGCTTCCAATGCTCTTAGTCTTCTTTCCCTGCCGGATATTAAAGGATTATACATCAATGGTAATTCGACATTTTCAAGAGCTGTTGTGCGTGGCAAAAGGTTATACGATTGAAAAACAAACCCGATTTTGGTGTTTCTCAGTTTTGCCCTCTCATTTTTAGTCATACTTTTTACCAGCACCCCATCCAGAATATAATCACCTAATGTAGGAGTATCGAGGCATCCCAGAATGTTAAGCAATGTAGATTTTCCCGAACCGCTTGCTCCCATTATGGTCACGAACTCCCCTGCCCTGATCGTAAAAGAAATGCCTTTTAACGCTCTGACATGTTCATTTCCTACCATGAATTCACGTTTCAGGTTTTCAATTTGAATAATTTCATCCATGGTACATTAGTTTTTAGCTTTATTGCTACTGCTTCCGGGTCGCTTTGG
>Ga0182027_10008135_pt1 | contig 15328 bp, 9 predicted proteins | sample 712E1DmetaG_FD_121300 | JGI IMG/M metagenome (GOLD analysis project Ga0182027, IMG submission 121300) | Permafrost microbial communities from Stordalen Mire, Sweden - 712E1D metaG (Illumina Assembly) | ecosystem: Environmental > Terrestrial > Soil > Wetlands > Permafrost | place: Sweden... | reverse complement strand
GCGTTGCTGACCTTCCTCGACACCCTCTGATAATGCGGAGACGACGCATCATCAAGCCCGCGCCCGCGTGCCGTTCGCCGAATTCACTCGGGGTTATCCGGTACTCGGCATTACTCCTCTAACCCCTCTCCGAGGGTTAGAGGAGAGTTGAGAGAGGGGAGCCAACCTTCTCCTACCCCAACTTTCAGCGTCGTTTTCGTTGACAGCAGCACGTTTTCCCGTCGCCCGTATCCCAAACATTCTGCGGGTCTTGGGCCTACCAGTCTCTCCGTTTCAAAAAGCGAATCGCTTGGGGAGCAACCCTAACCCCAGGGGTCCGTGTCGAAGGCCACCGATTTTCCTGCGAACTCTCCGTTTTCTCCGGTTGACAGGATGCGTTTGTTGACAGCACTTTGGAGGTTGGAACCCAACCTGGCAGCTTCGAACTCGGACGGTGCCCCAGTGAGCGTCCGTTGATTCACTGAAGTAGCGGATGGGGCGAGAGACGAAAATGCGACGCAGTTGGGAAGCCGACTTCCTGGTAAGAATCCGGTCCTCCAGGTCACTTCAGCGACTTGGCGACGATACGTGCGGGTGGACTTTCCTTGTGACATAAAATAGCATGAGCCACAGCGCCGAGCCTCGAGGTCATACGCATCGACCGGGACAAGAAGCCGCGGACCGATTGACGAAGCAACGCCGCGGGGGTTAGGGTGAGCCAGGGGCATCGGAGAACCGCAATACGACGAAGACGAGCCGAAAATCACGGAAGACCGACCAACCTGCGAGGTCTGACGGCATGTTGGTCCGCGCCAGCCGGGATGGCGACCAATTCCAGTACTTGTGGGCAGCCAGACGGTGTTTTCGCCTGCTCTCGCCGTCCACTGGTCTAGTTGCCGTCACGATCGAGGGCGCATCGTCCATAAAGTTTCCAGCCGGCGAAGCGGTTGCCGCCGGCGAGGAATTGATCGACGTAGGGGAGTACTACGGAAGTCAGGACGTCACGCAGGCCACACTCGTACGATATATCCAGCTCAAACACTCCACATTGCATGCGAACGATCCTTGGGTGCCCAGCGGCCTCCAGACGACATTAGGCAAGTTCGCTCAACGCTACGCGGAAATCCGGAACCGTCTGGGGGCTACAATCCTCGTCGGAAAACTGGAGTTCTGGTTCGTTTCGAACCGGCCCGTTGCCACCGATGTTCTGAAGGCTATCGAGGATGCCGCAGGTGAGGCCCCAGCCAGACACCCGTCCGAGCGAACGAAGTTGAAGGAACTTGTGGGCCTTGATGGACCCGACTTCGTCGGGTTTTGCAAACTCCTTCGAATGGAAGTCGGGCAGGAAGGGTATTGGGCGCAACGAAGCCTTCTCTTTCAGGATGTGCGCGGGTATCCTCTGGCGAAGTTGCTGCGTTGATACGTGCCTGTGCCAGCAATAGCTCTCCGGCCGGCGTTCGGGATGCGGCACTGATCGCCTGTCTATATGGCGCAGGACTCCGCCGGTCTGAAGCCGTGGCCCTCGATCTTTCCTGCTTCAACTCGGAAACAGGAGAACTCACGATTCATGGATCGAAAGGACGTAAAAGTCGACTTGGATATGCAACGAACGGTTCTGCAGATGCGTTGGCCGATTGGCTCCAGCTCCGCGGCAACGATCCAGGGGCACTGTTCTTTGCAGTCAACAAGGGTGGAAAGATCGTGGCGCACCGCATGACAGACCAGACCGTGCTCTACATATTGAAAAAGCGAGGCTGGCAAGCGGGCGTGGCATCGTTTTCACCGCACGATTTGAGACGGAGCTTCATCAGCGACTTGCTCGATGCGGGAGCAGACATTTCGACGGCGCAACAACTAGCAGGCCATTCCAACATGCAAACTATAGCCCACTACGACAGGCGCGGTGAGGCGACAAAACGGAAAGCGGCGGAACTATTGCATGTCCCATATTTGAGGCGAAGGGCGAACCGATAGCCGCCTCGCTCGGGGCCCGAAGCGCAACTACTTTTCGGCTTTGGTGGGCAGGTACAGCTAATCGCGGATGCACTTGGGGGTGTGTCCGTCGCTCGATGGCGGATGCATGGCGAAAGCCTTTCAGAGACCCGCTGTTCGTAGCAGCGGGTCTGATTGCCTTCGGCATTAAAGCATAACCGCAGCGAGCTCTTCGGTAGAGTTCTGCGTGGCCCGCCAGCAGCTGACTGTTGGTCGGGGTCGACTTGTTGCGAGTGCTTCAAAGATCTCTTCTCTCGGAGGCGGATTCGATAACTCCGCAAATCGCTTCGCAGTCGTGGCTTCACTAGGTGGAACACCCAGATATTGCTCAACCGTATCCCAGATCGAACATTTGATGGCATGCAGCTTGATCTCAAGACGAGTCTGGCGAATGATCGAAGTAAGGGCTGCATCTGTAATAGCACCCTTATGTTCCGGGACAGATACCGACGGGATAGGAGGATCGTGGTCCAGTCAACAGCGGAATCCGTCTATGAACTGGCTGGGGTAAGGGAGAGGTGTTGCAAAAGTAGGCCACAAATGGTCAACTTAGGGCTGTACTGCTGCGGATGAAGACCGTCGGGAGTGCTCTTGATGAAAAATCGTTTTACGGTGGCGCGAACAAGCGAGACGGGCGTACTATGGTTCTGTCAGCATCGCGCGTTTGAATTTCACTTCACCTAAGGTGATGTATGCGAAAATCAGTGCCCTCGAACGTTAGCCGCCGTAAATTCATCGTTACAACCGGAGCAGCCGTCACTCTGCCTTTGATTCTTCCCGGTTATGCATCGAGTGCGCTCCCGGCCACCGAGGCATCGGCCGATGATTTTTTCGACTCCAGCGGGGCGATCCTCATCGCTGAACAAGGCCATAGCGACGTCTCCTGGGATTACTCTCCCCCGCGGGAGGCCGAGGTTCGCAATGGCAACCTAGAGGCGGTGTTACGGCAGATGCGTAAGGATCCCGAGTTTCGCTGGACGATTGAGTGCGTGCTCTATTTTCAGGAATGGCTGGCTGCGCATCCTGAGAGCGAAGCCGAGTTAGTGGAATTCTTCAAGAAAGGCCAACTGGATTGCGGCGCCACTTACACGCAGCCTTTGGAGGACAATCTTTACGGTGAACTGCTGGCGCGGCAACTGTACGTCGGCAAGCGCTGGTTCGAACAGCGTTATCCCGGGCTCAAGCTAAGGGTCGTCTGCAACCAGGATGCTCCGATGCGCAGCCTGCAGTCGCTGCAGCTTTACGCAAAGACTGGCGTGCGGTATCTCAAAGGGTCGCGCATGGCGACGCCCGGGTTCTTCAACTGGTTTAGCCCCGACGGATCGTGTCTTGCCGCCTGGTACCAGGACGGCTACTGGGGCAAACCGAATATTGACGCTCATTACATCCAGGCGCAAATCGATGCCCAGAGCAGCCGGCTACAGAAGCTGGGGCTGCCGCCGGTATTGGGGCTGACTTGGGGCCATGACTATAATGATCCAGTGGACCTGCGGGTCACGATCGATGCCTGGAATCGTGAGGCCGGCGCGTCGCATCGCGCCCGGGCTGCCTACGCCACCTTTGCCGGAGTGTTGAGCGCGGTAGAGAAACGGTGCGCGAAAATGCCGGAGATCCACGGCTGCGTACCGAACTGGTGGGTTTACGAACTCTGGCCCTCGCACCATGTGCCGCTCAGCACCCAGCGCCGGGCCGCGAAGGACCTGGTCGCCGCTGAAACATTCCAAACGATCAAAGCCATCCTGAGCGGCAGCTTCGCCGAGTATCCGCAGCGCGCCTTGAATGATGCTTGGGCTGATGCCAACTTTGCATGCCACACGATGGTTCCAGCCCCGGCCCCTTCGGCCGAGGATCTCATGCTGGCCAAATACCGGTCGGCGGCCAGCGTCGGGGCGCACGAACTGAATGTCGCTCTGGGTTGGATCGCGACCCGGGTCAAGTTTAACAGCGCCAACCTGCTCGTGGTTGTCTTCAACCGGCTTTCCTGGCCTCGCACCGATGTTGCGACGTTCACGCTGCCCGAAGGGGTTCCCATGCCTACGGCTCTCCTGGATGACCGTGGCCGTCGAATTCCGTGCCAGCTGATTGAGGGACGAACGATCTGCTTCATCGCCGACGTGCCCGCCGTGGGATACCGGGCTTTCCATCTCCCATCTGAGACTGCCCCGACGGAACTATCGGGGCCCGCGGTCGGCTCGGTGTGGACCGCGCCCTTTACCAGCCGCTACTACGTGGTTACGCCCGGCGCTGGCGGCTTGACGAGCATCCGTGACCGGGAATTGAATCGGGAACTGCTGAATACGGATCGCTGGCAGGCAGGAGAATGGGTGGCCTTTAGTACGGATGCTATGGGGGCATGTGAGAGGATTGACTTCAACCCGCATCCCGAACGCTTCCTCGATCATTCCCAGCTCCACAAGCCAATGTTGAAGTGCATTGCTTCGGGGCCGGTTTTCAAGCGTTGGCAAACTCCGCTGCTCAAGTCCGCGGCTGGCGATGCGCAAGTTTCGATCACGCTCTTCCACGACCTCAAGCGAATTGATTTTGGCGTTGACATCGCCAACGCCGGACGTTTGGGCACCGAGCAACGATTGCTGTTCCCGCTGAAGATGGACTCGCCGGACTTCGCCTACGAAGTGCCGTTCGGCGTGGTGAAGCCCGGAAAATCGGAGGCCTTGATTATCACCGGACCCAGTGGAACCGGCACCCCGACTGAACCGCTGCCAAGCTATCCCCGCGAAGTGCAGGATTGGGTTTACGCCACCGCGAATGGAATTGGGGTCACTGTGGGCACTTCGGTGGGCGCGGTCGCGTTTCGCAGCTTCGGCGAGCAGGGTGCGAATCAGCCATTGATTGCTCCCATCCTCCTCGCCGATATTCGCAATCCGCAGGACAAGCAATACGTCCAACCCGGGCAGCACTCGTTTGTGTTTTCGTTGACCTCGCACGCCCCCGGATTCGAAAACGGATTCCGGGCGGGCATCGCCTCTCAAAATGCGCTTTACGCCGTGACCGCCACGCCTGGGCCCGCTGCTGATTTGCCTCTCAGCCGCAGCTTCTTCGAGACGTCCGGCGGGGCGGCGCTGATCAGCGCAATCAAGAAAGCGGAGGACGACAACGACATCGTCGTCCGCTTCTACAGTGTGGCACGCCACACCGATACTGTGAGCTTGCATTGTCCAGGACCGCTGACCGCCGCCCGAAAGACAGATTTGCTCGAAAACGGTGGAGAGACGCTGCCCACCAACGCCAGCGAAATCCCGATGACGCTCGGTGCCCAGGCGATCGAAACTGTCAAACTACGGCTTGCGCCCCGCAGGGGCTAAAGCCCTCATTTCTGGCGGTCGTTAGCGACACGACTGAAGTCGTGCCCTTCCCAAATCGGACCGCACTCTACGGTAATCATAAGAACGATCCAGGCTAAACCCCGTGCAGCCGGTCTTCAGAACATGCAGGGAAAAACTTTCCGGTGTAGGCTTCACGAGCGAAAGAAGCCACACGTGTTCTCGTCAGCACACGAGTTGGCGGACAAGCTGCGGGCGGCGAAATACATCGTGGATCCTGTGACGCTGCAAGTGCTCTACCTTGCGGCGCACATGCAGAAGCCTTTGCTGATTGAGGGACCACCTGGATGCGGCGAAACGGAACTGGCGTATGCCGTGGCCACTGCCGCAGACGTGCCGGTAGAGCGACTGCAATGCTACGTGGGAATCACCGAGGAGAAGGCGATTGGGGAGTTTGACGAGGCTTTGCAGAAATTGTTCTTGGAGACGCAGAGCGAACACCTTAAGAAGGACTGGAACGAGATCCGAAGACGATCCTGATGACGCTGTATGCCACCGGCCTGCGGCGCGCTGAGTTGGCGCATCTGAAACTCAGCGACATCGACAGCTAGCGCATGGTGATTCACGTCCAGGGCGGCAAGGGGCGCCAGGACCGCGACGTGATGCTCAGCCCGAAGCTGCTCGGCGTGCTGCGGCAGCATTACCGCAGCCTGCGCCAGAAGCCGGCCACCTGGCTGTTTCCCGGCGGCACCTATCACACCGCCGACCGGCCCATCGATCCGAAGGTCGTGTGGCATGCCTGCCGGGAAGCCGCCAAACGGGCCGGCCTCGGCAAGCAACTCCACCCGCACACGCTGCGGCATTGCTTTGCCACGCATCTGATCAAGGCCGGCGTCGATCTCCGCGCCGTCCAGCCTCTGTTGGGCCATCGCGGCCTGAAAGAGACCTCCATTTATCTCCATCTGTCGAGCCGGCATTTGCACGCCACGGCCAGTCCGCTGGACTCGCTCCCGCTGTTCGACCAGCCCGCCAACGGGCCGCAGACGAAGTAGATGCCGCGGCCACCGGTCGAGGTGGCCGATATGATCCGCGCCGCGGGGACGCAGTTCTTCGATCGCAGCCGCGGATGGCTGAGCTGGCCGCACGTCAAGGTGCTCACTGCCGCCCGCGACACCGAAGAAACGCACAGGGGCGCGGGGTTGAGCCGGAAAGTCTGAGCAGCCTGAGATCGCCGGCATAGATCCTGGCTGGCGCTGCAGCTCAATATACGCCGAGTTGGCGATCGAGCTGCAGATGTTGCCTCAAAGATCGATGGGGATACGATCCGGCTCCTGGTGCTGAAGCGCTTGAATGAGCCGATGGCGTGAGGTCACACTCTTCCTCCCATGATCCATCGCCGGCGAACTCCAGACGACCACCAGTCGGCTTTCCTCGCAATACGATCCATATTCACGCGGCGGCTTCTTTCGCAGACTATAGTGCAGTGGCGCCTAGCTTACCGAATTGGTTCGAGTGATAGGATGTCCGCCTCTTGTCGCGAAGGAATGCTGACGGTGAGCCCATTCCGCTGGAGATCCGCGCCGGAGAAATCGCCGATGTCGCGGTCCTGCCGGGCCGAATGGACCCTGTACCTTGAGCCTGCGTTCACCCACGGCAACGCAAACGTGCGCGTGGCCTCCGGCGAGTCATTACGATACAGGCACACGATGCCGCCGTCCTTCAAAGGATTGAAGCGCGCGCACCCGTCCCAGCCAGATACAGTAGGCCGCGCGAAAACGGACCCGGTCTGGTAGAAGTGCGAGTACTGATATTTGTCCTCGAGATCGGTCAGCCAAGCGGTCCGCTTCTTCAACCACATCGTCTGTTCGGGAGTGAGCTTGCGCAGGTCGCCCAGCATGACAACGGTAGACGACACCAGCGAGTCATAGGAGAACTTGGCGTCCTCCCAGTCCGTGCGCAGATTGCCGATCAGCATCGGGCTGGGCGGCACCACGCGGCCCCGGTCATACCGCAGTTGGCGCATCAACATCGGACTATCGATGTTGGACATCCAGTCGCCGTCGGCGTGCTCGATCAGGGCATAGTCGATCACATGGTAAGCGCCCCACAGCTCGAAAGTGCAATCGATGTACAGGCCGGGGAATCGCGCCTTCAGGCGATCGAACAAGCTCATCATGCGCTCGTAGATCATATAGAGTGACTCGTCGCGGTCCTTGTGCTGGTGCCCCTTGGCGTAACAGCCCGCGTGCGTCTTGTCCAGAACGTAGGCAGATGCGACGGAAGACAGATCCAGCATAAGCCACTCGATCTTGTACTGCTGCACGTATTCGGAGATCCGATCGTAGATGTAGTCCGACCAAGGCGATGCCAGGCACATGGTGGCGCCGTTCGTCTGGTGAGTCTGGTGCAAGCTTTCCGGCTCTCCCTGGCTATTGCGGATGGCCCACTCCGGGTGTGCCTGAAAGACCCGGCCGCGTTGATCGACGTTGGCCAGTGAGAAATAAAGACAGGGCTTCATGCCCTTGGCGCGGATATGTTCGATGACCGGCCCGAGGCCGTTCGGAAACTTCTCGGGGCTGACGCGATAATCGCCCTGCTGTGTCGCGCCGGACTTCGGGTTGATGTCGTCACTCCAGGCCCAGGTCACCTGAAAGTAATCGACACCGCTCGCCGCCGCCGGATCAATCAGCTCGTGATAGAGTTTCTCGCTGAAGTCCGCGTCAAAGGGCATATAGGGGCTGTACACGAACATGGGTGGCCTGCGGCGCTCGAACAGCTTGACGCCCAAGTACTCACGAACGAACGTCGCAAAGTCACCCTCAAACGCGTCCTGCCAGGCCTTTGCCGCGCACAGCACGATGAAGCTCTTCGGTGAGCGGAACGTGGCTCCTGGCTCCAGATAGCGGCGGAACGGAAGAGCGCTCGCTTCACGATTCATCGCGACGGAGATTCGCGCCCCATCGTCAAGGTAAATCTCGGTGCGCTTCATCACGCTGGGGGCTTCATTGCCCACGATGAAGCCTTCCACGGACGCGCCTCGCGCGCGATCGAACAGCACGGCGATCGCCGGATCCTCGGTCCCCCCGGCATAGGGAGGCCGCGTCATGGCCTGCCCGTAATAGCCGAACACCGAGGCCGCCGAGGGCCAGCCCAATGACAGGTTCAGCCGCTCCCATTCCAGTTCGCTGAGGCTGTGCACGACGCCTCCGCGGTTCGTGATCTCCAGCCACTTTCGGACTACGGCAACATCTGGGTAGATCTCGTAGAACAGCGCTACTTCCAGGCCGGCGGACGGGGTCCCGTCCTTCCCCTGCAGGCGCACGCGCAGGATGCGCCGGCCGTTTGGTCCCTCTTCAACGCTGTGGTCCCGATAAGCGAAAGCGGCATTCTTGATGCCGCCCATCACTGTTTTCTCATCTACCCGAAGAGCGAACTCTTCGCTGTCGGGCTGGCACATCTCGGAGCCGGTTACCTCGTTGCGGAAACTCGTTGTCGTGATTCCCTGCTGGGCGTCGAGCTTGAGCACCCTGCGGAACTTGGGATTGCTCAGCACAATCTCCGACTTCGCGGCTATGAATTCGATGCTGGCCTGGGCGCATACAGCCGGTGCCAGCAGCGCAGCGGCCCCGCCGAGGGCGATCCATAACCGAAGAAAGGATCCGAATTGCATTTAATCTCCTAAGGCAGAAAGCCGGCGTCGCTGCCCGGCTCTGCGTTCTGACCGCCCGTCGGATGCGCGTCAAACCAATGCCGTGGCGGCTCTACCCCGGGCATCCCGGCTGGTGGATACCAACCCAGCAGATCCCAATTGAAGGACGGATACCGTATCTTCACAAACCGGTCCTCCAACAGGATGCTCAGCGACTTGACCAGGATTCTGTTGGCATCTCGGCCACCATCGATTCTACATCTAACTGCCTGCACCGGAACCGTTTCTCTCAACCTTTTTATCCCCAGCCGCCCCGGCAGGCCACGAAGGTCCATCCTTACTTCATCCGGGTAAGCGAAAACTGGGAACTGCCTCATTTTCAACTGATTCTTCAGGCACGTCTCCGCCCCTCTGTTCTGCATTAGCTTGGGCCAGAGTTCCGCTTGCCAACAGCTGATCTCCACCCCGCTGGCACTGGGAACGCCTTGATCCGCCGCACCACACTCGCAAACTAACAGCGCGTCAAATGGCTTTTCGCCAACGGCAGCCAGTAGCGGTGTGCGTGCTTCACCAAACGTGCGCCCGTCTTCGCCAGCCGCTGCTGCAGACTTTTGAGCGACCAGTTGTCAATTTCCTTCGGCAGCGCCAAAGTGCCATGGAATCCAATGGGAAGGCAATCTTCGCCGATTCTCGTCTCTTGTGGCAAGGTGCACTTGGCGGCGGGTGGTGCCGAAAGCGGCTGCCGAAAAGACGCCTGCGATTCCGTGCAGAAGGATGACGGCTGGGTGTATGCTGATCCAGAAGCGGGAAGCCCAAATGGAGATTCAGGTTGAATGGTCTGCAATGGCCGCAGGGGCGTATATCGTGGAGGGAATGTCGAATGAGTAGATGCTGGATTGTCCTGTTGTTCATGACCACGTTGGTTTTCGGCAACACTACCTACTTTGTCGATCCCGTAAATGGCAATGATGACAATGCCGGCACGCAAGCCGGCAAGGCGTGGAAGTCGTTGCTGAGGGTTAATGCGCTCAAACTCGGGCCGGGTGACAAGGTCGTGATTGCTCCTGGCGTTCTACACGAGACCCTTCAGCCCAACGTTGCCGGCACGAAAGCGAAGCCGGTCGTGATCCAGTTCGCGCCGGGCCGGCATGAGTTCCGGGCTGACCGTGCGGCCAAACTGTGCTACTTCGTTTCCAACTCCGCTGGCGCACCCGACAAGCCTCGGCCTGTCGGCATTTTGGTCAAGAACGCCCGGCATTTGCAATTGATCGGGGGCAAGGACAGCGACATCTGGTTCGGCGACCGCATGACGGAACTGATCAACGACCACTCCGAGGACATCACTTACTCCCGCCTCAACTTTGACATGGTTCGCCCGACGGTTTCCGAGTTCCGTGTGCTTGAAGCGGGCACCAACAACGTCGTCATCCGGGTGGCCGAAGGTTCGACGTATGCCATTGAGAGGGGCCGTTTCGCGTGGAGCGGCGACCTCGGGCCGGGGTGGACGATGGTGCAGGAGGCGCTCCCGGAAACCGGGAAATGTTGGCGACTCAACCGGTGGGATCCGTTCAGTGCCGCGCAGGCTGAAGACCTGGGTAAAGGGCGCGTGCGCCTGACTTTCAGGAGCGGCGCCAGCGGCATGGCCAAGGGCCAGCAGTTTCAGTTTCGCAACGTGGAACGTGACACGACCAGCGCCGTCAACACGCGCTGCAAGGACATCGTTTTCCGCGACTGCAATTTCTACACCTTGCCGGGCATGGGAATCGTCAGCCAGTTTACCGAAAACATCACATTCGAGCGCGTGAACGTCGTGCCCCGTCCTGGCACTATCCGCACGTGTCCAGCGTGGGCCGATTGTTTCCATTTCTCAGGTTGCCGCGGCAAGGTGCTGGTGGATTCCTGCAACTTCTCCGGCACGCAGGACGACCCGATCAACGTCCATGGCACACACCTGCGCCTCATCGAGAAAACTGCGTCGAACCAAGTGCTCGTCCGCTTCATGCATCCAGAGACCTACGGCTTCGCGGCGTTCCAGCCCGACGACGAAATCAACTTCGTCGACTACGTCAACCTCCGCGCCTACGCCACCGGCAAGGTCAAGGCCATTGAGAGGCGAACTGACAAAGACTGGCTGCTGACCTTGGCGGAAGCCGTGCCGCAGTTCGCCTCGGACGATGTGGTGGACAACATCTCTTGGTATCCGGACCTTACGATTCGCAACTGCACTGTGACCATGGATTCCTGCCGCGGTTTTCTCATCACCACGCGCGGCAAGGTGCTGGTGGAAAACAATACATTCAACCGGACGACCATGAGCGCCATTCTTATCGCCGACGACGCCGACTCGTGGTTCGAGTCTGGGCCCGTGCGGGACGTGACCATCCGCGGGAACAAGTTCATCCAATGCGGCAATCCAGTTATCAGCATCATGCCCGAAAACCACACCGCCAAGCCCGATGAGCCGGTTCACATGAACATCCGGATCTATGACAACTTCTTCGATCTCGCCGGTGACACAGCCATCGCCGCCAAGAGCGTCAAGGGTCTTACGATAACCGGCAATCGATTCTCGACAAGAGGGTTGCCGGTTCAACAGCAAGCCTGCACCGATGTCGTCATCGGAAAGAATGAAACAGAAATCCAGCCACAACAATGAAACCACTGATCGCTTCCATGCTCATCGTCGCCGCCTTGCCTGTGCTGGCCGATGTCCGTCTGCCCGAGGCGTTGTCGGATCACATGGTGCTCCAACAAAACGCGGAGGTCACCCTTTGGGGCTGGACCACCACCGCCGGTTCCACGGTTGACATCGAAACTTCGTGGGGCATCAAGGCGCAAGCGCGTTCGGACGACAGCGGTGAATGGAGGGTGAAGGTGAAAACACCGGCTGCACAGACGTTGGACAAGGGATTGCGCACGGAGCATATCACCTTCTCCAACCGGGGCGAAAACACTCTGCAGTTGCAGGACATCCTCATCGGCGAGGTGTGGCTGCTTGCTGGCCAATCCAACATGGAGGTGATGCTCTGCCCGGTTGAGCCGAAAGGGGCCGCCAACTGGTATGGCGAACAGTTCTGGGGCGAGGAATCCAAGTACTCTGACCGTCCCGGCTTGCGTCTTCTCAATATCATCGAGACGGCAGCCATGACACCCCAGAAGGACTGCAAAGCCTTGTTCCCCTCCCACTTGGCCCAGCCCAAAGACGCCAACGGCCTTATGTCGAAAGCCTATCGGGGATGGCAGCCTTGTTCGATCGCCACGGCGCCCTATTTCAGTGCGGTTGCCTATTATTTCGGCGCTACGCTTCAGGCAAAGCTCAAGGTCCCGGTGGGCTTGGTCACGGCCAGCGGCGGCGCCACGCCCATCGAAACTTGGATGAGTCTGGACGCGCTACTTACCATACCCGGCTATGAGAAGGCGACGACGGCACTCAATCGCGACGGTCCGGCAGGCTTCTTCAACGGCATGATCGCCCCCCTCCTGCCGATGGCAATCAAGGGCGTCTGCTGGTATCAGGGCGAAAGCAATCTCGGCCTGCGCGGCAAGTATGCACAGTTACTCCGAACCTTGATCGGCGACTGGCGCAAGCGCTTCGGGGGCGGTGATATTCCATTTTACGTGGTCCAACTCGTTCCCTTCGGCGATGGCCGGGATGGCAATCAGGCTGAATTGCGGGAGGCGCAAACCTCAGCTTTGCAACTCAACAAGACTGGTCTAGTTGTGACCAATGATCTTGCGGAAAGGGACAACATCCACCCGAAGAACAAACGGGATGTGGGACGCCGCCTGGCGTGGCAGGCCCTCAGCAAAACCTATGGCTCCAAGGATGTGGTGGCCGACGGGCCAACCTTCCAATCGTGCGAACTCAACGACGCCAAGATTCAGATCACCTTCCGCGACATCGGCGGCGGTTTGGTTTCGCGCGACGGAAGACCGCTGACATGCTTTGAGGTTGCCGGAGCTGATGGCAAGATTGTCTCCGCGAAGGCGGTCATTGAAGGCGACAAGGTCATCGTCTCCGCTCCCAATGTGACAGAACCGAAGTTCGTTTATTTCGCCTGGGGCGACGGGGACACTCCAAACCTCATGTCAAGAGACGGCCTGCCCGCTGCACAGTTCCGGGCCAAATTGCCGAAACTGCCAGAATGAGGAGCATGACCACGGCATGTCCGCACGCTTTGACAAAGCTTGGGATAACCCCTGCTCGGCTACCTCTCACTCGCGGGCTCCAAAATCAATTGCCAATTTTATGAGGGACAGATCTTGCTATCGGCTGGATGTCGAACTGGCCGTTGACGGTCGTGGGCAACGTACGGCGCGGGTCGCCCAGGCTGCCAACACCTTCTTCGGCCAGAACCTCTCGGTGCAGATCAGGACATGAACCCGAAACGCCAGGGAGGGCGAAGTGCCGTGGGATGGGCTATTCTGCGAGTAGGGGGTTCTGTTTGAAGCGCGCAGTTCTCGTTGTACTCGCGGCAGTTTCCGCACTTTTGTTTTTGGCTCTACCATCCGGCAAGACCGCGGAGAAGGCTAAACGTCCTGGTTTCTTTAACGTAGCGCCACGATCAAAGATCTCCTACAAATCGAACAACGGCCTGACGAGTCGAAAATACTTCCCGCAACCGATGTGCGGCGGCGTGGCGGTTTTCGATTTCGACAACGATGGCCGGTTGGATATATTCTTCACCAACGGGGCGAAGTTCCCGGAAATGAAGAAAGTGGACCCTTCGTTCTACAACTGCCTGCTCCATCAGAAGCCCGACGGAACGTTTGAGGATGTCACCGAAAAAGCCGGCCTGGCTGGAGCAGACCTTGACTTCAACTTCGGAGTTGCGGTTGGAGACTATGACAACGATGGCTACGAAGATCTATTCATTTGCAGTGCTGGACGAAACGTTCTGTACCACAACAATGGAGACGGGACATTTACGGACGTCACGGCGAATTCAGGCATCGGTAGCAAGCCCGACAAGACGCTGAGCATAGGCGCGGCGTGGTTCGACTACGACAACGACGGCCTGCTTGACCTTGTTGTCTCGAACTACACTGATTGGACCCCCCAACTCGACATCCATTGTTTCATGGATAGTACAGACTTTTATTGCCATCCACGCCGTTACCCGAGCGTGCCGCACCGGCTGTACCACAACTTGGGCCATGGCAGGTTCGAGGATGTGACCGAGAAGTCGGGGTTCGCAAAAGCGCCTGGAAAGGGCATGGGCATTTCGATTGCCGACTTCAACGACGACGGCTGGCCGGACGTCTTCATCGCGAACGACACGGAGCCCAATTCCCTGTTCATCAACCAGAAAAACGGCACCTTTGAAGAGGTGGGGTTGCAGATGGGCGTCGCCTACAGCGACAACGCGCAGACAGGATCATCGATGGGATGCGACGCCAAGGATTTCAATAACGACGGCAAGGTTGACATCTTTTACAATAACCTGACGGGCCAGATCTGGGCGCTGCTGCGGAACCGGGGCGACCTGTTCGAGTACTACTCTAACGAGTCGAATATCAAGAGATTGAGCGCCCGGATATCCGGGTGGAGCCCCGGCTTTATCGACTATGACAATGATGGCTGGAAGGACATTTACTCGGCGAACGGGCACGTCGACGACATCAACGAGGGTTCGCGCCAGCACGACACGATGTTTAAGAACGTCGATGGCAAGACGTTTATCGACGTCTCCGATCAGCTGGGGCCGGAGTTCCAGAAGAAGGGGTTCCAACGCGGCTCCGCCTTCGGCGACCTCAATAACGATGGCTCTCTCGACATCGTTGTGACGTCGCTCAACGAATCGCCGCGCATCCTCATGAATGCGGCCGACAGTGGCAACCATTGGATCGTCCTCGCGCTGACCGGCCACAAGAGCGCGCGCGATGCCATAGGAGCCAAGGTGAAACTCACAACAGCTTCCGGCCGCACTTTGTACAACCACGTCGCCATCAGCGTGGGATTCATGTCTTCCAGTGACAAGCGGGTCCACTTCGGGTTAGGCCAGGAGACCAAGATCAGCTCGGTCGAAATCCGGTGGCCGAGCGGAATTCAACAGATCTTGAAGAACATCAAGGCGGACCAGTTCCTGAAAATCGACGAGCCAGTGGCACAATAGAAGCCTTTCTGAAGAGGCCGCGAGGTACAGTTCGCGTTCCGGGTGAACGTTCGCGTAGCACCGGTGCTTCAGGACCGGTTCGGCCCGGCTGTATCTTAACGGTGGTTTGCGGGAGTGGCTCGGCGCATTCGCAATGGGCGCCGCCTGGATCATCGGCGTCCTGATGTATGGCGCCGGAGCGTTTTTTATGGTAAGCGTCATCCCACGGCCGTCTGGTGCTGATCGGTGAGGGGGCTCATGCTGAGGGAGTTGCGGCTTGGGCCGCAGCAGAAGGATGGGCTGGCAGGACCTTGGGGAGCGGATCAAGCGGC
>Ga0182027_10008134_pt1 | contig 15328 bp, 10 predicted proteins | sample 712E1DmetaG_FD_121300 | JGI IMG/M metagenome (GOLD analysis project Ga0182027, IMG submission 121300) | Permafrost microbial communities from Stordalen Mire, Sweden - 712E1D metaG (Illumina Assembly) | ecosystem: Environmental > Terrestrial > Soil > Wetlands > Permafrost | place: Sweden... | reverse complement strand
GCCCTCGTGGCAGACCAGGCCGTCGCCCTCGACGGTGACGCGGAAGAGGAGGGCGTCGTTGTCGCAGTCGGTACTGGCGGTGACGATGCGCAGGCGGTTGCCGCTGGTCTCGCCCTTCATCCATAGCTTCTGGCGGGTGCGGCTCCAAAAGGTGACGAAGCCGGACTCGAGCGTCTTCCGGTAGCTGGTTTCGTTGAGGAAGCCGAGCATGAGCATCTCGCCGGATATGGCGTCCTGCACGATGCCTGGGACGAGGCCGTCCATCTTGGCGAAGTCGATTGCGGGTGGGTTATTCACTGCGTCCATCGTATCTCTCTCTTTCTTTCTCGGTTGAACGAAAACAAATGCGGGGATTCTTCGCTACGCTCAGAATGACAACATAAACATGAGACCCTGATCCGTCCGCGCGCAGCAAAAAAGCCCGCTCGCGGTGTGCGCGTCGGCGGGCCTTTTGGAATCCTGGTGTGAGTCTGTCTACTTTGCCGCACCGGACACTGCCGCCAACACGCACTGTACATGGTGATGGTGGTGGCCGCGATGCTCGGTCGAAAAGCTCATCTCTTATGAGACTACCGTCAGGACGGGGCTTTGTCAACGCGGGGGCGGCAGTTGCTAATCTGCTGAAGGTTTCTCCGCATGGTCAATCACAATCGTCTCCACTGACCCTTGGCTCGGCACCAGTTTCAGGCCAATCCCTTGCAACGAACTCCGAATTGCGTATGTGATGTCAAAGTTAGCATCGTCATCTCCCGTTCGGCACTCGAAATCGTACGATCCCTGAAGCCCGGTCCGATCGATCACGGGACGTCCCAGATACCGGCTGAGTCGTTGGGCCAGCAACGGCATTGTGATATTCGATCCGGCTATCCCTGTCCCGCGAGAAATCGCACCTCCCTCGATGCCACCCGCCCATGGTTCGCTGTCCTTGTCCTTGGGGGCTTGCAGCTTTAGATCCTTGTTCCCCTTCTGCAATAGATAGACGGGTCCTTGCCTGATTGCGCGATGGAACTTCAACTGAAATCGATCGATCAGCAGCGATTGCATCATCTGGCGCTGTTCGTCGTTCGGAGGAAACTTGGGGTTTGCAGGGGTCGAGTGAATGGATGGCGACGACACTGGCGGTTTGGCCTCGATGTCGTATCGTGCATCGTCGCTCCAATTCGGCCCGCCCACGATCTGCCAGTCACGAACATTCAGGGCGTCCTGAATCAGCATCTTCAATGTGTAATAGCGAACGACAATTCTGCCTCCGGGATAGGTGAAGAGCCCGACGATTGTCACCGGTGATAGCTCCGCTGGCTTCACCGTCGCCACATCAAACTCCGGCAGCTTGGTCACTGCACTCGCGCTCTGCGCTGCCGCACTTCCACCCTGGGTTGCGCTTGTCTGACTCAACGCGCCATGCACTAGAACAGCCATGAGTACAACAACGCCAAACCCTCGATCTTTCATGAACTCCAATCTACACACAACGCATTCGGTCGGTCATTCTTGATAGATTCTGTACTCAGAAACTTGCGCTGCACTTCGCACGTCTCATATGCGTCCCATCCAAGGAGTCCCACCCATGAGTATGCCCCTCGATCGCAGAACCTTCCTTCGTTTGGCTTCCGCATCTGCAGCCCTGATGGCGCAGGAGGCGCGCCCGCAGACAGCGCCGCCGAGTGCATCGCAACCGACTGCCCAGCGAGCCACCCCAACTGCGCCAGCCGGGCCAGCCGCGCCGGCCGGACGCCGCGGACGGGTTGCTCCGGTGCAGAGCAGGAAGAACTTCGTCGGCATCCAGGTGCGGGCCTTTGGATGGGTTGACGAAGGCGTCGACCAGGTTCTGGACAACCTTCAAAAGGGCGGAGTCAACACCGTCTGGGCCTACACGTTCTCTTACGGAGAGGTGCGTTTGAGGACGGGCGGCGGGTTGCCCGATCACGGTAAATCGGCGATGCCGGGGACGGGCGAGGCCGCGGGTGCGTTCTACGACTACGATCCGAAGTACTTCCAGAACACGATCCTGAAGGACTTCCGCGCATCTGCTTACGGCAAGTTCAACGTGATTGAGCAGGTGGCGCCGAAGGCGAAGGCGCGGGGGATGGACTTCTTTGCCTGGGACCTGAACAACGCCAATGCAGCCCTGCCGCGCGTGATACCGAACTTTGCCACCGTGACCGAGGTCGATCTGAATGGGAAGAGAACTTCGAGCGCATGCTTCAACCATCCCGACTATAGGGCGTTTCTGATGGGTAAGGTGGAGAGCCTGCTTGGCGGCTATGCCAGCGAGGTGGATGGCGTGGCCTGGGGCTGCGAGCGCGAGGGGCCATTGAACGGTGTGCTGAGCGGAGGGGGCGGAGGCACCTGCTTCTGCCAGTTCTGTCAGGCGAAGGGCCGCGAGCGGGGCATCTCGGTGGAGCGGGCGAAGGAGGGATACCGCCAGATGGGCCTGCTGTTCCGTGCGACGGGTGCGAACGCACGGCCGATGGATGGCTACTTCTCCACATTCTGGAGGATATTGCTGCAATATCCGGAGATATTGAGTTGGGAGTCGCTGTGGACGGACAGCTTCCAGGGGATGCAGGCCGAGTTATACGGCACCGGGAAAGAGATGGCGCCAACCAAGCCATTCGGCTTTCATATCATGCAGAGCATGACCTTCAGTCCGTTCTATCGAGCGGAAGAAGACTATTCGAAGAGAAAGGGCACTGCCGATTTTCTGAAGCTTGCGACGTACAACAATGCCGGCGGCCCTCGCCTGGAGACTTTCCTGAACGGACTGGACCGCGGCATCTTCCGCGACGCCACTCCGCAGGACTTTCTACCGCTCTACTACAAGATGATGAATTACAAGGAAGCTCCGTTCGACCAGTTGGCCAGCGCGGGACTTTCGCCGGATTACGTTGCGGAAGAGACCAAGCGGGCCATTGCCGGAACCGGCGGTGAGGTGAAGATCTATCCCGGAATCGACATCGACGTGCCTACCCTTTCGGCGAATCCCAAGCCGACCGACAAGAAGACCAAGCCGGCGGATGTAAGCGCCGCGCTGCGGGCTGCATTCGGCGCGGGAGCAGACGGCGTGGTGCTGTCGCGTGAGTACGTGGAGATGTGGCTGGCCAACCTTACGGCTGCCGGAGACACGCTGAAGGAGATCTTCGCGCAACAGGCCAAGCCATCGTAGCGCGCCGCGACCGGTTACGACTTGGGGCGGTGGGCGATGATCTGGTCTTTGATCGTTTCGTAGGCAGGCTGGGGAAGGATGCCGCGGGTGGTCAACTGGTTCTTCGCGGTGTAGGGGCGGCCTGCGATGATGCGCCGCACATACTCGTCTCCCATGCCGGGCAGGGCCTTCAGTTGCGCCGCGGTCGCGGTGTTGATGTCGAGCAGGTTCTTCGATGCGGCAATCTTCTGGGAGATGGATTGGGTTGGCTTGGCGGCTGGCGCGGGAACTGCGGTTGATTGGGCGAGTGCGAGGGCTGTGTGCAAACAAACGAAGAAAAGTCCGGCAGTCAGAACCGCCGTTAGAAACCTGCTGCGAAGGATGGGCATGGGTGGTCTCCTGGTGAAACTCTGCGGATGCGAACGGGAGCCCAATAAGGGTAGCGCAGAATGGGTGCGCATGGTGAGGGACATTTGGGCGAAGTCCATTGCGGCGAATGTGCGGGGTATAATTCTTAGGAGAAGCGGGAGTAGCTCAATGGTAGAGTAGCGGCTTCCCAAACCGCTACTTGCCTTTATAATGAACAACTTAGAACAATCCAACACAACCAAAAGCAGGGGTAAACAGGCGGAAACAGGTAGCAATGTGGGGATGATTGTGGGGGTTTCCATTTGAGGCTCTACGTTGCCCTACACGCACACTTGGGTACGATTACCTGCTCGTGCGGCAGTGAGCTTGGTGACGTTCTGGTGCTCAGCAATGCACTGTCTATGCGAAGTCCAGACACACGAAAGGCCATCGTTTCCGATGGCCGTCATTTGTCACGCATCTCTATGGCGTTATACTGGCGCGATGACAACCATTGAGATCCTCGCCGCGTTGTCCCATGCTCGCTCGATTTGGTCAATAAATGTGGTGGAAGGATTGTAACGTGGCAGACCGCTCGACCATTAAGAACACTCACCCGGAGAGCGACGAGCACTCCTCCGTTTTGCAACATCTCGACAAGCAGCAGCTAATTCAGCACGTCCAAGACCTGCAAGAAGAACTCCGGTTGAGCCGCGCCTTTTCCAACATAGCGGATTCCGGAGCGAACGACGCAATTCTCCAGTGGCGCGGTCGAAATCGCTTTCTCGCCGAGAAGATCATCCCCGTTCGCCTCAAGCCCATTGCCAGCGAGAGCTTAAACCCTGAAAAAGGGGAACACCGGATCATCGACGGCGACAACCTTGCCGTTATGACTTCCCTTTTAACGGATTTCCGGGGCGGCCCGACGCGAGGCTTTGACGTTATCTACATGGACCCGCCCTACAACACTGGCGAGGATGTGTTTTCTTATAACGATGATTACCGGCTCTCGAAAACGGAAGTCAAAAGCCTTCGTCGGACGATGGGCCGGTCAGAGAGCCTTGTCAGCTTGGACGATCCCACCCGGCATACAAAATGGATTAACCACATGGCCCCCCGGCTTTGGGCTGCGAAGAAGCTGCTGAAGTCAACCGGCGTCATCATCGTTTCAATCGACGAGCATGAGCTTCCGCGCCTCTGGATGTTGATGGAGGAGATGTTCGGAGACAAAAACAGAATTGCTACAGTCATTTGGGAACGCTCACGAAAGAACGACGCCGCCTACATTTCCGAAGGCCACGAATACATGGTTGTGTGGGCAAGGAACAAGGCGGACCTCGATGCAATGCGTTCTCGGATGGCGGGTGACCCCGATTCAAAGTGGCAGCAGTCCGGCGGTCGTTGGCGTAAGCCGAAGGATGGCGTCGAGGAGATTCTTACGGCCTATGGCGAGGCGAAAGAGCAGTATGGGAACGACATTCCAGCGATTCAAAAAGCATTGACTGCTTTTTTCGCAAATCTCCCGAAAGGCCATCCGTCGAAAAAAGTCCGCTACAAGAAGGTCGATACCATCGGAATTTACAACGACGATGGAAACCCAAACTGGCCGGGTGGCAATGGCCCCCGCTACAAAGTTCTTCATCCGGTCACGGGTAAACCATGCAAGATTCCGGCGTCGGGATGGCGTTTTCAAAAAGATGAGATGAAGCGGCTTCTGGCAGACGGTCCAAGCCACAAGACGGCGACGGGTTGGAACCAGGGACGCATAGCTTTTAAAAAATCGCACACGGGGATTCCTCGCGTCATCACCTATCTGCATGAGATGGAAACCGAGGTTCAGACCAGTGTTATTTCCCGGTCCGGCCAGCGCTCCGTTGAAGTGCTCGAAGCGATCCTCGGAAAGAACGTCTTTAAGAATCCCAAAGACCCTGAAATTCTCGCGGAACTATTCAACCTTGTGACCTGGCGAGCTAAAGACGCGATGATTTTGGACCCGTATGCGGGTTCAGGAACCACGGGCCAAGCCGTCCTAGCGATGAACGCCGAGGACGGTGGAAAGCGTCGGTTTATTCTCATCGAGAGTGGCGATCCTAGTACGAGCGCGAAGGTTCCACGCAACAAATACACCACGGAAATAACTGCCGAACGCATCCGTCGCGTCATAACGGGCCAATGGGTAGACGGGAAAAAACACGCGAAGCATAAGACAGGGTTTCATTTCTTCCGCGCGTATGAACAGATAACACAAGCGGCGATTATGGCATCGACCCGCGAGGCCCTTGCCGACATAATTTTGCAGATCGTCGAGGACGAGTCCAATCGCATCGACTGCCGCATGGAGGGTCACCAGCACTTAATCGGACGAACGCGCTTGGGCTACGGGATAGCTTTAATCTGGCAGCCGTCTAAGAACGGAAAATCTGATCAAGTCCTCACCTGGTCGCTTCTCGAAAAGGTGCTCGATGAAGCTGAAAAGGCCAAGGTGGAGAAACCCGTCCACGTCTACGCCATAGGAAACACAGCGCCGCTCAACGATGAACTCTATCGGTTTCACCAAATTCCGAACTCCATCCTGGCCCGGCTTGGGATTCTCGAACGCGACGAGGAGACCAGCGATTGAACCTCATCCGCCGAAGCGATCTAAAGCCCTTCCAGGAGCGAGCGGCCAGCTCATTAGCCGAGATGATCCAGGAGTATCCGAGCAGCCGTTTTCGGCCCCGCTACAATCCTGACACCGGCAGCCTGCTGCCGTTTCTTTGTCGCCTGCGGGCTATCACCGGTGCGGGCAAGACACCAATTCTGTCGCTAGCGGCCCAACATCTCAAGACCGGCGTAATTCTCTGGACTACCAACAGAGGCGCGGTCATCTCGCAGACATTGACCAATCTTCGTGCAGGCGGAAAGTATTCCTCGTTACTGCCAGAAGGAACCCAGGTTTTTCCACTTGGCGAGATGAGCCCTAGCGATTGGGAACAGACGATGCAGGCGACAGACGGCCTCACGCTCTTGCTTTCGACGGTGGCCGCTTTCAACCAAGACGGCGACAACCTCAAAATTCACCAGGGTGATCCAACGCGGTGGCAGATGCTTGGCGGAGCGGAGAAGACCATTGGCGGGCGCATCCGACCTCTCTACGTCTTTTACGACGAGGGACACGGCGCTACAGACCGGCAGTTTCAAAAACTCCGCGAACTCAATCCAAAGGCGTTTGTTTTGGCATCGGCCAGCCCTCTTCCGGAAGACCTTGCCGACCTTCTTTCGGGAAGAACACCCGAAGAGCGCCGCGAGTCACTGGCGGAGCGAACGGTTTCCGTTTCCACTAAGACCGTTGTGAAGGAAGGACTGCTCAAAGACCGTCTTTATTTCATCGACTGCAACACGGCTCAGTCGGATGCTATCCGCGAGGCTAACAGCAAATGGGAAGAATTGTCTGAGAAGCTCCTGCCGTTCGGAAAGACGCCCATTGCCTGCTTTATCGTCAACGCAACCATCCGAGGCGTGGACATCTGGGAGCAGCTTGTCGAACTGAAAGTGAACCCCGCGAAAATAGCCGTCCACTTGAATGGTGCAAGGGACGTGATCCTGGACCGGCGCGGCGCAACGTCGGCCTTGATTGATACCTACACCGGCAAAAAACCGCAGGACCGCTCCCCGGAGACGCTGGCGGCAGCCGGTTACACGCATATCATTTGGAATCTCACGTTACGCGAAGGTTGGGATGAAGCTCTCGCTTATGTGGCTTACATCGACGACAAGGGCCGCTCGGCTGTTGACATCGTTCAGAAGATCGGCCGCTTCGTCCGCCAGCCCGAAGCCACCCCTTTTAGCGATCCAGATCTCAATTCGGCTTATTTCTATTTCAATGTTACAGACGATGTGTTTGCGGAGATGATCCACGGCACACAAGAAGAAATGAAGACGGATGGATATGAAGTTATCCCGATAGAAAATGGGCGACGCCTGCCGACGAGCCGCAGCGTTCCGGTCCGCACTCAAAAGACGCTTCCGACAATAGGGCCGTGGTTTGGCGATAACATTCATGACCTAGACCAGATCATCATTGAGCACGTCCCCCTCTTTGCTGAAAAGGCGCTCCACGCGGACGGTTCGATTAAAACTCGCGTGTTCGAGATGGCCGAGCTTCAGGAAGCCGTTGACTTGCGGACAGAGGTTCGACGCGACGCGAACGACACCATTACCCCCTGGGAATTTCTGTCAGTACGGCTTGGCGCTATCGACTCCCGCATCATCAACGACAACGGCACTATATTCAGCGCCACATTGAAGGACAACGAGAAGCTACGGCAGCCCATGCAGTTCGGTTCCGATGCAATGCTGACGCTCACTAACACCGTTTCGCAGATCAAAGAGAAGCTGAACGAAAAATTCTTGCTCAAAGGTTTCGGCCGTCACGGTGTTTTCACCGTGAAGCCCTTCAAACTCGTCTCACCGGATATAGAAAGCGGGACCGAGGCGTACCGGCAAAAATACAAGGTTCGTCGCTTCACAAACGCATTGCACGCTGAATACAACGGGCTAAACCCATTCGAGGTGCGGGTTGCCGAAGCACTCGACGATCTAGCCAAACCGTGGTGCCGCAATCCCGTGGGCAAGGATGGGTACAAGCTCCCCATACAGGAACTAGGCTCCGATACGATTTGGTTCTACCCCGATTTTCTGTTCTGGGCCAAGCCTAACCAGGTGTGGGCAATCGATCCGAAAGGAAGTCATCTCCGCGAGGCGGCGGTCGCGCACAAGCTACTTGATTTAGGCTCCCTCAAAACCGTCTCGCCAACGATCCGCGTGGCGTTCATTCTTGAAGGGGCTTACATCCTCGACCAACAGGGCCTGTTCAGCAAGACTGGCAGCCAGGGTTTTACCCTCGTTCGCAAGCCAGGCACAAAGATCAAAGCGACACCCTTTACCAGCCTGAAAACACTCGTGCATGAACTACTGAGCTAAACATAAGGGGACCGGATGGCAGCAAAAATACCCACTTTCGACCGGCTTATGAACCCTCTGCTTCGCGCGCTTAAGGCACTCGGAGGCTCCGGCTCGATTGAGGAAATATATGACAAGGTGGTCGAGCTAGAGCAGCTTCCCGATGATGTAATCGCGCAGCCGCACGATCCAGAAAAAAGCAATCTGACACAAGTCGGCTACAATCTCGCGTGGGCACGCACATACCTCAAAAAATACGGGCTTCTCGAAAATTCCAGCAGGGGCATCTGGTCCCTGGCCGCCTCCGCTAAACAAGTGGAGAAAGTGGACCCCCACGAAGTTGTCAAAGCGGTGAGGGCATTAGATAAGAAGGAGGCGGTAGGCAAGGACACCAAGCCTCAGGTGGAGGAGATTACTGACGAGAACGAAGAAATATCCGAAGAGCAGCAATGGAAACAAAAACTTCATACCATACTCACTCAGACCCTTACGCCCGCAGCTTTCGAGAGACTTGTACAACGTGTGCTTAGGGAGTCCGGATTTATCCGTGTCGAGGTTACTGGCCGGACCGGCGACGGAGGAATAGATGGCCGTGGTATCGCTCGTATTCACGGCCTCATGAGCTTCCATGTCCTTTTTCAATGCAAACGATACAAGGGATCAGTCGGCCCAGGTGAAATCAGAGATTTTCGAGGGGCAATGGTGGGTCGGGCCGACAAAGGCATGTTTATCACCACGGGAACTTTCACTCCCGCTGCCGTTAAAGAGGCGACGCGGGATGGTGCGCCGCCCATTGATCTACTCGACGGAAATGAGTTTGCAGACAAGCTGAAGGAACTAAAGCTCGGCGTCCGGACGGAGAGCGTCGAAGTCGTGAGCATCGAAGACCAATGGTTTGAGAATGTGTAATCGGGGCTGAAAAAAGGAGATTCCACACACTGGGTGATTCAGATGGTTATAGAAGTTGACGATTGAAACAAGCATATAAAATGAAGAGGGCAAAATGATTTCAGATGATACCAAAAGAATCGTAATGATGCACCTAGGACCTAAACTCGCCCAGGGTTCAGTGATACTTTTTACGGGTGCCGGATTCTCGCTAGACTGCGAGAATTACATCGGAGAACACCTGCCAGCAGGACAAGGCCTGATAAAGTCACTATGGGAGATAGCATTTCCGGGCGAGACTGTTGGAGATAGTTCCCTTCAGGATGTTTTTGCGGCAGCACAACTAAGAAATCCGGGAAAACTTACAGAGCGACTCAAGCAAATATTTACCATCAATACGCAGACGATTCCAGCGTACTACGGCAGAATTCTGTCATCACCGTGGACAAGAATCTACACGCTTAACATCGATGATCTAGCATCCGCAGCCAATTTAGCTTTTCACCTACCCAGACGGATCGTGTCGTCTTCGGCTACGTCATCAGAACCTTCGAGAGCAACAGGAGGAGAAGTTGGTGGACTAGAACAGATACATCTGAACGGGACACTTGCAGACTTACCCGATAACGTAACATTCGCGACGATGCAATACGCTCATCGGTCAAATAACCCTGACCCCTGGTATGCAGCACTCACAGCACACCTGTTAAGTCATGCAGTAGTCTTCATCGGCTCGAACCTCGATGAAGCTCCTCTTTGGCAACATATATTACTGAGGCGCCTGAAAGGTGCTAGGGGCACGAGGGAAATGCGGCCACGTTCATATCTAGTGATTCCAGAATTAGATGCAGCAAAAAGAGTACTGCTAGAGGAATTCAACATAACTTGGATACCAAGTACGGCCGAAGAATTCACAAGCGATATTCTAGACCAGTTACAGTCAGAGTGCGCAACCGGATTACAGAAGTTCACAATTCAAACCTCACATCACCCAGAACTGCCAGAAGTTGGCGAACTTGCGGTTAATCCAAACCAAGATAGTGATTTTCTTCTCGGGGGAGAGCCAATCTGGGCTGACATTCAGAGCGGACGGGCTATAGAAAGAGAACACGATGAAGAGGTACTCGCAATAGCAAGGACAGCGCTTCAATCGGCCGATCCTGGGTGCATTGTCATCACAGGCACAGGGGGTTCAGGAAAAAGCGTGGCGCTGATGAGGATAGCTCTATTATTGTCAGCGGAGGGGACACGAGTGGGGTGGATCGATAAAGATAGCGACATGTCGCCAAGAGACATCCGACAGGCTATGAAGAGAGCAGCTGGTCCTAAGATACTTGCGATCGATGACGCAGATGTATTTCGTAATGAACTCACCGGACTATGCTATGACGTGACACAAGCAGATCAACATCCACTAATCATAATGGCAATTCGATCTGGAAAAGTTGATCAGGTTGCTGGGGACATGGCACAAGGCAGAATCAGGTATATCGAGACAGCAGTGCCACATCTTACAGATAAAGACATAGATGGACTCATCGACGTACTTGACCAGAATAATCGTCTCGGGCATTTAAAGGGTTTGCCACGCAGAGACCAAGAAGCAAGTTTTGCACGGAGTGCAGGTCGGCAACTGCTAGTAGCAATGCTATCCGCAACATCAGGAGACCCATTTAGAGAGAAACCCATTTCAGAACTCCACGGGCTCACACAGGAGAGCCGAGAAGCTTATGAACTAATATGCGTAGCGTCGACATTTAGGTTCACATTATCTCGCGCACAGATACTAATGGCGTTGGGGGCTAATTCTAATACAACGCTAAACACAATTAACTCGCTGAGCGCAAGGCATATAGTAACCGTTAAGCCGGACGGAAACCTTCGTGCTAGACACCGAGTCATTGCAGAATTGATATTCGACGAACTACAGAGTACCGGAGAGCTGACGTCACTGCTGGAAGGACTTACGTTTATGGCAGCGACAGAAGTCAACCCGAGTATACCTAGAGGGGCTCGGCCATGGCGCATACTAAGGACACTGATAAATCACGAATTTCTTAACAGAACAATATTTGGCCAAGTACGCACTATTTATTCGTCTTTAGAAAGTATCCTTTCATGGGACTTCCAATACTGGCTCCAGCGCGGAAGTTGGGAAGTAAAGTATGGATCACTTGCATATGCTGATAACTTCTTGTCACAAGCACGAGGTCTTGCACCAGAGGATCGCCTAGTTGAAACCGAGTGGGCGGTGCTTCTGTTTCGTAAAGCGACTGAGAGAGCAAGTGCTGTAGATTCTCCAGGACTAGTGGCCGAGGCAGTAGCGATATTAGAAGACATTATAAGAGAGCATGGAGGTACCGACGCATACCCATATCACGTCCTGGGTAGTCAGGGACTCGCATGGGTTAGGCGGTGTCCTATGAGTAGAATTGAGCGGCAAGCGTTTCTGGCAATGCTTCTCTTCTATTTAGACAGAGCAAAGTCGGTATTTCCCAGAAGAGCGGAGATCCAACAGCTCTGGACCGATGTGAAACGAGAACATCTATCAACAGCAGTACAACCGAAAGAATCGCCAGCGCAATAATTCACGTGTGAGAAGAGTCAGCAGTGTCGTATTGTGGTCCCCGATGATTGGGAGCATCGACATTGTGTTGGGGGAGATTGATCGATGAAGCTTTGTGCTGGTTTTGCGGATGAGGACGCTCGAAAAGAAGATCAGCTGGTTACAAAAGCTGTGCGCCAGAGTCTTCAAGACGACTTAGACGTGAACCTCAGAAACGACATTAAGATGCGAAACGGTCAGCGTGATCACGAAAAGCGTATTAATATGACTGCCAGTCCGCGACATGAGGCAAGCTTTTCGATTGTAGATGAATCAACCGGCATTACGACGACAGGGAGATGGGTTAATAATGCATTGGTCGTCACCCGCCCAAATAGTAAAGACATATCTTTCGACACCGTACGCGATGGACAACGATTGGATTTTAGGGATAAGACAATTAAGCAGGTTGTGACAGAAGTTCTAGAACTTACTACCCTACTATACTGACTGCGCAATGGAGATGAGAATGATTGAGTTTTCAGATTTTGAGTCCCAATGGCTTAATGAAGTTGTTGCTGGCAATCCAAGTACGACTGAACTTGGGCATCGTTTTGCCGAAAAAATGCTCCGCGATTGGCAGGAGGTAGACAACGCGACTTCGGAAATTATTCTTTGTGACGGAGCTGGCGATGGCGGAATTGACGCAGCCGTTTTCATAAAGGCAGATGATGCCGAAGGCCTGGAGGGAGACGGTTGGATTCTTATTCAGAGCAAGTATGGGCATTCGTACTCCGGCGCAGACACAATCGGACTGGAAGCACAGAAGTTATTTGCAACGCTTGAAGATAAACGTGACAAGTTGTCATCACTCAGCGCCGAACTGGTAGAACGGCTCAGAACCTTCATCGTGAACGCCGGACCAAAAGATCATCTGGATTATGTAATTTTCACAAGCGACCGAATTTCCCCTGAAGAGCAAGAATATCTCGCTAATGTTGAGATCCTTGGGAGGTCTAAGTTTGGCTCTCTTTTTAGTGTAGATGCCGTTTCTGTAGAGACTCTATATAATAAGCTCGTGGAAGCCGATGCGACGACGCCAAGGGGAATACGGGTGAAACTTAAAACGTCGGTCGCAAGTTCAGGCGAGATACTGCTAATTGGAGCGACGCAGCTTATAGATATGTTTAAGTTCATGCAAGAATACAAGAACTTATCGGGTGATCTTGACTTGCTCTACGAAAAGAATGTGCGTAAGTTCTTGGGCAATAAGAAAAGAGTCAACAAGGGCATTGAAAGAACCATCGATCTTTACCCGGAACGTTTTGGCCTTTACAATAACGGAGTAACAATTGTGGCTGAATCAGTCGATAGGGAAAATGCAAACAGTTTGCTATTGACTAATCCCTATATCGTTAATGGCTGCCAAACTACTAAGTGTATATGGTCGGTATTGCAAAAGCGACATAACGCCGGGGGAACTGCCAAGACGGCTGAACAGCAATCTTGGGAAACGCACCTTGGCGATGCTGTTGTTGTAACAAAAATCGTGATCGTCGGTTCGGAGGGCGAAGATCTTCTTACAGAGACAACGCGATTCACAAATTCACAGAATGCAGTTGGTGAGAAGGACTTCATAGCACTTGAGAAGGATTTTCGCGTGTGGGCGCCAGTGTTTAACAACCTTTCGGGTGTATTTCTTGAAATTCAACGAGGTGCCTGGGAGGCACGAAAGGCCTACCAAAAACAAAATCCGACTGTGCTACCACGATTTGAAGAGTCTGCGAATGCGTTCGAGCTACTCAAGGCGTACGCGGCTGGATGGCTCGGAGAGGCTGGTATTGCGTTCGGGAAGAATCCTCCCTTCGCTCCGGGTGGCTCTCTCTTTATTAAGATTGTGAATGACCCGTCGTTTGGCGTGGATTCGCTTTTTGCCGCTTACCTGATGCAGAAACTCTCGAACACATATAACTTCGGAAGGGGAGCGAAGCAGCAAACTCGTGGTCAGACACGCTATCTCTTTATCATGGTCGCTGTGGATCTTGTGAAAGACATCCTCATCAACGCGGGCATGGACTACGGCTACGCATCGATCTCACGGTCAATAGTGGCGCTTGAACAGAAGGGATTACTAGCTGAGATAGGAGATGCGGCTGTACTCATGGTAGACGACTATCTCACTCCAGAAAATGATGAGTCGCTATTCTCTGAGCCTGAGTTTGCCAAAACACAAGACCTAAATGCCTTCCTAAAGGCCGAAAAACTAGGCAAAGGCGATGAATTCTCTCCAAATCTGAAGATGCAGATAATGATGACAAAGAAACTACTAAAGAAAAGCCAGAATATCATTGCGATTCGCACTGCGGTCAAGGATGCAATGATCGCTCTAGGCGAATAATCGGCATGAATAGTCATCACTTCGCATAGCCGAGCAGTGTGGGCAGCAGACTGATGGCATATTGCAGACAATAGGTGAGCACCACTGCGGCTCCCACAGCACTGGCAATGTATAAGTCGTGCTTGTTCACCTTGTTTTCCAGCTTGTTCAACCTTCCCGGTTGCCCATTACCTACGATGCTCTTCATATCAGCGTGGAGTTCGCCCAGACACTCCATGACGTGCAGCATGAATTGCTGGTCGTCGATCACGATCTGTTCCCGTTGTTGTGTCGTTAGCGGTTCCATATGTTCCCCTGTTACTTTCTGTGTTTCATTTCTGTGCTTTATTCGCCGGTACGGATAATATGAAACGGATGTACCCCGCCATAACTGGTGGGAGTGATGACGATGTACCAAACTTGTATGCCGAACAGATTCTCGACTGACGAGTCAACGACGGGGCTCACGGCGATCTGCACCTGTACTCGACCGATGTCAGTCGCATTAGGAATCGTGTACGACGCGATGCCGCCAGCGGGTACTGTTCCCGGTGCTGGCGCAGTCTCCACCGCGTTCCATGTTTCACCATCATTTAGGGAGATAGTTATTGTGTACGTTCCACCGGAGCCAACAGAGGCTAAGTTGCCACGTGAGACAGTCAATCCAGCAGTGACGCCAGACAAGACAGTGCCTGTCGGAGCGAAGCCGCTATAAATGATGTCTGTGCTTAGTGTCTCGGAGACTGATGAGATATAGCAGCCATACATGGCGGCGAAGGATGTTGCATTAGGGGCATAGAGTGCTGTGGGATTGCTCGTGTAGAACGCAGCACCATTCTGTCGGTCAGCGTAGGCGGACGGATACCACGGCCCTGTCGCTGCGATTCCTCCTAATACCGCCGTAACAATACTGCCAATGAGGAAGTAACCTGCCTTGTTCATGAAGTCGGCTGTGTTCTGCGTGGCAATCACTGTGACTGCACCACCCGCGAACGTCGTGTCGATGTAGTACACATAATAAAGCTGATTCTGATTCAGCCCGCTGAGCGGGTAATTGTTGGGAGCTACGGAGATGTTCTGATTG
>Ga0182027_10008133_pt1 | contig 15329 bp, 11 predicted proteins | sample 712E1DmetaG_FD_121300 | JGI IMG/M metagenome (GOLD analysis project Ga0182027, IMG submission 121300) | Permafrost microbial communities from Stordalen Mire, Sweden - 712E1D metaG (Illumina Assembly) | ecosystem: Environmental > Terrestrial > Soil > Wetlands > Permafrost | place: Sweden... | reverse complement strand
CTTGCCGTCGAAGACGGCGCTGCCGGTAACGATCAGGTTGGGGCCCATCGCCGCGACCCGCGCGATGTTGTCCTTTGTCACGCCGCCGTCGGCGCCGAGCAGGATCTGGCGGCCGGAGCGTCGGATGAGCTGGGCGGCATCGGCCAGCCTTCTTCGGGTTGATTCGATGAACTTCTGACCGCCCCAGCCCGGGTTGACGGCCAGGATGAGCACGTACTCCAGTTCGTCGAGGAGTGGCTCGAGCGCCGACACGGGCGTGCCGGGGTTGATTGCCACTCCCCGGATGATGCCCCGGGCGGGGTCATTGGCGTTTTCGGCTTTGCCCAGGACCTGCAGGACACGGTGAGGATGGCGCGTCGACTCAACCTGGAACGTGATGATGTCAGCGCCCGCCGCCACGTAGTCCGCCACCTTGTCGACCGGGTCGACGATCATCAGGTGGGCGTCCTTGAGCAGCGGCGTCCTGATCGCCTTGACGAACGGCGGCCCGACCGTCGTCATCGGGCAGAAGACGCCGTCCATGACATCGATGTGGACGATCTCGGCATGGGCGGCCTCGAGCACGTGGACCTCGTCGGCCAGGTGCCCGAGGTCCGCGGTGTTGATGCCGATGGTCAGGTGAGCCCGGCCGTCGAGAAACGGCAGGTGTGCGGTCGTCGCCATCGCTGGACCTCACGCTTCGACGGGCTGCTTGAACTCCGACTTGAGCGTCTTGAACAACTCCAGCGCGTGCTCCGGCTTCATCGCCTCGTGGACGACCTTGCGGACGGCCTGGATCATGGCGATGGGCGACTCGCTCTGGAAGATGTTGCGGCCCATGTCGACGCCGGCGGCGCCTTCCTGGACGGCCCTGTAGGCCATCGTGAGGGCGTCGATCTCGGGCAGCTTCTTGCCGCCCGCCATGACGATGGGAACCGGGCAGGAGGCGGTCACGGTTTCGAAGCCGTCGGGCACGTAGTAGGTCTTGACCATCTGGGCGCCGAGCTCGGCACAGATGCGGGTGGCGAGGCGGAAGTACTTGGCGTCGCGGACCATGTCCTTGCCGACGGCCGTGACACCCAGGACCGGCAGCCCCACGCGGTAGCCGGCGTCCACGAGCCGGGTCATGTTGTTGATCGACTGGGTCTCGAACTCGCCGCCGACGAAGACCTGGACGCCGACGCCGCAGCTGTTGAGCCGGACGGCGTCCTCCATGTCCATGGCAATCTGCTCGTTCGACAGCTCCTTGAGGATCGAGGGGCCGCCGCTGGCTCGCAGGACGTTGGGCGTTCGCGTGGCCGCCGGTATGACCGTGCGCAGGATGCCGCGCGTGCAGAAGAGAGCGTCCGTGTACGGGACGAGCGGGACGATGTTTACGTCGATGCGCTCGAGGCCGGAGGTGGGGCCCATGAAGTAACCGTGGTCGATGGCGAGCATGACCGTCTTGCCGCTCTCGGGGTTGAAGACCCGGGCCAGGCGGTTCTGCATGCCCCAGTCGTAGGCCCCGGCGCCCTTGAGGAAGAAGGCGCTGTTTCGCTGCGGAATGTCCTCGTAATAGCTCTTCTCTTCGGCGTTGTCGGCTTCTGGCATCTCGCTCCTCTTTCTGCCCCGTCCCTGGGCCGGGACGGCGATGTTCGGTGGTGGGCTTGATTTCTGGTCCGTCTGACTCAGGCTCCGGCCGGCTTCCAGAGGGGGCGCAGCAGACCTGCGTCGCCCATGTCGAGGAAACGGCCGTAGACGGCGTGCCACTGGTCGAAAAGCGTGAGGTATGCGGCGTGGGCGACCGCGTCGGGTTCGAACGTCCGCTCGAAGCGGACCACGTCGGCCGCGGTGGAGGCCAAATCCCGGTAGAGGCCGGCGCCCAGGCCGGCGCAGAGGGCCGCTCCCAGGGCGGTGGATTCCTTGACCACGGGGACCTTGACCGCGACGCCCAGGACGTCGGCGATGATTTGCGGCCAGAGGTGCCCCTTGGAGCCGCCGCCGGTGAAGACGATCTCATCGAACTTGTAGCCGGTCAGACTCTCGATGATTCGCATGTGACCGAGTGCGATGTAGGCGGCGCTTTCCTCGATGGCCCGGATGCACTCCTTGCGGCCCGAGGTGGCCGGGTTGTCTATGTCGAACTGGACGAAGGACGGCGAAGCCTGGACCCAGCGCTTGGCGTTCATGATGTTGCCGAAGATCGGCAGGACGCCGTTGGAACCGGGCGGCACCTTTGCCGCCTCCTCCTCCATGACCACGAACGGATCCACTCCGCGCTCGGCGGCCTGGGCTTTTTCCAGGTCGCAGAAGGCGTCACGGAACCAGCGCATCGTCAGGCCGCAGTAGAAGCCGATGCCCTCGACCATCCACTGCCCCGGCATGACGTGGCACAGCGAGCGGAGCCGCGCCTCCGGGTCGATGAGGGGCTTGTCCACGACCACCGTGCTCTGCCAGAAGCTGCCGCCGACGAGCGTGAACGCGTTGGGTGTGGTCCGGCCTATGCCGAGCAAGCCGAGCTGAGTGTCGGCGCCGCCTACCACGACCGGGGTTCCCGCGGCGAGGCCGGTCTCGGAGGCGGCCTTGCCGGTCACTTCACCCAGTACGGTTCCCGGCGCCATGACCTCCGGGAAGATGCCCGGATCGAGGCCGATCAGGCGGATCAGCTCCGGCGACCAGTCGGCCTTCGCCAGGTCGAACAGGCCGGAGCTGGCGCCGATCGAAGGGTCGGTGGCGTACTTGCCGGACAGCTTCGTCAGGACCCAGTCGCTGAGCATCCCCATGTGGGCGATGCGTGCAAAGACGTCCGGCTGGTGGTTCCTGATCCAGAGAAATCGAGCAGGGGAGGTGATCGAGACCCAGTCGCCCCCGGTGTCGTAGATCCTGCGAGCGTCGCCGGCTTCGATCAGCTGAGTGGCTTCGTCGCCGGCCCGGGAGTCGACGTTGGGGCATGCCCATATCTCCGCGCCCGCGGCGTCGTACAGGACCATGCCTTCGCGCATGGCCGTGCTCGAAATTCCCTTGATCGCGTCGGCCGGCAGGCCGCTCTTCGCGAGGGACTCTCGGATGCACTCGCAGATGAGCGGCCAGTTCCTGGCCGTCTCGAACTGCTGCGAGCCCGGTGCCCCCGGAAGGGGAGGGTGGGACCACTCGCGCTGGGCCATCGCCACCTGGTGTCCGCCCCGGTCGAAGATGAGCGCGCGGCAACTCCCGGTCCCGAGGTCGATCGCCATGACATGCGGTTCAGGCATGGTTCCCCACCTTCTCGAGCACGGCCTTGTTCGCCAGGTTGACGTAGGGCTCGCCGGCGGCCAGGCGCCCGATCTCGGTCGCAGCCATCTCCCCGCCGTGGCCCATCGTCTCGAAAGTAGCGCCGCCGATGTGAGTGGAGATGACCACGTTCGGGGCGTCGTAGAGGCGGTGGCGCCGGCCGAGCTCCGGCGGAATCGACAGGTCCGGGATCCGGACGACGTCGAAGCCGCCGCCGGCCAGGTAACCGGATCTGAGGGCATCGTAGACCGCGTCCTCGTCGACGAGCATGTCGCGGGCCGTGTTGATCAGGAAGGCGCCCTTCTTCATCCGCTCGATCTGGGCGCGGCCGATCATGCCCTTGTTCTCGGCGGTGACCCGGGCGTGGATCGAGACGTAGTCGGACGTGGACAGCAGCGTGTCCAGGTCCACCGGCTCGCAGCCGTCGGCCTCGATGCGGTCGGCCGGCACGAACGGATCGGACACGATGACGCGCATCCCGATGGCGTGGGCGATGCGGGCGACGCGGTGGCCGATCTGGCCGTAACCGATCAGGCCGAGGACGTGGCCGTCCAGGTCGTGGCCCATCCACTTGGCGCCTTCGTAATTGTCGCGGGCGAGTTCGCCGCCGCCTTCCAGGAAGCGGACCACTTCCGGCAGGCGCCGGGCCAGCATGACCATGAAGGCGATGGTCAATTCCGCCACGGCCTGGGCGTTCTTGCCGGGTGTCGTGACTACGGCGATGCCGCGCTCCGTAGCCGCGGCGCTGTCGACGTTCACGGGACCACCCCTTGCGACACAGACGAGCTTCAGCGAGGGGCAGGCGTCCATGACCGCGTCCGTCACCGGCGCGCCCTGGACGATCAAGACTTCGTGGCCGTCCAGCCGTTCGATGACCTGGCGCGGACTGCCGAGGAGTTCCTTGATCCTGAGCTCCGACGGTGTAGTTGGCCGCCAATCCGGCTCGTCGACCACGTCGAAGCAGGTGACGTCATGCCTCTCGGCCAGACGATCGATCGACGGACCGAGGGCACGCCACGGGCAGTAGGAGTCCCCAACAACCAGAATCTTCATCTTCCGGTCCCTGCATTTGGCCCCCGCCCGCCGTGCGACGGGAGCAATTGGGGTCTCGATACCGCCAGCCCGCTGGGTCTCCAAACCTGTCCAGCGAGACGGCACGACGGCGGCACGTGAGACTTGGGGTTCTTCTCCTGGCCTCGGCTCGGCCCTGCTACGGAAAGATTGTGCCAGCGAAGTCAAGACCTTGCCATGGGCTGTTTGGGAGCGTCGGCGGGCTCTGAGGCCACCGACCTGCCTGTGTGTGGACGGGCGGCGCCTCTCAGCTCCGCCGCGCCGGGGCGACATCGCCGCGGACGATCGAGGTCCGGGCGATCCGGGCGAATCCCTCCGCCGTGAGGGCGTGGCGGCCGACGAAGAGGCCATCCACTCCGGGAGTCGCCAGGAGCGGCGCCGCTCCCTGGAGGTCGACGCTGCCGCCGTAGATCACCGGGACGGTCCGCCCGCCGGGGACGTGCTCCAGCCGCCAATGGATGGCGGCGTGAATGCCGGCGACCCAGTCCGATGGCGCGCTCTCGGCTCCGACCCCGATCGCCCAGGCGGGCTCGTAGGCAACCACCAGCCTCGAGAGATCACAGCCGTCCACGAGCCGAAGCTGTTCCAGGACGTAATCCTCGGCTGCCGGCGCCGCCGTCCTGACCGTCTCGCCGACGCACAGGATCGCCGTCATGCCCCAGCGCTGGACCGCGGCGACTTTGCGGGCGATCAACTCGTCATCCTCGTGATGGTCGCGGCGGCGCTCGTGATGGCCGACCTCGACGAGCGTACAGCCGAGGTCGGCCAGCATCGGGGCCGAGACGTCGCCGGTGTGGGCGCCCGAATCGTCGGGGTGGACGTCCTGGGCGCCCCAGGCCACGTTGCTGCCGGTCAGGGCCGCGCGGGCGGCCGCGATGGCCGGGAACGGCGGCAGCACGAAGAGGGTCCGGTCGTCGACATCCGCGACCAGGGCCCGGAGCTCGGCGCAGTAGGCGGCGGCCAGGCTCGGTGTCAGGTTCATCTTCCAGCTCGTGCCGACGAGCGGCGCTACCACCGCGCGGCCTCCGACTCGTGGTCTCTGCCGACTCCGAGATACGTGTCGACTGCCGCCGCGACGATCATCGCGAACGAAGTGGCGCCGGCGTCCGGCGTGCCGCGGGACTGCTCGCCGAGACGGGCGGCCCGGCCGATCGAGGCGATCATGCCGGACGTGGCCGCCGCGCCGGCCGTGGCCGCGTCGCGAGCCCGGACCAGGGCTTCGTCCACAGAGACGCCCGCGGCTTCCGAGGCGCGAAGGTTCTCCGCGAGTGGAGTCATTGCGTCGAGGATCGTCTTGTCGCCAGGCTTGGCGTGGCCGAGCGTCGTGACGGCCGCCACCGCAGCGTCGGCGCAGGCCAGCAGCCGGGCCACGGTGACGCCGCCGTCCCAGGATTCCGATGCTCGGATTGCCACGGCCGTCTTGAGCAGTCCGGTGGCATAGATCGGCCCGATGGCGCCGCCGATCGAGGCCATCGCCATCGCAACCTTCGCCAGTAGGTCGGCCGGTGGTGCTTCCCTGTTCTCTTCGAGCGCTCGGCGAACGGCCCTGGCGCCGTGGGCCATCGTCAGGCCGTGGTCGCCGTCGCCGGCGACTGCGTCCAGCCGCCCCAACTCGTCGCGGCCGGCGTCGACGGCATCGGCGGCCGCGAGGATGCAGTCGCGCAGCGACGCCGTCACTGCACGAATCTCGTGGTTCGGGCGGGCGCGGCGAGGAGGTCCGCCAACTCGTCGTCCAGGGTCGTAACCGTGACCGACGCGCCGGCCATCTCCAGCGAGGTGATGTACTCGCCGACATAGCTCCGGGCGACGTGGAATCCGGCTATCTCCAGGGCCCGGCGCGCGCCGCGGTAGAGGATGTACTGGTCCATCGTGGCCGTGGCTCCGAGGCCGTTGACAAGCAGCGCGACCTCGCGACCGGCCGCGGCGCCCATGTCGGCGACGATCGCGGCGACGAGAGCCCCGGCGATCGCATCTGCCGGTTCGAGGGGCCCTCGGCTGATGCCCGGCTCGCCGTGGACGCCCATGCCGATGCTTATCTCGTCGGGTCCGAGTTCGAACGTCAACCGGCCCGCTCCCGGCACCTCGCATGCGGCCAGGGCGACGCCCATGCTCCGTGTCGCCAGGTTCGACTTGACGGCGATCCGCGAGACGTCGGCGAGGCTGTCGCCCCGCTCGGCCGCGGCGCCGGCGCACTTGAAGACGATGATGTCGCCGGCGATCCCGCGCCGCTTCTCGATTTCCTGCGGCCCGGCGGAGGCGACGTCGTCCGTGACCCGGATCTCGCGGACCTCGATGCCTTCGGCGGCGGCGAGCTCGGCGGCCATGCCGAAGTTGAGCACGTCGCCGGCGTAGTTGCCGTAACCCATGAGGACACCGCGGCCAGACGAAGCCTCGTGGATCGCGTTCAGGATCACGTCCGGCGGCGGCGAAGCGAAGACGTTGCCGCAGGCCGCCGCATCTGCCATGCCGTGACCGACGTATCCGGCAAAAGCCGGCTCATGGCCTGAGCCGCCGCCGATGACCAGCCCAACCTTCGGGGCTGAGGCCGCGACCCGGCGGGCGATCACGTGCGGCGCGGTCAGCTTCACGAGATCGGCGTGGGCGCCGGCGAAGCCTTCCAGGGCTTCATCGACGGCGTCGAAGGGATCGTTGATCAGCTTCTTGTAGAAGCCGCGGTAAGCGCCGGTTCCATGGGCCGCCGTCATTTCACTCGCTCCTCCTCTGGCTTGCCCGCCGGCGCGCCCGTCTCGAGACGCTGCTCGGCCGCCTGGATCTTCCCGACCTTGCGCGCCGACCCGCCGCCGGCGAACTCGGACTTGAGCCAGACATCGACGAGTGTCTTGGCCAGCTCCGTGCCGATGACGCGCGCCCCGAGAGAGAGGACCTGGGCGTTGTTCGACATCCGGGCCCGGGCGGCGGAGTAGGGGTCGTGGGCGTTGGCCGCGTATACGCCCGGGACCTTGTTTGCGGCGATGGCCATGCCGATCCCGGTGCCGCAGATCAGCACAGCGCGGTCGTGAGTCCCCGCGGCGACTGCGGTCGCCACTTCTATGGCGACATCCGGGTAGTCGACCGGGTCGGTCGAATGGCAGCCGTAATCGGTGACCTCGTAACCGGCCGTCTCGAGGTATCGCCGCAGCTCTTCCTTGAGGCGGAAGCCGGCCTCATCGCTGCCGATGGCGATCGGCCTCATCGAAGCCTCCTTGTCCCTTCGGCCCGGGAGCGGCAGTTGTGAGAGGAGCCGCCATACCCGAAGCATCTGCGCCCGTGGGCACACAAACATTACCGCGGAGTCAAGGAAATGCTGTTGCTGCGCGCGCGGCCACGGGACGACTCACGAATCCGGGGCTACTCGGCGGCTTCGTTTGGGTCGTCGGGACGCATCGCGGTGCCCGCCGGCGCCTTGACCGTACGGCTTCGCCGGGCCGGCGTTGCGGCCCTCGGCCGGCGGACCGGCACTTCGCCCGCGATCGCGCGAAAGAGCGCCCTGTTCGCGGCACCGCTCGGCGGCTCGACCATCTCGGCCGCACCGAACGCCCGATAGGCGTTGAGGGCAGCGGCCAGTGCCGGCCCGAATCCGTCCGCCTCGAGCGGATCGAACCCCGGCTCGAAGGTCAGGCCGAGGATTCTGATCGACTTGGCGGTCTTGTCTATGCGCGGTTCGATACGGCCGACCAGCCGGTCGCCAAACAGGATCGGCAGGACGTAGTAGCCCCAGCGTCGCTTCACCGCGGGCGTGTAGACCTCCCAGCGGTAGTCGAAGCCGTAGAGGGGATCCAGGACCCCGCGATCCCACATCAGCGGATCCAGCGGCGCGAGGAACGTGCAGCCGGGCGCCGTCGCCTCCGCCGTGGCTCGCTCGCGAGTGGCCGTGCCCGCGTCGGCCACTTCGCGCTCGGCCTGGGCGAGGAGCGGCCACTCGTCGCCGACTACGAAACGCTCGCCCCGCACGCCCTCGACGGTGACGGCTATCAGTTCGCCGCGGTCCAGCAATTGGGCCCGCAGCTCCGCCCGCGTGGCGGCCGAACCCGTTCCGGGCCACAGCTCGCCGCTGCCCCCGGCGCCGAGCAGACCGTGGCCGCGGTAGCGGGAGAGCAGCTTGTGGCGGGTCTGTTCTCTCGGCGGTATTCGGACGCCGAGGAGGTCCTCCGGGAAGAGGCGTTCCATGAGATCGTAGTAGCGCCGGTTGCCATCGCGCCGGGCGAGGCCCAGCCGCCCCGAAACGGCGAGTGCTTCCAGGACGGCCCGGGCCGCCGTCGTGGGCCCCCACCACCAGTCGATGGCCGCCTCGCGTTCGAAGTCGCCAGAGCACTTCGGTCCCTCGGCCGTTATCTCGGCCAGGATCTTCTCGGCCAGGACGGCCTGATCGCCGACCAGCCGCCCCGCCCGGCCGTCGGCGCCGTCCTGCCACGTGATTCGGTAGTAGGGGAGTTCGCGTGTCGGCAGCAGGTTGAGGGCCTTGTTGTAGGCCTCGAAGAGGAGGCGCCGACCGTACAGCAACTCGTCCGTCAACTCGCGGCGATAGCCGCCGATCCGGGCCTGGAGCACGAGGTCGTGGTTGCGGCCGGCAACGTCCAGCGGGTCGAACTGGAGCGAGCCGAGCCGGTCCACGATCGCCAGGACGCTCTCCGGCGTGGCGGGCAATGCGCGCGGCGGCATGAGGAGATGCCGGATCGCCAGGAACCGCCGTGCCACGGGAACGCTGATCTGGTAGGTCATACCCGCATTGTGCAGGCTGTGTACGTCAGAAGTTGACAGGTTGGTCGGCAGATCGACCGCGCGGGCGGCGTCGGCGCGGCCCGGCCGTGTCGGCCCGGTCGGGGCCGGGTCAAGAGCGGGCGGATGACAGCAGGATGATCGAACGCGGGCCGACGGACAGCGTTGCCCCCGGGGCCAGAGCCGCCCCGGCCGCAGGGCCGGCGACACCGGCATAGGAGTCCACTTCGCTCCGCCACTCGCGCGGTGAGTCCACGTCCGGCACGGTGAACGTCAAAGGCTCCCACCATCCGTTCACGACCAGGAGCAGATCGTCGTCGAGCATCGGCCGGCCGCGCTGGTCTCTGTCCGCGTCGCGCGTGCCGTCGAAGTACGCCGTGATGCTTCGCGTCCAGCCCGCAGCCCAGTCCGAGTCGGTCATCGGGGAGCCTGCCGGCGTGAACCACTCGATTTCGTTGCTCGACGCCCCACTGGCAAAGCGGCGACGCCGAAGGACGTGGTGGCGGTGCCGGGCCGCGATCAGCGCCCGAGTGAAGACGAGCAGTTTCTGGTCCACCGCGCCCCAGTCGAACCACGAGATCCCGTTGTCCTGGCAGTAGGCGTTGTTGTTGCCCTGCTGAGTTCGGCCTATCTCGTCCCCACCGAGGAGCATCGGCACGCCAAGGCTGAGCAGGAGCGTGGCCAGCATCGCCCGCGACTGCCGGGCGCGGAGGTCGAGCACGTTGGGATCGCCGGTCGGGCCCTCGGCCCCGCAGTTCCAGGAGTGGTTGTCGTCGGTGCCGTCGCTGTTCGACTCGCCGTTGGCCTCGTTGCGTTTGGCGTCGTAGGAAACGAGGTCGCGCAGCGTGAAGCCGTCGTGGCAGGTGACGAAGTTGATCGAGGCATTCGGCCGCCGTCGCGACGGGCCGTACAGGTCGGCCGAGCCCGTGAGGCGAGTCGCCAGATCCGGCAGGGTTCCGGGCTTGCCGCGCCAGAAGTCGCGGATCGTGTCGCGGTAGCGTCCGTTCCACTCGCTCCAATTCGTCGGGAAGTTGCCGAGGTCGTAGCTGTCGGGCTGGCCGATGTCCCACGGCTCTGCGATCAGCTTGACCTGCGACACGATCGGGTCCTGCGAGACCAGGTCGAAGAACGCTGCCACGCGATCGAAGCCGCCGTGCTCGCGCGCCAGTGCGACGGCCAGGTCGAACCGGAAGCCGTCGACGTGCATCTCCGCCACCCAGTATCGGAGTGAGTCCATGATCAGGCGTAGGCATTTCGGGTCGTCGGCGTTGAGGCTGTTGCCCGTGCCGGTGGTATCGAAGTAGTAGCGCTGGTCGTCGGCCGCGAGCCGGTAGTAGGCCGGGTTGTCGAAGCCGCGGAACGAGAGCGTCGGGCCCAGGTGGTTGCCCTCGGCCGTGTGGTTGAAGACGACGTCGAGGATGACCTCGAGCCCGGCCGAATGAAGGGCCTTGACCATCGATTTGAACTCGACGACCTGGCCGCCGATTCGCCCCGCCCGGACCTCGGCCGAGTAGCCGGCGTGCGGCGCGAAGAAGCCGAGGGTGCTGTAGCCCCAGTAGTTGTCGAGGCCGCGTGAGCGCAGGGATCCGTCGTCGACGTGATGGTGAACCGGCAGCAGTTCGACGGCCGTGACGCCGAGACCGGCGAGGTGCTCCAGGGCCGCGGGCGAGGCGAGGCCCGCGTACGTGCCCCGCAATTCCGGCGCTATGCCCGGGTGGAGTTGGGTAAAGCCCTTGACGTGGGTCTCGTAGATGATCGTGTCGGAGTAGGGGATCGCCGGAGGGGCGTCGGAACCCCAGTCGAACGCGCCGTCTGCCACCACGCCGCGGGGCACCTGCGGCGCCGAGTCCGCTTCGTTGAACGCGTCGGGCGTTCCCGGGACGTAGCCGAAGACCGAAGCGTCCCAGTCGATGTTCCCGGCGACGACCCGCGCATATGGGTCCAGCAGCAGCTTGTTCGGGTTGCAGCGCAGGCCCCGGAGCGGCTCATATGGTCCCGCGACTCGATAGCCGTAGCGCTGCCCGGCCCCGACGCCCGGCGCGAAGCCATGCCAGATCCCGCCGTCCTGCTCGAGCAGAGGCAGTTGCCTCTCGACGCCGGCATCGTCGAAGAGGCACAGGGTCACGCCCGTGGCGATCGTCGAGGCGACCGCGAAGTTGGTGCCGTCGGCGGCCGGTGTGGCCCCGAGCGGGTACGGTTTGCCCGGCCACAGATGCATCACGCGTTCCCCTCCACGGTCCCGGTGGGCCCGTCAATACCAGCCGTGGTTCTTCCAGAAGTTGTAGGCGCCGCAGGCTGTGCCGTAGCGGCCGGCGACGTACCACAGGCCCCATTTGACCTGGGTCAACGGGCTGTAGCGCCAGTTGGAGCCGAACATGGCCATCTTCGTACCAGGGTATGCCTGAGGAATCCCGTACGGGCCGTTCGGATCGCCGGCTCGCGGGTTCCACTTCGATTCGGCCGTCCAGAGCGCGTTGATGCAGTTGTAGCCGGCCGCCCCGACCCGGTTCTTGACGTATGTGCGGGCGTTCCAGACCGTGTCGCGGTACGGCGCCGCCGTCACCTTCGGCTTCGGGCTGGGTGTAGGCGTCGGCGTGGCGGTCGGGTCGGGGACCAGGGTCGGGACGTACGCGTTCGCCGTGGTTGCCGGCGCGAAGGTCGGGTCGTCGAAGAAGGTCGTGGGCGACGGCGCGGCCGCGATGGCAGATGCCGGATCGACGGATGCCGAGAGCGACGGCCTGGGGCTCAGGGCAGGGTCTGCCAGCGCATTCGGGACGACGAAGATGACCGCGTCGGCGGCGAGGACAAAGGCGCCCACCAGGATGAGGACCACCACCGGAGAGATACGCGTCAAGTGTGTTCCTCTGTCTGTGCTCCGCGGCGGGCCGCCGTGGGCCGCTGGACGCAGGCCTGCCAGCCGTGGAGCGGTCGTGGCGCTGGCCTCCGCGCAATGCGCTTCTGCGCACGAGGTCCGCACCCGCGACGTGGAGCCGGCGGGCGTCCGGGACTCTAGGGCCGCAACGACATCGTGTTGCCACGCCGCCACGGGCCACCGGAGGGCGGCCAGAGAATAGCATGGCCGCACGGTCAAGAGCAGTCACGACCCTGCGGGACAACACGAGGCGACCGGGTCGATACTCTAGCGGCGACGCGCTTGGAGAGCGGGTTTGACTCCGGCGGCGCTAATCCCGATAATGTTGGTCGGAATTAGAACAACCCTCGCGGCGGCCCGGCGGACCCCTCCGCCACGACCGTCGCCTCGTTCTCAAGGAGCTCCATGGTCACCAGCCGAGAGATCGTCTCCAGCGAGTACAAGTTCGGCTTCCACGACGATGTCGACTACCTCGAAGAGACCAAACACGGCCTGACCCGCGACACGGTCGAGGAGATCAGCCGGATCAAGGGCGAGCCGGCGTGGATGCTCGATTTCCGCCTGCGCGCGTACGAGCACTTTCTCTCGCGACCCATGCCCCAGTGGGGCGGCGATCTCAACCAGATCGACATGGACAAGATCGTCTACTACCGCAAGGCGTCGCAGGGCGAAGAGAAGAACTGGGACGACGTCCCGGACAAGATCAAGAAGACGTTCGAGCGACTCGGCATCCCGGAAGCCGAGCGCAAGTTCCTCGCCGGCGTCGGCGCCCAGTACGACTCGGAAGTGGTCTACCACAGCGTCCGGGAGGAGCTGTCGAAGATCGGCGTCGTCTTCATGGGCACGGACCAGGGGCTCAAGGAGTATCCCGAGCTCTTCAAGAAGTACTTCGCCACGGTCGTCCCGCCCGAGGACAACAAGTTCGCGGCGCTCAACAGCGCCGTCTGGTCGGGCGGGTCGTTCGTCTACGTGCCGAAGGGCGTCGAGGTCCCGCTGCCGCTGCAGGCCTACTTCCGCATCAACGCCGAGAACACCGGACAGTTCGAGCGGACGCTGATCATCGTGGACGAAGGTGCCAAGGTCCACTACATCGAGGGTTGTCTGCCGGAAGGTGAGCTCGTCAGTCTGGGTGACGAGATGGTCCCGATCGAGACCGAGGCGGCCGGCACGCGCGTCATGAACAGCGCCGGCGTCGAGGCCGAAGTGTCCGCCGTGAGGCGCCGGAGCTACTCGGGTGAGATGCTCAAGATCGTGCCGGTCTCCGTCGGCAACGGCTTCGAGTTGACGCCGGAACACCCGGTCTGGTCCATCAGGCGCGAGCGGATTGCCAGGACGCGCTCCAACCGACCGAAGTCCCGTTGGGATGTCAAGGTCGCCGAGCTGCCGGCGACCGAGCCGGAGTGGGTCCCAGCCGGCAAGCTCGGAGCCGGCGATTTGCTGTGCTTCCCCGTCGCGACCAAGCAGGTCGACCACCCGGAAATATCCGACGAACTTCTCCGATTTCTCGGCTACTACACCGCCGAAGGCAGCGCCTTCTTCAACGGCGTTTCTAATGTCCCGACGGTAGCGATCTCTCTCCACATCGACGAAAAGGATCTGATTGCCGATGCCCAGAGGCTGATGACAGCCCTGGCCGGCAAGCCGGCGGCGGTGTACGAGAACCCGCCCAAGCACGAGGCACGGGTCTACGTGTACTCGCGCGAACTTGTCGACCTGTGCTGGAAGTACGTCGGCCACGGCGCCGCGGACAAGAAGCTCCACCCGGACCTCATGGAGTTACCGCCGTCGCGGCAGAAGCTGCTTGTCGATGCGTACCTCCTGGGCGACGGGAGCCGCCACGTTCGAACCAACGGCAGGACGCTCGTTCGAGCGGCCACCGTCTCGCGGACGCTTGCCTTCCAGCTCCAGGAGATCCTCGCCAGGACCGGCGTTTACGCCGGCATCCAGGTTCGCAAAGCGTACGGCGAGACGATGCGGGACGGCCGGGAGATCGCCCACCGCGAGCAGTACGTCGTCCACTACGAAGAGGGCATCACGACTCACCAGGCTTGGTTCGACGCCGGCCGTACCTGCTTCTGGGTGCCGATCCGCAAGATCGAGTCGCGCCCGTATGAAGGCTGGGTCCACAACCTGGAGATGGCCACGGCCCCGAACGCCTACCTGGCGCGCGGCTTCGCAGTGCACAACTGCACGGCGCCCATCTACACGACGGACGCGCTCCACGCGGCGGTGGTCGAGGTCATCGCGCTGCCCGGGTCGAAGGTCCGCTACACCACGATCCAGAACTGGTCGAACGACGTCTACAACCTCGTGACCAAGCGGGCACACGCGCATGCCAATTCCACGGTCGAGTGGATAGACGCGAATACAGGCTCCAAGCTGACGATGAAGTATCCGGCGATCTGGCTCCGTGGCGAAGGGGCCACGGCCGAGGTCATCTCGGTCGCCGTTGCCGGCAAGGGCCAACACCAGGATACCGGCGCCAAGGCGATCCACCTCGCCCCGAACACGCGCAGCCGGATCATCAGCAAGTCCATCTCCAAGGATGGCGGCCGGACCACCTACCGTGGCCAGCTCAAGGTCGTCCCCGGTGCGACCGGCGTGGTCGCCAGCGTCCGCTGCGATGCACTACTGCTCGACGAAGGCAGCCGCTCGGACACCTACCCGTACATCGACATCCAGGAAGACGACACGACGATGACCCACGAGGCCACTGTCGGCAAGATCAGCCAGGACCAGGTCTTCTACCTGATGAGCCGCGGCCTGACCGAGAACGAGGCAACGAACCTGGTCGTCCAGGGCTTCCTCGAGGTCTTCACCAAGGAACTCCCGATGGAGTACGCCATTGAATTCAACCGGCTGGTCAAGCTCGAGATGGAGGGCTCGCTCGGATGACGGCTCAGCCCGAAACAGAGGCTGCCTCCAAGCCGGCCGCCGCCGCGCCTGCCCGCAAGGCCCCGCAGGCGCCGTCCGACCTGACCGTGTCGTTCGTCGACGAGGGTGCCGTCCGTCGCGTGGCCGCGGTCACCTCGGCAGCCGAGTGGCTGCTCGCCGATCGCCTGGCCGGCCTGGCCGCCTTCGACGCCCTGCCGATCGAAACCAACCAGCTCTACACCACGTACGTGGACCTGCGGAACGCGAAGCTCGCCGCCGTTCGGCCCTACGCCGTTGCGGCGGAGACAGCCCCGGGCGCCGCCGACGCGAAGCTGCTCCCCGAGGGAGCGGCCGCATACGTCGAGTTCCGAGAGAACCGCGTGGCGGCGCTCGTGCTCTCCGACGAGGCCCGGGAAGCAGGCGTCATCCTCGAAACACTGGCCCAGCTGCGCGCCCGCGATCCCGAGCTGCTACGCCAGCTCCTCGAGGGCGGCTGCGCCCTGCCCGAGAACGACAAACTCGCCCAGATGACCCGCGCGTTGTGGTCCGACGGAGTGCTTCTCCGCGT
>Ga0182027_10008132_pt1 | contig 15331 bp, 16 predicted proteins | sample 712E1DmetaG_FD_121300 | JGI IMG/M metagenome (GOLD analysis project Ga0182027, IMG submission 121300) | Permafrost microbial communities from Stordalen Mire, Sweden - 712E1D metaG (Illumina Assembly) | ecosystem: Environmental > Terrestrial > Soil > Wetlands > Permafrost | place: Sweden... | reverse complement strand
TGCTCGAACTCGCGCATCCGGAAGACGAAGTTGCCGGGGCTGATCTCGTTGCGGAAGGCCTTGCCGATCTGGGCGATGCCGAAAGGCAGCTTCTTGCGGGCGCTCTCGCGCACGTTTCGGAAGTTCACGTAGATGCCCTGGGCCGTCTCCGGGCGGAGGTAGACCTCGTTGCCCTCTTCCTCGACCGGGCCCATGTGGGTCTTGAACATCAGGTTGAAGCGGCGCGGGGCGGACAGAGGCCCCTGATCGGCCGGGCACTTGAGGCCGAGGCGCTCGACGACCTCCGGATCCATCAGCTCGGTGTTGGTCAGGTTCTCCGCGCCCGGAAGCTCGTCGAGGCGGTAGCGGCGGCGGCACGTCTGGCACTCGACGAGCGGGTCGCTGAAGCTGGCCACGTGGCCCGAGGTGACCCACACCTGGGGCGCCATGATGATGCTGGCGTCCAGCCCGACGATGTCGTCGCGCTCCTGCACCATCGCCCGCCACCACGCCCGCTTGACGTTGTTCTTGAGTTCCACGCCGAGCTGACCGTAGTCCCAGACGGCGTTGATGCCGCCGTATATCTCCGAGCTCGGGAATATGAAGCCGCGCCGCTTGGAGAGCGAGACGATCGTGTCGAGATTGGCGACGGACGGCCCCGGGTCGTCGGCCGGCGGTGTCGTCTTGGGGGCGGTCACTACGGTCTCCTCGGGCGATGGCGATCGAACTGGCAGTTGATGACGAGCGCACGGGCGATCGAAAGCTCGAACGGTCGAACGCTCGGGGCGCCATTCTCGCACGCGCGTGCCCGGTTGGGGCGCCGAGTCCGAACACCGGCCGCAGCCCGACCGGGGCCGGCGCGGCGGGCTACCGATCCGGCGCGGGCGTTGGTCGCCCAGGCGTAAGCTGTCAGGGCGCGCTCGTGGTCGACGAGAACCGAGTCGGAGGGGAGCCACATGGACGATGGGCCGGCCGATAGAGAGCTTCCGCCCCGGATCCCCGTGAGACCCACGTCGGTCGGCCGTGGCCTGCCGGTGCCGCCCGTGATCCCGATGGTAGCGGTGCTCGGCCTGCTGATTGGCATCGGCATCGGTTACGGCTTTGGCCCGGGGCGAGGCTCGTCCGCGACGCCCACCGCGACCCCCGGCATCACCCCGCGGGTCGTCTCCGAGGCGCCGTGGACCCTACCGCCGTCGGAGCTACCGATGGTGACGATCCCACCGACCGCCCCGATGGAGACCCCGCCGCCCGGAGGGCTCTCCATCGAGCAGGCCCTGACGGCGCTCGCCGGCACAGGGTTCGGTGGGTCGCAATCGGTAGTCATCTCCGCGGCCGCGGTCCCTTATCGCGACGTGGCCGACCAGGTCGTGGGCTCGCCCGGCGACTGGTTCTGGGTCTTCGTCGTCTACGGCGACTTCGGCATCCCGATGATCGGCCCGATCTGCACCCTGGCGCCGGCCACGCCCACGGCTGTGTCCAGGGCCACAGCCATCGCCACCGCGGCGATCGCGCCATCGGACGAACCCTGCGCCTGGCCGTTCACGACGGCGAGGGTCGTCCTCGACTACCAGACCGGCGAAATGCTATATGCCGATATCCCGGCGTTGGGTTCCTGAGGCGGCCGACGGCCTCCGCGCCACACCGAGCCCTCGTGGCGCCGGGCGACACCTGGTCTACCGCGACTAACCTCTCCTGACCTCGTCGAGGAAGGCGAGGGAGCGGGCTTCGCGATCGAGCGAGACGTGCAGGAAGTCGCGCATCGCCCCTTCGACCTCGCGCTCGACGAGAGCCGGGAGCCGCAGAGCGGCGAGGGCTTCCACGTCCATGCGCTGGTAGGCCTTGAGCAGCTTCAACGCGTCGACCGAGAGGGCGGCCCGGCCGGCTGAGGGCCCCGGGCAGCGCGAGCAGAGGACGCCGCCGAGCGGCGGGACCCAGCGGAACTGCTCGTCCGCCTCCAGCATGCGGTCGCATTCGACGCAACGGTCCACCTCGGGCCGGACGCCCATCTCGTCGGCCAGGTGCATCTCGTACCAGCGCGCAACTCGACCGGCGGCCATGCCCGCGTCCAGCAGCTCGTAGGCGCGCCGGAGCAGCGCGTACAGCCCGGCGGTCTCGTGGCGCTCCTCGATGGAGCGGTCGGCCAGCTCGGCCAGGTACCAAGCCGTCGCGGCCGACTCCAGCGAGTCGCGCAGCCGAAGCCATGCGTGCGTGACCTCTACCTGGGTGACCACGTCGAAGGTCCGGCCGCGGGCCAGCGCCACTCTCAGCTCGGCCAGGGGCTCCAGGCTCCCGCCGAGCCGGCTGGTCGTCCGCCGCACGCCCTTTGCGATCGCCTTGAACTTGCCGTGGGCGGGCGTAAAAAGGGTCATGATCCGGTCGGCCTCGCCGTAGTCGAAACGGGAGAGGACGATGGCATCGGTCACGTACAGGCGTGGAGCGGGCACGTGACCACGCTATCACGTGCGGCGTCCTCCGCCCGGGCCGACCCGGACTCGGTCGCGGTCCCGCGGCGTTGCCGTTCGCCCGCATGCCGGGCCGTCTTCGGCCCGTTCGGCGGCGCCGACCGCAGGGCTCGCACCCGGGACGACACGACCGCCCGCGCGGGGAGCGTTCGGGCCACCTGCGCTATCCTCGCCCGATGGACGAGGAGATCGAGCACCCCAAAGCCGCCAACGAGGCCGCCGCCCATCCGGCGGGACCGCCCGCCCCCCGCACCGACCGGACGCGGATCCGCCGCCACGCCGACCGGGCGGTCCCGGATCGGATCGAGGAGTTTCTCGCGGCCGGGACCATCGCCCACGTCGCCTGCGTCGAGGACGACCAGCCGCGCCTCATCCCTTTCCTGTACCACTACGAGGCGGGCCACATCTACCTGCACGGCTCGCCCGGCAACGCCACGCTGCGCCTCCTGCGCGACGGGCGGCCGGTTGCGGTTGCGGTCACGAGACTGGTGGAGTTGATCGCGTCCAAGACCGCCTCCGACCACTCGGCCAACTACCGCAGCGTCGTTGCCTACGGCCACGGCCGCGGGATCTCGGACCTTGCCGAGAAGCGCCGCGTCCTGGACGCCATGACGGCTCGCTACTTCCCGGGCCGGTCCACGCCGGCCGACTACGCGCCGGCGACCGATGACGACCTCGTCCGCATGGAGCTGACGGACATCGAGATCGACGAAGCGTCGGCCAAGATGCGCGAGGGCGGCGCGATGGGCCCGCACGACTCGGACCCCGATTTCCCGGGCTCGACCTTCGCCCTTCCGGTCTGAGCGGCCGCGCGGGGGTCCCGCGCGTGGCGTCCCGCGCGTGGCCGCGGCGGTGACCCTGCGCTCGCCCCAATGTCCGCCCGACGGTCAAGCCTTCCGTGGTGCGCCGCGATGCGGTTTTCTGAAAGCGGGTTGCTATGATCCCCGGGTGCAATCCTCCATCTCAGTAACAGATCTGGTCGCAGACACCGAGCAGGAGATCCTGCGCCTGGTCTCCGATCGCGACACGCCGACGGCCGCGCTATACGAGATGTGCCGCTACCACCTCGGCCTGGACGGTAGCGGCTCGTCCGGAAAGCGGATGCGGCCGTTGCTCGGGCTCCTCGCCTACGCCTCGATCGCCGGAGATTATCGGGCCGCGTTGCCCGGCGCCGCGGCGGTGGAGCTCGGCCACAACTTCAGCCTGGTCCATGACGACATCGAGGATGGCGACACGGAGCGCCGCCATCGCCCAACTCTCTGGGCACTCCACGGCATACCGCAGGCCATAAACGCCGGCGACCTGCTCTTCACGCTCAGCCGCAAGGCCCTCCATCGCCTGACCGACCTGGGCTTTTCGGACGCCAAGGTGCTGCGGCTCATGCGCCTGCACGACGACACGTGCCTGGCGCTATGCGAGGGCCAGTACATCGACATCTGGGCAAGCGAGCGCGCGGAGCCGATGTCGGTGGAGCTGTACTTCGACATGATCGGGCGCAAGACGGCGGCCCTGATCGCCGCCTCGGTTGAGGCCGGCGCGGTGCTCGCGACCGACGACGAGGCCGTGATCGAGCGATACCGTGCGTTTGGATGGGCCCTGGGCATCGCCTTCCAGCTGAACGACGACCTGCTCGGCATCTGGGGCGAGCAGGCCAAGACGGGCAAGGAGCCTACCGACGTCGCCCGGCACAAGATGACGCTACCGGTGATCTACGCCTTTGAACATGCCGGCCCGGCCGAAAGGCTGGGACTCGAGGCCGTCTGGCAGACCGAGTCTCCCGACGATCGCCAGGTCGCCGAAGCGGTCGCTCTGATCGCGAAGCTGGGCGGGCGCGACTACACACGCGACCAGGCCCGCCGCTACCGGGACAAGGCCCTGGCCGAGCTCGACGCGGCGGGAGTAGTCGACGCGGACGCCCTGGATTCGCTCCGCGGCATCATCGTGGGGGTGATCAAGGCGTAGCCCCCACGTGCAGGCCCACGTCGTGGTTGGCCAGCAACGTGCCGGTGGCCGCGTCTACGAGGACGATCGCACGGGGTGGCGATGCGCCCGTGGGCAGCGCGGCGGCAGCGCTCCCGGCCCAATCCATGGCCACGGCCCAGACCAGCCGCGCGGAGGCCCCGCTGCAGGTATCGTGGAACGAGACCAGCACGACCTCGTGGACGTAGGCACCGGGATAGGTCTTGCCGGCGACCTGGATGGCCGAGTCGGCCTTGGCCGGTGGCACGATGTTGACCGGCTCCAGCCGGACACACACCGAGTTCAGCTCAGAGGCCGTCCAGCCGTCGATCTGGACCGTGCCCAATCCGCTCACCCACTGGTTGAACGGACTCCGGTAGTCGTAGGCGAGCCAGAGGGCGCCCCAGGTCGCGGCCACGAGAAGGACCAGGAAGACGGCTGCCTGGTGGCGGCGGAGCAAACGCAAACCCGGCCTCCTTTCATCTCCGATTCCGGGCCGGACGGCGGCGACCTACCGTCCCGGGCCCTTCGTCGATTCGCCCCCTGCCTTTCCTGATTCATCATCGCGGTCGCCGGCGCTGTGCCGGACCACGAGAACCTTGCCGACGCGACGGCCATCCGTCACCTCGACCGTCAATGTCAAACCCTGCTCGGCCAGATCGACCGTGTCGCCGGGCCGGGGCACGCCGCCGATGCGGTGATAGATCAGCCCGCCGATTGTGTCGTACTCGTCGGCATCTTCGAGCCCGCCCAGCTCCATGTCGAAGAGTTCGGCCAGGTCGTCGACCGAGGCACGCCCATCGACCCGCGCCTCGTCGTCGGAGAGCCGGACCGTCAGCGGCTCCTCGACGTCGTATTCGTCCTGGATGTCGCCGACTATCTCCTCGATCAGGTCCTCGATCGTGACCATGCCGGCCGTTCCGCCGTACTCGTCCAGGACGATCGCCAGGTGGACCTTGCGGCCCTGCAGCTTGTGGAGGAGATCGTCTATCGACATCGACTCGGGCACGAACAGAGGCGCCCGGAGCAGTTTGCGCAGGTCCGGCTTCTGCCCGCCGCTCTTGAGGAACGGCAGCAGATCCTTCGCGTACAGGAGGCCCACGATCTGGTCGATCGTCTGCTCGTAGATAGGGATCCGGCTGTGGCCCTCGCGGATGAAGGTGTCGATCGCCTCGTCGATGCTGCTCGTCACCGGCAGCGCCGTCATGTCGGTTCTCGGGACCATGACCTCGTGGAGGCGGCGCTCGCCGAGCTCGATGACGGCGCTGATCATCTGCTCCTCCTCGGCCTCCAGCACGCCGGTCTCCCCTCCGCGCTCGACGATCAGCTTGAGCTCCTCGGTGTTGATCTGAGCCTGCGTGGCCACACCGGCACCGAAACCGCCAGCGATCATGCGCGTCAGCCACGTCAACGTGTTGACCAGCGGGCCGAAGATGTGGCCGATGAAATCCAGGGGGCCCGCGAGCGTCAGGGCCACCCGGTCCGGGTAGGCCAGGGCAAGGGTTTTTGGAACCAGCTCGCCGAAGACGATCGTGAAGGCCGCCAGCAGCATCGTGACGATGAGCACGGCCAGCCCGCCGGAGATGCCTTTGAGGGCATCGACGCCGGCAATCACCCCGGCCAGGCGCTCGGCCAGGTTGACCGCCGCGTAGGCCGAGGCCAGGAAGCCGACGAAAGTGACGCCGATCTGGGCTACTGCCAGGAAGCGGCCGGGGTCCTCGACCAGCCGCTTCACCCGACGGGCGTTGCGGTGCCCCTCCTCTATGAGCTGGTCGATCCGGCTGTGGCGCAGCGTGACGAGGGCGATCTCGGCCGCGACGAAGACTGCCTCGATCATGACGAGGATGAGGACGACCAGCAGCTGCAGGACGACGTCACTCATCGAGGGGCTCTTTCGGTGTCCTCCTCAGATGACGGCCCAGCGGAATCCGCGCCGGGTGCGGCCTTCGGGGAGTCGCCGAGGGCGCCTGCGGCCGGGCTTTCGGCAGGATCCGGGGAACGCGGTTTGCGCAACCGCGCCGGCACTCCAAGGGCGAGCATGCCCGCGGGTACGTCCTTTGTCACCACCGCCCCGGCGCCCGTCCGCGCGCCGTCGCCGAGCTCGACCGGAGCCACGAGCATCGTGTCCGAGCCGAGGAAGACGCCCTTGCCGATCTTCGTCTTGTGCTTCTTCACGCCGTCGTAGTTGCACGTGATCGTGCCCGCGCCGACGTTGGTGCGCTCGCCCAGCTCGGCGTCGCCGATGTAGCTGAAGTGGTGCTGCTGCACGCCGGCATCGAGCCGGCTGGCCTTGACCTCGGCGAAGTTGCCGAGCCTGACCTTGCGACCGATGGAGGCACCCGGGCGGAGATGCGAGAAGGGCCCGATCCGGACCTCGTCCTCCACCTCCGAAGACTCGAGAACGCTGGCCCAGACATAGCAGTCGCGCCCGACGACGGTGTCGATGATCTGGCTGCCCGCCCCGATCCGCGTGCCCTCGCCGATCCTGGTGCGGCCGCGCAGGATGACATCGGGTTCGAGAATCACGTCCGGCGCCAGCTCCACCATGTCGTCGACGTAGGTTCGGGCCGGATCGACCATCGTGACGCCGGCGAGCATGTGGCGCTCGTTGATCGCCAGCCGAAGCTCGAGCTCCGCCGCGGCCAGCTGAACTCTGTCGTTGATGCCGGTCAGGGTGCCGTCGTCCTCGACCTCCAGCGAGACGACCGGGCGGCGATCGTCGCGGGCGAGGGTCACGAGCTCGGGCAGGTAGAACTCGCCCGAGACCGGCGAACGCTTGACGTCGCCGATCCGGCGCCGTAGCCAGGCCGCGTCGAAGGCGTACAGGCCGGCGTTGATCTCCTCGATCTCGAGCTCGTCGGGCGTGGCGTCCTTCTGCTCGACGATCCGGAGAACCTGGCCACCGTCTTCGCTCCGCACCACGCGGCCCAGGCCCTCGGGCTGCAGCGAATGCACCGCGACGAGGGCTACGGCAGCGTTGCGAGCCCGGCGGATGTCGATCAGGTCGGCCAGCAGGTCCGCCTGGACAAGAGGCACGTCGCCCGAGAGGACCAGGATTTCGCCGACCTCCTCGGGCGCGGCCGCGACCGCGGCCCGCACCGCATCGGCCGTGCCGAGAGGCTCGGCCTGAAGGGCGAAGTCCGCCTCGTCGGCGAAAACTTCGGCCACGGCGGCAGTAGCCGGCGAATAGACGACCAGAGGGCGCCGGCCGCTGACTTCGCGCGCCGCGTCCAGGACGTAGGCCAGCATCGGGCGCCCGCACAGCTCGTGCAGAACCTTGGACTGGCGCGATTTCATGCGCGTGCCCAGGCCCGCAGCCAGGACTACGGGAAGGACGCTGCCGGTTGGCTGGCTCATGGAATCGGACGGTATCACGCCGCGGCCGTGGCCACTAACCCGCCCGCCGCGCGATCGCCTCGATCTCGACGAGGGCAGCTCGAGGCAGAGCGGCGACCTGCACGGTGCTGCGAGCCGGCGCGGGATCGGCGATGTGCCGGGCGTAGATGGCGTTCACCTGGGCGAAGTGGGACAGGTCGGCCAGGAAGATGCTCGTCTTGACGACGTCCGCCATGGTCAGGCCGGCGGCCCCGAGAACGGCTTCCAGGTTGAGGAGGGCTCGTTCCGTCTGATTCTCCACGCCCTCGAGCAGCCCGCCGGTCGCCGGATCGAGACCGAGCTGACCGGAGCAGAAGACGAAGCCGTCGATCTCGATTGCCTGGCTGTAGGGACCGATTGCGGCCGGCGCGTCCGGCGATGCGACCGCCTTGCGACTCATCGAGACTCGTCTCCCTTCGTTTCGGCCGGCCCGTCGGCCGGCACATCGGGGCCCGGCCTGCCGGCGTCGAACCCATTGTGGACCGTGCGAGGCCGGATCGTACCCGTGGGGCCTTCGGGGAGCGGTGAGGCCGGCGGAGTGGACCGACCCGCGATCGTGGTAGCGGCCACGAAGGGTTCCCCTGAGCCCAGGAGCGGCAGCGTGCCGTTGACGGCGGCCAGGCGCACGAACCTGGCGGCTTTGCGAGCCTCGGCCAGGTTTTGATAGAGCGACCAGAGAGTGGGCCCCGACCCGGACTGGCAGACGGGCCGTCCGAGCTGTTTCTCCAGAGCGGCCAGGAAGCCCTGAAGGCCCGGCGTTATCGACGCCGCGGCCGGCAGGAGATCGTTGGCCAGGGCAAGCTCCGAAGCGCGCCCGAGCAAAGCCGTCCCGGTCAGCCCGGCTCGCATCTCCGCCGCGAGCCGCTCGGAGATCTCCAGTGCCCGGCTCCCCCCTGCGCGGCGTGCGCCGCCGGCATAGGCGTCGAAGACGGCCGCGGTCCCGACCGGCAGCCTCGGCGTGACCAGCAGCACGGCCGGCGATTCGCCGTCGATCTCGGGAAGCGGTTCGACGAACTCGCCGCGGCCGGTCACGAGGGCGGGCCCGCCGGGAAGGAAGAACGGCACGTCCGACCCGAGAGAGGCCGCCAGCGCGGCCTTCCGTTCCGAATCGAGGCCGGCGCCCCAGGCCGCCAGGGCGGCTTCCATCGCCGCCGCCGCGTCGCTGCTGCCGCCGCCGAGGCCGGCGGCGACCGGGATTCGCTTGGCCAGGAGTGCCGCCAGGAGCGGTGGCATGGACGGTGCCCCGGGCCAGGCTTCGGTGACCGCCCGGCGAACGGCCTCGATGGCGCGCACGACCAGGTTGTCCGGCGTCGAGGCGAGGGTCAGCCCGGTCACCCGCAGCGAGTCGCGGGTGGCGCCGGCCGGCCCCGTCGAGACCGTCAGGGCGTCGCCGAGCGAGAGTGGAACCATGATCGTGTGGAGGGCATGGAACCCGTCCGGTCGTCGACCGACGACGGCCAGCGTCAGGTTCAGCTTGGCAGGCGCGAAGCGGACGACGTGGATGCGGGCGCCGGAGGCGCTCTCGGCCGTCACCGCCGCGCCCCGGCCGTCATCGCGGGGTCCCGCCGGAGAGCGGCCCGAGGGCGATCCGCAGACCCAGCCATTCATCCACTGAGAGCGTCTGGGGCCGGCGGTTGCCGTCGATGCCGGCCCCGGAGAGTGCCGCCTCCACCTCCGCGCCGGAAAGCGGCAGCTGGCGTGACAGGACGTTGTGGAGCTTCTTGCGTCGCTCGCGGAAGCCCGCCTGCACGACGCGCCAGAGACCATCCTCGTCCCCTGCCGCCAGGCGCGGGTTCTCCCCGCTCGGGTCCAGCGGCCGGATCTCGACCACGGCCGACTCGACCTCCGGGGCGGGCTCGAAGGCGTCGCGTGGAACGACGAAGGCGAGCCGGACGGCGGCGTGGTACTGCACGAAGACCGAGAGGTAGCTCATGGCGCCGGGCGCCGCCGATATGCGCTCGGCCACCTCTCGCTGAAGCATCAGGATCAAACGCTCCGGCCGGGGTGGAGTTCCCAGGAAGCGATGCAGGATCGGACTGGTTATGTGGTAGGGCACGTTGGCCACCACCTCGTACGGCGCCTCGATCAGCGTGGATATCTCCTGGTCGAGTATGTCGCCGTGGATCAGCTTTAGCGCGCCACCGCCGATGGCGTCCGCCCGCGTGCGAGCCAGCCGTTCGGCGAGCCTCCGGTCCAGCTCGACGGCGGTGACGTCCGCGCCACCCTCCAGCAGCCCGCCGGTAAGGATCCCCAGCCCCGGTCCAACCTCCAGTATCCGGCGCCCGGGCTCCGGGGCGGCGAGTTCGAGGATCGACTGCAGCACGTCGGGGTCGGCCAGGAAGTTCTGCGACAGCGAATGCCTGGCCTTAAGCCCTTCCTCGCGCAGCTGGCGCCGCACCGCCAGCGGATCCAGGCGCGGTACCCGCCCCCGGTGGCCGGCGGCCCCTCCCTTCGGGGGCAGGTCGTTCACCGCCGCGCCAGCGGCAGCGACGGCCTGGCGTCCAGGTCCAGACCGGCCCTGGCGCCTGCCTCCATCCGGCGGGCGGCGGCCGCTCCGATCATCGCGCCGTTGTCCGTGCAGAGCGACGGCCGCGGCACCACGAGCGGGATCCCGGCCGCGGCCGCCCCCCCCGCCAGGCGATCGCGCAGAACTCGGTTCGCGGCCACGCCACCGCCGAGGACGATGGAGCGCGCCCCAGCAACCGCGGCCGCGCGCAGCGTCTTGGTCACGAGCACGTCGACAACCGACTCCTGGAAGCCGTAGGCCAGCTCGGCGACGCGATCCTCCGGCAGCACGGCCTCGCCGATCGAGGTCCCGACGCCGTCGGTTTCGGCCGCGACGGTTCGCCGGGCCGCGGTCTTGAGGCCGCTGAAGCTGAAGTCGAACGAGTCGCCCAGCCAGGCCCTGGGGAACACCACATCGCGGTTCGTCGCCCCGGCTGCCGCCCGCATGATGGCCGGCCCGCCCGGATACGGCAGCCCGAGCAACCGGCCGACCTTGTCGAAGGCCTCGCCGGCCGCGTCGTCGACCGTCTCGCCGAGCAGCCGGTACTGCAGGTGGTCGCGCATCTCGACCAGGAAGGTGTGCCCGCCCGAGACGATCAACGCGACGAGAGGGAAGATCGGCTCCGGCACTTCGCGCGTCTCGTCGGCCAGCCAGGCCGCGTAGAGGTGCCCTTCGAGATGGTTGACCGGGATGAGCGGCTTGCGGTGAACGTAGGCCAGGGTCTTGGCGAAGTTGATGCCGACCAGGAGAGAGCCGGCCAGACCCGGACCCTCGGTCACGGCGATGGCATCGATCTCGTCCCAGGCCACCCCCGCCGCGGCCCAGGCCTCGTCGAGAGTCGGTACGATCCAGCGCAGGTGGGCCCTCGCCGCGACCTCGGGCACGATCCCGCCCGACGCCGCGTGCATCGCCACCTGGCTGGCTACGACGTTCGAGTAGATTCGCCGTCCGTCCTCGACGATCGCGACGCCGGTTTCGTCGCAGCTCGACTCGACGGCCAGGATCAGCGCGCCGGCCGTCATCGGGTCCTCCTCATCACGCTGCTCGGCCGGATGATCCGGGGGTCGCGCGGCTCCGATGTGCCCGGCCCCGAGGTGCCCGGCCCCGAGGCCGCCGGGTCGGCCACCGGGCCGGCCGAATCCGCGGCCGCGCCGGAGACGCCGGCGGGGGCGCCGGCTGCGCCCGGGCCGGCGCCGGGGGACTCGACCGAACCGGTGGTTCCGTCGGAGCCCGCGGTCCCGTCCGTACCGGCCGTTCGGCCGGGACGAGCCAGGGGCAGCCCATCAACCCCCAGCTCGATGTCCGGTCGGGCCGCCAGCTCGGCCCTCAGCTGGGTGATGCGGGCTCTCATGTTCCGGCCGTCGAGCGATTCGGTGGTCATGATCAAGGCGTCTTCGTTGTCGTCGCTGTAGTACCGCGGACGGAGGCCGACGACCTTGAAGCCGTACTTCTCGTAGAGGCGGCGGGCCGGAAGGTTGGACGGCCGCACCTCCAGCGTGGCCTCGTGGGCGCCACGCGTCCTGGCCAGGTCCAGCAGGGCCAGGAGCAGCCGCTCCCCGATCCCCTGTCGCCGCCACGCCCACCGCGTCGCGAAGGTGGTCACGTGGGCCTCGTCCACGAGCAGCCAGATCCCCGCGAAGCCGACGATGACGTCGCCGTAGCGGGCCACGATGTAGTGGGCCAGCCGGTTGGTCTCGAGCTCCTGGCGATACGCGTGCGGCGGCCAGGGCGTGGAGAAGCTCTCCTTCTCGATGACCTGGACTTCGGGCAGGTCGTCCACCTTCATGAGTTCGACGACGATCCTCAGCGGTGGTCGTGCGACCATCGAACCTCCCCCTTCGCGACCGGGACTCCCCGGGGCAGGGTCACGTACTCGGGGACCAGGCGGGCGACATCGTCTCCGCCGGCGGCGATCCTGGCGAGGCCGAGGCGCATCAGCGCCGCCGCGAGCCCGGCCTCGGCTCTCGCGCCCCGAGCGAGCGCCTCCGCCGGGGCGCGGTTCGGCAGGTCCACCGCGACGAGGGTCGTGGCCGGGTCCAGCTCGGGGTCCTCCCCACCGCGCAGCAGCCTGGCGACGCCGTCGATGACGATGACTCGGTCCGACGGTCCGGCCGGCAGGAGCAGGGCCGCCCCCGTTCCCTCGATTGCGCCGGCCACGCCTGCCGCTTCCAGCAGGGCCTCGGAGGTCGGCACTCCCGCGATCGGAACGCCGAGACCGTGAGCCAGCCCTTTGGCGGTCGCCAGGCCGACGCGCAACCCTGTGAAGGCACCGGGGCCGGTCGCGACGACGATGCCGCCGAGATCGAGGACCGCCACGCCCGCGGCGATGAGCATCTCGTCGATCCGACTGAGCAGCTCCTCCCCGTGGCGGTAGCCGGCGGCCCAGCGCCGCTCCGCCAGCAGCCTCCCCCCGGCCTCGCCGAGAGCAACGAGGGCGCTCGTGCCGGACGTGTCGATCGCCAGCACCGGGCCCGCGGTCATCGTCCCGCCTCGGCCGGGGCCTCGTCCGCCACCTCAACCGTGTCTGGAACCGCCTCCAGGTAGCGGAGATAGCCTGGGTCGGCGGGCCGCAGCGTGATCCGGCGCGGCTCGTCGCCCGCCCCGTCGATCAGGACGTCGAGTCGCTCGTCCGGCAGCGCCTCCGCCAGGCGTTCGGCCCATTCGACCAGAGTGACGCCTTCGGCCTGCCGATCGTCGATCAGCCCGCCTGCCAGCGCCTCCGCGGCCCCGGCCAGGCGATACAGATCCACGTGGAAGAGTGGCAGCCGGCCTCGATACTCGGCCATGAGAACGAAGCTGGGCGAGACGATCGTGTCGGCGATGCCGAGCGCAGCCCCGAAACCCTTGGCGAACTGCGTCTTCCCGGCTCCCAGCTCGCCGACCAGGCTGATCATGTCTCCGGGGCGCGCGGCGACGGCCAGAGCCGCCGCGAGGGCGCGCGTAGACGCCGCGTCATGGGTGACGACGGTGCGCTGGATGGCCGGCTCTGTTATCACTCCGCGAGGTTACCCGAAACGCACTCGCCTCCGCTCCGTGGAGCGTCTGCGGCAACGGGCGAAGATCGGCGCGGGCCGGCTTCAGCCGCCGGTGATCCTGAGAATGACGAGACCGGCAACGGGAGCGACCAGAACCGCCACCATCAGGACGTAACGCTTCACCCGGAGAGACCAGGCCGTCTTCGTGCCGAGCCAGTGGATCAGATTCATTATCGCAACGAGCCACGCGAATCCGACGACGAAGGCCGCGGCGGCCGGCCCGAGCCCGAAAAGAGGCGCGGACAACGACGGCTTCGAGATGAACGGCAGGGCGCAGACTCCGCCGAAGAGGGCCGCGCCCCTGTAGCCCCAGAGCGGGCCGCGGAACGCCCGCTCGAAATCGCTGACGGCGGGACGCGAGCGGCCGCCCGCCGGCGGGACGGCCCCGTTGCCGGCCGGTGTCTCGCGACCGTTCATTGGGATCGCGACCGCGAGGCGGTCCGAGCCGGTCAGCGCGGCCTCGCGGAGCCACTCGACCGCCGGCGTGAGCTGCGCCAGCGTCGACGCGTCGTTCCGTTCGAGGGCATCGGCCAGCCGGCCGACGACGCGCCCGCCTTCGTTCCAGCAGGCTTCCTCGGCGGCGTCGTCGCGGAGCGCGGCTCGCTCCGCCTTCGTGAGCGTGCCGTCGCCGAGCCGCCCGAAGAGGCGCGTCGCTTCGCGATAGACGCGGGACTTCCGGCCAAACGGATCGCGGGAAGCGCTCAGCAGCGCCCCCGGATCTACCCAGTAGCCGAAGCCGCGCCGCTGCCGGTCGGTGAGCCGGCCCAGGGTCGCGATCAGGTCGGCCACTGTCTCGATCTGTGTCCCTGGAGTCGGCAATGTCTCTCCGTTCGATTCCGGCGCGGTCTTCTTCAGAAGACGAAGCGCTCCAGGTCCGTGACCGGGACGACCGTCGCCGCCGCCTCGTCGGCAAAGCGGACGACCGCGGCTTCGAGGTGGATCCCGCCGCGGAAGCGGTAGGACCCGGCCGACCTCAGCCAGCGGCCCTCCCGGCCGGCGTGCGGCCCGCTGCGGGCACGGATCCAGTCGGGCGGAAGCTCCGGCAGGGGCACCTCCGCCGCGTCGAAGACGAGCAGCGGCGGGTCGGTGACGATGGCGACCTCGCGGCCGGCCATCGCCGCCAGGAGCGCCAGGATCGGCGTGGCCAGAGGCCGGCGTCCGTGGCCGTCGAGGGCGATCAGGCCGAACGACACGAACGGCGTCAGGCTCGCCTTCTGCCGCTGCCTGGAGGCCTCCAGGTCGCGCAGCTCACCCTCGCCCACGGAGCCGGCGATGAGACCGCGGATCGACATGGCCCGGGCCCGGCTGATCGACTGGGCCGAAAGCCGGCTGCCGGCCACGACCACGGCGCCGGCACGGCCGACGTCCAGGGCACTGGCCCACAGGTCGCCGTCCGTCAGGCGAGGAACGTCTAGGTAACCTCGCGACGGTTCGCCGGCGGCGATGGCCCCGGGCAGGGCCGCCCCGGTGACTTCGATGGCCACCGCCACTGCGTTTCGGGCCTCGCGCACGATGCCGCCCACCGGCGACTCCACGGTTTCCTGCCGCTCGCCCGCGGCAGCTTGCCAGGAGCCGTTCGTTTCGTAGAGCAGAGTGCCGGCCCTGGTCGGGCCGACCTTCGGCCCGACCAGCTTGCGGCGGCGCTCTCCACCGCCCACCCACCACTTGCCGGGGGCCGGCTGGCCGCGCCGTTCCTCACGTTCATCGCGCCCGGCCTGCCCGCCGCCATCGGAGCCGGCGATCCGGCCGACGCGGACAAGCTCTGGCTCGAGCGTGCGCTCCACTATGGGCATGCCCGGCACTACGGCGTCACCCGGAGCCACGAGAGCGCGGTCCCCCGGCTCGAGCCGGAACCGTATCGTCGGCGAGAAGACCAGGACGTGCCGCCCAACCACGCGCGCGAGCTGTGGCGGGATGCCCGGGCCGGCGCGACCCTTCCCGGCGCTCACTCGTCGGCCTCCGGCCACATCCCGCGTTGCCAGGCCTCGAGGGCCGCCCGCCGTGACTCCGGCCTG
>Ga0182027_10008131_pt1 | contig 15332 bp, 20 predicted proteins | sample 712E1DmetaG_FD_121300 | JGI IMG/M metagenome (GOLD analysis project Ga0182027, IMG submission 121300) | Permafrost microbial communities from Stordalen Mire, Sweden - 712E1D metaG (Illumina Assembly) | ecosystem: Environmental > Terrestrial > Soil > Wetlands > Permafrost | place: Sweden... | reverse complement strand
GTAAACCGTAGGTCGTCGGTTCAAGCCCGACCATCGGCTCCAGTATCATAGTTGGATCAGGATGATACATTTAGTTTTTCCTGACGCCCGGGAAAATCTTAAATCATAAATCTTTAATCTTAAATCTAACCCTCATGTCCCAAGACAACCTGATAAATATGGAATGCACGGTTTGCCATAATTTAAATTATCAAACCAAAAAGAACAAAAAAAATACTGCCAAACGGTTGGAGCTGAAAAAGTTCTGCAAATTCTGCAAAAAGAAAACTTTGCATAAAGAAACGAAGTAACAAGAGTTTGGAATTTTGAATTATGAATTTTGAGGCAAATAAAATTCAATCGTTCAAAGATTTAAATTCCTGGAAAGAAGGCCATGCCCTTGTGCTGTTAGTATATAAAGAGACGGAAGCTTTTCCAAAATCAGAAGTTTTTGGATTAATCTCTTAGCTGAGACGGGCTTCTGTCTCTTTAACCTCAAATATAGCGGAAGGCTTTAGCAGAAATACTTATAGAGATAAACTGCAGTTTTACTGCGTGGCGCTGGGTTCGCTGACCGAAATCGAAAACCAGCTAATAATCGCAAAAGACCTGGGTTATATAAAAAGTGAAATGTTTGATATATTAAATAACCAGATTGTTGTCGTTAGCAAACTTTTATCTGGATTAATTAAAAAGACTAAGGAATTTTTGAAAGGTTAGCATTAGTTTATATTCAAAATTCTAAATTCAATATTCCTCCCCATGGGGGGTTCGTACAATGGTAGTACGGCGGCCTCCAAATCCGCATACGTGGGTTCGATTCCTACACCCCCTGCCACAAAAATACTCCTTTTTACAGGAGTATTTTTGTGAGAAACAAAATTTTGGGTGTTTTGCCCACCCTTGCGGGTTTATTCCCCACTCTCATCTTGGCTGGAGCGGGGAGGTTAGGGGGTGGGAACAAGGCATCTTGTTTTTTGCGCCGCCTCCTAGCCTCTTTGCTCCAACAGGAGAGGAAAATTATTTTTTAAAAGATTCTCGGGTAAACAGCCTGATTCGGAATCTGAAAAATTGGTTGTAATTAGATTGCCGAAAGCTTTGTGGTCTTGCTGAAAACCCCCCGAATCCCTGAATCCCTGCGCCTGTCCTTGTCCATCCGCGTCGGTTGTTTGGAGTTGCGCTTGGCGAAGTCGCGATGGCGGAAGACCGGTTAACGCTGAAACTTGCTCCATCTAAACCTATCGCCGGGGGTGTGGCTAAAGCCTGTTGGGAGGAGTTTAACATGGTCATAGCCGTAGCGCCGGATTGGGCGAGGTTCAAGCTTTGGCCGTTTTTAACCGTGGTGTCCCCGCTAAACTGGATTGTGCCGAAATTATCCAAAGGAATAAACTCGCCGTTTTGTTGGCTGGGCATTTCTTCTATCCATTCGGCGGAAGATAAGGAAGAACTGTAAGGCACAACGGTTTGGAAATTTTGGCCGTTGGTATTATCGCGCAGGGAAATGGCCCACTGATTTTGGGTTTGCTCATTTATAGTTGCGGTAATGGAATCTCCGGGATTAACGGTTATGGATATAGGCTGGGAATATCCGGGCAAAGTTTCGTACCAGGCTTGGTAAGCTACGGCCAAGCCGTTGGTATTGGTAAGAGCCTGGGTGCCGGCTTGGATTAAATCTGTGTTGGTAACTCCGCCGATGCCAATCCAACTAGCGTCCCCCGTAAGGCCGGAAGTTGTCGGAATTTGCGGAATTATCCAGCTGCCGGTAACAGAAGTAAAACTGCCGCCCGTGGCAACATAACCCGCCCAGTTATAGGAAGAATTTATTCCCGCTCCGGAATTGGGCGCGGTGGATTGCGCGGTTTGGGCCAAAGCCGTATTTTGCCCAAGCGTCAGCGTTGCCGCCAGTATTAAACTCAAAGTTAAGGGAAAATTTAAAATATTTGGTTTAAATTTCATATTGTTGATATCCTCTGCACTTATTTATACGTAAACGGATTAAAGATTGTTTCAGTTTTTTTTCGGCTTACGCAAGGGAGGTGGCCGGTTTTAAAAGGCTTTTAATTAAGAAGTTTTTTTGATATAATTGATATTATGAAACTTAAAGAAAAATACTGGCACGAATTTTTTATTGTCAGCATCTGCATAAAAACTTTAACCGGCTTGGTGGAAACGGTCAGCGGTTTTTTGCTTGTGTATTTGAGCCCCGCGGTTTTAACGGGAATTTTAAACCGGCTTTCCCGCGGCGAGCAACTGGAAGTTCCGCAGGATTTTTTTTTGGTTTACGCGCACCAATACCTTAACCACCTAACGGCTGCGACCAAAAATTTTGCCGGTCTCTATATTTTAGCCCACGGAATTATTAACCTGCTTTTGGTTTTGGGGCTGGTTAAAGAAAAAACCTGGGCTTACCTGGTTGCCATTGGCGTTTTGGCATCGTTTATGTTTTATCAGATTTTTAGGATTGCCGTAAACCACTCCCTTTTGTTGTCCGTGCTTACCGTTTTTGACGTACTGTTCGTAATTGTAATTTGGCACGAGTATAATTATTTGACAAGGAGATTGGCAAAATAACATTTTGCCATCCCGGAATTTTTCATGTTTTAGAATTTTTAAAGGCCATAAAAAATATCCGGGATCCAGAGCTGATGTGTTACTAGGTACTAGATTCCGGATATTTTTGATTGCTGATGATAAGCCCAGAAGCAATCAAAAATTCCGGAATGACAATAGGAAAGGGCACTCGCAACAACAGCCAATTTTTGCTATACTTTTTAAAGCTTAAAAAAATAACCAACCAAAAATGTACAAAGTAAAAGACATCAAACTGGCCAAACAAGGCCATATTAACATTGCTTTGGCCGAGCGGGAAATGCCGGTGTTGCGGATTATCGCGGAAGATTTCAAAAAGCGGCAGGCTTTTAAAAATTTGACTATTGCCGCGTGTCTCCATGTGACCAAGGAAACCGCGGTGCTTGTGAAAGCCTTGGTAGCGGGCGGAGCCAAAGTGGCTTTGTGCGGCTCCAATCCCCTGTCCACGCAGGACGATGTAGCCGCGGCTTTGGCCGAATTAGGCATTAACGTTTTTGCCTGGAAACATATTTCAAACAAGGATTATTATTGGGCGCTTAATAAAGTTTTGGATTTTAAACCGCAAATTACCATAGACGACGGCGCCGATTTGATATCGCTTATCCATTCCCGGCGCAGGGAGCTTTTAAAAACCGTGTGGGCCGGCCAGGAAGAAACCACTACCGGCATAATAAGGCTTAAGGCCATGGCCAAGGATGGCGCGTTAAAATATCCGGTAATGGCCATAAATGACACGCCGACCAAGCATATGTTCGACAACTATTATGGCACCGGCCAGAGCACTATGGACGGCCTGCTCCGCGCCACTAACATCCTTTTGGCCGGAAAAGTATTGGTTGTGGCCGGTTATGGCTATTGCGGCAAAGGCATAGCTTTACGCGCTAAGGGTTTGGGCGCCCGCGTAATTGTGACCGAGGTGGATCCTTTGCCGGCGCTTCAGGCGGCCATGGACGGGTTTGAGGTAATGCCCATGCCTAAGGCGGCAAAACTTGGCGACATATTTTTAACCGCGACCGGAGACAAAGACGTTTTAACCAAACAGCATTTTAAACTGATGAAAAACGGCGCGATTTTGGGTAACAGCGGGCATTTTAACGTGGAGATAAATGTGAAGGACATGGAGCACGAAGCACGAAGCACAAAACAGGTTCGGGATAGTTTGAAAGAATATAGGATGAAAAACGGACGCAAGTTATATCTTATCGCCGAAGGCCGCCTTATGAACCTGGCCGCGGCCGAAGGCCATCCGTCGGCGGTAATGGACATGTCATTTAGCGACCAAGCTTTAACTTGTGACTGGCTGGTAAAACATCATCAGCAACTGGAAAACAAAGTTTATGAAGTGCCAAAAGAAATAGATGAAAAAGTTTCGCGGTTGAAATTATCATCGTTGGGCGTGAAAATTGATGTTTTAACCCCGGCGCAGAAAAAGTATTTGGCGAGCTGGCAGGAGGGAACTTAAGAGTTGTAAGTTATAGGTTATGGAAACCAGTTTAGTCGTAAGTTGGTGGTGTTAGGTACCTTTTACTTATGACTTACTACTATACTGGCCGCTACAACTTATAACCTACAACCATTATGGCCATATGCATTCTTATCGCGCACTCTTAATCAACTGCATGGATCCCCGGCTTCAGGGGGAAAATAAAATAAAGATTGCCCAAACTGTTGGGTTAAAGTCCGGAGAGTACGAAGTTCTAACTTACGCCGGGCCGTCTTTATGGATGACAAAGCCGCATGAATCATCGCACGCCGATAATTTCTGGTGGCTTTTGGAAAATGTCTCGCTTAAAGTCCACGGTATTAAAGAAGTCGTCATAGTCGGCCACAGCAATTGCGGCGGCTTTGCCTTAAAAGGCGCGCCGCAAAATCCGGCCGAAGAGAAAAAAGTCATCATCGATTCTTTAAAATCCGCCCGCCGGGCAGTATTGGCCAAATATCCTGAGTTGGAAGTAAAATTGATTTTTGTAAAAATTGATGAACATAAAGGCGAGGGGTTGCCCAAAATTCAGACGGAAATAATCGCGTAACATTTTAATATCCATCAATAAACTCGGGACATAAAAAGATTCAAATATCTAAAACAATCGCGGCGGCTCTGTCTGGAAGAGCCGCCGCTTGGGTTTTCGGTCAGGATGCGAACATAAACTCCCCGGTTGAGGAAGTCGTTGCCGCAGCCGGAACTACCAGAATATCACCGGTCATCAGGAGAATGTGCATAAGTGTGTTGAGCGCGCGTTGTATCGCGAGCTCCTTGTAACCCGCCACGGCTAGCGAGTTCTGGTCGCCATTGCCTCCCGGCCTGCTCAACTTGGCGAATGCCGCAGGAACAACCACACTTCGCCGTTGTAGGTACTCCTCCGCCAGAGTCCGGAAGTTCGGAAAGGCCTTGATTGCTGGCTCCATGTCTAGCCAATGGGTCACGCCCCACACAAGCAGGGCTCGGATGAAGTTGTCGTCAAGTTCGAGCCATCGTTCGGGAAGTTGACAAAGCGTGCGCAGGTTCTCGGCCACGATCTTCCTGTATGGTCCTTTTTCCGTCCATTCCGGAAAGTCCAAAGAAGACAGATATCCGATCGTGGTTTTTAGGCCCTTTGCCGATTGCCAGAACGGATTGAATAGGTTCTTCATGAAAACCTGTCGGGCGATATTCGGCAGAGAAAGCTCCTTACCGGTTTCGTCTGCGTCCTTGATGAGATCCATGTAAAACTCCAGCCGGGCCATTTCGAACTGTTCGTTCAGTCTGTTTTGCTCCTCCGGACTGACCTGTTGTCCATTGTGGTAAAGGCCAATAAAAACAGTTTGAATCCCGCTATCTTTAATTGAAAAACAGACTACTCAAAGGTAATCTGTTTTTCAATGGTGGACGTTATTTGACCACGTTGGAACCATTATAACCCAAAATTCCTTACAAATCCAATTATTACCACACTGATTAAGAATCACTTTTTGCGCTATTTTTGAAAAAACAGGCCGGATGAGCATACCGGATATTTTAATATAACTTCACGCTTCTTTTCTATGCTGCAATAAATTGCACACCTGTGTACTAAAATAAACAAAAAGACCCCGCAAGCAGGGCCTAAGTTGCACACTTCTATACAAATGTGAAGTGAATTTAGCAGTTTATAATACAGCTTAAACGGACTAAAATTTTCCCGGCTGCCCAGTTGCTATGTCTACCATTTTCTTTGTTCCACTCATTCCCATAAATCTCGCAACTCGCTTTTCAGCATCGTCTTGTTCTTTTTGCATTTTGACAATTTTTTCTCTTTGTTCTGGCGTCTTAACTTTTATAACATTTTCTTCGCTTAATTCAATACTACTACTGTCACTTCCTTTGAGTAAGGCTGTTATTTTGCGCTTACCCATCAGCTGTTCTAACTCAGCTCTTTTCTCTTTGTCATACTTTTGCCTTGCTTCATAAAGACTGCCTTCTTTGAACGGCAAAAGTTTTGATATCTCAGCAAATTCACGATCTCTCTTATCCTTGTCTTCTTCCCACTTTTTTGCCTTATCTTCTAGCGTATTAGTTTTAATACCATCAATTTTATAAAAAAGTCCATTATAAAAAATTTCATCCCCCGGTTGTAGTAAGGTGCTATCCTGTTTTTCTGCCAAACCCCCATCTACAGCAGCCTTTTCTACGACTTCAGTTTTGTCTCCTTTCTCTCCGGTTTTTTCATCCTCGGCCCTCAGTTCCTGCAATGCCTGGAGTGCCTTATCCCTTTCCTCGCCGGCCATGTGTTCTATATTTGCAAGTTTGGCAGACTCTTCGGGACTTAAATTAGCCGTGGTATCAATAGCTTTGATATCTTTATTTGCACCCTCTTTTGAATCTCTTAGTCGCCCATGAGCCGATTGAATTCCGCCCTCATATTTGACTAAGCCTGTTTCAAGGGTCTCCGGCTGATGATTGGTTTCCGAACTTTCTGTTTTTGTTTCCGCCGACTCAACATGCGATGAGCCAGCTTGGCTTTCTACAGATTTGGACATATAATTTTATAGTGAACAAAATTAATTATTATTTGGGCTATCTTTTTTATTATGATTTTGCAGGCAGTTTCTTTAAAATACAATTGTAACGCGGCTGATTGTTTAGACCCATTTCAAGTTTAAATTGTATTAACTGAAAACCGGCTTCATCGGCATATACAAAATCTTCCGTATGGCCTCCTTCCCAAATAAGCAATCCGTTGTCTTTTAAAACTCGGGAGGCCTCTGCGATCGCTTGTCTGCGAATTTCCCCTGTATCCAAAATTCTTTTGTTATACTTAGCCGAACCTAAATTACTTGCAAATACTGCTCCAATACTTGAGTCTCTAAACGGCAAAATGCGCGCATCGGATTGTAAATCTACTTTTTCTTTACCGACAATATTTCCAGATTTGTCGAATTCGGGTATATCCGATTCAATATTAGATGTAAAAAACTTTCCATCTAAAGCTTTTATATCAACTTGTTCAAAACCCTCTGTGGTAGGGCCGCCAATCTCTACAAACGGGCCATGGGTAGCTGCCAGCGTTTCGTAAACATTCAGGTGTTCCTGCTTCCATTCCAATGGCTGGTATTGCGCTCCGGAAACTTTTTGTTCCTGTTGTCTGAAGAAAGCTAAAACAGGATTTTCTTTGGTCTCATTTTCAGCCAGGGCATTTTGTTCTACATTCACATCCAAAGCTTCTTGGTCTTTTATACTCTGTAAAGATTGTTCTGCTTTTAATGCTTCTATTTTCGCCCGTCCGCTTATATGTTCCAATTCAGCTAACTCTGAGCGGTTAAAATCGGCCTTTGGATCAATGGCGCGAATATCAGATTCGGTCTTAACACCTGTTTGTTCAAATTCCGAAAGTCGATTTCTAATAGATGTCTGTAAAAAATCGACTTCTTGACCAATGCCTTTTTCCGCTTGTACAGTTTCTGACCCTCCGGAACCAGCTTTCGCGAGTTCAAAATTTCCAGGCTCGGCCTTATTTCTGTTTAGATCCATTGTTATTATTTATCCTTTAAAAACAAATAAGGCTTTTATTTCAAGCTGTCCCTAATTTGAGCTAATTTTTCGTCAGTAACGCGTTTTCTCGCTCCAATCAAAACAGCTTTATAGTCCTTTTGGAGAGTGGCTAATTTTGTCATAGTATCAATATAAATTTTTCTCGCTTTTTTCAATTTTTCTTCTTTAGTTGGTTCCATAAATTTTAAATAACAAATTAAGGCTTTATTAAAAAAGTTTTACGGGACCAGGACACACTATTGACAAATTTTTCCTATCTGTTAAACTAATTAAGTCAAACCTCTCCCCTGTTCGCAGGGGGGATTTTTTTATTTATAGTAAGCTATTTCCGCTTTGAGGTTTTTAAGGTTGACATACTTAGCCCGCTCCAATAATTCTTTAGCCACGTGTCCTTTGGTGGACATCACTATCACCCTCTTGCCTGCCGCTTTGACCGTATCGAGCAACGGGGCAAAATCGCTGTCGCCGGACAGTAAAATTAAGGTGTCAAAACTACCCATATTTTTTATAACATCAATCGTCAACTCCACGTCCAGGTTGCCTTTCCACTCAAAGGCACTCCTGCTCACTCTAATTCGTTTAACTTCTTTGGCGTTGACTTGGTAGCCAAACTGCCGCAGTTTTTCCAAAAAACTCTGCTGTTTGTTGTTGGCCCCGACCAGGCCGGTATAAAAATAGATCGCCTGTAAGTCGCACTCTTTCTTAAAATATTCCCGCAACTTTTTATAGTCCACGCGCCAGCCCAAACTTTGCTGGGAGTAAAGTATATTGGCCGCGTCCACAAACACATAAACCCGGCCTTTGACGTATTGTCCAATCATAAGTTAAAGAGATTAAACTATAGGGTTATTATATCAGAAATTACCGGCTTTACAACTTTACAATATTCGTCTTTTCTTTTCTCCGTATTAGTTGCATAATTCCCCTATGGGCATTGAATCTACAAAAATCGAACTTGACCGCCGCTTCCAGGCTTTCATTAACCTGCCAATCGGTTTGTCTTTTTATCGTGAGCTGGCTAATTATGCGGCCTACATAAATAATAACCCTCCGGTATTTAACATCGTCAAGCAAGAGCGAGCAGAACTGAATAAACTTTGGCAAGAAGTGAACCCCCACCAAACGCTGGACTATAAACAGTTAAGCCGGATACTATTTGCCCGGCTGCCTTTTAACATTTCCGAGAATTATTATTTCCTCAACACTGTGCTGAAAACTTTTGAAAATCTCAAAGACTTAAAATCAAAGCCGGATACTAAAAGCAACGAATATATTTTGATGAGAGACTTGGCTGAACTTAAGCAATCGCAAGTATTAAAAACCAATTCCTTTTACCAGTTGTTCCCCGACTACAAAGCCCATGCCCGCAAAGTTCATAACAAGCTCGTGGCAGGACTGCTTCAAGCCGAGTCCGTAACCGTGCCAGCCTTAAAAACTTCAGTCACCGTTGAACCAAAACCTAAAGCCAAAAACCTCTTGCGCTTTGACGAGTCCGGCAGCATTTTATGGATTGGCGGCAAGGATGTGGAGATTGGCGTGCAGAGCAATCATCAAGAAACTGACGAGCATAAAGTTTTAGTGCATATCTTTGTCAAGCACAAAAATGACATTTTTCGGGAATTCACTTACAAAGAAATCGCGAATTCCCCTTTATTTAACGACCCTGCTTTTCCGCGGTCAAAAATATCTTGGGAAAAATACCGCAACGCCTTCCGGCAGATAAACCGGAAAATCAAAGACAGGACAGGCATTTTAAGGTTCTTCCAATATGGCTCCAAAAACTCCGGTAAGGTCTACATCAGCCCCAACCACCTGCAAACATTAGGATTAGTGCCCAAAGATTTGGGATAAATTTCTTCCCAATTTCCCCAAAAATCGGCAGTTATAATAGCCCTGGCAAAAGCCAGGACTTTTTTTATGCCTAATTACCCAACACAACTCATTGAGCGGATACAAAAACATTTCGCCAACAAATTTCACAAAACGCTGACCTCGGAAGAGGCCTGCGATTATTTGGATGCCTGGGGCAGATTCTATCTGACCGTGGTGGACTGGGACAAACGCCAAGCTACGCTGGCGGGGGCGGACGGATCGCCGACCGAAGGCGGCGGCCGGCCGCCCCTTAACACACGGTAATCAAAATTATTAATTCCTTGTTGGCTGACAGGCCTAAGGTTAAAACCAATTTGACAATAAAATGTTTGCCTACTTTTACAACATCAAGACTCACAAGATGAGCTATATTGACCAAGACAAAGCCCGGCTCGCCAAACTGCGGACTACGATTTTCAAGTGGGCGGAAACTATTCACGCTTACAAGCAGAATCATCGCGTATCATTGCTAATGATTGGCCTGACCTACAAACCTTCAGTTGAACCCAAGCCAGCGGATGTTTCCGAATACATCAAGCTCGTTAAGAAAAAATTAAAATCAGACCTTTACGCCTTTGCCTGGGTCGCCGAACTCCAGGGTGATTTCTTTTTTGTTGGAGGAAAACTAAAACCCAAAGGGGGCAAACTTCATTACCACATCCTGTTCGCGATAAACCCAAAAGCTTTTTTGCCGACACCTGACAAGGGCAAACATCCAATGTGGAAATTCGGCAGCACCAATATCAAGCGGGCTCGTAGCCCCTTCTACCTGGTCAGCTATCTAAAGAAAAAATACCAAAAGGATTTCTCCAAGTTCCCCAAAGGTTTTAACGCCTTTAGGGCCTCGGTCCGCTTCCCCGGCAACACCTTTAAACAAGACCTGCACCAGGATTATCACAAAGCCAAACTGTGTTCCTGCGGCCAAAAGGCCTCGGACCTTTTTTACATTGGAGCCACCAACGACTATAACCCCGCCCGGATGAAAATGAAACCGTTTGCTCAAGGCTCTCCGATGGATTCTGTGCCCCAGGCAATATAGCTTGCGGCTTCCTGTTCCCACGGGACTTGACTATATATAATTTATTGGGTAAAAAAATAAATATAATAACTACGAATTGCCAACAATTTTTTAACAGTAAAAAACAGAATAAACATGACCATCAGCCCTCCAAAGCGACCACAAAAAAAGCCGAAGCTTGCTACTCTAGCAAGCCCCGGCTCTCTCTGCTAGCAAGTTTGTTTAACTGCTATGTAGGCACTGATTTTCTTTCCCAGCTTTGCGTAATCATCGCTGGCAGTGTCTACCGAACCCCGAACTTCCATGAAGTAATTGATACTTCTCTGCAATGAAGCCTTTATGATATTTGACTTCATCGCAAAAGGAATCTCGCGATTCTGGGCAGGGGCTTCTTTTACAACTGACGTAACGGGAGCCACTGTCTTGGTTGTTTTAGCTTTAGGCATAAAACTCCTTTCTTTACTTTACTTATTATGGGGAAAAGGCACCAGCCGCAGGGTTCGGCAGTCAAGGGATTAAATTTATTTTATGGCCTATGGCAAATAATTTAAATTTACCCTTGATCGGCCGAATACGGCTGGTATAATTTAAGACCCATAAGATAAGCAATCAGATCAATTTCTGCTCTTTCAAACTTTTGTGTCCTTCCGCTGTTACGATGATATGGTCCAGGACTTCAATTCTGAGCAACTTTCCGGCATCTTGTAATCTCTTGGTAACACTTAAGTCCTCATCTGACGGCTCTAAACTTCCACTTGGGTGGTTATGGGCGAATATGACGGCATTGGCATTGAGCCTGATAGCAAACTTAAAACACTCCCTGGGATGAATAAGGCTTTGGTTTAAAGTTCCAATGCTGACAACTTCCCGGTCAATAACCTTGTTCTGGGTGTTAAGCACAAAGACTACAAAATACTCCTTTTCGCTTCTCCTAAAATCCCTGCACCTCTCGGCAATATCCAATGGCGAACAGATAGTATTAACCAATGGCTTAACATTCAGATTTTCTTCAACATACATCCGGGCTTTCTTTTCCGCCTCCAGTAAACTATTGGCAAAGAATTTGAAATTAACATTAACTTGGTATTCCATAATTTTCAACAATTAAGTCTGATATGATAATTTTAAAGATTTTAATTTCCTCCCTGGTAATTGGCCGCGGCCTATCCTCGTTGATAATTTCCAATTGGCTGCCCCCGACTAACCCTAACAAAACTTCCTGCATTCTTTCTTCGGTCATAGATTAAAATTTAATAATCAACTGCTTATTTTTCTAAAACAGAATTCGGGCAAGCCCGGCCGGTCAAGGGTTAAATTTAAAATATTGTTTGCCCTTGAGGGGACGGGATCCCGAATTACAATGGGAGAAAATAAGCAGGTTCAAATAACCTTGTATGAATAAAAAAACATTAGCAAAACAGCTCCCGTTTGGTAATTTTTATTCTCGGGGCTATAATGGAAAATACTAAACTTAAATTTTTAACGTATCATTAACAAAAAACTCTATGAAAAACATAATTTACTGCCGCAGGTCTTCCGAAGACTCTACTCATCAAGTGCTTTCCATTGAGAGCCAAAGAAACGAGCTGGCCGGTTTAGCCCGTGAGCATAACCTAAAAATTGATAAAATCTTTGAGGAGAGCAAATCGGCCAGATACCCCGGCCGCCCTGAATTTGAAAAGTTGATTAAGCTCATTGAAAAACACCCCGGCTCCGTTTTGTTGGTCTGGAAGCTTGACCGGCTGGCCAGAAACCCCAAAGACGAGGGAACGATAAAATGGCTCCTGCAAACCAATGTTATTGCTAAAATTATAACTCCCGAACGCACCTATAACCCCGAAGACAACACCTTAATTTCAGGAGTGGAGTTTAGTATGGCCGCCCAATACAGCATTGACCTGTCCAAGAATGTTAAGCGCGGCAATAAAACCAAACTGGAAAAAGGTGAACTCCCCGGCAAGGCTCCCATTGGCTATACCAATAACCCGATTACCAGAAAAATTGACATTGACCCCATAAAATCAGTTTTCATCCAACAGCTTTTTGAACTTTACTCCACCGGCGGTTATTCCCTGCGGGATGTGGCCGAGATTATGTTTAAAAAAGGCTTTAAGAGCAAGACCGGCAAACAGCACAGCAAAGCTATGATGCAACACCTTTTAACCACGACCTTTTACTACGGCACCATTACCCGAAACGGCCAGCAGTATCAAGGCATACACCAACCTCTAATTACCAAAGCTGTCTTTGACCAAACCCAGTTTGTGATGTCCGGCAAAACAAGGCCAAGACGAAAAACCCACTTTTATCCATTAAGAGGATTTATGAATTGCTATTCCTGCGGCTGCGCCTTAACCGCCACCAAGCAAAAAGGCCACGTTTATTATTACTGCACTAACGGCAAAGGCAAATGTGAACAGCACAAAAAGTATTTAAGGGATATTAAGGCCGATGAGTTGGTGTCCAGTATTTTCAACGAGGTTAAATTTGATATGGAAGAATTTAACATAGCTTACGAGGCCGCCAAGGTTAGAGTGCTTAATGAGGATAATTTTAATGGTCTGCAAAAAACAGAACTCGCTGGGAAACAAAAAACTGCCGAACAGCAACTCGCAAACCTTATCAAGGTAATTTCTACTGACCCGAGTATGACAAACGCCCTCAAGCCGCAAATTTTAAACTTGGAGGCAGAGATAAAATCTATCACGGAACGGATTATTCAACTCAACGACCAAACTCCCGAGCAAGCGCTGGCTACTTTAGAACTAACAAAAAAGACCTTTTTACAGGCCTCTTCCGCGTCTTTTGACTATTTACAGGGTGATGACAACAAAAAATCTGAACTAGCAAAAAACTTACTTTTGAACCTTAAAGTTGAAAATCAGAATGTTCAATGTTATCAATTCAAATCTAAATTTCAACTCCTTGCTGAAGCTCCAAAAAAGATGAATTTGGAGCAATGGTGGGCGGTGAGGGACTCGAACCCCCGGAGGCCTAAAGGCCGTCGCGTCTACAGCGCGATGTAATTGCCACTATACGAACCGCCCAAATGTTTGGTTGTTTGACTTTAGATAGTTTATCAAAAAATCAGAAAAGTATCAACAGTACAGCCCTCACGGATTTTTTTATTTTATTCCCAACAGCCTTGGCAACGCAGTCCCGAGCAGGTAGCCTCCCAGGCCGGACAATGCCCCGATAACGAGTATCTGCAAGCCGCTTTTAATGTAATGCAAATTGGCGAATTTGGCTTTTAGCATCCCTAACCCGAATAACGTAAAAATGGTAAGTGATAAGGAGTAAAAGAGCGCGTGCTTAACCGGTAAAAAAAAGTAAGGCACAAGCGGGATAAATGAAGTAATAAGATACGATATCCCGACTACAAAGCTGTCGGCCAAAGGCGTGGTGGAAGGCGCCGGATCAATGCCAAATTCCTTTTGTACCATAGTGTTAAAGAAAGCCTTTTCGCTGGTCATCAAATTTTCAACAATGGCCGTGGCATTGTGCTTGGGCACGCCTTCGTGCTCAAACAATAACAACATTTCTTCTTTTTCCTCTTCCGGCGAATGCCTGTTGGCGGCCCTCTCTTTTACAAGCTCGGCGTGCCGGACCTGATGTTCCGCCTCGGAAGCCAGAAAAGCCCCCGTACCCATGGAAATGGCGCCGGCCAGGCCTTGGGCAACGCCGGTTATTAATACCACATGGTTGTCGGCAAAAGCTCCGGCCACCGTGGATACGATAATTATGGAAGTTAATAAACCGTCCTGGGCGCCGAATATAAGTTCCCTGATTTGGGAAATTCTGCCTATACGGCGTTTTTCGGAAAGCAAGTGATGGACAATTGAATGTTCGTTATTTTCCATAGGAGTTGCCAATATTTTGATTGTTTTAATTTTAGCACGATTTTCAAATAAAAAAAACCGCCGACTGGCGGAATTAATCGTATAGCCCGAAGCGGGTTTTTGGCCGCTTCATTATATGGAACTGTTATGCGATGTGAAAAATTTGTAATCGTTTTTAAAAAGGCGCAGGGCAATGTTAAAAATGCCGTAAGTGATAAAGAAAGCCGAAAAGACGTCTATGGAGTAGTGCAGGTGCCCCAATAGCACGGCTCCGCCAAAAAAGGCCGAAGTCGCCAAAAACAGCCAGCGCAGGAATTTATTTTGCCAAAATATCAAAGCCATTAAATATGGGAATCCCGTATGGCCGGAAAAAAACAGATCATCGCCCGAACCGGAAAGCAATTTCTCCCAAAAACTGACGGAATTAACCACTTCGGTATGAAGTGGGGGCGCCAAATGAGTTAGTGTGATAAAAATTGCCCGAATAAAAATAAACAGGGCTGAAGCTTTAAGGATAAACGGGATTCGTCCGGGTTTGTGGAGCCCTAACAGAGTCACGAAAGCGATAAAGACAAGCATCCCTTCCAAAAATATGTCGTCCACATTTTTAGACGGCAGATGGTCTAAAATTATATCGCTGACATAATTGCTGGAGTGGGTGGCGGTGTAAGCCTGGGCGTAATAATTAAAAAACAGGCTAAGGGTTAAAAATAAAATTCCCATAACCAGTTGTATGAAAAAAATTTTATGAGATTTTAGAGAAAGGTATCTTTTGGTGATTTTTCGCATTTCGTCTTTGATTTTCTATCCTTATTATATCATAAATTCCCGTCCCGGGTAAGCCCGAAACGGGAATTTATTTGGTTATTTCTATTGCGGAGGCGTTCCCATACCGGGCGGAGTTGAACTGGCCGTACGGATTTGCACGCTTTGGGCCGTTAAACTGCCGTCGGAATTGGAGGTGCCGGTTATGGTCACCTGGCTACCGACGCTTACGTCTGCGCTCGTACCGTCAACCGCTTTGCGG
>Ga0182027_10008130_pt1 | contig 15332 bp, 14 predicted proteins | sample 712E1DmetaG_FD_121300 | JGI IMG/M metagenome (GOLD analysis project Ga0182027, IMG submission 121300) | Permafrost microbial communities from Stordalen Mire, Sweden - 712E1D metaG (Illumina Assembly) | ecosystem: Environmental > Terrestrial > Soil > Wetlands > Permafrost | place: Sweden... | reverse complement strand
TAGAAGGATCTTTACCCGAAAATGCACCACCGCCGTGAGGCGCCCAACCGCCGTAAGTATCAACAATAATTTTCCTTCCTGTAACACCGCTATCTCCATGAGGTCCGCCGATTTCAAATCTGCCGGTAGGATTAACATAATATTTTGTTTTATTGTCAAGCAATTTGGCAGGAATAACAAATTTGATAATATGTTTTATAACATCATCTTTGATTTTTTTCTGACTGACATTCGGATCATGCTGAGTTGAGATTACGACAGCATCTACGCGCATTGGTTTATGATTATCATCGTATTCAATTGTCACTTGTGATTTTGCATCGGGTCTCAAATAAGGCATTAACTGAATATTCTTTTTTCGTACATCTGCAAGTCTTTTAACAAGTTTATGAGCATAAACAATAGGCATAGGCATATATTCCGGAGTTTGGTCGCAAGCGAATCCAAACATAATTCCCTGATCACCCGCGCCTCCGGTATCGACACCCATAGCAATATCCGGAGATTGCGAATGAATTGCACTTAATATACCGCAAGAATCTGCGTCAAATTTATATTCAGCTTTTGTATATCCTATTTTACGAATAGTATCACGAACTACTTTTTGAACATCAATGTATGCAGTAGTAGTAACTTCACCGCCTACAACAACGAGTCCTGTTGTAACGAATGTTTCACACGCCACACGGGCTTTGGGGTCTACTGAATAAATAGCATCCAGGATGCCGTCTGAAATCGCGTCACAGACTTTATCCGGATGTCCTTCGGAAACAGACTCTGAAGTGAACAAGTAAGACATTTATACCTCTATTTTATATTAGATAAATTCAATTTTTAATTTAGTTAAATTCAATTTCCGACGAATCACCTGTATTTAATTTTCTATAATGACTCCTGACAACTGCATTATTACCTATTATTGAATTTTCAAGCATTGCTTTATCAATCTTAGCGCCCGAACTTACAATTGAATTGCATATTATAGAAGAAGAAATTTCGCAGTTATCCGAAATAGTTGCAAAAGGACCTATAACAGAATTTCTAATAAATGCAGATTCTGATATGAATACAGGATCGTTTATCAAAACATTTTCTATTCTTCTATTGGTTCCGCTTTTAGATAGAATGTATCGATTTGTTGAAAGAAGCGTTTCGGGTTTACCGCAATCATACCATCCGTCAACATTAAAAGTAGAAAAATATTCGCCTTTCTCAATCATAATTTGAAGAGCATCTGTCAACTGAAACTCTCCATTTGTTTTGATGTTGTTTTGAAAAAGTTCATTTAATGATTCAACCAGCAGCTTTGAATTAGTAATATAGTACAAACCGACAAGAGCAAGTTTAGAAATAAGATCTCTAGGTTTTTCAATTAATTTAACAATCCTACCATCCTCACAAACCGCAACACCAAACCTGGATGGGTCATTAACAGTTTTAACCCCCAGCGCGCTTATTTTGTTAGCAAAAACTGATTTCAGATTTACATCAAATATTGTATCACCCAGAATTATGAATATTTCTTCATCATCGAATGTAGGAACTGCCGTCTGGATTGCATGACCAAGACCAAGCGCAATTTCTTGTTCAATAAAAGATGAAGATAATTTAGGATATTCTTTTTTAACATACTGAACAATTTTTTCCCCCAGGTAACCAATTACAAAAGTAGCTTTAGTAATTCCTTCTTCAAGCAATTTGTCAATAATATGTCCGAGAATCGGTTTACCGCCGACATTTAGCAGAACTTTTGGAAGAGAGTAGGTGTGGGGCTTCAACCTTGTCCCGAATCCTGCAGCAGGAATAATTGCTCTCAAATAATATTCTCCATTGAAAAATTCAACAGCAAACTTAATTAATAGGTATTCGTTTATCAAATAAAGTTGAATAGAAGAATATTTTTGGATCAGAGGATAAAAGTTTAGATTGGATCATTTCGTTGCAGAGTCATTTCAAATGAAACGGTGTCAGTCCATTTTATTTTAGTATTTAGAAATAAATGGACTCCAAACCCAAGATTTATATCAATACAATAGCAGCTTTGGATTAAATAATAAATAGATCGTCTCTACAACTAGTTATAATAGGATAAAAGTTTAGGTCTGCCTCCTGTACTAGAACCAATTGTAACATTTGTACCTGCGGGTCTGAAATCAATTAGGTTGCCTGAGCCGTTTAATATTATTCCACTTTTAGCACAGATCAATCCGTGCAATTCCGTGTTGCCGTTTAAAATCACATTACTATTCGAATATAATTGCGCATATATTTTACTTTGATTATCGATTTGAATGCTGCCTCCGGCATATATTGAAAGGTTATTCTGCGAAGCGTCCAGTCCGGAAATTGTTAGATTACCCTCTGCTTTCACAGTTCCTGTAACAATGAAAACTCCGTAACCGGTGAAAGTAATATTTTTTCTAATTGTCAAATCTCCGTTCACATAATAAACTACCGGACTTGTTTTAGAACCGAGTGAAGTATTCGCACTAATAATTGTATTCCCGGGTTGAATAATTGTAGCAGTGGGTAAATAATCGGAAGCATTAAAAGTTGGAATAGCAACTTGGGAAACCGGTCCCGTATATACAGAAGCATTATTTGGATTTTGATTTGGATGGAATGTTGCCTTATCAATATTATTATTTATTACGCTGGGTGTTCCGCTGAAAGTCCCGAAACCATTAACCATATTTCCGCTGCCATTCAATATGATGCTTCCATTTGCATGAATGTTGGAATTCCAATTATTATTTCCATCGTCTGTAATGGTCATGCCCCCGTTAAGAAATATATCGGTACCGCTCAAAATTGCATAACTCATATATGCAGGCACGCCTGAACTTGTTTGCTGTATGACAGCTCGAATAGTGGAAGATTGTTTTCCAACGGTACCAGTGGATGCAATTTCTTTAGCAAAAGTTAAACCCATATCGGGTCCACCCGGGTATTTGCTTTTAGTATTGCTAACATTTACTGTAAGTTTGCCATTGTCAATTACAAAATTTGTTATCCCATACCAGCTTGTATCACTGCTACGTTTGCTTATTGCAATTTCAACACCGCTTGCTGCTATATTATTTGCGCAAACTAATTCATAATTATCGCAGGCATTTGATACATTTTGTGAATCTCTGTTCAAGTTAGCTAAATTCATAAAAGTAAATATTGTACTGAATCCAACTATCAATATAATTATCATCCGTCCCATCATGCACCTTTAGTTCACAAGATTATATCTTGCTTCCAAATAGGATAAAGCTGTAAAAGTAGTATCGGTAAGTAAATCTTTACCGTTAAAATACATTTTAACTGATATATTTTTAATGAGATTCGGTTGATATGTTTGCTGACCAAGAGAATCGAAACCAACTATTACGAAATTATCAATTCCATGATATAGAAAAGATTTTGCGACAGGGTTTTTTACTGATCTTGTTAAGTCACTCGTAAAGGTATATTGAACAGTGTCAACTATACCATTATTATCCAAATCAGCTTGAAATGAAATAGATTTTACATTTATTGCCAGGATTTTTTTTGGAGTACGGTAACCAATCTTATTAAAATCATAATCAATTACTTTTTTTAATTCAATAGATGAGCTTTGAACTATCGTGTTTGCGTTTTTTGAACTAGTAAAATTTCTATACCCATAAAATAAACCCATCAAAGATAGAAGTAGTAAACCACCAATTATAAATGAGCCCGATAATCCTGTGTTCGACATAATTCCTCAATATGATGAATAGTAGTTTATTTTTATAGTATCCGGTAGATTATTTGAATAAGTAGAAACGGTTATTTTTTTCGTCTTTGTAGGCACACTTGAGGTAACCAAGCTGGTTGGATCAACATAAATAACTTTTACACTCGAATTAAATGTTCCTGCATATTTCGTATTGATGTTATTGAACACATAACCATTATAATCATCTATATCGTCAAAATTTGGATAAGTTTCTCCTCCATCGGGCCCAAGAATTACGCTGAATGAATTGCCTGTAACAGTGCTATTAACCGTTTTTTCATCAAAAGCTTTTGTTTTTATTTCGCTAATAATACTTTGTGTAACACTTACTGCTGCAGTCAAATATTCGATATATAAATTCCTATCGGTGGAATTTATTATTGCTCTGTTTGTCGAATACGCGAGGAGGGAAAACAGAACCATTGCACCAATTATTGTGATAAGATGATCGCTCAAAACTGGACCTTTATATATTATTATCTAAAATCGTGGTAAAAAATATTAAATAATACTAATATTAATCGGTTTGGGAATAATTGCGACGATTCAACAAATTAATATTATTGTTCTCAAACGATTTCATTTAAATTATTGATTTGAAATCTATTGGGAAAAATATTCTTTTATTTTCGACTATAAATCAATCGTTTACATAAAAATAATGTATAATCGAATAGCAACGTTTTAATACCATTATATTATCGGGGAAATAGTATATAAGTTTAATTTTATTTTTAGAGAGTTTAATCACAAAGACAGCAATGGACATACAATCAATCCAATACCAATTTTTAAGATATTATTTTTATCTGGTTTTTGAATTACTTTTCAATTTATCGGGTTTAGTCTTTATATTTCCGGTGATTTTAAAAATCGGTTATATAAATCACGATTTTATTTCTCATTATAAGTTTATAGAAAGGTACAAATGGAAATTGAAATGATTAAAACCTTGCATATAATATTTGCAGGTACTTGGTTAATCAACCTTATTTCGGATTCGGTTCTAAAAGGATATATTTTGAAGAATAAGAATAAATCCGGCGAGAAAAAATTAATCCATCTCTATTTAACATTTACGAATTTATTCGGGATGGTCGGAGCCTTAGGGATATTAATTACCGGAATTACTTTGGTTTTTCTTAATCCTTATTATAGCTTTTTTCAGATGAATGGCAATCATTGGCTGACCGCAAAACAAACTTTAATGATAGTTCTTTTGATAATCCTTGGAGCATTTCTTATCCCGACTGCAAAAAAAGTAAGATCTTCAATAGAGAAGGATATAGAAAACCAGGGAGGTTTAAGTGAGACAGGTTATGAAAGTCTTTATAAGCTTTTCAAATTAAATATGGTTATTAATATAATTGTACTGATTAATTTCCTTTTCGCAATAACGCACAGATTTTTTGGTCAATAGATAAATAAATGAAAAAAGTACTAGTATTAGGTTCTACCGGGTCAATTGGATTAAATACACTGGAAATTATTAGAAAATTCCCGGGTGATTTTAACATTACCGGTTTATCAGTAAATCAAAACACTGAAGTTTTGAATAAACAAGTTGATGAATTTCACCCAGAGACAGTTGTTGTTTGTGATAAATTAAAAGCTGCTGAGTTTAAAAATAGTTTCACAGGCAAATGTGATATATTAGTCGGAAATGAAGGATTAATTGAAATTGCACAAAGAGGCAATTACGATATTATAGTGTGTGCATTAGTTGGATTTACCGGATTGGCCCCTACGATTGAAGCAATTAAACTTAGAAAAAGGATAGCATTAGCAAATAAGGAGACTTTAGTAACCGCAGGAGAATTTATTAGGGACTTATGCGTCAAATTTAATGCGGAAATAATTCCAATAGATTCTGAACATAGTGCAATATTTCAATGTTTAGTGGGAGAAAATCATGATTATATAAAAAAAATTATTCTAACTGCTTCAGGCGGACCATTCTTAAATAAAAATAAGTCCGAGTTTCAAAAAATAACAATTGCCGAAGCATTAGATCATCCGAATTGGAAAATGGGAAGCAAAATTACAATTGATTCTGCTACTATGATGAATAAAGGACTTGAAGTAATTGAAGCATATTGGCTTTTCAATTTACCTAAAGAACAGATAGAAGTAATAATTCATCCACAGTCAATTATTCATTCTATGGTTGAGTTTCAGGATGGTTGTATAAAAGCTCAATTAAGTTTACCGGATATGAAACTTCCGATTTTATATGCTCTGACATATCCAAAAAGGTATAAATTTGACATGGTAAAGACCGATTTTAAAAAAATGTTTAATTTTACGTTTTTTGAGCCGGATTTTGATAAATTTAGATGTCTTAAAATAGCTTATGATGTTATTGGTGAAGGTGGAACCGCTCCCTGTATTCTAAATGCGGCAAATGAAATTAGTGTTGCTAAATTTCTTTCCGGAAAGATTAAATTCACTCAAATACCGGAATTAATAGAAGATGCGCTTAATTCCATTACCAATCACAAAAAGGCCGACTTGGAATCAATTATTGAAAGCGATAGAAGAACTCGGGATTACCTATTACAAAAATATAATTAAAGGAATCAAATGGAATATATTATATATTTTATAATAACAATCGGGGTATTGGTTTTTGTTCATGAATTCGGACACTTTGCCTCTGCCAAACTTTCGAAAATGAGGGTTGATGTTTTTGCATTAGGATTCGGTAAAAGATTATTAGGATGGAATAAAATAAACGGATTAACATTTGGTGATCTTCCAAAAGATTTTGACGGACAAGGCCATACTGATTACAGATTATCACTCCTTCCTTTAGGCGGATATGTTAAAATTGCCGGAATGGTTGATGAAAGTTTTGATACTAAATTCACAGATAAAGAACCGCAGCCATGGGAATTCCGATCCAAGAAAACCATCCCGAAATTATTTGTTATTACAGCCGGCGTTTTAATGAATCTTTTGCTGACGATAGTAATTTTTTGGGGTATAAATTTCTTTCAAGGAAAGTTAATTTATAAGACAACTTCAATTTCAAATGTTGAACAAGGCAGTGCCGCTGAGAAAGCCGGTTTTCAATCCGCTGATAAAATTATATCAGTAAACGGCAACGAAGTAAAAAATTGGGATCAGGTTGTTGAAAGTATTCTTATAAACCGCAGTTCATCCGATGTAATTGTAAAAGTAGAAAGAAACGGTTCTCAGCTGAATTTACTGATACCGCATAAATTATTGAATGAAAATTCTTCAAAAGGATTTATTTTCAATCCCGGCCCAACTCAAATACTTATTGATCAAGTCATTAAAAACTCACCCGCACAAGATGCCGGATTTAAAGGCGGTGATTTCATTCTTGCAATTAACAATATACATATTAACGAAGCAACACAAATAACCAGGATAATTTCATCGAATAAAGATAAAGTAATGTCCGCAGTTTTATTGAGAGATAAAGATACAATCCGGACTAATGTAAAAGCTACGATGGATGGGAAAATAGGAATTAGCTTCAAACCAGGTTATGCGGGGCAAATTGAATACCACTCTTATAGTTTTTTAAGTTCTATTTCAAATGCGTTTTTAAATGCCGGCCAATTCACTTATTTAACATTCAGTATGCTTAAAGATGTAATTATAGGAAAGAGAGCATTTAATCAGACATTCGGTGGTCCTCTTAAGATTGCACAATATGCAGCAAAATCCGCAGATACCGGCATAACTGCATTTTTATATTTTTTGGCGATGCTGAGTTTAAGTTTAGCTATTATAAATATACTGCCCTTCCCAGTTTTGGACGGAGGACATTTTTTAATTATTCTACTCGAAGGTATTTTCAAAAAAGAACTGCCTATTAAAATTAAAATTGCAATTCAGAATGCAGGGTTTGTCATTCTTCTTCTTCTTATGGCATTCATTATTTATAATGATTTTATTAGCCTCTAAGTAATTCACTTTAAGGGCTCTATAATATAGAGCCCTCAATTATTTACTATTTGTAAATCATCGAAAAAAAATTTCCAATCTAACATCAGATATTCTGTTAATAATTTATTGAAGTTAGAACGGTATTTTGTGTATTGAATAATTCGTTTAGATTTATTGTTTTTACAGGAATAGCCGAGAGCTCGTAATATCTTTTACCAGATTTCAAAATAACAACACGGATATTTCTCATTTTTTCATCAATATACTGATAAGCGGCAAATTTGTTATTATTTATTTCAAACATCTCATCATTTGTAAAACCCATAAATTCATTTCCATATTTTGCTTTTATATATGCTTTACTAAGTTGAATTAGTGAATGAATTTCATCATTTCGTATATTATTAGCCGTAAGTGAATCTACATTAAGAGCAATGAAATTTAAGGTAGCAGTGTAATCATCTTTTACCAGCCATAAATCAGTGCATTTACATTCATTGTCGTCAACAGCCGACCATCCCTTGGGAATTCTTACCGATAAGGAGGATGATTTTACTTTTGCAGATTCAGAAGTTAAGGGATAATTATTATTATATATAGAAGAAATGCCGCCGCATGATTGGACTAAAATCAAAATTGAAAACAATGAAAGTATTTTTAGTGTACGTATCAAATATTTTAGAAAAATTAGAAAAGCGGGTTTGAATATTCAAACCCGCTAAAGATTAATAAAATAAATTGCCCTTAATAAGCATTGAGGGAATTAGGAATAAAAATCATTTTGATATAAACCACTATTACGGATTAAATTTTCCCTACAAGGTCGATACCTTTTTTAAGAGTTTTATCCCCCGGTTCCCAGCTAGCAGGGCATACCAATCCGGGATTTTCGCTTACAAATTTAGCAGCTTTAACTCTTCTTAATATTTCTTTTGAACTTCTGCCGATACTATTATCGTGAATATCCATAGTTTTTAGAATTCCTTCCGGATCAATTATAAATGTTCCGCGGAAAGACAGTCCGTCTTCTTCATTATATGTACCAAATTCCATACATAATTTTCTGGTAGGATCGGCTGCCATAGGATAATTTACCTTTTTAATTGCCGGTGATGATGCATGCCATGCGAGATGTGTATAAACAGTATCGGTGCTTACACTAATTAATTCAGCGCCAACCTCTTTAAAGTCATTATAAAATTTAGCAGCTTCTTCCAATTCAGTCGGACATACATAAGTAAAATCCGCAGGATAGAATAATAATACCAGCCATTTCCCCTGATAGTCGGAAAGTTTAACATTCTTAAATTCATTTTCATGGAAGATTTCAAATTCAAAATCCGAAACCTTCTGACCAATACGAACCATTTTGTAATTCTCCTTTTATAATTTTAATATAGTGTGTATACCCTATATTAACACCCCGAAGTATAAAAAAGGTTCAAGACATTGATTTTCCCCTGTCAAAAAAAACGGGTCAATGACCCGTATTTTGAAACATAACCTAATTACTATTTCGCATGAATTTAGGTTGTTCAAGAGTAACTATTAAAGAAATTCTGTGAGTATCGGGCAATCTATCTGCTTCCGATTGACTAAATCGTGCGAATGAATAATCGATTTCCAATTTTGGTAGAAATATTCCGGCGCCTACTGTAAATTCTTTTACATCATTATAACCGCCGCGAATGGCAAAAATATTTTTGAATTTATATTCAAAGCCCGCGTGGGCATCAACACTTACCGGCCCGACATGAAATGTAGAAGCTGTTTCTCTATTTTCAAATCTTACATCAAAATCAGCGGCAGGGAGTAATGTCCCTCCAAAAAACGGGATGGCGTATGCAGCTCCCAGTTTAACAGTTGGAGTTATCAGTTCATTTAATCCTGTACTCCATGCAACAATCGTAGTTGTAATATCCTGTATATTCAATCCGAGATATAGTTTGTCCGTAGGTCTATAAGTAGCGCCAACGTCAAAACCTACTCCAATTGCGTTATATTCAGCAATACTTCTTGAAATCAGTTTTATATTTGCGCCCCAATAAAAATTATCAGATTGACGTTTAGCAAATGTTAAATAGAAAGCCCAATCGGCATCGCTAAACTCTGTAATTTTTGAATAATCCAAACTAGTAAAATTATCATATTGATTTGCCGGTAAAGGATTACCGTTTGCGTCAACACCGGCTTTACGAGTATCGGGGATACCGTCGATACTTGAACGCATAATACTTAAGCCAAAACTCATATCAGTACCATAAGGAATTGCGACAGCGGCATAATTATAACTAACCAGACTGCCGAAATGTTCTTCATGCATTAGCGCTATTTGCGGATAGTCCATACTTGCCAGACCGGCGGGATTCCAATAGCCTGCAGTAACATCATTAGCTATAGCAGTTTGAGAACTTCCCATACCAAGAGCACGTCCTCCGACACCAATAGCAAGAAATTCACCTGCATATTTACCTATTACAGTTTGACTGAATAAATTCATACATGTACACAGATACATACATAAAACAAATACGATTTTTCTAATCATATTAACAACCAAATAATTTAAAATGTAAGTAAAAAATTGACAAAGTTATATTCAAAAGCAAGGTACAAACAGTTCCAATTCAATTTATCTAATATAAGAAGATAGTTCGTCTCCTGAAAAGATGATTATTATTTCTTTTTAGTCTGATTAGCAACAGCATTAATTGCCGCATTAATTGCATCCTGATCACCGAGATAATAATGTTTTATTGGTTTAAGGTCAGCATCAAGTTCATAAACCAATGGAACACCGGTTGGAATATTTAATTCTGTTATTTCAGCTTCAGAAACATTATCAAGATATTTAACTAAAGCTCGCAGACTGTTACCATGGGCCGCGATGATTACTTTTTTCCCGGTTTTGATTACAGGCGCGATAGTCTCATGCCAATATGGAAGAAATCTATCAACTGTAAGTTTTAGACTTTCGGTCAAAGGTATTTCATTTTTATTAAGATCTGCATAGCGCGGATCATTTCCAGGATATCTTTCATCAGTCAATTCAAGTGCCGGCGGCGGAACATCATAACTTCTTCTCCAAATTTTTACCTGCTCGATTCCATATTTTTCAGCAGTTTGAGCTTTGTCCAATCCTTGAAGTCCTCCATAATGTCTTTCATTTAAGCGCCACGATTTAATAACCGGAATCCACAATAAATCCAACCCTTCCAATGCGAGATTTAGTGTTTTAATAGCTCTTTTAAGAACAGATGTAAAAGCGATATCGAAAGTGTAGCCTTCCTGCTTAAGAACAACACCTGCTTGTTTTCCCTCTTCCAAACCTTTTTCTGAAAGATCAACATCAGTCCAGCCGGTGAATAAATTAAGTTTATTCCATGTGCTTTCACCGTGGCGCAATAATACTACTTTGTACATTTTTGAATCCCATAAATTGTTAAATGATATAGAGCAAATATAATTAAAATCCGGTGGTCTTTTAATTCCAAATTTTCAGGTAGCAAGAAACTCTATCTCAATTTCTTGAACTCATACTTTCAAATATGATATTGGTTTTTCTGCACTATTCACTTTGGTTAAAGCCCATTCTTGTAGATTACCTTTTTTTCTCCGCCATAAATGGCGGAAATATTTAATTGTTTAAATATAAATAAATATTTGAATAATCAAAATTAAATTTGTTATTATTTATTTTGCTTAGAAAATATTTGTAAGTTTTACAGTTTCATTTAATCGCAGCATCTATTATCTTTGTACAAAAGCATGGATGAGATGAAACGATTAATTTATCATTATTTTAATGACGATGATTTTCTTCATATTTCCGGCAAAATTAAGGAGATGGAGAAAACAACTTCCGGAGAAATCCGTGTTGCCATAAAAGAAAGGCGAAATTTTCTTCAAAGAAAGAAGAGTATCCATCAACTTGCCGTGGGAGAATTCCATAAACTCAAAATGAATAAGACACGGCACAAGACCGGTATTCTGCTTTATTTATTGTTACATGACAAACTATTTTATATCCTCGGCGATCAGGGTATTCATGAAAAAATAGGCGAAGAAACCTGGGCATTAGTTCGGGATGAGATTCAAAAACATTTTAAAGACGGGAATTTTCCTGAAGGAATACTTTGGGGAATTGAACGTGTGGGTAAAATACTATCCGAACATTTTCCGGTTATAATAGATGGCACTAACGAACTTTCAAGCGAAGTAGTAATTGAATAAAGAAGTTATTGCTTTATGAAGCTAATGAGAACTGTTTTAGAATATAAATAGTTTTTGTATAACCCCCGGTTGTCCGTATTCAATAATAAATTGAATTTTCTTACAGTTAAATCTGTTCATTAAATATGAAAAGAAGAAATTTTTTAAAGAAAAGTCTGATTACAGGAGGAGCGTTACTGTTACCCCCGGTATTCATGAAATCAGAAATTAAAGCAGATCCTTTTATAAAACTAAATTATAAACCGGATCCTGCCGCATGGAGTAATAATAATTTAACACTTGCATGGATTGGTCATTCAACCGTGCTGATAAATATGTTTGGAAAATGGATTGTAACGGATCCGGTATTATTTAGAAATATAGGTTTATTTTTTTTGGGAGAAAGTATTGGTCCTTCACGAATGACACCGCCTGCATTAAAATTTGATGAATTTCCAAAACCGGATTTAATATTAGTTTCGCATGCGCATATGGATCATATGGATTACCCGACATTAAGAGAATTTGCTAATAAATATCCCAATCAAATTGATATTGTGGTAGCTTATCTTACAAAAGATGTTATTGAGGACCTGCCATGGAAATCAATTTCTGTTCTTGATTGGGGAAATGAAATAAAACTTAATGAAATAAGGATACTCGCAAACGAGGTAAAACATTTCGGCTGGCGTTATCCATGGGAAAAAGACCGTTCACGAGGATTCATAAAGGGCGGTAGAAGCTACAATTCATATCTGGTTGAATTCAAAGGTAAGAAATTTTTATTTGGCGGCGATACTGCATTTACAGATAAATTAAATATTCTAAAAGACGAAAATATTGATGTGGCTATCATGCCTGTAGGCGCTTACAATCCATGGATTAAAGTTCATGCAAATCCTGAAGAATCACTTCGTATGGCAAGCAGCATCAATGCAAAATATTTTATCCCTATACACACAAAAACATTCAAACAGAGCCTTGAACCATTTGATGAACCAATCGATTGGATGAAACGCGTTGCTCCGAACTATAATATTAAAATCGGACTTGAACAAATTGGTCAAACATTTGTCTTGAATTCATAATATTTTCACATTAATTATCATTAAATTATATTCAACTATTGAATAATTTTAATTAATTGTAAGGATAAGCCATGTTCCATTCGAAAATTTATACGCAAAGAAGAGCAATACTAAAAAAGAAATTAAAAACCGGATTAATTTTTCTTTTGGGAAATAGTGAATCACCGATGAACTATACAAATAATGCTTATCATTTTCGACAGGACAGCACTTTTTTATATTATTTCGGTTTGGATCAAGCAGATATTGCAGCTGTAATTGATCTTGATGAAAACAAAGAGATTATTTTCGGTAATGACTTTACAATCGATGATATCGTATGGATGGGACCCCAGCCGACTATTAAAAATATAGCATCAAAATGCGGAGTAAAACAAACCGGTGCATTAAGCGAACTTAAAGCAGTATTGGCTAAGGCGGTTAAACAGGGAAGGAAAATTCACTTTGTACCTCAATACCGTGATGAAAATAAATTTAAGATGCTTCAGTATCTTGGAATTTCTCCGATGCGGATAAATGAATATGCATCGATGGAACTGATTAAAACCGTAGCCGTGCAGCGTTATATTAAATCAAAAGAAGAAATTGAGGAAATCGAAAAGGCAATTTCAACTGCTTATGAAATGCATGTTTCCGCAATGCGATTTACAAAACCAGGTATGTTTGAAAGGGAAATAGCAGGATTTATTCAGGGATTGGCAATGTCATTAGGAAGCGGAATATCATTTGTCCCTATTCTTTCAAAACACGGTGAAACATTGCATAATCCTAATTACGGCAATAAGCTTAAAGACGGAGATTTAATTGTGAATGATTCCGGTGCGGAATCATTACTTCATTATGCCAGCGACATCACTCGTACTTATCCGGTAAGCGGAAAATTTACTCCTCTTCAAAAAGAAATTTATGAGATTGTTCTTATCGCTCAACTAGTCGCTATTGATGCTATCAAACCAAACGTTTCATTTAAAACAGTTCATATCAAAGCAGCGACTGTAATCGCGGACGGTTTGAAAGCGATTGGACTTATGAAAGGAAATACTAAAGATGCGGTTGAAGCAGGAGCGCATGCATTATTTTTTCCACATGGATTAGGACATTTGCTCGGCCTCGACGTACATGATCTGGAAAGTTTTGGAGAAAATAATATCGGTTATGATGAAAAAAATAAAAGGAGTACGCAATTCGGTTTGAATTATCTTCGGTTTGCGAAGCCGCTTGTTCCCGGAATTGTACTAACGGTTGAACCGGGTATTTATTTCATTCCTCAATTAACCGATAATTGGAAAAGTGAAAAGAAATTATCTGAGTTCATTAATTATGATAAAGTAGAAACTTACAGAGATTTCGGCGGTATCAGGATTGAAGATGATGTTGTTGTAACTTCAATTGGAAGCCGGATTTTAGGTAAACCGATTCCGAAAGCTGTTGAAGATGTTGAAGCCGCCGCTTCCGATAAGATTTAATTTTTGAATTTTACTGTCATAGCCTTTACCCTGCTTACCGGACTGGCAAGCTAAAAAGTCTGAGCCATAGTATTACAAATAACTATTATTATCCTGTCATAATTCGAATTTATTACAGCCAGTAAACCGAAAAAAGACACTTCATAGCATTTTAACTAAACGCCAGATTGATCTATTATTCAATATTTAGATTAACTGTCCTTCAATTAGGGTTTAGGAAGTCTTAATAAAGGGTTGAGGTAGGTGTATGGTAGGTAGTTGGTAGGTGTATTCTTTAGTTTAATGGTATGCATTGGTGGATATAGCGAAGATTAAAGTCAGACGTCAAAAGTGAAACATCAAAAAACAATTGGTTGTCTTTTTTAAAAAATAATCAACAATTTTGAAAATTCAGGATATTTTTCTCCTTCAAATGTGAACTTTGAACTATTATAATATAAATGATATATTATAATTTAACAATGTAATTTTTGATGTACTGCTCATAAAACATAGATGATGAACCCGGAGCAATCCGGCACCGGTTCAGAGCTCATGTAACGCAATATATTATCTTAAAAATATTTTATGAGATCATATTCGGAAATTATTTTATTCAATAGGGCGATTATGAATAAAGAAAATATTATTCTTACCGAAACAATTGAAAAAAGATTTTTACTTATTCGCGGTCAAAAAGTAATGATAGATTCTGATTTATCTGAATTATATGGAGTCACTACAAAACGATTGAATGAACAAGTAAAAAGAAATAAAGACAGGTTTCCAAATGATTTTATGTTTCAGCTAAGGAAAGAGGAATTTAACAACTTGAAATCACATTTTGTGATTTCAAGTTGGGGTGGTATCCGGCGAGCAACCCCATATGCTTTTACCGAACAAGGAATTGCTATG
>Ga0182027_10008127_pt1 | contig 15336 bp, 12 predicted proteins | sample 712E1DmetaG_FD_121300 | JGI IMG/M metagenome (GOLD analysis project Ga0182027, IMG submission 121300) | Permafrost microbial communities from Stordalen Mire, Sweden - 712E1D metaG (Illumina Assembly) | ecosystem: Environmental > Terrestrial > Soil > Wetlands > Permafrost | place: Sweden... | reverse complement strand
TACCTTTCAGATGAAGCGATCTCATTTTTTTATAGAGTTTACCTCCTGCCCTGGCTCCGATAGGAGAACCCTTGAACTTAATAGGATAAATCATTTTCACTACCTTATTGTCTTCAAGCTCCAGAAAATCCACATGGATAGGAGTATCTTTTAATGGGTGAAGTTGTATTTCCTTAATGAATGACTTATAAATCTTCCCATCAATTTTAAGATTGATCATAAATACATCGGCAGTATTGATGAGATCATTCAGATCATTGATAAAACAGTACAACATAATACTTGAATCTTGTCCGTAAAGGTTGGCAGGAACATATCCCTGTGCCCTTAGTTTGTTTAATTCACCTTTGGTTGATGTTTCCCTTACTTTCCCTAACAGGTTAAACTCTTTCATTTTATTTACATTTAGAAATTTATTTCTTTTTGAATGGAATCGGGCATACTGAATAATTCACTAATTGACCCGTGTTCATAAACACTTCTAATTGCCTTAGCAAAAAGATTTGATGTTGTTAAAACTTTTATTTTACTTGGAACCCGTTCTAATGGAATGGTATCGCAAACAACTATTTCCTCTAAGGGCGAATCCTGCAATTTTCCCATTGCATCAGCTGAAAAAACAGGATGTGTAGCAAAAGCCCTGACACTCTTAGCACCCGATTTCATCATCAGATCAGCTGCTTTAATGAGCGTATTTCCGGTATCTATGATGTCATCTACAATAATAACATTTTTCCCAGCAACATTTCCAATAATCCTCATTTCCTGAACTTCGTTGGGATTTTTCCGATGCTTGTCAGATATTACGATCTCTGAATGCAACATCTCGGCAAAAAACCTTGCTCTTTTAGTTCCTCCGATATCGGGTGAAGCTATCACAAGATTGTCCAACTCCAGGCTTCGTATATAAGGAACAAAAATGACCGATGAATCCAGGTGAATAACAGGAACGTTAAAGAATCCCTGTATCTGTGCAGCATGAAGGTCCATGGTCATCACCTTGTTGGCACCTGCAGATGTAAGCATATCGGCAATGGTCTTTGCACCAATCGATACCCTGGGCTTATCTTTCCTGTCCTGCCTTGCATATCCGTAATATGGAACCACTACTACAACATCATGAGCAGAAGCTCTTACCGCTGCATCAATCGCAAGCAACAATTCCAAAATGTTTTCTGCCGGCGAATAGGTCGATTGTATAATGAAAATATCACAACCGCGTATGGATTCATCAAAACTGGGTTGTATCTCTCCATCCTTAAAACGGAGGATACTATACTTGCCTAATTCAGTACCAAAACTTCTTGCAATCTTTTCACCAAGCGATATACTTGCTGAACAGGCAAAAATTTTAATGGGGTTAAACCTTCCCGGCATCTGATGATAATTTTACTTGATAAATGCGAATTTTTCCAATATTTTTGGAAATGCAAAATTATGTAGTTTAATTTATTAACAAAGAATTAATCAACATATTTTTGGATTTAAAGTTACATATGAGCATAGCTCCCGATACTAAGGTATGCAATTTGCTGAGTTTAATATAAAATCCCGAACCCACCCATGAAAAACCTTCAAAAACCCTTTTTGACTTTACTGCTGATTTGCCTGTTGATGCCTGTTTTTGCAGCCAGAATCCTTATTCCAATGGATAATATTCAAACAAATCATTTGAAGGCATATGGTATTGCTTACTGGACACTCGGTTCAGGTATTCAGATAGAATGGCTGCTAAATTACAGGGGTGGCAGTTTTGTGCTTCCATATCAGGATATTTTTGAAAAAGAATGCAAACTCAGGAATGTGAGTTATGAGATCCTTGCCGATGTCCAGTATCAGAAAATCATCGACGAAATTTCACGCCCCGATGTAAATATGGAAGTGGTTAAACTTGAGAAAGCGCCAAAAATTGCAGTTTATTCTCCCAAAACCAAACAACCCTGGGATGATGCCGTTACTTTGGTTTTAAAGTATGCTGAAATACCATATGATGTAATCTACGATGATGAAGTGCTTGAGAATAAACTACCCCTTTACGACTGGCTGCATCTTCATCATGAAGATTTTACAGGACAGCAGGGAAAATTCTGGTTCAGTCAGCAAAACCAGCCATGGTATCAGCAGGAAAAAAGAGAGAATGAGGAATTGGCAAAACGATGGGGATATCCAAAGGTTTCCCAACTTAAATTAGCGGTTGTAAAAAAAATCAGGGAATTTGTCGGAGGAGGAGGTTATTTGTTTGCAATGTGTTCGGCAGCGGATACATATGATATAGCCTTAGCTGCTGAGGGAGTTGATATTTGCACGGCAGAATTTGATGGTGATCCGATCGATCCAAAAGCACAGGACAAATTAAGTTATAACAATTGTTTTGCCTTTAAAGATTTTCATTTGGTTACTTCCGCTTATATATATGCATTTTCTGATATTGATGCTACAAAAGATTACCCTGTTAATTCTGAAAAAACCGATTATTTTACATTATTCAATTTTTCGGCAAAATGGGATGTGATCCCTACAATTCTTACACAGGATCATGAAAGGGTGATCAAAGGATTTATGGGTCAAACAACCTCCTTCAGAGATAGGTTTATTAAAACCAATGTGCTTATTTTAGGTGAAACCAAATCAATGGAAAATGCACGTTACATTCACGGCGAATTTGGCAGGGGCATGTGGACATTTTTAGGTGGCCACGACCCTGAAGATTATCAACACCTTGTAGGGGATCCACCAACCGATCTGAGCCTGTTTCCTAATTCCCCGGGCTACAGGTTGATACTGAATAATGTGCTGTTCCCTGCAGCAAAAAAGAAGGAAAGGAAAACCTGAAGAAAGAAAAAAATCCCGGTAGGCATAAAAGGTCGGTAAAAAAAACAATAGATGTTTTATGTTTCGTCCTGTAAGGGACGAAAGATAATTTAACGTGAGTTCGATTTAACACCTAACTTTTATTAATCTTGAAGAAAACTTAGTGAATCTTGGTGACTTCGTGTCTTTGTGGCAAGAATTATTGTAGTAAAGGATATATTTAAAGGCCACTAAGTCACAAGGACACAAAGGAATCACGAAGTTAAGCATATTTTTATTTTATGATTTCTTATATCGAACTCACGTTAATTTAATAGGGTTTTTTTACCGGGCTTATGCACCTGACAGCACATATTTTGTTTACTTGTTTGCTCAGGATCTCGTTTTTATACAATCTCAAATGTCCCCTCTGTGTCTCATTCCCTTTATTGAGGTAACATTCAAAAAAATATTTAATAACATAAAGAATCACAGAGTAAAAAAGGATTTCATTCTCAGTGATATTCTGTGATTTCTCTGATAAACTCTGTATTATAAAATTTATCCTATTTCGGCGAAAACTCAATATCAGGATTCCCCATGATCGCTTTATACCCACCCGAAACATGATAGAAATTATGCTTCTTATGAGTTTTCAGGTAGGATATCAGCGACATCGATAAACAACCATCATCACAATAAATAGTTGTTGTTTTAAGATCATCTATCAGGTCGGTATCATTTATCAGCTCATCGGTAGTAAAGTTCTTTGCATTTTTAATATGCGAAATCTTAAAATCTTCCTTCGTTCGGATATCATAAAATATCAGATCACCATATTTGATCTCAAGGGCAAGTTCTTCGGTATCGATTGAAATTACAAGATCAATTGGTTTCCCTTTTAAAATCCATGTACTGATGCCATTCACTAAATATCCTTTGATATTGCTGTATTTTAACTTTTTTAAGATTTCTATACTTTGTTCTTCTAAACCTTCATCAGTTACAAGAATAAGGGCCTGATCTTTCTGGAAAAAATGATCGGCTCTTTCCTGAAACTTATCATTCAGCATCAGGTTTATTGAACCGGGAATAAAAGCAGTTGAAAAAAGGCCAGGATCTCTCAGGTCAATAATGGTATATAACTGTTTTGAAAGTTCTTCGAATTTTTCGAGACTAAGCGAATTTGATTTCATTCGTTTAATGATTATTACCTGGATTTAATACGTTTTTTATTCTTGATGAGATGTTTTTAGCTATAAAATCTCTCAGGTAAAATGGTTCGAAATATGTGATGTCGTCAAATTTCTGTGCCAGATATTTTTTGTAAGCAAGTTGTGCTATGTTTTCTGCATCAGGCCTGATATTATAAGTGAGTTCTTCTTTTGGAGATAATAATTTGTGTATTGTGCCGCTATCGACTGCCGGACCAACATATCTGATTTTGCCTTTTGATTCGAATGGCATAAAGCTGTTTTCATTGATTAATCCTGCATCAGAAGCCAGTATCTCATTCATTTCGTGATCGTAAAGTGCAAAGTAAACCTCATTGTTACGGGCATCAATTACAGGGCACCATATTATTCCTGCATCATTATCCTTTTGAGAAGCGCCGAAAGCAATTGATTCAAGAGTATTAATTCCTATGATCGGGATATCCAACCCATAAGCAAGGCCTTTTCCGATAGAAATGCCTATTCTCAATCCTGTAAAAGATCCCGGTCCTTTACTCATTGCTATGGCGTTTAGGTCAGTAAATGAATTCCCACCCGAATTAATGATGTGTTCAATAAGCTTTGCTAACTTAGCAGAATGAACATTTTTTTCATTTAAACTTATTGAATCAATAATGACTTCATTTTCAGATAAAGCTACCGAACATACATCTGTTGCTGTTTCTATTGAAAGTATAAGGGCCATGGATTAATTACGAAAAAAAGTGAAAAGCATTCTGACAGTAACAATTAACAGTAGCAGGACAAAAAAGAGCCTGGTGGTTTTTTCTGATAATTTGTTTGAGAGCCTGACACCAAGGGGTGCAGTAAATAAACCACCGATCACCATGGGTATAACAAGTTTAGGATAAAGGTATCCTAATGTAGAGGTAACATTTTCTTCAGGTTTGGCTAATGCATATAAAATAAATGATGCAGCTGACAGGAAAGGGATAATTCCTAATGATATAGAAGTAGCCTTTCTGATCTTCAGCTTCATATAATCGGACAAAGCCGGAACGGTAATTACACCACCACCAAGACCTGATAAAGCTGAAAAAATCCCTGTAAAAATTCCTACAATAGCGTAAACTTTCTTTGGTAGCCTGTCTTTATATTCACTAGCTGATCCATTCTTAGAAGTCAAAAACATTTTGATAGCTGAAGCAATGAGTGTGACTATAAATATGATGGTGAAAACTCGCTTTGAATACCAGTCAAAATGTATAATAAGCAATGTCATTATAACCCATGTTGTTACTGCTGTTGATGCTGCCATCAAAACTTCATTAAGGTAGAAGTTCTTCATCCTTATTTGCTGGTACGAACCGATCAGGCTTGAAAACAGAATGGCAAAAAAAGAATTCGACAGGATAAATCGAACCATCTCTATATTTCCGAGTTGTAATTTCTCAAAATAGTGAGTAAGGATTACCACATATACAACACCACCACCAACCCCCAGTAAACCCGAAAGTAAACCGCCTAGGCCCCCTGCAATGATTAGGATAATTATGTCGAATGGGCTGATCAAAAGATAATATTAGTTTTTGGAAGGCTGAGGCAACAGAACAAGCTTATACAAATCCGGTTTTGCAAACAATGCTTTTGCTTTTTCGATCTCAATGTCGTGCGTTAATTTATATTTTATTCTCCCTTTTTGGAAATAATACCGGCTAATGATCTCTTCTTCAAGTATTTCCGATATTTCTTTCTTATAGGCCAGCAAATCGCTTTTTTTATTTCTGTTCAGTACCACCATAATCGAATCGTAATAAGGTTTGATATCCTTGAAATACTTATCAGATTTTGATTCCTTTTCGAGGCTTGCCAATGCTTTTTCAGTAGGTGGTTTGTAATTAAGGTTTTTAGAGGAAACAAAAGTGATAAAATCCAGATATTCCTTTTCAGTAAGTTTAAACTTTTCAGGGATATTAATTGAATCAATCCGGCTACGGTAATCAGTGGCAAAATCAAAAATCAGGTTATCGGCAATGAGAGTTTTCACAATTTCAGGTTGGTTTGAATCATTAACCTGAATGTCGGGTTTGATTCCTGCACCGTCAAATACTTTCCTGCCATTTTTAGTTTTAAACTCAGTAATCAGTGAATCAGCAAATTTAATAGCATGACCCTGGTTGTCCTTATGACTATAATCCAATTGCTGAATGCAACGGCCACTCGGAATATAATATTTGGCTGTGGTTACCTTCAGGGATGAATTGTAACTGAGAGACCTTGTAGTTTGAACCAGGCCCTTACCATAAGTTTTTTCACCCATGATGACAGCCCTGTCAAGATCCTGTAAAGCACCGGCAACAATTTCGGATGCCGAAGCGGAATTATTGTTTACCAGGACAATCAATGGTACCTCCAAATCAACCGGGGGGTTCGTTGTTTTAAATTCCTTATTCCACTGTTCTACTTTCCCCTTGGTACTTACAACCATAACATCTTTATTCACAAACAACCCGGTTATATCTACTGCTTCATTTAATAAGCCTCCCGGATTATTTCTGAGATCAAGGATTATTCCTTTCAGGAGTCCGGTTTTCCTAAGTTCAGTAATACTTTTTGAAATATCAGCAGCTGCATTTTCTTTAAATGCCGATAAACTGATATAACCTACTCCATCACCTACCATACCATAATATGGAACATTGTCGAGATGAATATTTGCCCTTTTCAGAATCTTTACAAAAGATTTCTCAATACCCGGCCTTTGAACTGTAAGCGATATTTCAGTATTAGGTTGACCCTTCAATAAGGTACTTACATCTGAAACACTTTGTCCTCTCGTAGTTTTCCCATCAATCTCCAATACAACATCACCGGCCCTTATACCTGCATTATAAGCAGGAAAGCCATAATATGGTTCAGTTATCTGTATATAATCGCCTCTTTTACCTACACTTGCTCCAACACCACCATAACTGCCTGTAGTCATGAAACGTAAATCTTCCGATTCAGATTCGGGAATGTAAACAGTATATGGATCAAGGGTTTTAAGCATTTCATCTATTGCTTTGCGAATAAGTTTGGCAGGGTCAATCTGATCAACATACAGGTTGTCGAGGGTTTTAAACAGTGTAACAAAGATGTCCAGATTCTTTGAAATCTCAAAGGAATTATCGTTAAATGCAAAACCTGCTGCCAGTGCAATCAGCACAACTGTGACAATAACAATTTTCTTCAGGTTTTTTTTAATTTTCTTCAGCATAAATCTTTTTTTCAGTATTTTATCAGATGATTAAACGGAATGCAAAGTTACATCAACATTTTTTACTAAGTTAAACATAGTTTACAAGGCTTCAGGGTACCGGATCATGACCGCTTCCTCCCCACCATGGATTGCAACTCAGAATTCTTTTTACTGCCAAAAACAGACCATAAAACGGACCGTGTTTTAATATGGCTTCTTTAGCATATTCTGAGCATGTTGGGGTATAGCGGCATGATGAAGGAATTATAGGTGAGATTAATAACTGATAGGCCCTGATGATCAGCCAAAGTATCCAGCTAAACGGTTTGCTCAATATTCTTAATAAGTTTTTCAATTAGCTTATTATAATGGGTTTTAAGCACTGATAACTGGAGTTTTTGCCGGTCTTTATACATTACCATCAATGCAACTTCTTTTTGATGCTTCTCGAGGGTTTCGTATATATGATGTTTGTTTAAGCGGTAAAGTTCGCGTATCTGCCTCCTGATTCTATTTCGGTCGACTGCTTTTGGGAATAATTTCTTGCTGACAATAATAAGAACTTGTGCCGGATAGTCCGATTCAATTTGTTCTTCTTTCCATAAAAGCAAAAAGGGATGCTCAATTATTTTATGAACCTGGTTATTACTAAAAAGTTCCTCTATTAGCTTTTTGCTACAAAGTCTTTCCGATTTGCCAAAACTAAAATTTTTGTATGGCATTAGAAATTAAATAGCAATATCATAAACGATCAACCCTTTTGGGTCTTCTCGTCAGATACAGATAGTTTCTTCCGTCCCTTTGCTCTTCTTCTGGCTAAAATGGCCCTGCCATCGGCTGTAAGCATTCTTTCCCTGAAACCATGTTTGTTCCTGCGCTTACGATTTGATGGTTGATATGTCCTTTTCATATACTTATCTTCTACGATTTTGAGAGGGCAAAAATACGGGAATTTATTTAATACACAAAATTTGCTTTGAAATCTTCTAATAATAAATGTGAGTTCGTTATAAACTAAAAGGATTAAAAAACTGACAATATTTTAATGAAACTTGGTGACTATATGTTTTAGTGGCAAAATTTTGGTAGTAATGATTTTGTTATTAGGCCACAAAGTCAATAAGACTCAAAGAATTCACAAAGTTTCCAATTAATAATTCTTTGTTTCTCTTAGATCGAACTCACATTAATTAAATCTTTAGTTTTTTCAGTAAGAAGCAGTTATAGCATATTAATCTGAGTTATCTGGCGTTACTAATAGGTATATGCTAACTTCAAAAAGTAACCCCTTGGCCTTGTTGTAAACCCTGCGATTTCTTCATAAGATGTATTGAAAATATTTTCGATTTTCAAAGCTGCCAGTAATTTTTTGTTGAACTCATAATTGAACTGCAGGTCGGATACATTGTATGCACCCAATAGCTTTCTATCCATAGCACCATATGGTTGTATAGATGGATTGAAATAAACATCGTTCCTCGATCCAACAAACCTGCTGTTAAAAATAAAAGATAATTTTTTTACAGGTTGATATACAATTCCGATGTTTGCAATAGCATTTGGCCTTCTGGTGAGATTAATCACCTGATTGTTTTTTTCCGACAAAAAAACACCGCTTTCGAATAACTGAATATGATTGCCACCTGAATGAGCGGTATCAATGTTATTGGCAGAATAAGTTGTCGTTCCATTAATCAGACTGATATTAGCATTTACAATAAGTTGCCTGCTGATTCTTGACATGATATTTAACTCAACACCATTTACAGTCTGTTGCGACAGGTTGATATAAGTATCTCCCCTGTAATCATTTCGCATCCAGTTATTGCCAAGCGTATCGATACCGATGTTTTTATCCCATAAATAAACATATTCTATCACATGATCGGTAACCGTATGAAACCAACTTAAGGTAAAATTACTTTCCTTACTCAAATAATGTTTCAAACCAATTTCAATGTTAGAAGATGTTTCCGGCTTAAGATCCGGATTTCCCCTTGTTGCATATGAGCCGGAACTTTTATCGGGTGTAAATAACTGGTAAAGTGACGGAGCATTAAACCCGGTAGAATAGTTAAAGTATAAAAGTGAAGTTTCAAGCTTATATGAAGGATTAATCTCATAGGTGATGTTATTTCCGAACTGACTGTGATTTGTATATCTGGCCCCGATACCAACCGTTAATTTATCAAGCGCATTGGTTAAAAAGCCTAAATTGACATCACTATGGAAAAAGAGCCCATAAGTAGTAGCCTTCAGATGTAAGGAATCCAGGTTGGTTTCGCTCTGGTAAACGCCAAAGTATGGATCGTAAGAATATACAAAACTATAATTACTCATTTTCTCGACATTACTTTCCAAACCGAAAACTGATGTGATGAATTTTGCTTTCTGGTAAACCAATAAATCATTGGTCAGATAAGAACCATCGAAAACAGATTTTGCAAACTGATGATCGTAAATACCTGATTTTGAAACAATCGATGAATCGTCGGTATCTTTTCGTTGCATAATTGAATATCCCCCGGTAAACCCCAGGCTATAGCTGTTAGTTACCTTGTAATTCAGGCTGTAATTAATGAGGTCCCTGTTAAAAAGCAAGTAACGGTTATCATCATCGCGGTATGATCCTTTATCAAGATCACTTCGCTGGCCGCTATGTTTGTAGGCAATAAAAACATCAAGGTTCTTCATTTTATATCCCAGCTTAGCAGCATAGTCGAACTTTCTGAAATTATCCTTATCGGGATTGTTATAGGTTGCCGGATTGGTAATGGTATCGATGGTGGTATTGAGGCCGTTCACCTGATCCAGGTATCCGCTAAGATTAAGGTACAACCCACTTTTATGATTAAGGTTAATGTACATTTCTGAATTCAATGCCGATGTGCCTTTTCCAAAGGTGCCTTCCTTAATACTGATGCCGGTATTTATGGGTTTCTCATCTTTTTTCTTTGTGATAATGTTGATTACACCTCCTATAGCCGATGATCCATAAATAGTGCTGAGTGGCCCTTCAACAATTTCAATCCTGTCGATGTTGGTGAGCGATAACTCCGACAGGTCGATTCCATTATCAACCGTTGATGGATCACAGATTCGCACACCGTCAACCATGATAATACTGTGGTTACTGTTTGCACCCCTCATGAACATTGTTTGAGATACGCCGAAATTCTGGCCTCCGCCAATAAGTTGTATTCCGGCTTCCCTTGCAAGTAAATCGCCCACTGAAGAATAGATTGAGGAATTGATTTTTTTCATGTCGATGATGGTAACACTTTTTGGAACATCGGCAACATATTCAACAATTCGAGTGGCGCTGATGACTACTTCGTTAACCGTTACCGTTTTAAGTGAGTCGGATTTAGGCCTGTTGTTTTGGGAAAATGAAGCTGAACAAGAAATGAAAAAGATAACTGATGCTAAAAAGCACCCCATTTGAAAATGATTTGTTCTCATAAAAATGAAGTTTTAAATGTTGTTAAAGAACTTTAAAACTTGCGGAGAAATACGAAAATGAAGGTACCTGACGGTGTTCATTCGTCGCTTTTTTACCCGAAAGCCTTGAATATAAATTTGCTAATGGCAGGTTTTCTGACTTACTCACTTTTTGATTGCCTTCCCATCGGGTTAAACCCAACAGTGACATAAAGAATCAAAAAGACTTAAATGAGCTTACAGCAGCGGGTACTGTCCAGGATTTACACCTGATTCCCTTTTATACCGTATAAATTATTGAAAAATCCTTGATTTCAGAACCAGACTAATGAATAGTTCATCACGGTATGAGTCCTTTATTATAGTGCTAATATTAAACACCATTAACAGAACAAAAATACTATTATTTCAAATTAATAGCAGTAAAAAATAAATAAAATGAAACCACGGGAACAAAAAAAAGCCACCCTGAGCAATCAGGATGGCTATTTAACAATTAGATTATGTAACTGACTAATTCACAGAGCAAATAACAGTGGTAGTTCTGCAGGAGGGAACAAAGGCTTCACCAACACCCTGGATAAAATTTCCACCACCAAGATCTCTTCTGGCAAAGAAATAATATTTCTGATAGGTTAGCGAGTAAAACATAGCTCCTTTAGTAATAGGATCAGTATTGTCAGTGTTTGCCTGTCTGTAATAATTTTGACGTTGTGGATCTGCAGTTCTGTCGGCATCAGTTTTATAAAGGAAAACCTGTGCGCCACCAAAATAATTGGTTTGAGTGGCATCACTCACCAAAACATTAAGGTTACCGGGGTCACTACAACCAATAAAATTTGTTGTTTCGTAGGTTGGAATGCTCTCAGTACATGAATTTGAAATGAACATGACTGTTGTTATTGCCATAAAACCTAAAAAATATTTCATCTTTTTCATAGCCATTTTATTTTTTTTAACATTTATGTAACGATAAATTTAGTTTAATATTTTGATCAATCACTTAAGTTTTTTAATTGGCATGACAAATAGCAACTAATGTTTTACAATTTGTTACCAAAGCATCTCCTGTTCCTGTAAATGTGTTGGCGCCGGCAACATATTTGGCATAGAAATAATATCGTTTTGCCGACAGGTTGCCAAATAAAGCACCTGATGAACTGGGATTGGATGAACTTGTCAGCCTTTTATATAAATATGCGGTTCTGTTTACATCGGCTGTTCTTGCACTATCGGTAGTATAAAGGTATACGTCTGCAGGTCCGAAGTAATTGGTTTGAGTAATGTCGCAAAAACGGACTTCAAGGGCTCCGGGATCTGAACAGGGAATTGGATTATTATCAACATCTTTCTTACATGAAAAAAATAATGTTACAAATAAGAGTGTGACAGAAAAAAATATACCTAATGACCTCTTGAGCATGTTCAATTGTTTAAAATTACGGGTATCTGCCATAATATAATTTCACCCAAATATATAAATTCTTAGTTATTAATGCAATAGTTATTTTAAAGGAGATAACGGACTTATCATCCGAAATCTTCTTAAGTTTACTTATTTACCTGAAAAGTTTTATCACCATTTTTGATAAATGCCACGATTTGTTTTGCAGCAGCGATGCCGGCATTGATATTGGCTTCTTCAGTCTGTGCACCCGACTTCTTTGCTGTTACATAGAATTTACCCGGGAATTGCTCAATTAAAGTTGCTTTACAATCAGGTTCAACATCCGATATATATCTGAAGTCTTTCCTTTCAGTAAACATTCTGATCAGCGATTCTTCGTCGATCACTTCTTTTCTGGCTGTATTTACAAGTGTAGCTCCTGCAGGCATTTTTGAAAGCAGGTTAAAATTGATCGATTTCTTTGTTTGTTCATTTGCCGGGATGTGTAATGAAACATACTGACACTTTGAATAAAGTTCATCGAGGGTTCCTACCCATTTTACGCCATCTTTTTCAATAACTTCTTTCGAAATAAAAGGATCATAGGCATAGATATCCATATGAAAGCCCTTTGCTATTTTAGCCAGAAATTTAGGAACAAAACCATATGCATGTAAACCCAGTGTTTTTCCCATGATCTCAGTTCCGGATGATCCGTCAAAATGGTTCCTTGCCTGATAAATCATTAAACCCATTGCTAATTCTGCTACAGCATTGGAATTCTGGCCGGGTGTATTCATTGCAACAACACTTTTTGCAGTTGCAGCAGCTAGATCAATATTATCATAACCGGCGCCTGCCCTGACAATGATTTTCAGGTTTTTACCTGCATCAATCACTTCCTTTGTAGCAAGATCGCTTCGGATGATAACGGCATCGACATCTGCCACAGCATTTACAAAATCCTGCTGGGATGTATATTTTTCAAGCATAACAAGCTCAAACCCTGCATCGGCAATAACTTTCCTGATTCCATCCACCGCAATTTTTGCAAAAGGTTTTTCGGTAGCAACCAAAACTTTAGTCATATTTTATACTTTTTAAGTTTTTTTAAATTAAATGTGCATTTTTTCGAATTCCTTCATACAATCGACAAGTGCCTGAACACTTTCAATTGGAAGTGCATTGTAGGTTGATGCCCTGAATCCACCAACAGAACGATGCCCTTTGATACCTATCATGCCCTTTGATGAGGAAAATTTAGAGAAATCTTCTTCAAGATGCTGGTATTTTTCTTTTAACACAAAACAGATATTCATGAGTGAACGTGAATCATGATCAGCAGTACCAACAAAAATTTCACTCCTGTCGATTTCATCATATAGTAATTTTGCCTTGGCAATATTTCTCTTTTCAATTTCTTTTACGCCACCCTGACTCTTGATCCATTTCAAAGTTTCAAGAATAGTAAAAATCGGAAGTACCGGAGGTGTATTAAAAAGTGAATTCTCTTTGATGTGTGTTCTGTAATCGAGCATGGTAGGGATCTTTCTGTCAACCTTGCCGAGAATATCTTCCTTAATAATTACAAATGCAACACCTGCTGGGCCAACATTCTTTTGAGCCCCTCCATAAATCATGGCATATTTTGAAACATCCATCTGACGGCTCATAATATCTGACGACATATCAGCTACCAAAGGTACAGGACTGTCCATATCATACCTGATTTCAGTTCCATAAATCGTGTTATTGGTAGTTATATGGAAGTAATCAACATCAGTGGGGATTGTAAATCCTTTTGGAATGTAGCAGAAGTTCCTGTCTTTTGAGCTGGCGATAACATTCACCTCACCAAAAAGCTGGGCTTCCTTAATAGCTTTATTTGCCCAGACACCTGTTTCAAGGTAAGCAGCTTTCTTACTGAACAGGTTGAAAGGTAGCATACAAAATTGCAAACTGGCACCACCACCAAGGAAAAGAACCTTATATCCTTCCGGGATATTCAACGTTTCCTTGAATAATGCAACTACTTCATCCATAATTGCTTCGAAGTCTTTACTTCTGTGGGAGATTTCCAGTAATGACAACCCTGTGCCATTAAGATCGAGAATAGCTTTAGCTGAATTTTCAATTGCTATTCTTGGTAAAATTGAGGGACCTGCATTAAAATTATGTTTCTTCATATCTTTAAATTTTAAAATGTATTTAGCAAATTGAACTATTTTATTATGATTAGAACGATTTTGTTTACCTTTAAAACAGCTACCAATTTATAAAAAACCAAATGAATATAATCAGAACATGCATTATTTATAAAAATTCATTGTGCCGGTTGAAAATTTTTATTCAATCCGGAGGATCCATATTTTTCATCATTGTTAAAAATTTCCTTAAATTCAGATAAATCAGTAAAATTGAATCCATAAAAAAGCATCGTTTACAAGTATTAACCCAATAAAAGAAAAAAAATGGCAATTTTAAAATCGTTTAAAGGACTGAGGCCTCCAAAAGAGATCGTAAAGGAATTAGCATCCCGACCATATGATGTTTTGGATTCAGAAGAAGCAAGGCTTGAAGCCCATGGCAATCAATATTCCCTTTTACATATTATTAAACCGGAGATCGACTTACCGGAAAATATTGACCATTATGATCAGGCTGTTTATAACAAGGCAAAGGAAAATTTTGAGATGTTTAAGCAAAAAGGCTGGCTGGTTCCTGAAGAAAAAGATTGTTTGTATATTTATGCCCAGACTATGAACGGCAAAACTCAATACGGTCTGGTTGGATGTGCCGGAGTTGATGATTATATGAACGGCATCATAAAAAAGCATGAACTTACCCGCAAGGATAAAGAGGAAGACCGGATGAAACATGTCAGGATAACCAATGCCAATATGGAACCTGTGTTTTTTACCTATCCCGATGTCGCTGAAATAAATGAAATCGTTGCAAAAATTGTTAAAGAACAAAATCCCGAATACGACTTTACGACAACAGATGGTATTGGCCATCATTTCTGGGTAATTAAAGATAATCTGACTATAAGTAAGTTAACTGATCTTTTTGCCGATATTCCATATACATATGTAGCCGACGGACACCATCGGACTGCAGCAGCAGCCCTGGTAGGCAATGAAAAGAAAAAAAATAATCACAATCATACCGGCAAGGAGGAATATAATTATTTTCTTGCGGTGCATTTCCCGGCAAGTCAGCTAACTATAATTGATTATAACAGGGTTGTGAAGGATTTGAATGGATTAACGAAAGTAGAACTCATCGAAAAATTAAAAAAG